>Ga0316218_1000666_pt1 | contig 44306 bp, 49 predicted proteins | sample TBH18003metaG_FD_203634 | JGI IMG/M metagenome (GOLD analysis project Ga0316218, IMG submission 203634) | Freshwater microbial communities from Trout Bog Lake, Wisconsin, USA - TBH18003 | ecosystem: Environmental > Aquatic > Freshwater > Lake > Hypolimnion/Profundal zone | place: USA: Wisconsin... | reverse complement strand
CAGTTGGAGATTATTTTTTAAAAATCGAACAAAAAACTTAATTTTATGTGATACCATTACCACATATCAGCACTATACTTTTCTACATAGCAGTCTGTATCCAAGCCCCTACCGTCTCCGACTCGCAATAGCGAACGTCCTTAGTTGCTCTCACACTGTACATTCACACTCGCACCTACACTCGCGCAAAATTTAAGTGGATATTGTTTATTCTGTTCGATAGTGCGAGCAATGGGAAGGGAATGCGCCATGTGTAGCTACAGATTGGGAACTCACGCCATATCGATGCCCCTTTTTCTCCAATTCTGAGAATAGGCAAAGCCTAATTATCACAAACTATGCAGCAATGGTTAATAACCAGATTTTTAATCAGATCGCACTTGGATGATAAAAGATATTTTCCATATATATCACACCCAAAATTTAGACATTAAAACATTTTGGTATAACCTTCCAGTCGGCGTAAAACTGGCATTTTACTATACCCGCCAACGCATGCGTGTGTATGTGAACGAACAAACGACTATTCTAAAATGCTTATAAAGCATGAGAAGCCGTAAAACGAACAAAGAAGCATTAAATAGGTTTAGTTCTGTACAGTCCGCAAATGCCTCAGAGAAATGTGGCAAACGCATCTGCTTGCATACTATTCTACCAGCGATGCCGTTATTTCTTTACATTTGGCGCAATTACAAAGAATGACAAAAAACGCCGGCAAAATATCATACCTGGATGGAATAAGGGGAGTAGCGGCTTTCCTGGTGTTCTTTCATCACTTCCTGCTTGTATTTTATTGCTCCTACTATTCTTTCGACCCGCATACTTCCAACATCCATGATCTCCTGGATATAAAGTATGGGCAAAGCATGTTCAGCTTTCTTTCCAACGGCAACTTTTGTGTGGACATTTTTTTTGTACTCAGCGGCTTTGTACTCAGCACCAAATACTTCAAGACCAATAATTATGAGGTACTGGTGTCCGGCACCATGCGTCGTTTCCTCAGGCTGTATATACCTGTGGCCTCAACGCTTATCATCGCCTTCCTGATGATGAAGGGAAAGCTGTTCTATAATGTACCGGTGGCCGCTATCACCCATTCCGAATGGTGGTTTGGCAATATGTGGACATTTCCCAATGCTTTTGAAACATTGTGGCACTGCCTGAAAGTAGGCACCATGTTCCAGGGAGATAACAGCATGGATACCAGCCTCTGGACCATGTCTATAGAGCTCACCGGCTCCATGTTCGTATTTGCGTTCCTCGCACTCACACACGGCACCAGGAACCGGTTTGCGTCGCTCCTGGTGGTATTGCTGTATTGCAAGATCACCGACCAGGCTATTCTCGCTACGTTCGTTATGGGCATCAGCCTCAACTATGCGCAGCAATACTTTGCTACCCACAAAAAGCATGTGATCACCATTATAGCCACTATACTGTTATTGACCAGCTTTGTGCTGGGCTCCTACCCCACTACCGGCACAACAGAGGGTACTCTTTTCCAGCATATACCACACATCGTCATGCACTTTGCGGGGTGGTTCCATACCATTGGGGCATACTTCCTCGTACTTGCCTTTGTGATGTCGGCATCGTTACAGCGGTTCATCAGTTTGAGGGTGTTCAGGTTCCTGGGGTATATTTCCTTTTCGCTGTACCTCATACATCCGTTGATATTCGGGTCATTTACCAGCTATGCTTTTTTAAACCTGCATCCATACATCAGTTACAACAGGCTGGTATTGCTGCTTTTTATCCTCACCACCGCCGTAGCCCTACCCATATCCTGGCTGATGACGAGGTACATAGACACTCCCGGTATGAACTTTTCCAAATACATATATAACCGCTGGAGCAAGAAAAGGCCGGAGCCTGTGTATGAATCTGTACCTGCACCGGAACCAGACGAACGTTAATACATTCATTTTGTGCTATAAGTGTGCCTATTGAGGCATCTATTTTCTATTTATTATCATTACTTTTGCCGCCTAATATCTGCTTATGCAATTCCTTGATTTTGAAAAACCGCTTGAAGATCTGTATACTCAGATCGCCAAGCTGAAAGAGATGTCGGCCCGCAATAAGGTGGATGTGACCAATAGTATCATAGAGCTGGAAGCTGCTATAGAAACTACCAAAGCCCAGATATACCAGAACCTTACTCCCTGGCAGCGCGTGCAACTAAGCCGTCACCCCGAGCGTCCGTACACATTATATTATATAGAAAAGATATTCACCGACTTTGTAGAGCTTTATGGCGACCGCCAGGTAAAGGACGACAAAGCTATGGTGGCCGGTATGGCCAAAATAGACGGCCAGCCTGTAATGGTGATGGGCCAGCAGAAGGGCATCAATACTAAGATGCGTCAGATGCGCAACTTCGGGATGGCCAACCCTGAGGGCTACCGCAAGGCCCTGCGCCTGATGAAGATGGCCGAGAAATTCAATCATCCCATCATCACTTTCATAGATACTCCCGGTGCCTACCCCGGCCTGGAGGCCGAAGAGCGTGGCCAGGCAGAAGCCATAGCCCGTAACCTATTCGAGATGGTGAATATGAAGGTGCCTGTTATCTGCGTCATCATAGGCGAGGGTGCATCAGGCGGCGCACTGGGCATAGGCATAGGCGATAAAGTAGCCATGATGGAGAATACCTGGTATTCGGTGATCTCTCCTGAGTCCTGCTCGTCTATACTGTGGCGCAGTTGGAACTTTAAAGAAAAGGCCGCAGAACAACTGAAGCTTACCTATAAAGATATGAGCGGCTTCGGACTGGTAGATGATGTGATACCGGAACCCCTTGGCGGCGCACATGCCGACCCGGAGAAAACAGCGGCCATACTCAAAGAATACCTGCTCAAATCGCTGCACGAGCTATATGCCATAGACCCCGAAACAAGAATAGAACAGCGCATAGAGAAGTTCTCTAAAATGGGCTTCTATGACGAGATCGAAGTTGAAGACTACTTAGAAGTTCCAAATTCCAATACCCAAATTCCAAGTGCCAAATAACAAGTACCAAATTCCAAGTACCAAATTCCAAATTCCATCCCGATAGCTATCGGGACCAATACCGCAACCCACCCTCTATTGCTCATTGAAAAACTAACAAAATGGCTTACCAACAATTAAAAGGCACAGGTGTGGCGCTGGTCACCCCATTTCAAAAAAACGGCAGCGTTGATTATCCCGCGCTGGAAACATTAGTGAACAATGTGATCAAGGGCGGTGTTGACTTCCTCGTGGCGCTGGGCACTACTGCCGAAACACCTACACTAAGCCCTGCTGAGAAGCAAGCAATACTTACTGCCGTGGTAGAATACGCCAACGGCAAAGTACCTGTAGTATGCGGTATAGGCGGCAACAACACCGAAGAGGTAGTGGGCCTGCTGAAGACCATGGACCTGCATGGTGTATATGCCATACTTAGTGTATCGCCTTACTACAACAAGCCCAGCCAGGAAGGCATATACCAGCATTTTAAAATGGTGGCCGCTGCTACCAACAAACCCATCATACTGTACAATGTACCGGGACGCACGGGTGGCAACATATTGCCTGCTACTGTACTGAGGCTGGCAGCAGAGTGCAGCAACATAGTAGCCATAAAAGAAGCCAGCGGCAATATAGTGCAGTGCATGGAACTGCTGCAAAGCAAGCCTGAAGACTTCATAGTACTCTCCGGCGATGATAACCTTGTACTGGCGCAAATGGCGCTGGGCATGGAAGGCATCATCTCTGTAGCTGCCAACTGCTTTACCAAGGAGTTTACCGACATGATGAACCTGGCTATAGTAGGCAAGTTTGACAAGGCACGTAAGGCTTTTTACAAATTGCTGCCGGGTATAGACCTGCTATTTGCAGAAGGCAACCCTGCGGGTGTAAAATCTGTGCTGAGCCACCAGGGTGTATGCGGTAATTACCTGCGCCTGCCTGTAGTGCCGGTGAGCGATGCTACCGGTAAGAAGATAGGAGCGTTTTTGAAAACGATGTAAAACCCCACCCCTAAAGGGAGCTACTGTACTTAACTGCAACGGCTACTCGTTGCAGTTTTTTTTGCGCATTTTATGTTCCGTTTTTTTTATTTTTCATGGTCTTGCTGATTTTCAACTGGTTAAGATGAAATTGTTGGTAATTCTTGCTAGATTTTTGCGCACTGTTGCGCATTCTGTGCACTCCGTAAACACCAAACCCCTAAAAGGGCTTCCCCTCAGTTACGTTACATGATATACCTGTTCTTCGCGATCGCATGTAAGCGAATAGTTTAAAACGCAAAGGCGCAAAGGAACCGCAAAGGGCGCAAAGCCCCCTGTTGTCTTACCTTTTACGGCATAAAGGTCTATTATGTTTTGGAGCAGGCGAAATCGAACATCCATGACAGCGCACTTTCCGTGCTATGACAGCACAGCCGACGTCTATGACGGAAATTATTTTGGAGTTAAAGAGTTGATAACTCGGGGGTTATATGTTAACGGTAGCTGCGTTTTTTTGAAAGTGGTTTGTGGGATTGTTTTTGTGATTTTCAAAAGATGTATTAGGGGGGTAGTGTCTCATTTTGAATGTTAACGGCAAGTTATAGGTAGTTAGTTCTTTTTAAGAAGGCTGTCAATGTGAGGTGAGGATGTCTTAAATCTGAAAGTTAGTGTCTCATTTTGCTTATTAAGAGTTACTGCCATCATATGGGTTGATTTAGTAAATACTGTCTTAAAAAAGGCAAGACCATCACCACCGCCATCACCATCCTCCGGTTTATATAGTTCAATGAATTTGTAAGATTTCATTTCGCCATATTTTTCTTTTAGGTCTTTTATTTTATCAATAGTCCATAATGTACTTCGGCTACTTCCCCAATCTTTTGCTGAATACATATCGCATATATTCTTCGCTTCATTTTTGTTGTAAAATTTCATAAATTCAGAAATGGAATGTTCATAATCAGCTCTTGTTTGCGAGAAAACAACTGTAGGTGCAATAAAGAAGAGTAAAATAAAAAATAGCTTTTCCATATTTTTTTTTATAAAACTACAAAATATGTTCAAATAAAAAAGGCTGCAATTGCAGCCATTATTTTGTCCGGTACATTCTTTCTAGACGAGTCGTCTCTGCTCCACTTGGTCGGCCAATAATTGGACGGTAAAAGGAATTATAAAACCATCAATAGCGCCAAATAATTTTCTCAGGCTAGCCTCCCTGACGTGTCCGTTGAAATGTCGGGTGTATATACAATGAAGGATAGTCTGCTGGCGTATTGTCAACTGCTCCAGCACCTCAGCATTCAGTTCATTCATATAAATCCTGTACGGCAGGCTAACCATTTTGTTATCAAGAAATACTTCTATCGCATCGGCGCCTATCAAACTTTGCACGGTAATTGACCGACTACCATCATGAGACTAAACCATTTTTTCTGGTGGCAAGATGTTCACCAAATAAGCGACATAACGTATAAAAATCCAGAGGGAATATGAGTTATATGGATGCAAACACTTTAAAAATAGCAACGAAATGATTCGGCGAGCCGAGGCTTTTTACGCACATTGATGAGATTTCTTCGCGATGCAGTGAAATGACAATCGTTGATTTGAATTTCTTTCATTGTTTCCCTCCTGTTATTTGGGCTTGAGCCGGAGGTTGGTTAATTTCACGCCACAAATGAGTATCAAAGTAAAGATAGTTAATGATCCTGTTTACGGTTTTATAAGGTTTCCGGAGGCGGAGCTGATGCGAGTGATAGACCATCCGTGGTTTCAGCGGCTGCGCAATATAAAGCAAATGGGGCTGGCGCACCTGGTGTATCCCGGTGCGGTGCACACACGCCTGGCGCACTCGCTGGGTGCTTGCCACCTGATGGGCAAGGCACTTGATGAGCTGAAGACCAAAAATATAACCCCTGATAAAGAAGAATGCCTGGCTGCAAGGCTGGCTACGCTTTTGCATGACATAGGCCATGGCCCCTTCAGCCATTCGCTGGAGCATACGCTGGTGGGCGTGCACCACGAAACGCTCAGCCGCATGATGATGCACCGCATGAACAGCGAGATGGGCGGTATGCTGGGCAAGGCCATACAGGTGTTCGATCATTCGTATCCCAGCCGCTACCTGCACCAATTAGTGAGCAGCCAGCTAGATGTGGACCGCATGGACTACCTGAACCGCGACAGCTTTTATACAGGTGTATCGGAGGGTGTTATAGGCTACGACCGCATATTGCAAATGCTGACGGTAAGGGATAATGAGCTGATGGTGGAGGAGAAGGGTGTGTACTCGGTAGAAAAGTTCATTATAGCCCGCAGGCTCATGTACTGGCAGGTGTACCTGCACAAGACCGTACTTGGGGCAGAAATGTTGCTAATAAATATACTGAAGCGGGCAAAAGAGCTGGCTACGGAGGGCAAGGAATTATTTGCCTCACCTGCATTAAAGTATTTTTTATACAAAAACCTGACCGAAAAAGATTTTGAAGATAGCCCCGAACATCTTGATCATTTTTGCATGCTTGACGACCATGATGTGATGGTTTCTATTAAAGTGTGGCAAACACATGATGATAAGATATTATCCCAACTGTGTCAAATGCTAATCTTACGAAAACTTTACAAAGTTTTGCTCAGTTCTGAATCTTTGGCAAGCATTTTGGTGAGTAAGAAGGAACAGGTGAAAAGAGAATTCGGAATTGCTGAAAAAGACATACATTACTTTGTTTTTGAAGGTGTAACCTCCAATAGCACATATAATATAAATGACGAACTGATAAAAATAGAGACAAAGAGCGGGCTGGTTAAAAACATTACAGAAATAGAAGATTCATTAGTCAATCAAACACTTGCCAGAGCGGTACATAAAAACTACATTTGCTATGTGCAATGACAGTTTGCGCGGCGGTCTTTATTTGAAAAAGAAAAAAGGAGCAGGCCATAATGGTATGGCCGTCATAGAAACCGGATATAAAACATGCAGTTCACAGCGCAGCAAATAGCTACTCTGCTACAAGGCAAACTTGAGGGAGACCCGGATGCCACAGTAAGTGATGTGGCCAAAATAGAAGAGGCGAAAGCAGGCTCGCTGTGCTTTATCAGCAACCAGCGGTACGAAGAATACCTGTACAGCACACAGGCATCCATCATCATTGTTAATGACACGCTGGAATTGTCGCAGCCTGTGAACCCCACGCTCATTCGCGTAAAGGATGCCTACAGCAGCTTTGCGGCTTTGCTGGAACAATACAATGCCATTATATCCGGCGCAGGAAAAACGGGTATAGAGCAGCCCTCTTACGTAGCCCCCACAGCAACTATAGGCAAGGATGTGTACATCGGCGCATTCGCCTACGTTGGCGAGCATGCAAAGATAGGCAACGGAGTGAAGATATATCCCGGCAGCTACATTGGTAACAATGTGATAATAGGCGAAAACTCAAAAATATATGCCGGCGTAAAGATCTACGATGAATGCAGGATAGGCAAGAACACCGTCTTTCATTCGGGTACAGTAATAGGCGGCGATGGCTTCGGCTTTGCGCCGCTTAATGACGGCAGCTACAAGAAGATACCGCAGATAGGCAATGTGATCATAGAAGATGATGTGGAGATTGGCTCTAACACTACTGTTGACAGGGCTACTATGGGATCCACCATCATCCGCAAGGGTGTGAAGCTGGACAACCTGATACAGATAGCCCACAACGTGGAGATAGGCGAGCATACCGTGATAGCCGCGCAAACAGGCGTATCGGGCAGTACCAAGGTGGGTAAGAACTGCATCATAGGTGGCCAGGTAGGCATAGTAGGCCATATACAAATAGCAGACGGCACAAAGATCAACGCGCAGAGCGGGCTGTCTAAATCTATAGCCAACCCGGCAACTACGCTTAACGGCACACCGGCATTTGAATACAAAAGCTCCCTGAAGAGCCAGGCGGTTTTCCGTAACCTGCCCGACCTGCAACACCGCATACAAAAGCTGGAAGAAACAGTACAAGAGTTAACCGCATTACTGAGCACACAAAACCTGGAGTATAAAAAGTGAGTGAAGATATTTTAAGCAAAATAGAAAGCAGGACAAAAACTGACAATTTGCATTCGACAAACAACAGCCAAAACCAGCAGACATTAAAGGGGTCCGTAACCCTGCAAGGGGTGGGATTACATACAGGAGAGCAGGTGACGATGACCATGAGGCCCGCCAACCCGGGCTTTGGCATCCGCTTTCAGCGTATAGACCTGCCGGAGAAACCCATTGTAAAAGCAGATGTAGACTACGTGGTAGATACATCGCGCGGTACCACCATCGAGTACAATGGAGCGAGAGTGAACACCGTGGAGCATACTATGGCCGCCCTCGTGGGCATGGGCATAGACAACCTGCTCATAGAACTGGATGGCCCCGAAGTGCCTATACTGGATGGCAGCTCCAAGCAATTCATAGATGCTATAGAAAGCGCCGGCGTGCTGGAGCAGGAAGCCAAGCGCATAGTATACTCGATAGACAGCAACATACACTACTACGACCCGGTGAAGAATGTGGATATGCTGGCCATACCCTCTACCGATTACCAGATCACTGCACTCATAGATTTCAACTCGCCTGTGCTGGGCACGCAACATGCGGCGCTGAGGCATTTGTCGGAGTTCAGGGAAGAGATAGGCCCATGCCGCACTTTCTGCTTTTTGCATGAGCTGGAGTACCTGCTGGACAATAACCTCATCAAGGGTGGCGACCTGAGCAATGCCATAGTAGTGGTAGATAAGGTAGTGAGCCAGGAAGAGCTGAACAGGCTGGCAAAGGTCTTCAACAAACAAAAGATAGAAGTAAAGCAGGAAGGCATACTCAACAACATACAGCTCCGCTTCACCAACGAGCCGGCACGCCACAAGCTGCTGGACGTAGTTGGCGACCTGGCGCTGGTAGGGCATTCTATAAAGGCACACATCATAGCCAGCAGGCCAGGCCATGCGTCCAATGTGGAATTTGCCAAGAAGATCAAGCAGTACATCAAGAAGAACAAACACCTGTCTGATATACCGCACTACGATCCTTCGCAGCAGGCTATTTACGACATCACGCACATCACCAAAGCACTGCCGCATAAGTTCCCTTTCCTGTTCGTGGATAAGATCATAGAACTGAGCGACAGCCATGTGGTGGGCATCAAAAACGTGACCTTTAACGAGCATTTCTTCCAGGGCCACTTTCCCGGCAACCCGGTAATGCCCGGTGTATTGCAGATAGAAGCCCTGGCGCAAACAGGCGGCATACTGGCGCTGAACAATATACACGACCCGGAGAACTACGATACCTATTTCCTGAAAATAGATAAAGTACGGTTCAAACAACTGGTGCGCCCCGGCGACACACTGATATTAAAGCTGGAACTCCTTAGCCCGATCCGCAGGGGCATTTGCGAAATGAGAGGAACAGCATACGTAGGCAACAAACTGGCTACAGAAGCGGAACTGGTAGCACAAATAGTGAGAAAAGATAAAAAATGATCCACCCACTTACATACGTACACCCCGACGCCAAGATAGCGCCTAATGTGAAGATCGATCCGTTCACTACTATACATAAAAACGTAGAGATAGGCGAAGGCACATGGATAGGCTCTAACGTGACCATAATGGAAGGCGCGCGCATAGGCAAGAATTGCCGCATCTTCCCAAGCTCGGTCATCTCTGCTATTCCGCAGGACCTGAAGTTCAAAGGCGAAGATACCATCACCATTATCGGCGACAACACTACTATACGCGAGTGTGTGACCATCAACCGTGGCACCAGCGATAAGAATGCGACCAAGATAGGCAACAACTGCCTCATCATGGCCTACACCCACATAGCGCACGACTGCGAGGTGGGCAATGGCTGCATCTTCTCTAACAACACCACACTTGCAGGCCACATCATTGTAGGCGACAATGTGGTGCTGGCGGGCCTTACAGCCGTGCAGCAGTTTGTGCGCATAGGCTCTTATGCCTTTGTTACGGGCGGGTCATTGGTGCGCAAGGACATACCACCATACGTAAAGGCAGCGCGCGAGCCACTCTCCTATGTGGGTGTGAACTCAGTAGGGCTGAAGCGCAGGGGCTACTCCATAGAAAAGATCAACCAGATACTGGATATATACCGCATACTGTTTGTGCGCGGCTACAACGTATCCAAGGCCCTGAGCATCATAGAGACCGACCTGCCCGTATCAGATGAGCGCGATGAGATCATCAGCTTTGTACGGGAAACAGGAAGGGGCATTATGAAGGGGTACATCAGGAAGCATAACGAGGATATGCCGTAAGGGAAATTAAAAAGCAAAAGTTAAAAATTAAAAAGTAGTTAGCCCTCCTTCGCTATGGCTACGGCGGGTGAAATAGAAATGAATAGTAATAAGTTTTGTAACTTTATATTATGACCACTACATCGATCATAAAAGAGATCAATAGGCTTCCGCTATCTGAGAAGCTTTTATTGGTGGAGAAGACGCTAAAGTCGATAAGGTTAGAAAGAGAGCATGATCTTGAAGCGGCTGTTGCAATGATGCAAAATGAATACAGGACTGACAAAGAACTTACTGCTTTCACCATATTAGACGCAGAAAACTTTTATGAAGCAAGGTGAGGTATGGCTGATCGATCTTGATCCAACAATTGGCGCAGAAATTAAGAAAACTCGCCCGGCAATTATCGTCAATGACAATACACTCGGAAAACTACCTTTAAAAATAATTATTCCAATTACAGATTGGAAAGATCGATACGCTGTTGTACCGTGGATGGTAAAAATTGGTGTTGATAAAGAAAATAAACTTACTAAAGACTCCTCTGCCGATTGCTTCCAGGTAAGATCTGTTGCCGAAGAAAGACTCGTAAAACGCATTGGGACTGTTGGGGTCGATGTGATGGAAAAAATCCGCAAAGCCTTGGCTACTATTTTAAGTATCGACTAAATGCGCAACATACTTACCCTATTTTTACTCGCCCTCCCGTGTATCGGCTTTTCGCAAAAGATCAATAGTGCGAAGTTTCAGAAGGAGGCCAATTCTATTATTCAATTCTACGAATTTGAGCGGGGCATACAGCGCAATGAAGAACTGGTGGCACTGTACTTTGCGCAGGGCGGCGCAGAGCGCAATGCAGATAAAGAGATCATAAAGGAATGTATAGCCCAGGAGAAACGCCTGAAGCTGGAAATAGAAAGCGCTACGATAGATCCCAGATACGTGGTATATAAGAACCAGGTAGTGGCGCTGATGGATGTGATCATAGAGTGCTTTGATGATCTGTACCAGTACGGAAGCGAAAGCGATATGTTCAAGAAATGTAACGAAACCTACCAGCCGCAGTTGCAGGCCCACCTGGATACCCTTATTGCTTATTTCGGCTCGGATGCATACCTGCATTTTGATTCTACAGAGCGCTGCCAGCATGAACTGAAAGCAAGGGATATAACCTTTCCTCAAAAAAAGAAGGTGGATGAATTGCTGGCTGCCCGAAAGCCTGCTGCCGCTTACAAGATGCTGCAAAGCGATCGGAAAAATTTGCAAAACGATATTACACTGCTGTACCTGTCTGATATACTACTGAAGAAGAAGTACACAGACTCCATGAAGGTGGATGCCGCAGATTCTATAGCCCTTGTGTATTTGACGAAGATAGAGACGAAGACCACTTATTCGCCGCTGTTGTTTGAGGCATGGCGCAAGTGGCGCGCTATGAAACAAACGGAGTATGGCATATCCCGCTCATCAGAGATACCTAATGACCTGTATGACAAAGAGCGCATCAGGCTGATGAAGGTAGTGCTGGAGCATATAAAGAAAAGCCCTGCTGATGAGTGGGCCTATATGCAGTTCTTCTCCTTCAATGAAGTGGAGATCATCCACCGGTTTGGCGACTACCCTTATGGCAACCAATCGGCTATGGAGCGGAGTGAGTTGTTTTATGATAATTAATAAGCGTTACTTTGTAATCAGCAAATGGTCATTACCCTCGAAAATATAGGCAAGCGGTTTCAGCGCCACAGGATCTTTAAAGATGTAGGCCATTCTTTTAAGGCCCCTAATGCCTATGCCTTGCTGGGATCTAATGGCAGCGGCAAGTCTACGCTGCTTCGCATAATAGCGGGTATGCAAAGCCCCTCACTGGGCAAGGTGCGCTTTTACAATGGCGAGCAGGAACTGGAACCAAATAAAGTGTTCAGCCACATCAGTTTTTGCGCACCGGGTATGGAGTTGGTGGAAGAGCTGACCTTACAGGAATTTTTTGAGTTCCATTTTTCCTTCAAGAAGCTGATGCGAGGAATGACGATAGAAAGCATCATTAAAAAAACCGGGCTGGAAGGTGCGGCTAATAAACCCGTAGGCGATTATTCATCGGGCATGAAGCAAAGAGTGAAGCTGGCACAGGCCATATTCTCAGATACCCCTGCACTGCTGCTCGATGAGCCCTGCACCAACCTGGACCATCAAGGCGTAGAACAATACCGCGACTGGATGGAAGAATACAGCAAGAACCGCCTGGTGATCGTAGCCTCAAATGACCCGAGGGAGTATTTCTTTTGCAGGGAAGTGGTGGAGATAGAGCGGTATAAGTAGGGTATTTTTTTTCTTCTGTACATTACCTAATTTTGTATAAACAGCATTGCTATGACTGAAACGAAAATTAGAGAACGGATGGCTGATTATTGTCAGACCGGCGACCTAAAGAAGGTGAAAGCCATGTATACTATGGTAGAAGGTGAAATAGAAGAAGCATCCGGCTGGAGCAAAGAATTTATTAAAGAACTTGACCGGAGGACTAAATCTTTTCTTGATGGATCGGCAAAAACCTATACGATGGAGGAAGCACGCCATGCCGCAAGAGCACAGTTCAAAAAGCAAAAAAGTAAATAATGGCGTTTCAGTACAAATTACACAAGGAAGCACTCAAGGAGTACGCTGATGCTTATGTATGGTATGAAAACGAACAAAAAGGCTTAGGCGAACGACTCATTGATTCCATTGATAAAAAAGTAGAACAAATCTGCGATCACCCTGAATACTACAGCCTGATATATGGGTCTTACAGGCAAGCAACAATCGAAAGCTTTCCATTTACAATAGTCTACCAGTTTTTCCCCAAAAGAAAATTGGTGCATATTTCTGCCATATATCATAGCAGTCGTAATCCTCGAAAAAAATTTCGGAAAGAAGGTTAAACAAGGCAACCATGGATCAATTCACTTTTAAATTTCTTAATTGATGAATGAGAAAATACCTGTAGATCGAGCAATAAATATATTTTGGATCTGTGTCTATGCTCCAATGGTTTTTTTACTGATAGCTCTACCCATTGCATGTATGATCCTTGCAGGATATTATTACGGTGACGTTAATGGCTGGATCGTTGCAATGAGCTTTACTGCTGGCATACCAGCTACTTATTTCTATTGGACTAAAGGAGTTTATAAATGGTATGTTTGGGCGTATTACAATGCCGACAATGTTTATGAATTGGACAAAGCAATAGAAGCATGCAATATTCTGGATGGCGGCAATTGGAAGGAAAAATTGTCGAATAAAGACCCCGAGAAATATGCTATTATCAGCGAGAGATTAAACGAGTCTTGTAGATGCGAAGATGACAATAACGTTCCCGATCAAACGACAATTTGTTATTCGATTGTTTTGTCAATAGTGTATCTTTTCTTTTGTTGTGTTGGCTTGATTTTTAGTATTGCATCGCTCAAATACGGCGACAAAAGCATAGGAGTTATTTTCATCCTAGGGGCTTTGGGATTTACTATTTGGCAACTTACATATAGCTTTAACAGAAAGCCAAAGATCATTTTGAATGATAAGGGGATCACTATCTCAACAGGACCATATAATTGGGAGGATATTTCTGAGGAAAAAGTAATCTGCGAATCAGGTGGCAAAAGCAAATCTTACTATCTTATTTATAAATCACCTGCGGGTGATGAGCGCATCAAAATTAATAATCTTGCCATTTCTCCTGCGAGACTAATCCATCTTTTAATAGTATACCGAAATCGAAGTAATGCAAAATAAAAACGTAGCCTCAAACGACCCGAGGGAGTATTTCTTTTGCAGGGAGGTGTAGTAGAGATAGAGCGGTATAAGTAGGTCAGACATTCGCTCTCCAGAAAAAAATCCAGAAAAGCCCAATAATTAACAATAAGGATTTTTTCATTATAGATTTTATTCATACCTTTGCCGACCGAAAAAAGGTACGGCCTTGTAGTACAATGGATAGTATAAGAGTTTCCGAAGCTCCAGATCCAGGTTCGATTCCTGGCAAGGCCACTTGAAAAAGTAGAAAGTCAAAAGTAGAAAGTAGAAAGTCTGCGAGTACGGCTTAAAAAAACATTAGTAGAAAGTCGTTAGTAAAAAGTCGTTATAAAGAGAAAACAAAAAGCATGAAAAAGATCATTGGTTACAGGAAGTTATTGGGCGTACATGAGCATACGGAATTGCAGGAGCTGAAAACCGTTTACCGGAATTTGATGAAGAGCTGGCACCCGGACAAGTTTCATGATGAAGCTGAAAAGACCGAGGCAGAGGTGAAGAGCAAGCGCATTATAACTGCTTACCACTTTTTAGTGAGCATAGCGCCTGAAACACGCGCCGCAGGCATGGCTGAGTACATGAACACGATAACCACATCCGGCATACAGGATTTTGAGTATAAAGACGAGACGCTTACCATGAAATTTGTAGATGGCAACCACTACGAATATTTTGGCGTGCCAAAGCCACTCTATGTGAAGCTGGTGAATGCACCCGCATTGGGCCGGTTTGCGCGCAGGCACATTTATGAGTCGTTTCCTTACAGGAGCGCAAGCAAGCAGCCTGTAGAAGCAGAATAAGAAAAAACATACCCTCCTGCTGATGAAGCAGGCCCTTGTGCCAGTAGATGCTATCTGTCTTGAATGGCTTCGATGAATTAATATTTAGAGAAGACACCTCAATCCCGGTGTCTTCTCTGTGTTTATAAACACTCATTTTACATTACAAAACCGGGATTTGCACTACATTTACAATACATAACTATGGCAGGAAGAAACAGCGCGGGAGACAAAAGAAAAGCGGTAACACTGCTGCTTACCTGTGTGCCCTCCTGGGCATTCACCTATCTTTCTGTCAACTTCTTTACAGCATACACTTACGGCCTGTTTATATGGCTGCCATTTGTGCTGGGTTGTGGTGCAACGCTTATCTATGGTTATAAGAATCCTGTAGCCACAAAAGTGGGTACACGCAACACCGCATATCTCGCATTGCTTGTATACTCATTGGGGTTGCTGGTCTTTGCGTGGGAGGGGGTTATATGCCTCATCATGGCTGCCCCTATAGGCTTTTTCTTTACCTGGCTTGGTTACCTTGTAGCGTATTGGGTCATTAGGAAGAAAATGGGCAATGATACCACTGTTATTGTGCTACTGTTATTTGCATCGGTGCCATCCCTTATGGCGTTTGAGCATACGGTAAGGGATGAAGAGCAGTTGCGCTCCGTTACCACATCGGTAGAGATCAATGCTACTCCCGAAGCCGTATGGAAGAATGTCATCTCTTTTCCGCAACTTAAAGAACCAAATGAACTTGTTTTTAAGACAGGCATAGCCTACCCCATCAATGCCACTATTGAGGGTACAGGCGTGGGTGCTGTGCGTCATTGCAACTTCTCTACCGGCAGCTTTACAGAGCCCATCACGGTATGGGATGAGCCGCACCTGCTGCAGTTCTCCGTAGCCGACCAGCCCGAAACTATGAAGGAGCTTAGTTTTTACGACATACACCCTAATCACCTGCATGGGTATTGGGTATCCAAGCAAGGCCAGTTCAAGCTTACGCCGCTCCCTAATGGCCACACCCTGCTGGTAGGCACTACCTGGTATGTAAACAAAATAAAGCCGGGCGCATACTGGGAAGTATGGAGCGACTACATAGTGCATAAGATACATACCCGTGTGCTGGCACACATCAAAGAACAAGCCGAGAAACAATAGCTATGGAATACGTAGTACTGGTAGATGAGCAGGATAAAGAGATGGGGACAATGGAAAAGCTACAGGCCCATGAAGAGGGCAGGCTGCACAGGGCTATATCTGTTTTCATCTTCAACACCCGCGGTGAAATGTTGCTGCAACAGCGCGCCGCAGGCAAGTACCACTCAGCCCTGTTATGGACCAATGCCTGTTGTAGCCACCCCCGCCCCGGCGAGCGCGTGGCAGATGCCGCACACCGCAGGCTGCAGGAAGAAATGGGCATGAACTGCTTACTGAACGAGGCATTCTCCTTCACTTATAAGGCAGAGCTGGAACATGGTTTGACGGAACATGAATATGACCACGTATTTACCGGGATTACCGATGCCCATCCGGCACTCAACCCAACAGAAGCAGCTGCGTGGCGATATACGGGCATCACTGAATTACAAGATGATATTGCGGAGCAACCCGGTCTGTATACGGAGTGGTTCAAGATCTGTATCAAAGAGCATGTAGCCAAGCTTCAGCCACGTAACTGATCTTCGACACCGGCAACGCACCATTATAAGCTGCATCACTATAACTATCAATACATTACAGTTGCAGAATAATAATAGAGGCTTTCATTTAAACCAATTCCTTATATTTCCATCTAATTTCGTTTTAACAAACACACGAATGGCATATCGTTTACTGCTGCTATGCGGCCTTTTTCTTATTACCCAGACCTCAATAGCCCAAACTTATAATGTTACCGGACGCATACTGGATGCTTCAGACACCACTACGCTTATTGGCGTAACTGTTGCTGTTACCGGCATTACCGACACCACAACAAAAACGGGCGCGGTCACCGATACCGCGGGCAACTTTGAGGTAGATAATTTAAAGCCCGGCAAGTACAAAGTACATATTGAATACCTGGGCTACCTTACCATCAACCAATCCGTAACTATCGCTGATAAAAATGTATCCCTGGGCAATATCGGTATGAAGACCTCTGATAAAGAGTTGAAATCTGTAACGGTAAAAGGTAAACAGATAAGGGCGGAGCAGCTGGGCGACACCATCTCGCTTCATGCAGATGCCTATAAAACCAATCCCGATGCCACCGCAGAAGACCTGGTAACCAAGATGTCGGGCTTCACATCAGACGCCAGTGGCGTAAAAGTAAATGGCGAATCCGTGCAACAGGTATACGTAGATGGCAAGCCCTTCTTTGGCACCGACCCTACACTGGCACTGCGCAACCTGCCCTCTGAAGTAATAGACAAGATACAGGTGTTTGATAAGCTGAGCGACCAGTCACAATTTACCGGCTTTGATGACGGCACCGCGCAAAAGACCATCAACATAGTTACGAAGAAAAACAAGAGCGAGGGCGTATTTGGTAAATTGTATGCGGGCTACGGCACCGATGATACCTACCTCGCAGGCGGCAACCTGAATATATTTAATGGCAACCAGCGCATATCTATACTGGCGCTCTCCAACAACATCAACCAGCAAAATTTCAGTTCGCAGGATATCCTGGGTGTGTCGGGCGGTGGCGGCCAAAGCCGCGGTGGGGGCGGCGGCGGTGGCCGTGGTGCATTTGGCGGTGGTGGCGGCGCAGCTAATAACTTCCTCGTGAACCAGCAGGGCGGTATCACTACCACCAACTCATTTGGCATCAACTACAGCGACGACTGGGGCAAGAAAATAAAAGTAACCGCCAGCTATTTTTACAACGGCACAGATAATGTGAACAATACCAGCCTCGCGCGCAACTACTTTACCGGGTCTGATGCCGGCAACGTATACCATGAGAATGATAATTCAGAAACCAAAAACTATAATCACCGCGTAAACCTGAGGTTTGAATACACTATTGATTCCTTTAACTCCATCATCTTCACACCAAGTATCAGCTTCCAGAAAAACAACTCATCTACTTATCAAACGGCCAGTACAGACAGCACAGGCAAAGACGGAGGCATGTACCCGTTGTCCAGCACGATCAATCACAGCTATGCAAATAATAGCGGTTACAATTCATCCAATAACTTGTTATTCCAACACAAATTCAAAAAGCCGCGCCGCACTATATCATTTAATATCAATAACTCCATAAGTAAAAAAACAGGTACAGGCAACTACTACGCAAATGACAGCAGTTATTTTTATGACTCTGTAATGAGCGACAAAGCATCGCTACTGAACCAGTATTACACCCAAAACAATAACAGCTATACAATTGGTGGCAGCCTGAACTATACGGAGCCAATAGGAAAGAAAAGCCAGCTACAGGCCAACTACAGCCCATCGACCACAAAAGGAACATCCGATAAAGAAACATACAACTTCAATAATACCACCAATAGTTTTAGCGATTTTGACGATACTTTGTCGAATAAGTACCGCAGTACCTACAATGTGCAAAAAGGTGGCCTCAGCTATCGCGTAGGCGATAAGAAGCTGAACTTCAGCATAGGCGCTAACGTACAGTACGCCACATTGGACGGCACTGAAACCTACCCCACAACCACCCCTGTCCAAAAGACCTTCACTGATGTGCTGCCAACGGCCTTTTTAAACTATCGCTTTGCCGATGGCCGCAACCTGCGCATTATGTACCGCACAGGCATATCAGCCCCCAGCATCACCCAGCTACAGGATGTAGTGGATGTGAGCAACCCGCTGCTACTGAATACCGGCAACCCCAACCTCCGGCAGGATTATGAACAGACCATCATAGTGCGCTATGGCCTTACCAAGGCCAAGAACGCGCACAACTTCTTTATGTACCTGTATGGCAATGCCATCAGCAACTATATAGGCAGCGCCACTTACCAGCCGAGGACCGACTCCTCATTCAAAGGACCGGGAGCTACAACGCCCGTTATCATTGAGCGCGGCGGACAACTGACATTGCCGGTGAACCTTAATGGCTACTACAGCGGTAAGGCATTCCTTACCTATGGCATCCCTGTTGACTTTATTAAGTGCAACCTTAACCTGAATGGCGGGTTCAACTACACCCGTACACCCGGCGTGGTGAATAATGCGGTCAATTACTCAGGCAACTCCGTACCCTCAGCAGGCGTGGTGCTGAGCAGCAATGTGAGTGAGAATGTGGACTTCACGCTGTCTTACTCCGGCAATTACAACATTGTAACCAACACACTGCAAAACCAGACCAACAACAATTACTACAGCCATGTGGCCGGTTTCAAGATCAACTACATCTTCCTGAAACATTTTGTGCTGAACACCAGCATCACCGAGAATTATTACACTGCGTTCAGCAGCACCGGCACACAGAATTTTTACCTGTGGAATGCCTATGCCGCATACAAATTACTGAAGAAACAAGCGTTAGAAATACGCCTCACCGCCTTCGACATACTGAACCAGAATAAGAGCATTACCCGCACCGTAACCGGTACCTATATTGAGAACGATGTGACCAGCGTGCTGAAACAATACTTTATGCTACAGGCCACCTACACCATACGTAACTTCAAGGGTAAAATGCCTACTGAGAGCGATGCACCGCAAGCGCCTGATGGCGGCGGCCACTACCATGGTGGCCCTGCGGGTGGTGGTGCGCCAGGCGGTGGCTCACCTGATGGTGGCAGGCCTCCTTTTTAAACAGATACAAATCAAATAGATGGCGGGGCTGTAACCATATCGTTGTTTACAATGCCCTCACTTACCAGTTCCAAAAGGGCATCGCTCATGGCAGTGGCCTGCTGTGTGCCTATCAGCAGCTTTTTGCCACTCACAAATACGATCTGTAAGCCCATATTTCCGGCAATGTTGTAGGCCGTACCTCCATTGAAAGAAATGCGATAGCCCCAGCCGCCAAACTCGGCAATGGGACTGTACTTACGCACATAAGCCCTTTGTATTTCGCCCCAACCTATTTTTTTAACTTTAAAATGAAACGGGAAGAACTGATAGGAAATACCTGTTTCATCTATAGTTGTTTTTAGGTGACATGCCCGTAGCAGAACAATAACAAACACGACCACGGCAAGTTCCGTCATCACCGCAGGTGTAGTAACACTATGAGGCCTGCCAATACCCATTAATGCCGCTAAGGGAGCTAGCGTGGCGAGGCCAATGATGAGCCATAGCCACCACTGATTGAAGCGCTGAGATTCTGTGAACTTATTCATATAGCGTATGATTTACTGCAAAATACAAAAAAACAGCCCCGCAGTATGCGGGGCTGAAAAAAATGATATTGCGACAAATTATGCGATAGTAATGGACTTGTCGATGTATACATCCTGTATGGTATTGAGGAGCTGTACGCCTTCTGTCATCGGTTTCTGGAAGGCTTTGCGGCCGCTGATGAGGCCCATACCGCCTGCACGCTTGTTGACAACTGCTGTTGTTACTGCTTCGGCCAAGTCGGTAGCGCCCTTTGATTCGCCGCCGGAGTTGATGAGGCCCACACGGCCCATGTAGCAATTGGCCACCTGGTAACGGGTAAGGTCTATCGGGTGGTCGGTAGTGAGCTTGTCGTAAACGATCTTGCTGGTCTTGCCGAAGTTGATGGCTGTATAACCGCCATTGTTGGTAGGCAATTTCTGCTTGATGATGTCGGCCTGTATCGTCACACCAAGGTGATTGGCCTGGCCGGTAAGATCGGCAGCAGTGCTGTAATCTACGCCATCCTTCTTGAAGGCGTTGTTGCGCAGGTAGCACCACAGTACGGTAGCCATACCCAGCTCGTGTGCGTATTCAAACGCTTTGGCTACTTCTACTATCTGGCGGCCACTTTCTTCTGAGCCGAAGTAGATGGTAGCGCCTATGGCTGTAGCGCCCATGTTCCAGGCATCCTTGATGGTGCCGAACATGATCTGGTCGAACTTATTAGGGTAAGTAAGGAATTCGTTGTGGTTCACCTTTACGATGAAAGGTATTTTGTGTGCATACTTGCGCGCAACTGCACCCAAAACTCCGTATGTAGAAGCAACTGCATTGCAGCCACCTTCCATAGCGAGTTTCACAATGTTCTCCGGGTCGAAATAAATAGGATTGGGGGCGAAAGAAGCGCCTGCACTGTGCTCTATACCCTGGTCTACAGGAAGAATAGATACATAACCACTACCTGATAAGCGGCCATGGTTCATCAGCCTGCTGATGCTGTTGATAGTTTGTAAGTTACGGTTAGAGTGTGTCCATACATCATCCAGGTGCGTAGGAGAAGGGATATGGATAGAAGAGCTATCGATAGTACGGCACTTATGGCCTAAATAATACTCGGCTTTATCGCCCAACAACTCATGAATTTTGCTTGCAGACATATGATTATTATTTTTACAATTAGTGTGCAAAGGTATCTTAAAAAGTGAAAAGTTAAAAGTGAAAAATTAAAAGTTGCATATGTTAGTCTAAGGAGGCAATTTATAAGAAAAGCGCATTTGTGCGTTAGATGCGGAAACAAAGGGATAAATGGGTGTGCCAAAAATTATCTGGGCTCTTTTTTTGTGTATCTCGATATTGTTTTTCGCAGGTTTCATCCTTTTAACTTGCAACATAGATACGAGGTATGGCTATCGGATGGACGGAGAAGAGAGCAGAAAACCAAGAGGAAAAGTAAAATCGTTTACTGTATATACACATGACCTGGATGACCATGGACATAAGTATTCAGGCTTTGTACCTTACAAGTCTTATGAATATGACGCCAAAGGTTACTTAGTACGCGAAATTCGAAATTCATTTCTTATGCGCGACAATATCACCGGCACATCAATATTCAACATCTTGTTGTATAAAAATGATAAACAAGGGCATGTAATAGAATTAACAGATAGCTTTTCAAGTCACCATTTGTGTGAGCGATACAGTTATACCTATAACGAAAAGGGAGAGCAGATTAAATGCAAGCAATACTGCTCGGGAATAACTATTATTTCGATAAATGATCCCAGCGGAAAGCAACTTAAAAAATATTATGGGTACAAAAACGACTTTTGGTATTCGCGAACTTATCTAAGAGATAAAAAAGGCAATCTGATTGATATGGCCGAACTAAATAAAGAAAACTGTATAACCAATCATATCATTGCCCGATACGACACAAATGATAATTTAACAGAGGAATGTGATCAATGTGATTTGGACAATTATTCAAATAGAACTCTTACTTACAAATATGATAATACAGACACCGCAGGTAACTGGCTGAAAAGAATAACTTTTCAGGACGATAAACCAGTAGAAATAAAAGAACGAAAGATCGAGTATTATTGATTTGACAGACTTTTATAAATTTACAGTGATATAATCGTCATTATGAAAGAAAACATACCGTACAATAAATGGGATGACCCTGAGTTTGTAGAAATGCTTCAACGCAGGGCGGATGCGCTGGAAAATGGTAGCGATAAGGGATATACGTGGGAGGAGCTGAAGGAGAGGGCAAGATCAACGAAGCCTGAACACGTCAACCCTGGTCCGTCTATTTAAGAATAAAGAGATTACGTTCGGCTCAGCCAAAGCTTTAGGCAAGATGCCGCCGTATCTAACATTTGGAACATGGTGTGCCAGATAATCTTCATCTCCATTAAGCCACACGATATAATAATCAATATGATACCTGTTTATTTCTTCGTTTAAATTTCCCGTATCCAAACGATTAGCAGCATAATAAATATTGCCGGAGAAATAGGCCAGCCGCTCCATCCTTTGTGCTCCTATTCCGGCCATGGCATCGCTGGTAAATGTTCCCTTAATTCCTTTAGATCGTAGTAAAGCCGCCAGTTCAAATTCCTGCTTTCCCTCATCATACATCTTATACATACAACACAGCGGGTATGCAATAAAAGAAACAGCAAACACCACCATCATTAACTTCCTGCGCTTCTTAGGTACAAAATATTGGATCACTAACCCTGCCATCACCATGCTTATCGGCATCATATACCACAGGTACCTGGATTCAAAATTGACCAGCAGATACCCAAGTGGAAAGAGCAGGAAGGACCGCACCAAGGTCTTTACATCCCTGGCAAATATTATGGCTATGTTTTTTTTGTAGAACAGCGCAAGGCCCGCCACGAAGATCAGGGGGAAGAATATAGATAATTGCAGATTGCTGATGATGAACTTAAATATATTGATTCCGATACGCACGAATTGCAAGCCGAACAAGTGCCATGAGCTCCAGAAGTGCGGGGTGATGCCATTAGCGAGGTAAGGGTCTTCCCAATAATAGGGGCTATCGGGATACGCGGGCGGCAGTAGCAGGCCTATGCCATCTTTCCAGAAAGGGTGGCCTACAAGATACCACGATGTATTGAGTGGCCCTGCTGTAGATGTTGTCCAAATATGGTATTTCTCGTGAAGAGCTACTATCCAGAAATGCGCAACGAAGAGCATGACCATGATACCAGCCAGCAATATGCTGAGCCAGCGTGCCTTATCGTCTTTGCAAAGAAAATAGACACACACCAGTGTGTTGAGTATAAAGAATGGAAAGGAATAAGCCTTGGCATAGTAGGCAAGCCCACCGAGGAAGCCATACAATACCCATAGCATGGGCCTTTGTGTGAAGGTCTTACCCAACATCACCCGCAACGCAGATAGCAGGAAGAAGCACTCCCACAGATCGTCGAACGACTGCCAGAAGATGGCGAAACAAAGAAAGATAGCGAGTGCCACACACAGCAACCACTGCAGCCTTCGCACAATGCCGAACCTCAGAAAAAACGATTGCGATATATACAGGAAGCCAATAGCCGCAAGCGAATTAATGACGACAGAGGCCGGTATGGCTGCCATACCCAGCTTCATCAGCACGGCGGTAAGCCAGCAGGCCCAGGGGCTCCAGTAGCCATTGATGGCTCTCGCTATATCGCCGGTAGCATACCTGCGGGAGATGGTGAGATATGAGGTGCCGTCAGGGTCTATATAGTATTGATAATGCGGATAGATAATGAGCAGCACTATGCACATCAGGAATGCTGATGTGAAGAAAGGTATGTATTTCTTTAACACTTTCACTTATGCTGTTTCATTTTTAATGCCTGTAAATCCTATTACCGCACCACCTATTACTATCAGAGATACCGGCAAGAAATACCGGGTATTGGATATAGTGCCAGTGGCTACCGCAAAATACATAACCAAGGCAAAGACGAATGAACGAATGAGCCAATGTACATCGTGCCGGAAAAAGAAACGAAAGAAACCCGTAAGCCGCCACAGGCATACCAGGAAGATAATAAATACAAAAAACAGAGACTTGTTCTCGCTGATATATGGACCCATGCCCATGATGCCGTTCTTCTTAAGTGCAAAATAAAAGCCTTCCTGTTTTTTGCTATATAGCTTGCCATAAGTGAGCTTGCCTGTAAAAATATCTATCTCTGCCTTGCCGGGCTCTATGAATATGCGCAAGCTGTTGCGCAGGTGAAACAACATATAGGGTACAAAATTCTGGCGGAGTAATTGAAGTCCGCGGCGATTACCATATTGGTATCGCTCGGGATAGTCTTCAATGGCCAGGTATTTTGCCCGTTCATCAAACCAGAATTTTTTGGCGCTGTCAGGGCTGTAGTGCGTGCTGATGTAGGGGAAAAAGTAGTACCCGGCATTAAATGCCTGGTTGCTGCTGAAGTGAAATTGCCCGGTGCGCTCCAGGTTGACCTCATTGTAACCGAGTACAGCGCACAACGGTATCAGTGCTATAAGTATTGGCCGTTGCATCTTTAGCTTCAGGCATCGAGCCACAACAACGACGATAATTATATGCGGCAACACGAAGGGGTAAAGTACCGGCTTCACCATGAGGCCGGCAACAAGGGCAAGGCTCATCCATACGCCATACTTGAGTTGTTTTGCCTGTAGCCATTGCACAAACATACCGAAGTAGAGCAGCGTGAATGTTTGTAGCAGAATATCAGGGCAAATTGTATTGGCATTGATGAACTGTGAAGGATAACAAATGATCAATAACAACAACACCCAATCATACTTCTTGTCAATCCCAATACGGGTAAATACTTTGCGGGCGTAGATGATATTGAAGATCGAAAGCAGGTTTTGCAGTACGATCACTATCCAGTTATTGACCGTAAACATATACACAGATAGCAGAAAGAGGGGGTACAGCGGTTGCCGCTGGGTCATGTACTCCATCTCTATAGGCATAGCAGGGTTGCCGCTATAAAAGAAATTGAATTGCTTTATATTGAGCGCTTCGTAGATGTACTCGAAGGAGTCGCCCATATAAATGCGGGTGAACTTGCAGGCCAGCAAAAAGAAAATGACATGCACCAGCACTATGGTGCCGATGAATATTTTATCTTTCCTTTCGAAGCGTGTACTCATTTCGTGGGTTTCGGCTAAAGCCAACTTTACTTATTTTTATCCCACGGCCTAAAGGCCGCGGCAACTGGCATTTTGTAATATTATCTCTATCTTCTTGCTTTCAGCATACGCCAGTTATCGTTCATATCTTTTCTTATCTCTACATTCTTATATCCTTCTTCCTCAAACAGCGCCTTACACTCAAAAGCATGGGCTGCATCCAATTCGCAATAAATATAGCCGTTAATGTTCAAATGCTCCTTGCCGAAGTCGGCAATGGCTTTATAGAACACTAACGCGTCTTCGTTGGGTACAAAAAGGGCTATGGATGGTTCATGGTCTTTTACGTTGGTGTGCATAGTGTCCCTATCGGCGGCGGGTATATAAGGGGGATTGGAGACTATAACATCATAGCTGCCCAGTTTATTGCGCTCTGCGGGGTTTAAAAAGTCTATATGCTCAAATTGTATGCCCGCGCCTAAAATATCGGCATTCTTTTCGGCGACCGCCAGCGCATCTGTGCTAATGTCGCAGGCATCTACCCACGATGCGGGCAATTCCAGGTTTAAGGACACAGGAATACAGCCACTACCAGTACCAATATCCAATACTTGAACCCCGCTTTTGCCCCTATTGTCGTTAATGATCCATTGCACGAGCTCTTCGGTTTCGGGGCGCGGTATTAATACATAACTGTTGACAACGTACTCCCTTCCCCTGAACCATGCCCTGCCGGTGACGTATTGAAGTGGAACTCCCTTATTTAGTTTTTCTAATGCTGCTTCGTACTCATCCTGCTGAGTTTCGGTAAAAAGGGTGTCTTTTCCCATCAACCGACTGTATTTATCCAGCTCTGTGATGTAATACATCACTTCATGAGCAATTGCCACCGCCTCCCGCTCATCGTAAAGCGGCTGCAGTTTGCTTTTCAGATCATAAAATGCCTCTCCATAGGTAAGCATAGCGTAAAGGTAAAAAGGAAAACCCCAAACCCCTAAAGGGGCTCTCTCTTATTTCTTATATATTATGCTCCGCTGATTATTAGGTTTAAGTTTATCTTTACATCTATGAGTGCGGAATACTATATGCAGCGCTGCTTAACACTGGCAGAGCAGGGAAAGGGCCATACCGCGCCCAACCCTATGGTGGGCGCCGTGCTAGTGCATAATGACCGCATTATAGGCGAAGGCTGGCACCACTTCTACGGTGCCGACCATGCCGAGGTGAACTGCCTGAAGAATGTAAAAGAAGAAGATAAGCACCTCATTCCCGATAGCACCATGTATGTGAGCCTGGAGCCTTGCGCCCACCAGGGCATCACCCCACCTTGCGCCAACAGATTAGTCAAAGAGGGCATTAAAAATGTGGTGATCGCGAATAAAGATCCTTTTGAGCAGGTAAGCGGCAGGGGTATAGAAATTTTAAAGCAGGCAGGCATAACAGTAACTACAGGCATATTAGAAGAAGAGGCTGCATGGGTCAATCGCCGTTTCTTTTGCTTCCATATCCAAAAGCGGCCATATATTATACTGAAGTGGGCACAATCGCAGGATGGCTTTATAGCTCCTGCAGACAGGAGTAGATTTCAAATAACAGGCGCAGCAAGCAATCAGCTAGTACACAAATGGCGCACAGAAGAAACGGCGATAGCGGTGGGCACCACTACTGCCATAAAAGATAATCCACAACTAACTGCAAGGCTTTGGGAGGGGACTCATCCGCTGCGTATAGTATTAGACAGATCGCTAACCATACCGGGCACTCACAATGTATACGATAATACAGCGGCCACATGGATAGTGAATGAACAAAAACAAGCACTGGAAGGAAATATCCACTTTGTCAAGCACTTCTTTGACGAAACCCTATTGCCGTGGCTGATGCACCGGATGTACGAGACAAAAAAACTTTCATTAATCGTAGAAGGGGGTGCCGCTTTACTGAACAGCTTTATCACGCACGGCCTTTGGGATGAGGCAAGGGTGTTTACAGGAACACCGGTCATTGCCAAAGGCATACCTGCTCCTGTATTAGTAAACGAAATAGAAGCTTTTGAAAAAACAATCGAAGAAGATCACCTAAAAGTATTCATCAATAAAAGCAACCCCTACTCCTACCCTGCGGGCATGGAATTATAATAACACGATTTCATGTTCTACCTCATTGCCACTATTTTACTGAATGTACTAATCTCTGTTTTCTTCAAATTATTCCCGAAGTATAACATTGATACGCTGCAGGCTATTGTAGCCAATTATTGCGTGTGCGTGATCACCGGTAGCCTGTTCACCGGGCATATACCTTTTACCGGGGGCTCTTTACACGCCGACTGGATGCCCTGGGCGCTGTTCATGGGCATTGGATTTATCTCCATCTTCAACCTGCTGGGGTATAGTACGCGGGTAGATGGCATTACCACTACTACCATTGCCAATAAGCTATCACTGGTGATACCTGTTGTGTTTTCATTGATCGTGTATAAAGAACATGCAGGTATTGGAAAGATAACGGGGATCCTACTGGCCTTCCCGGCGATATATCTCACTGCACATGCACAGGGGGATGACAACAAGCCGCAAAGCCTGCTGCCACCACTACTCATCTTTGTTGGCGGCGGTATGCTCGATACACTGACGAATTATATCCAGCTTCATTTCCTGGGCAATGTGGAAACTCAGGCAGCTTTCACTACTACTTGTTTCGCATCGGCAGGCACTATTGGGGTTACCCTCATAGCAGTACTGGTCATACTCGGAAAAACGAAGATCAAGCTGCGCAATATCATTGCAGGGATATGCCTGGGTGTACCTAATTACTTTTCCATTTACTTCTTTATCCGCATGCTGAATAGTAATGTGCTGCAAAGCTCAGCATCCATACCAGTACTCAACATCGGTATACTCGCCGCATCAGCTCTTACAGCCATTGCCCTGTTCAGGGAGCATGTAAATATATTACGTATCATTGGGCTGGCGCTGTCTGTTGGCGCTATCCTGCTTATTGCCTTTGGCGACAAATGAAAGATCAAAACAAATACACCACTATAGCAGCACCTTCCACCGGCGACTTCCGCGACAGGGGCAGCAAATTCCTTGCTTACGCCTACCCAATCTCTTCACCGGCTGACGTAAAAGAGAAAATACAGGCTTTAAAGAAAGAACATCCCAAGGCAGTACACTTCTGTTATGCTTACCGTACCGGCACAGATGGCACCCAGTACCGCGCCAATGACGATGGCGAACCGGCCGGCAGCGCCAGTAAACCCATACTGGGCCAGATAGACAGCCTGGAGCTCACCAATGTACTGGTAGTAGTGGTGCGCTATTTCGGCGGCACACTGCTGGGCGTACCGGGCCTTATTAATGCCTACAAAACAGTAACCACCGAAGCCCTCGAAGCCGCACCTAAAACAGAAAAATGGATAGAGGTGCTTTACGACATCAACTTTGACTACCCGTCCATGGGCGAGGTCCTATATCTGCTGAAACAGGCTGAAGCCACTATTTACAAGCAAGACCTGCAACTCTTTTGCGTAGTGAGCGCAGGTATCCCCCGGCAGAATAGTGCCGCCTGTGTGCAAAAACTTTCGGAAATTCGTGGAGTAACGGTAGCAACTACAAAAACAGGCGACCAATAACGATTGCGCTCATCAGAAAAAAATACACACCTCATCAAAACCGAAGCCGTGCGGCTCGGCTTCAACTCGTGCGGTGTAGCCAAGGCGGTGCAACTGGAGGACGATGCACGACGGCTGGAGCAGTGGCTGAACAAAGGTCACCAGGGTGAGATGCAATACATGGAGCGCCACTTCGATCTGCGCATAGACCCCCGCAAGCTGGTGCCGGGCGCTAAGTCGGTCATCACATTAATGCTCAATTATTTTCCTGCGGAGCAGCAACAGCTCAATACCCCACACATAGCCAAATACGCTTACGGAACCGACTATCACTTTGTCATCAGGCACAAGCTCAATGAGCTGCTGCAATATATTAAAGACAATATAGGCGCAGTAGATGGCCGGGGCTTTGTGGACAGCGCACCTGTGCTGGAGCGGAGCTGGGCAGTGCGCAGCGGCATGGGCTGGGTAGGCAAGAATGGTAATGTGCTTACCAAACATTCGGGCTCCTTCTTCTTCATAGCCACACTCATTACCAATCTTGACCTCGTTGCAGACTCACCCTTCACTGCCGACCATTGCGGCACCTGCACCCGGTGCATAGATGCCTGCCCCACCGATGCCATTGTATCGCCTACCGAAATAGATGGCAGTAAATGTATCTCCTACCTCACCATAGAGCTAAAGGATGCACTCATACCCACGGGCTTTCATGATAAGATGAAAGACTGGATGTTTGGCTGCGATATCTGCCAGGATGTATGCCCCTGGAACCGCTTTTCAAAAAATAATACCGAATCTGCATTTACTCCCATACCGGAGATACTCAATCTATCGCTGCAGCAGTGGGAAGAAATGAGCGAAGAAACATTTAATAAAGTATTTAAGAACTCGCCCCTGAAGCGAACAAAATGGAAAGGGATACAAAGGAATATCAAGGCGATTAAATTGTGATGCTCTATTTTTTATACTGAAGAATATTAAGAGATTTTAGTTTGTTGAACTCTACATCAGCCGTTAGCATCGGTATATTCAAATATTCCCTCGTGGAAGCTATAATACTATCTGGCAATTTTAGTCCGTGCATTTTCCTTATATTAATTGCAGCAGTTTTTATACTAGGATTCATTTCAATGATGCGACATTCGTGCAAGAAATCTTTAACCACTTTTTCATTTGAGTGCGATATTTTCTTATAACTCAATAATTCCATTTCCGTGATAAACGAAACATACGGAACTTTTCCATTAATAATCTCTGCTAAGAGGGCATCTCCATCTAAGAGATATAAAACTATGTTGGTATCAAGTAAATAATTACTACTGCCACTCATTCCTCATATTTTTTTGAACAGCTACAGGATCTTCTTTCAACTTTATGGTTCCACAGTACTTAAATGCATCAAAGGATTTGCCTGGCCTCTTGTTCACTTTTACGCCTTTTTGTATTTTCTGCAAAGCCTTTTTAATTTCTTCGGGGCTGGATTTGCTGCTTATACTGACTATCATATTAATATTTTATAAACAAATTTACGGAAATTTCTTTTAAGCAATTGTGATCAAGCTAAGGCCGCATTAACATTTTAACCTTTTAACTTATTAACCTATTTTTGCGCCATGCCGGTTATATCACATCGCGGGGCGCAGATGCCCCCTTCGCCAATACGCAAATTAGTTCCATACGCAGATGCCGCTAAAAAAAGGGGTACTAAAGTTTATCACCTCAATATCGGCCAGCCAGATATTGAAACACCAAAGGCTATACTGGACGCTGTGCGCCATACCGATATGAAGGTATTGGAATATAGCCCGAGCCCGGGTTTTGAAAGTTATCGCAAGAAACTGGTGGCCTACTACCAGCGCAACAATATAGATGTAACATCTAACCAAATCATTGTAACCACGGGCGGGTCAGAGGCCATCATGTTTGCTATAATGAGCTGCCTCGATCCGGGTGATGAGATCATCATCCCTGAGCCGTTCTACGCTAATTATAATGGCTTTTCTACCAGTTCGGGCGTAAAGGTTGTTCCTATCCCTTCGGGCATTGAGAACGGGTTTGCATTGCCGGCCATTGAAGAGTTTGAAAAAGCAGTGACGGTGCGCACCAAAGCCATCATGATCTGCAACCCGAATAACCCTACCGGTTATTTGTACAGCATGGATGAGCTGAATGTATTGCGCGAGATCTGCCTGAAGCACGATCTGTTCCTGTTTAGCGACGAGGCTTACCGTGAATTTTGCTACGATGGCGCAAAGCACATATCCGCGCTTTCGCTACCAGGGCTGGAAGAACATGCGATACTGCTGGATACCATATCCAAGCGCTATAGCGCCTGTGGTGGCCGTATAGGTGCATTTGTGACCCGCAACCAGGGTGTGCTGGATGCTGCTATGAAATTTGCCCAGGCACGCCTCAGCCCGCCATCATTCGCGCAGATACTCGGCGAAGCAGCAGTGGACCTGCCTGCCAACTATTTTGACGAAGTACATGCCGAATATACCTCCCGCCGCGACCTGCTGGTGAGCCGCCTCCAGAAGATGGATGGCGTTACTTGCCCGTTGCCGGGTGGCGCATTTTATGCGATGGCCAAACTGCCGGTGCACGACAGCGAAAAATTCTGCCAGTGGCTGCTCGAAGGTTTCTCTCATAACGGTGCTACCGTGATGATGGCTCCCGCTGCCGGCTTTTATGCCACAACTGGCAAGGGTAAGAATGAGGTTCGCCTGGCCTATGTGCTGAACAAAAATGACATAAACGCTGCCATGGATTGCTTGGAAGCAGCGTTGAAAGAATATAAAGATTAGTAGCAGAGGTTTTCTTCACTGCTTTATTTGATAAATGCCATGTTGCAAAAGTTAGTCATCAACAATTACGCTATTATTGATCACCTGGCCCTGGAGCCGGATGCACACCTCAATACCGTAACCGGTGAAACGGGTGCAGGTAAGAGCATCATACTCGGCGCGCTGTCGCTGATATTGGGTGAGCGTGCTGATACGTCTGTGCTCATTAATAAAAATGAGAAGTCGGTGATAGAGGGTTATTTTGATGTAACGAACAATGAATCTTTTAAACAGGCCCTTTCAGAAACGGATATTGACTATGATCACCAATGCATCATTCGCCGGGAGATAGCCGTTAATGGCAAATCCCGGGCGTTCATTAATGATACACCGGTAAACATCAGTTTACTCACAAAGCTTACGTCGCTCCTCGTAGACCTGCATCAGCAGTTCGGACACCTGGCGCTGGAAGATGATAATTTCCAGATGGAAGCGCTGGATGCCATTGCTGAAAGTATGGGTGCAGCAGCTACTTACAGGCTGCTTTACTACAAGCATAAAAGCATTAAGCAGAAACTGGCCGACATGCGTGAACGGCAATCGCAATGGCATAAAGAATCCGGGTACAAACAGTTTTTGCTGGATGAATTGGTAGCAGCGGCCTTCAAACCTGATGAGATCGAGCTTGCCGATCAGCAACTGAAACAAATGAGCCATGCCGAGCGCATCATCAGTGTATTGCAGGCATCACGGAATATGCTGGAAGAAGGCGAGCAACCGCTGATCAATGAACTCAAGCGCATCAACCAGCAGTTGCAGGGCATTGCCGAACTCGTACCCGAGGTTAAACCACTGCAAGAACGACTATCCTCTGCATGGGCGGAACTAAAAGACGTTGCTGCCGAACTGGAAAATGAAGAAAGTAAAGTATCGCTCGACCCGGCTACAATGAATGAACTGCAGGAGCGCATGGACCTGGGCTACAAGCTGCTGAAAAAGCATGGCATGACCACCACCGCAGAACTGTTGGAACTACAACACAAGCTGGAGCATGAATTAAAAGCCACCCTTGACCTTAATGACGGTATAGAGCAACTGGCCAAGGAAGAAGGCGTTATCTACAAAGAACTGTTTGCCGAGGCCGACCAATTATCCGCATTGCGCAAAAAGGCATTGCCATCGTTTATAGAAAAGATCAATGAGCTGCTCATATTGGTGGGTATGCCCAATGCCCGCTTCGACATCCGCATAGCCAATGTAGCGCCTGCGCCTAATGGCATAGACGATGTGAGCTTCCTGCTCGATGCCAATAAGAGCGGGCAATTCCAGCTACTGCAAAAAGCAGCATCAGGCGGCGAGATGAGCCGCATCCTGCTGTGTATCAAATCTATTACCGCACGGGCTCTGCACCTGCCTACACTTATATTTGACGAAGTGGATACCGGCATCTCCGGCGAAGCCGCACGGCAGGTAGGTATATTGCTGCGCAGCCTGTCGCAATACCACCAGGTCATTTGCATTACCCACCAACCACAAGTGGCAGCGCGTGGCACACGCCACTTCTATGTGTATAAAGAGGCCGATAAAACAGGCAGGCTCTCCACTAAGATCAAGGTACTGCCGCAGGAAGAGCGCGTACTCGCCATCGCCCGTATGATAGGCGGCGAACAGCCCAGCGAAGCCGCCATGAGCAATGCGCGGGAGCTTGTGGAGGTATAACCTTCCTCCTTTGGCCGTACCACAAACATTGCAATTTTACATTTTCTTACTATCTTGTTACTTACAACAGGATATTTATGGCCGACCGCAGGAAATTTGTAAAGCTTTCATTGCTCACTTCAGCCGCATTGTTTGCGGGCAAAAAAGTGTTTGCAGCTACCTCAAATCTTAATCCCGGGCCGTTCCCCGATCTCAAAGACCAACCCATAGTTATCTCCACCTGGGACTTTGGCAAAGCCGCCAATGCCGAAGCATGGAAGACATTAGAGAACGGTGGGCGCGCACTTGATGCCGTAGAGGCCGGCGTGAAAATACCGGAGGCAGACCCTACGAATCAATCTGTAGGCCTGGGCGGCCGACCAGACAGGGATGGACGTGTGACCCTCGATGCCTGCATCATGGATGAGAACAGCAAGTGCGGCTCTGTAGCCTGCATGGAGCATATAGTACATGCCATATCGGTAGCACGAGCTGTGATGGAAAAAACACCGCATGTGATGCTGGTGGGCGATGGTGCCTTGCAGTTTGCACTAGAGCAGGGTTTCAAAAAAGAAAATTTGCTCACCCCTAAAAGCGAGAAAGAATATAAAGAATGGCTCAAAACCAGCCAATACAAGCCGGTAAAGAATATTGAGAACATGCTGCCCGGTGGCGAGCACAACCACGACACTATAGGCATGGTGGCCATGGACAGCAAAGGCCAAATGAGTGGTGCCTGCACCACCAGCGGTATGGCCTATAAAATGCATGGCCGCGTGGGTGATTCTCCCATCATTGGCGCGGGACTGTATGTGGACAATGAGATAGGAGCTGCCACCAGTACCGGTGTTGGTGAGGAAGTGATACGCATTGTAGGCTCTCACTTGGTGGTAGAGCTAATGCGACAAGGCCATGCCCCCGAAGAAGCCTGCAAGCAGGCAGTTATGCGCATTGTAAACCGCAACCCCGATGCCGCAAAAGAAGTACAAGTAGGCTTCCTGGCCCTCAACAAGAAAGGAGAGTATGGCGCGTATGCACTGCAAAAAGGTTTTAGCTACTCGGTAAAGAACGGAACTAAGGATGTGGTTTTGCAGTCCAACTATTACTATCAGTAAGCATCAATAAAATTACCACGATGATCTTAGAGCTCTGCGCATACAACATACAATCATGCCTTGTTGCTGAAAAAGCAGGCGCATCCCGCATAGAGCTTTGTACCGATCCTACCTATGGCGGTACTACACCCAGCTATGGGCTGATACAATATGCACTGTATAATATTTCCATTCCTGTATTTCCTATGATACGCCCACGTGGTGGCAATTTTATCTATGATGCCGAGGAACTGGAGATCATGAAGAAAGATATACTGGCTTGCAAAGAACTTGGTTGCACGGGCATTGCCACCGGCATACAATTACCTAATGGCCATATGGATACCGAGAACATGAAGCGATTGGTGGGCCTCGCCTACCCCATGCTCGTTACCTGCCACAAAGTCTTTGATGCAACACCCGATGCGCACAAGTCGCTGGAAGATGTAATAGCCTCGGGCTGCTCACGCATACTCACCTCCGGCCTCCGCAAAACGGCTATAGAAGGTGCATCCGTATTGGCGCAGCTAATAGACAGCGCAGCAGGCCGCATCATCATCATGCCGGGCGGCAGTGTACGCTCCACCAATATTGCGCAACTTATAAAAGAAACAGGAGCAAGGGAATTTCATTCCTCCGGCCTTACTACTAAGGAAGGGACTTTTATTGCAAATGAAGAGGAAGTAAGAATGATGGTACAGCAATTACCGCATTGATCTTTTAGCCAAGGAGCTTTTCCACCTCCTGCTTCCGCAAAAAGTATTTTCCAAGCACGTCAAATTCTATATTCACCGCATCGCCGCTTTCCAGCCTGTTGAAGTTGGTATGCATATGCGTATAGGGGATAATAGTAACGGTGCATTCATCAACACCCACATTAAATACCGTAAGGCTTACTCCATTGATGCAGATTGACCCTTTATCAATCACTAATGCCGCATATTCCTTCGGAAATTGGAAACGGTATAGCCAGCTACCCTCCAGTGTTTGTTTTTCTATACACCGTGCGGTGGCGTCCACATGGCCTTGTACAAAATGGCCGTCCAGCCGGTCGCCCATTTTTAGAGCCCGCTCGCAGTTCAGCGTATCGCCCTTGCGCCATTCGCCAAGCGTTGTTTTGGCAAGGGTTTCAGCCACTGCGGTTACCTTGTATGTGCTACCCGCTATTCCGGTCACAGTAAGGCATACACCATTGTGCGCCACACTCTGGTCTACCTTCAGCTCACCGGTTAAGGGGCTGTCTATAACGAAATGAATATTGCTGCCTTCGTTTATTATATCCTGTACGGTGGCTACTGCCTCTATGATGCCTGTGAACATTGGGCTATTGTATTTTTTTTGCGGTTCCTATATGCAAGGTCACAACACCCGTATCACTCGCCACCTGTAAGCTCAGGTACATCAGCGAATCAAATACCCTGTCCTTCACAAAGCTGCCGTTTATGGTATCTGCCACACCACACAGGCTCTGTCCCCAGTTGGTCACCGAGTCCCCCTCCGTGGTATCTACCGAAGCCAGGAATGTAGGCGCTGCTGTGATGAAGAGGCTGTCGCCATTAGCACAAAAGCCGGTAACGGCCAGCCTCGAATTATTGATCTTGTGAAACGTAAGTATAAAAGTATCCACAAAAATAGGCAGCCCGGTGGATTGCAGCGAAACGGAGTCATGAAACACATACTTGCCCACATACAGGTCTGCCGGGTATATACACACCGTATTATCGGGTATGCCGGGGAAGCCCCAGTTATAGTTGGCCGCCGTGGCATCATTACAATAATGCGTGGTATCGCCGTTGGCAGCGGTAAATGCCGGCCCTTTTTTGTCTTTGTACTTGCTGCACGACACCGCCACAACAGCTACCGCCGCCATCAAAAACAATATGGAAATAATGTACTTCATTTTCAACCCTATGCTATACCCATAAAAGGCGCAGCTCTATACAACGTATTTTCTCCAAAATTATTCAATTAATAGCGTAAAAATGTTTTCATTTTTGTGAAAAAAACCGAATTGCTGTTGAGCAGCTATGTTATATAGCTTGAAATAGTAAATTTGTGCGTATCAACATTGAAATACCATGAGCAAATATGATCCCCGCGTAGACTCATACATAGCCAAAGCAGCAGACTTTGCGCAGCCCATACTCACACACGTACGCGAGCTGGTACACACTGCCTGCCCCGATGTGGAGGAAATCTGGAAATTGAGCTTCCCCTGCTTCATGTACAATGGCGGCATGTTGTGCAACCTGGCCGCATTCAAAGCACATTGCTCTTTCGGCTTCTGGAAAGCATCCATAATGGCCGACCCTGATAACATTTTTGTCAATAACGGGAAAGAGGGTATGGGCCACATTGGTAAGATCACTACACTCAAAGACCTGCCCAAAGATGCTATTCTGAAGAAATACATAAAGGCCGCGGCAAAGCTCAATGACGAAGGCATAAAAGTGGCCCGCCCCAAGCCTACCGAAAAAGAAAAGAAAGAGCTGGTAACCCCTGCCTACTTCACAGCAGCGCTCAATAAGAACAAAAAAGCCAAGGAAGTATTCAACGCATTCAGCTACTCCCACCGCAAGGAGTACATACAATGGATGGAAGAAGCCAAAACAGATACCACCCGCGATAAGCGCGTAGCCCAGGCCATAGAGTGGATACAAGACGGCAAAGACCGCAACTGGAAATATAAGAACTGTTAAGCATCTTCAGATTTGACAACTTTTTAAAAGTTGTCAAATCTACACTCGCGCATTTGATAAATAATCTTACTCCTAACGCTCACTTATCCTTCACCAGCGCATACAGCTTTTGCGCTTCCGCATAATTCGGCGAAAACTTCAAAACGCTTTCCAGTGCCAGCCTGGCTTCATGCTGCCTGTTGGCTGTGTATAGCTGCAGCGCCAGGTTATACCAGGCCTCGGGCACCTGTGGCGTGGCTTCCGCGCATTTCTGAAATTCAATGATCGCAGAGTCCTGCATATTGGCACTGCGGTACTTCATGCCCTGCGCAAAAAAATACTGCCCGGCAATAGAGAGGTACCTTGCCAGGTTGGCCTGGTTGGGCGAGTACAGCCGCACCGTATCCCAGTCGGGCAGCGCCAGTTCGGGATGGCCCATATTGTAGTAGCACAGCCCGCGGTTCATATGCGCCAGGTAGTAGTTGGGGAATATTTCCAGCGCCTTTGTAAAGTACTCCACCGCCTTCCCGAACCACTTATTTTTCTCCTCTGTTGTCGCGCCCTTCTTGGCAATGAACATATATGATGCGGCGGCATTGTTGTTCACCAGCACACTGTTGGGCGAGGTCTTCACATCCGTAAGAAATAGTGTTTCCTCATTCTTCCAGTCCTTATTGCGGCTTATTGTTTTAAAGCTGCTCAATCCTACTATCAGCAGCAGCACCACCGCCAATCCCGCCCTGCTCATGGCGGGCTGCTTCACCTGCTCAAAGCCCTTGCACAGCAGCCACGCCACAACAATTGCAAACCCTATAGACGAATGATATACCAGCCGCTCACCCATAGGTGCGCCAATATCCACCAGGAAATTGCTCACCAAAAACAGGAAGCCCAGGTACACCGCTATCGCAAACCCCAGCACATGCCTGCGCACGATCAGCATATACATCGCCGCTATCATCCCCACATGTATCAGCAGCGACAGCCACACCAGCGGGTTGGCAAACGTGGTATAAGGTATCTGGTGGTAAGAATAATCACAAACCAGCACCCGGGGGAATATCAGCAGCCGCAGGTAGTCCAGCAATATCATTATTTTCGATGCCAGTTGCTGTTGCAGGTCGGCATACAGGTAGGGGTTGTTCATTACATTGGTCTCCGCACCCTCGGCGGGGCCAGTCACCGCGTTCATGCGCATCAGCATATATAATGCAAAGGGTACCAGGTAGGGCAGGAAAGACTTTGCGCTTTGCTTCGCGCCATCTTCCTTACAGAACATGTAGAACGACAGCGGCAGCAGCACCACCAGCATGATGGCATACTCCTTCGATAGCAGCGCCAAAAAGAAGTATATGCCCGCCAATACGAGGTCGCGCATCTTTTTTTCTTCCCTGTACCTAAATGCTTTAATGAACGTAAGCGATATGAACAGCACCGACAGTATCTCGTCCCTGCTCTTCACATTGGCCACCACCTCGGTATGTATGGGGTGTACCGTAAACAGCAACGCTGCCACAAAAGCCACCATTGGCTGGCCGGGCAATACCACATACCTTAAAAAGTACAGCAGCACCACCACCGAAAGTATGTACAACAGCACATTCACCACATGCCGTGCGTGCATATCACTGATCAGTTTTGCGTCTTTTGCCTTTGTGTCTGTTTCTGTGTTAATACCCAGCGCCTGCTGCTCTACGGCAAACGTCACAAGAGACAATGGCCTGTAACGCCCCCCGGCCAGCTGGTTGCTGCCGTTCTTCTTTTCCAGGTAGCTTTGGTAAGCATCGGTGGTTAGTATCTGCGGTATGCCTGCAAGTCCCTGCTGCACATACTCATTGTCCACAATAGCCATCACATCATCAAAGGCATATTCATGCTTAAAGGTGTTGCCATAGAGTACCAACCCCAACAGCGCCAGTATTATAGCCTGCATCCTGAAGCCCGTTAGCGCATAAGGTTTACCTTCACGCACAGGCACAGTATTGGGCCGCTGCTCAGCTTGGGGCCGCACTACAGGTTCTGTTTCTTTCTTGTTCTTTTTTGCCATTGATATGGGTAATGCAACACTAAAATAAGAAAATACCGGCTTCCGCAAAACTACTGCTTACCGCCGCAGTTGCTCTTGATCAGGTCGTCCACCTCATCGCCATATTGCTGTGCAAATCCCAGTTCTATCGCGGTATGCAGGTCGGCACAGGCTTTGCCGTTCTCCTTCATAGCTATATACACCAACGCACGGTTTTTAAACGCAAATGAATTGTATGGCCCCAGCTCTATAGACCTGTTAATATCGGCCAGCGCCCCGGCCAGATCATTGAGCTTATACTTCTCAAATCCCCTGTTGTTGAAGTGGTATAGATTATCTCCACCCAGTTCCAGCGCTTTATTGTTCAGCTCTATGGCCTTCTTATAGTCGCCTGCATTCTGGTACCTGTAGGCCAGGTTGCCATACACTATATCCGAGTCCGGGTACAGACGCATAGCCCTGTCGAGGTATATCATTATCTCATCCGTATTATCCAGCATATTCAACGCGTTAAACATCATCGTGAGTGCGCTAAAATCCGTTGAGTCTTTCGCCAGCAGTTCCTCCATATCTGTGTGCACGCTATTGTACTTGTGAATGGCATATTCAGCCCTGCTGCGGCCCATCAGCAAATCTTTCAGCAATTGAGTACTGTTGCCTACGCTTTCGTAAGCCTTATTGTAGTCGCTTATAGCATACCTGTAGAGCTTCGCCTGTGCTTTGCTATCCCCTCGTTCCATATAAAAAGCAGCGCTAAACACCTCGCCCTTGGGGTGCAACTCACCCTTGTCCATAAATTTATTGATTAGCTTACTACCGGCCTTACCATGGCCCATAGCGCCCAGCACAGTCGCCTTGAATATCACACATCCGGCATAGCCGGGGTATTTGGCCATCAGCGTATCAGCAAGGCTCAGCGCTTTATCATACGCTTTCTCGTCGAGGTATCTATAGGCATTAACGCTTCTCATACTATCCGTGTTCTGGGCTATGGAAGCCACACAAAACCAGAGAAGGGCTATCGTAAAAAGAAGAAATATTTTTTTCATCCCCGCAAAATAAGAAAAGAATACCTGAACTGATCAATATTACTATGTATAAATCAGCTACAGCCTGCTAATTACCGCAATTCGCCTTCATCAACTCCTTCACATCAGGGCCATATTGCAGCGTAAAGCCCTTGTCCAGCGCAGTCTGCAGGTCGGCACAGGCTTTATCACGCTCCTTCTGGGCAATGTATACCAGCGCCCTGTTCTTGTAAGCAAATGAGTTATCCGGATCCTTTTGCATAGCGATCTCGATGTCTGCCATCGCACCCGCCAGGTCGTTGAGCTTATACTTGTCAAAGCCCCTGTTGTTGTAAAAATACGTGCTGGTATTATCCAGCGCTATGGCTTTGCTGTTCAGTTGTATGGCCATATCATAGTCGCCCATGTTCTGGTATCTGTAAGCCAGGTTGGCATACACCAGCGCATCATCCGGGTACAGCTTCACACACCGCTCCAGGTATATCATTATCTCATCGGTATTGTTCAGCCAGTTCAGCACATTCACCATCATTATCAGGCCGCTATAGTCGGTCGAGTCTACTGCCAGCAGCTCCTGCATATCATAGTATATGCTTTTGTACCTGCGTATTGCATACCGCGCCCTGCTCCTGCCCATCAGCAGTTCCTTCAGCAACGGATCATTTGTGCCCAGGTGCTCATACGCCTTATCATAATCGTGTATCGATTGCTTATACAGTTTTGCCAGGGCTTTCGTGTGTCCTCTTTTTATATAAAAAGCCACGCTGTTGTTATCCTGTTTTTTCATAAACCTGTCGATAAGCCTGCTGCCAGCCCTTGGCTTCCCTATAGCATTCAGCACCGTAGCCTTAAATATAATGCTGCCATCATAGCCGGGGTTCGCAACTATCAGCGAGTCGGCCAGGCCCAGCGCTTTATCATATTCCTTCGCGTCCAGGTATTTATAAGCACGCGCGCCATCCGTTGTCTGCGCACCACACACACCACCAAACAACACCGCAATAAGACTTGCAAGAAAAATGATCTTCTTCATAATCACAAAATAAGAAAAGAATACGCAATGCTATTATAATACCCCATTTAAAAAATCGCTTTGCAAAATGGTTATCGCATACCCGCGCCTGGAAATCCGAAATGGGCAACGCCCTGAAAGGGCAAAATCTCATAGAATTGGGCATCGCCCTATTAAACGCCCGCCGAACAACACACCCGCTCAACACAACGCCCTAAAAGGGCAAAATCTCCTATAATAGGGCATCGCCCTATTAACGCAACACCCTACACCCGCAACTTAAATACCTTCTGCTCTTTCACCTCCTCATACCCTGCCCCCGCATAAAAAGCATGGGCCTCTTTCCGCTTCGAATTACTGCGTACCACCAATCTATTACATTGCCTGGCTGCACACCACTCAGCAGCCCTTGCCAGCAGCAGCTTACCAATACCGCGGCCTCTGTATTGCTCATCAACCACCAGCCCGCCCACCTCGCAAAACGAACCCGACTCCAGCCTAAGGCCATAAAATACATGCACCCAACCCACCACCACATCGCCATACACAGCCACATACGCGTCATCATTCGCGCTCGCATTCATCAGCGTTATCTGCCTAGCCGTATCCGCTGCGGATATTACATATCCCAGCTGTGCCGACAGCCCCGCCACCGCCGCCGCATCACCTTCCGCAATATTCCTGGTTACTATTTCCATTCCTTATTTCGTTTTATACTCCAGCATTTTATTCACCGTAGCCCAGTTGCGCGTGGTAGCAGCCACTTTCAACTTTTTCTCCAAAAAAGTATTCGAGAATTTAGTTTCCCCATAAGCGCCCTTCTTTACCAGTATGTATACAGTAGTGCCATCGAAGCGAAATTGCTCGAGCTCTGTTTGCAAAGACTGCAACTGCTTCACCATCTCGGCACCGGGCTCTTCAGAAAGAAAGCTCACATGCAGCGCCATGTCCTCCCCATGTTTTTTGAAAGGATTATTCTTAACGATCGCTTCCATATCCGGCATCGTCCTGATCAATGTTTTCACTTCAAACCCCGCACCCTTCAGCAGCCTTGCCTCTATTTTACGCACCAGCACATCTCTATCCGCCTCCCCGCTCTCAAAGACCACATTTCCGCTCTGTATGTAAGTACTGATGTTCTTAATGCCGGGCATCGCCAGCATCTTCTTCAGGTCTTCCATCTTTACAAACCTGCCGCCCACATTTACCGCCCGCAAAAAAGCAATGTATTGAGTCATGCACTAAAGATAAATAAAACAAAAGAACCGGAATAAAAACGAACTTGTGTCACCCGCCGTAGCTTTTTCAGCATTGCGGGTGCAACTATTCGCAAGAAAAAAACATTATTCTATCATCTGCTTGGTTTCAGTTCGCTCGATACATTTTTAGCGGACTATACTATGATTGACTCAGGCAGCGTACCGGGCTTAGCATACGTAAGCCGGGAGATAAGTTCTGTACGGTGGTAGCTATCAAGCCCCGCACAGGTAATGCTGCCGGCCTTTCCCAGGTCTACATAGCCGTCAGGCATCAGTGATTCTCGCGGTATAGATACATACGTTATCTCTGCCAGTATCAGTACAGTCCCGTTAAGTTCTATATCTGTTCTCTGCCGAAAACTCGCACCGATTTTTACATGGCTCTCTGCTACAAATGGGGCATAATGATCCTGCAAATACTCTTCTGTAAGCATAACAGCGTCAAACTCTGATACACCAGCGGCATAGCGGGCTGAAGTTTGATGTGCTGCTTTATAAAATGATTCCTGCACATGATTAACGGTGAATACACCCGTTTCCAGTATATTATGGAGGGTATGCCGTTCTACAGAATCAGGGCGCACTATAAAGCCGAATAAAGGCGGGTTAGCGCCAATATGAAAAAAAGAATTGAATACTGCCAGGTTGCTCTGCCCATCCCTGTTGCGCGTGCCTATTAAAGAAAGGCTTTTAAAGCCCCCTAATGAGTTGATGAACATGGCCCGGTAGCGCTGCTCCAATGCCAGTATGTCCTTACTGTTGTATTCTATTTTATTCATTTCAGATCATTTTATAGCGCCCATCCCGCCATCCACAGCTAATACCTGCCCGGTTATCCACGATGCCCGGCCAGATAACAGAAACACAATGGCCTCTGCCACCTCGTGCGGTGTGCCGATTTTTTTCATAGGGTTACGTTTTTCAGATGCTTCTGCTTTCTCCGGGGTAGATATGAATTTTTCGCTCAATGGGGTATTCGTTAATGACGGGGCTACCGCATTTACACGTATCCCCGGCGCCAGTTCTGCCGCCAGCGCCCTGGTAAGCCCTTCCAGCGAAGCTTTCGCCATAGAGATTGAAGCATGGAATGGCATACCGGACTGTGCTGCAACCGAACTTATGAATACCACAGCGCCCGCGCTACTTTTCTTCAGGTTGCTCAAATAGGTTTGCACAAATGCTGCTGCGCCAAGGGCATTGACCTGGTAGTCATACATAAAATCCTGGGCGCTGATCCCGGCAAACGGCTTGAGGTTGATGGTACCCGGGAAATATACAAGCCCGTCTATCACACCTTCCATTGCCGGGAACGCACCGGCATCATACTTATCCACGGTATAGCATTCATCATATCCCTGCACATCATTTTTCGTACTGATGCCCACAACCCTCACCCCGCCGGCCCTGAGCATCTGTGCAGTTTCCCGGGCTATTTGGCTGGATGCGCCCGCAAATAAATAGGTCATACTCATTCTTTTTTAAAATTTTACCACGACTTATTCCTAAAAGCACCAAAATATTTTTGTTCAACAAATTTAAACAAAAATTAAACAAAAATTAGACGAAAATAAAGAACCCGTATACATCTTAACTATCAACAACCATCTAAATGTGATGATACACATAATTTTTTATAAAAAATTCTATACATTATGGTCAACTTTTGTTCATACTTTTGCAAAATAAATTAAACAATAAATTTCATTGCCAGTGTTCTTAACCCCGGTGTATAAATAGATTTTGTTTTGGAAATTATACTTGAAGCAGTTGGGCTTACTAAGTCGTTTAAAAAACATAAAGCCGTAGATGATCTTTCATTTGC
>Ga0316218_1000661_pt1 | contig 44592 bp, 39 predicted proteins | sample TBH18003metaG_FD_203634 | JGI IMG/M metagenome (GOLD analysis project Ga0316218, IMG submission 203634) | Freshwater microbial communities from Trout Bog Lake, Wisconsin, USA - TBH18003 | ecosystem: Environmental > Aquatic > Freshwater > Lake > Hypolimnion/Profundal zone | place: USA: Wisconsin... | reverse complement strand
AAAACAATTAATCCTTTTACCGGCTTTTAGGGGGTCAGTTTGAAATGGCGACAGGGGGTCAATATGCTCTGGCGAGTGGGGGTCAGTTTGCGCTGGTATTAGGGGGTCAATTTGAGTGGTTTTTCCAGTGTAATAATTGGTAGCTTTAATTTCAATTGACGATAATAACTATCACCTTTTGATTTGAGAAGTCTTATGGTCTCGATTAGACCAGCGTTGGGGGAGGTTTTGATGTATTCATAAACCTGTTGAAAGTTGAGGTATCCACTTGGATTGTGAGTTTTGATACCATCATAAAAAGTAATGTTCATTGTAAAATGAGACCCCCAATTTCTGCGAGGCGACGCATAATATCAGGGGTCGTTAAAATATCTTATGTGTCCATTAAAAGACTTCGCCTAGCCTTGACACATTATAAAATATAAATATTAGTTTTTACAAAATCAAGCCCCGTATCTAAAAATCTGCAGAATTTTTTTTCCGCATTTGGCCGATCATTTCCAACTTTTCAATTTTTTGCCAAAAAAATTTTGTTTGGATCATCAACACCCTATAAATCATTGATAAAAAGGGCTTTACGTGCTTGGGATACCGAAGGCAGGCCAGCAGGGGGCTATATAATTACATCTAAATTGTGTTCACTTCCTGCCGAATTTTCAAAAAGTTACAAAAATATTTTGTGTATTAAATTATTGGACTTACATTTGTGGTACAATATGAAAATAGAATATTCCATAGCGCAAAACTCTCCTAAATTTAACCTACAAACGTGGTTAAGTGAAAACGAGCCAAAATTAAATGCAGTTCAACTTAAAAAGTTTGGTAATCTCCATCAACATTATCTTGAGCTTATAGAGGACTTTTTGGAATTTCTAAATTCCACTGATAGTATTATCGATTCTGATGGTAGAACACTTTCTGCGAATGACATTTACAACGCAATTGAATACTTTAAGATTAGGATTCAAAAATTGTGGTTACTTTTTAATTTAAAACTATACAAGACCCACAATGTGAATAAGAATACTCAAGTACGTTATATTGTAATGCGTGCATTTTGGATAGATGATAATGGTAAACCTTTTAGAAAATTCTCAAAAAATCTTGGAGCAGAAAATAAAGTACTCGTTAAAGGTAAAATTCCTATCAGCCTAATTGAATCAGTTGAAGATTACATATTGACTCTAATGTGGGATTTATACTATTTTGAATACATTAGTGATGATGAGGCTGGATATGATGCTGAAGGAAATATTATTATCATTAGGGACTAACATTTAAATCTATAAAAATAGAAAAGGGCCATATTGGTCTTTTTTTTGATTAAAAAAATTGGATATTTTATTTATATCCAACACAAAAGACACAATTTTTAACTTAAAAATAAATACTCGCAATGAAAAAAACAATTAGAGTACCGCTAGGTGAATTAGAAATTCACCCCTTAGTGTTGGGAATTAAACGCTACCAACCTAATCAGTTTATGACGTTCACAATGAAACACTTCGGTCAAAAGACAGCGGTAATCGTTGTTGAAAGAAAAGGCAAGTATTACATTATTGATGGTGGTCATCGTTATTACTCTGCTATTGAGGCTAGTAATATTGATACTCTTGAATGTGTAGTTCTTGATATTCCCGATTCTGAAATTATTGATAATCGTATTACATACAATCAAAAGATTAAGGTACATCTCTCAGAAAAGTGTACCAACATTGAACATATGTTAGGGTTGCTGGGAAATGACCAAGGGAAAAGAAACGATCTACTTGGAATGAAAAATATTGATGATGAGAATGAATATGGAACCGCTGGTAGAGACAAGTTTGAAATCGCTTGTATGCAATCGGGGTTAGACTTTTCAGGTAGAACCTTGAGAAAGTTGATGGCTGTGTATGAGTATGAGAAAACTGATAACAGCCTTGGTTTAATTGAAGGTATCGACAATGGCACTTATAAGATTGATGGTGCATACAACTTAATGTTAAGTAGTAGAGATAAAGACGATAAGAAAAAGACGAAACAGAAAATCAAAGCTGAAGCAGTAAATAAAGATGTGTGGTTTGAAGTGTTTAATCAAAGTAGTGTGGACTTATCAAACCTTAAAAAGTATCGTCCACATTTTGCAATGTTTTCTCCAACGTATTGGACAATGAAAGAATATCGAAACCAAGGAGAAATGAAATATGGTCAGGAGCCTACATTAAAAGAATATCTTGATAACAGCCGAAAGTTTATCAACGCTCTGATGGATATTATGGATGAAAATGGAGTTATCGTGATTGTGATTGGAGAGTCTTATGCTGGTGGCTACAAAAGTATTATCACTCAATACGAAATGATGTTATTAGAGTCAGGATTAGAAGTGATTGGAAGATGTCCTTGGATTAAAAGTAATTCTACCCCTGTAATTGTGAAAGACTTCTTTAGACCTGTTGATGAAATGATATTTGTATGTAAAATGAAAGATGCTGTCTTGAATTTTCATCCAAAAATGAAAGCTACTAAAGAAGGTAAGAAAATGATAAAGAAAAGTCATAAGGCAAAAGATGGAACGAATAGATTTTATGTTCAGGCTGAGGAAACAATTGTCTCAAATGTTATTACTACCCCTGTTGTAAATGATTCAGAGTATAAAAAGTATGACCCAAATTTTACCCACGATGCACCAGCACCGATGGCCATATATGAACGATTTGTAGAATCCTACACATTGCCAGGTATGACCTGTATTGATATCCACTGTGGTGCGGGCCAGGGTCTTGAGATTTTTGCACGTCACGGATGCCACGCAATCGGCGTAGATATCGATCCTGTATCAGTAGAATTCTGTAAAAAGAGAATGGATATGGTATTAGCAGAAAGAAATGAAGTTGAATTACAACAAGCTGCATAAATTATGAATCCCTCCCAATTAAAGACCCAATTAAGTTTAGACGGAATTAGTTTGTCAGACCAGCAGAATCTTGAAATATGGGTTCTGTTGGACAAACTAGCACGTATTGAGTATGGCCTTTATTTGGAAGAGAAAAAGTCCTTCTGCGAAGGCAAGACGACAACAAATGTCGACATTAGCCAGAAATACAAACAAGTAGCATAAATATGGTAAACGTAATTTCATATTGCCGAAAGAGTAGCGAAGACCAATCTCAGCATTCTCACGGATATCAAGAGGACGCAATCAGAAGATATTGTGAGAATAGAGGTTATAATATTGTGGCAACATATTTTGAAGATTGCTCGGCGAAAACATTTGATAGGCCAGAGTGGAAAAATATCATTGAATTCCTGAAAAAGAATAAATCTTTGGTACAAAAAATCATCTTTTTAAGATATGATAGATTTAGCAGAAATGTACAGAATTCATTTTCTGAAATTGCCAAACTTGCAAAGTTAGATTGCGAAATTGAAATGGTCGAAGCCAATGTAGAAATGATTTCACCTGAATCAATGTTGACAAGAAATATAATGTTGACTTTGCCAGAAATTGAAAACGCGAAAATTTCTATGCGTTCTTCAGAGGGAAGTCATAAGGCACGTAAGTCAGGTTGTTTTACAGGGATTGCCCCAAAGGGATATAAAAACTTTAGACTTGATACTAAATCTACTCTTGAATTTAATGAGGATGCTCCATTGATTCGTGAGGCATTTGAGAAAATGGCCAGTGGAACTTATAGTGCAGATGAAATTAGACGCTGGTTGAATTCGAAAGGAATGGCGATGTCAAAAAATACATTCCTTGATGTAATTCGCAATATTACATACACAGGAAGAATTAGAGTTAAAGAGTTTAGAGGAGAACCCGAACACATTGTTCAGGGTCTTCATCCTCAACTTATATCAGACGAGGTATTTGCAACAGCCAACGATGTATTGAAGGGTCGTAAACGTAATATGAAGTTCAAGGATGATAAATCAGATTTATATCCTTTGAAAGGTCATTTAATTTGTCCCGTACACGGAAGATCGTTATCAGCTTATGCGGCAAAAGGTGGGAGTGGATTACTTTACCATTACTATGTTTGTACAAAAGTCAAAAACAAATGTCCGAGATACCCAATTGATTATGCACATAGTGAAATAGAAGGATTACTTGGTGAGGTACAATTCTCAGCCAGAGTATTAAAGTCTTATAACTCAATTTTAGAACGAATTTTCGAGTCAGAGGACTCAAATAGGGTTAAACTAATACAGAACACCAAAGACGAAATTCAACGTCTTAAACAAAGAAGAATCCATATTCAGGACGAGTATATGGATGGAAAGATTTCATCCCTCGATTACCAAGAATTGAAGATGGGTCTTGACACGAAAGTGTTTGAAAAAGAACGTTCACTTAAAGAAATGAATGAAGAACACTCTCCTTACAAAGAGTACTTGAATAAACACGTACCAGCGTTGGAAGATTTGACCTCGTTATATCAGAAAGTAAATGGAAAAACCAAGAAACAGATATTAAGTTGCATCTTTTCAGAAAAAGTCCATTTTGAAAATGGAAAAGCTGCAACTCCAAAGTACACACCCCCAATAGAGGTTTTAATCAATGCCAGAGGGGTTTTAGAAGGTTCTGAAAACAAAAAAGAGGTCTATAAAGACCTCTTGTGCACTCTGGCTCCCCCTTCTGGACTTGAACCAGAGACCCTCTGATTAACAGTCAGATGCTCTAACCAACTGAGCTAAGGAGGAGTGTTTCTTATATTGATTCCCGTGAGGGAAATCCCCATAAGGGGTTGCAAAAATAGGGAAAAATGCTTTCTGGCAAAATCTGTATTCAAAAAATTACCAGATACCCAAAAATCCCTTGTCTTCCCAACCCGCAAATATCCCTTCCGGACGCTTTTCTACTAGGTAGGTTTTCAAAAAATACCCCTCTCCACTGGTATTTCTGCCGTTTTTGATATCAAACCGATAGCGATGTAGTGGACAGGTTACCTGACCAGCCGCATTCAGGTACCCATCTGCCATAATTCCACTGGCATGTGGGCATTTATACGCAAATGCAAATAATTGACCGTTAAACCTGGCAAGGGTCATTTTTTTATCTCCAGCCGTAACCAAACACATACTATTCTCCTGCCAGGGAAGAGATTCTTCAAAATCGGCTATTTTATACCAGGTGAAAGACATGGAAATTTGAAAATTTGAAAATGTGGTAATTTGAAAATTAAAGCAATTTTATGAATGATGCTTACCCCGAATTCCAACCATTTGAACTGGTAGTCAACATAAAATTTGACCCTCCTAATTTTCAAATTTTCAAATTGCCACATTTTCAAATTACTAAAACTGTACTGTTCTATAAGGGTATCGAATCTTATACATATCACGCACTTTATCAAGTATCAGCTCTCTCAAAGCATCTACATTCTTTTTTTCGAGGGCGGATACGAATACGCAATTGTTTTCGGTGGTGGCATCCCATTTTTCTTTTAGCTCTCGTAGAATTTCCTGTTTCACACTATCATCCAGCCAACTGTCGAAGTTCTTTTCTTCGTACAAATCCATTTTATTAAATATGGTTAAGATGGGTTTCTCAAAGGCTTTGAGTTCCTGCAGGGTTTTATTTACTACGCCTATCTGTTCCTCATATTGGGGATGTGATACATCTACCACGTGTAACAATATATCAGCTTCCCTGACTTCATCCAAGGTACTTTTAAAACTCTCTACCAGGTGATGGGGCAATTTGCGGATAAAACCTACGGTATCGCTTAACAGAAAAGGAGTGCTTTCAAAAACCACTTTACGCGTGGTGGTATCCAGTGTGGCAAATAGCTTATTCTCGGCAAATACCTCACTCTTGCTTAACAGGTTCATGATAGTACTTTTGCCCACATTGGTATAGCCTACCAGGGCTACCCGTATCAGTTCACCCCTTTCTTTTCTTTGTGTAAATGCCTGTTTGTCTATTTCGCCAAGTCGCTTGCGTAGTAGTGATATTTTGTCTTTTACAATACGACGATCTGTTTCAATTTCTGTTTCACCCGGTCCCCTGGTTCCAATACCGCCTCCCTGCCTTTCCAGGTGTTTCCAAAGGCCTTTCAGTCTGGGTAACAAATATTGGTATTGAGCCAACTCTACCTGCACTTTAGCTTGTGCCGTACGGGCGCGACTGGCGAAAATATCCAGAATCAGATCACTGCGGTCAATGGTTTTTACACCCAGTTCTTTTTCAATATTTGAAATCTGAGAACCTGTAAGTTCATCATCAAAAATAACGAGGTGAATACCCTTGCCCGATACATAGTTTTTAATCTCTTCCAACTTTCCTTTTCCCACAAAAGTTCGGCTATCAGGATGTGGGAGTCTTTGGGTAAACCGTTTTACAGCTATCGCCCCCGCTGTTTCAGATAAAAAAGCCAATTCATCCAGGTATTCGGTCACCTGCTCATCGGTCTGGTCCTTCAAAATCAACCCAACCAAAACCGTTCTTTCTTCCTGCCGAATCGCTTGTTTTTTCTCAATCAAAATAAATCTGTTTCAACAAAGGTAAAGCATTAGCCCCGAGTAGTTTCTTACACCTTATGAAGGTTATACAAAAAAAAATCCGTAGACCGTCATTTATAACTGATCTACGGAAAGTATGATTTGTTGGTTTATAATCCTGAAATGGTAAGGCCAATAGAGAATTTATTCATTGCCGGCCCGGCACCGGTTTTCAATACCGGAGTGGCAGCAAAACCGCCATCAAGTGAAACAATACCATAGCCTACCCTAAGAGTAAAATCTACAGATGTGGTATTAAAGAACTTATTATCGTACTCCTTTTGTATATAAGAAGGACCATAATAAGACGCTCCGTTTTTATTTTGGTAATCCTTGCCTTTGGTATACGCATTGATCAAGGTACCCAGTTTCATGCCGAAAGCGGCTTTCCATGATTTGTCGGGGTTTTCCGGATTTGAGAAATACCGAATTTCAACCGGCGCCTGCACATAAATGGTGGTTATTTTCAGCTTATGAAAATGGTCACTGCTATCAGCCTTGGTAAATGGCAGGGTATTGCCAATGGATTTAACATCTATACGGGTTCCGGAAAAAAAGATATTGCTGGTTCCCAACCCTGCTCCAAATGCCAGACTGAATTTTGGATTGCCTTTAATGGGCTTATCCAGCATAAAATAGAAATTAAAATGTCTGCTGAATCCGGCAGTATGCACACTATCCGGTCGATTGGTCCATCCGTCATAACCATACTGCATCATGAAATGATCAGCCGGACGTTTGCTGAGGTCTACTTTCGTCCAGTCTTTTTTGGGTTCAGCTACAACAACAGGTTTTACAACTGCTTTTTTCGGGGCCGGTTTCACCACCTCTTTTTTGGTAGTGGTTTTGGTAGAGTCTTTTTTCGGGTCAGACTTGGTTTGCGCCATGCCTAAAACGGTAAAAGTTATGCAGACAAGTACTAGTAGTGTTTTCTTCATTTCTTAGAGTTAATTGCAATATTGGTTGCTGATAGGGCGCAAAAATAACAGAATTGGCTGCATTCAAGTGGTTAAAAATAAGTCAAAACTGCCCGAAACGGCATTTTACAGCAGTATCCGGGGTATAATAGTGGCGGAATAGACGAAACAAGTGGTTTGAAAACGGGAAAAATCCCTGTTCAGAGCTATTTATTTCAGCATGCGCGGTTTCGATAAGCCGGTTCATCCCCGATATCAGCGTATCTTTACGGGTATATATACATTAAAACATTATAATCTATTTTGAATTTTACTGAATTTGGTCTCGACGAAAGAATTTTAGAAGGTATCGATGCAATGGGCTATGAAACAGCTACCCCTGTTCAGGAACAGGTGATTGTACCTATTTTACAAGGGAAAGATATTATCGCTTCGGCACAAACCGGAACCGGAAAAACAGCCGCCTTTCTTTTACCTATTATCAATAAGATCATTACCGAACCACATGATGAGCATAATATCAATGCAATGATCATTGTGCCTACCAGGGAATTGGCCGTTCAAATAGCCCAAACCATGGAAGGGCTCTCTTATTTTACTTCGATTAGCTGTATCGCAGTATATGGGGGAGGTGATGGCGCCTCTTTTTCTTTGGAGAAAAAGGCTTTATCAAGCGGGGTGGATGTGGTAATCTGTACCCCCGGACGGATGATTGCCCACCTGAATATGGGCTATGTTAAGATGCAGGCACTGAAATACCTGATATTGGATGAAGCTGACCGGATGCTGGATATGGGTTTTCATGATGATCTGATGAAAATCATTTCCTTTTTGCCTAAGCAAAGGCAAAACCTGCTATTCTCGGCCACCATGCCCATGAAAATGCGCGAACTAGCCAGAAAAATCCTTCACCAGCCATTGGAGATCAATATTGCGGTATCCAAACCACCTGAGCAGATTGTTCAGGAAGCTTTTGTGGTTTATGAGCCCCAAAAAATTCCATTAGTAAAAGAAATATTGAGGAGCAAAGATTTTCAGAGTGTGATTGTTTTCTGTTCTAAAAAGCAAAATGTAAAACAACTGAGTAATGAGCTCAAACGTGCTAATTTCTCTATTGATGAGATCCACTCAGATCTGGAACAGGATAAACGCGAACAGGTTTTACTCGATTTTCGAAATAAGAAATTGAAAATACTGGTAGCTACCGATATCCTTAGCAGGGGGATTGATATTGAAGATATTGACCTCGTGATTAATTATGATGTGCCCAATGACGGAGAAGATTATATTCACCGTATTGGCCGAACAGCCCGCGCTGCCAGCGAAGGCACGGCATATACTTTTGTTACTGAAAGAGAACAACAGAAATTTTTACAGATTGAAGAATTGTTGGGTCACCCCGTAACCAAAGCTGTTGTACCCGAAAAATTTGGCCCTACGCCTGCGTATAGTCCAAGACCCGGAAGATCGGGTGGTGGACGTTTTCAAGGAGGGAGGAGTCATCATTCTTCTGGAGGAAGAACCAAGGGCAGATCTTAATTTTTTTCACTCCCGAGAACGAGAGTAGCAGCATTAACGCAGAGAAATCTCTCTCTGCGCAAACTCCCCGCCCCCTGTTCTCCGTGGTGAAAAAAACGCATAGAAATTTACCGACTCCAACCCTCATTTACCGAATTCCGATCAAGTACTATACCCTCCCGCACTACAATCATCCAAACCTTGCTTTTTTTACAGTAACATTGTGTTTTCCCTTAACCAAAATTACTGTGATGAAATTTCCAATCATTGCCACATTTGCATTTGTAGCAGGAATAAATGCAATGAATGCACAAACAACACCTCCTGCCACAGGAGCAGCACCGGCAGCAGCTAATGCCAATGCCAACAGGCCACAACGTCGCCCAATGGGTGAGCAGGTAGACCCGAATGCACCTGCAACCAAGTACAGTTATTATGATGCATTTGCACCTTTCTTCTATACCAAGAATGGTGGCGAATATCGTGCTGCCACCGGAGAACCCGGACCAAAATACTGGCAGAACCGTGCCGACTATCAATTGGCTTCCAAACTGAATGATGAAACCAATGAAATTACCGGAACAGAAGTGTTGACCTATACCAATAATAGTCCGTTGAAAATGGATTTTTTATGGATGCAGCTTGACCAAAATCTTTTCAAACTCGATTCTCGTGGAAGTATCATTGTACCTACTACCGGTAGTAGAAATGCAGGACGTGGACAGGCTTTTGATGCAGGATATAAAATCAAATCCGTTAAAGTATTGAGCGGACCACAAAACAATATCGCAACCGATGTAAAATTCCTGATAGAAGATACCCGTATGCAGGTATTTCTGCCAAAGGAATTGGGTGCAAATGGTGCAGCCTTAAAACTGAAAATCGAATATTCTTTTGTCTCTCCTGATTATGGTTCAGACAGAATGGGTATTCTGAAAACCAAGAATGGTAAAATCTTTACAATCGCACAATGGTATCCCCGTATGTGTGTGTTTGATGATATTTCAGGATGGAATACATTACCCTATACAGGTCCCGGAGAATTTTACCTCGAATATGGTGATTTTGATATCAGCATTACCGCAGCAGCAAAAGATATCGTAGTATGTTCCGGAGAACTAGTAAATCCTACAGAAGTATATACTCCTGAGCAGGTAAAACGTTGGGCCGAAGCAGCCAAGAGTGAAAAAACGGTGGTAATTCGTTCAAAAGATGAAGTAACTGATCCCGCTTCCCGTCCTTCAGGCAAAGCGGAACTTACCTGGCATTTTAAATTAAAGAATGCGAGAGATGCATCATGGGGTGCTTCTTCTGCTTTTGTAATAGATGCCGCTAAAATGGATCTCCCAAGCGGAAAAAAATCGATTGCGATTTCAGCCTACCCTGTTGAGAGCGATACGCTAAGTAATGGAAGTGGATGGAGACGTTCAACTGAATTTGTAAAAAAATCGATTGAGTACAATTCAGCTAAATGGTATGAATATCCTTATCCGGCAGCCACTGCTGTAGCAGGTACACCCGGTGGTATGGAATATCCCGGTATCGTTTTCTGTGGAGCTAGAAGCAGTGGTCGTGGCTTATTCGGAGTACATGATCATGAATTCGGACATACCTGGTTTCCAATGATTGTAGGATCTAATGAGCGTTTATATGGCTGGATGGATGAAGGGTTTAATACATTTATCAATACGCTGTCTACAGATAATGTAAACAATGGTGAGTTCAAAGGAAGAGCACAGGATATGCATGCTATAGGAAATGCTTTTACAAGACCAACCCTCGAACCCATTTTAAGTAATGGTCCTGATAACCTGAAGGAAATGAACAATGGTACTTTATTATACAGTAAACCCAGTGCCGGATTGGTGCTGTTGAGAGAACAGATTCTTGGAAAAGAACGTTTTGATTATGCCTTTCAAACCTATATAAAACGCTGGGCATTCAAACATCCTACTCCGGATGATTTTTTCCGAACCATTGAAAATGCAGCCGGTGAAAACCTGCAATGGTTCTGGCGTGGCTGGTTCGTTAATAACTGGCGTCTGGATGTATCTGTAAGAGGAGTTAAATATGTAGATAGCACCGATTTCTCAAAAGGATCCTTTATTACATTGGATAACCTCGAGAAAATGGCAATGCCGGTAATTTTGGAAATCAAAACCAAGAGCGGCAAAACAGATCGGATTAAACTGCCTGTTGAAATATGGGAGCGTAATGTGACCTGGATGTTCAAATATCCATCTACAGAAGAAATTATATCAGTTACTTACGATCCGGATAAAGTGTTGCCAGATTTTAATCCGGCAAACAATGTGTGGACAAAAGCAAACCAATAAATACAATAGTAACCCTTTATAAAAACAGGACCGGTTACCGGTCCTGTTTTTTTGGATAATCTTCTAATTACCACTAATCAATTTTTAACTAGGGGATAGATGAAATAATATTATATTTAATATCTGAACGTATAACCAGTGATAATCAACCAGGTTTACGAATATTCAGATTACCTGAATGCTGCTATGCCTGGAAAAAACAAAATATATTGTTGTCGATTGTTTATTACGTTGATTGCTGTTAGTATCATTTTTGTTTCATCCGCACAATCTCAGTCTGCAACAGATTCCACGCTCTATACACAATCCCTGCAAAAGGCAAAAAGTTTATATAAGAACTTTATTGCCGAAAACAGCCATCTCTATGCAGGCAATGAATACCTGAAACCTTCTACACAGGGACAAAAATTAATTGGGACCCCTTATTTTCTATCCGACAGTATGCTGGTTTCAACGGTTTTGTATGATGGCAAAAAATATGATAGTGTATTACTGCATTTTCAGATACCAGACAATGTGCTGGTTTTGATCAACCCGGTAAGCAATGTTTCATTTCAGTTGTTAAATGAAAAAGTAGGATACTTTATTATCGATCATCACGAATTCAATAAAATCAGTACCAAAGCTGCCTTGGCTATGCATACCAACAAATTATATGCAGAAAAATTATTTGCAGGGAAAGAGATTGTTTGGGGCCTGTATGAGAAAAAATTTGCGCTTTCTTCAAAGGCAGAGGATCAGTCAGCTACCTATATTGACTATAATGAATATTACCTAGAAATAGGAAATACTTTTTATGCGGTAAATTCTGAAAGCGAATTGCTAAATATTTTGAAGGATCATAAGTCTGAATTGAAAAAATTCATTTCTAAAAATAAACTAAGGTTTAAACAAGACCCCGAAAATACGCTGCAGAAAACCATGGCCTATTACGATCAACTGACCCAACTCTGATGCGATATATTTATTCCACGATACTAACCTTGTTCCTGGTAGCCTGCTTTCAATCAGCGATTGGCCAGGAAGCAAAAGGGTACAATTGGAATTTTGAGAATACACCTTTCGTAAAATTTGTAGACAGTCTGGAAACCAGATATGGATGCCATTTTTATTTTGATTCAACCGAGTTAGCTGATTTTGAGATTACCCTATCTGTAAAACAGGCAAGTCTTTCGCAATTACTGGAAAAAGTATTTAACAAAACCCGTTTTCATTTTCTGGTAGATAATCATAACCGGGTTTTTGTAAGTAACCTCGTGGTTTTTAAAACGAACCTGCCTTCAGGTTTATTTGAACCCAACAAATCCGGCATTGATGGAAATCAAAACAATCCAAATGGCGATAATGATGCGATGGTTAATGAAAAATTGAAAGTAGCCACAGAGAATAAATTATATGAGATTGGAAAGAATACCGGACATGATGTGGGTAAAGCAACTATAACCGGCTATGTAAAAGATATCCGCAACGGCGAAGCCATTGCCGGTGCCACCCTGTATATAGATACACCTTACCTGAGCACACATACAGATCAGTTTGGGTATTATTCACTTACTCTCCCAAAAGGCTGGCGTGGATTACGGATCAGCAGTATGGGTAAAAAAGATATGCGCATGCAACTGGCTGTTCATGCAGATGGTAAACTGAATATTGAACTCACTGATTTTGTAGAGAACCTGAAAGAAGTTGTGGTATATAACCGTGAAAAAAGCGCCAATGTAAAAAGCATGCAGATGGGCGTTATCAAATTGAATATCAAAGCCATTAAACTGGTGCCGGTTGTTTTTGGAGAAGCAGATATTCTAAAAGTGGTACTAACTCTCCCGGGTGTTACCTCAGTAGGAGAAGCCAGTTCGGGATTTAATGTAAGAGGAGGTTCTACCGATCAGAACCTGATTTTATTTAATGATGCCACTATTTATAACCCCTCTCATCTTTTCGGCTTCTTCAGTGCGTTTGATCCGGATATTGTAAAAAGTATTGAACTATATAAAAGCGCCATTCCGGAAAAATATGGTGGGCGACTTTCTTCTGTATTGGATGTACAGATGAAAGATGGCAATTCTAAAACATGGACGGGAGTAGCCGGTATCAGTCCGCTTACCAGTAAGTTTACCATAGAAGGCCCATTGAATAATGGAAAGACTTCAGTAATTTTTGGAGGAAGAACTACTTATTCTGACTGGATATTACATAGCCTGCCCAATGCGGCGTATAATCGAAGCGATGCTTCTTTTTATGATCTGAATCTGCATGTTACCCATACCATCAATGCAAAGAATTTTATTTACTTGACCGGGTATTTGAGCAGGGATAATTTTAATTTCAATAATGATACTACGTATAAATATGGTAATTCCAGTGCCAATGTGAAGTGGCGCCATATTTTTAATGATAAATTTTATGGAGTACTTACCCTGGGTATTGACCATTACCAATATTCCGTATCCAGCCAGTTTGTTCCCATTAATGGATATACTTTGGGATTTGATATCAATCAGAAAAACCTTCGTGCTGATTTCAATTATAAACTGAATGATAAGCATGCGCTGAATTTCGGACTCAGCTCTACCAATTATTTATTACACCCCGGAACCTATACCCCAACCGGTAGTCAATCATTGGTAGCACCCAATACCGTACCGAAAGAGCAGGCATTGGAATCTGCTTTATACCTGGGAGATACCTATTCAGTAAGTAATAAATTTTCTGTGAATGCCGGGGTACATTTTTCCATCTTCAATTACCTGGGTCCACATAGCATTAACCAATACCAACCGGGCGTTCCCAAAACAGTGAATACGATCCTGGATTCTGTACAGTATGCTAGTGGCAAAATCATCAAAACCTATATGGCCCCGGAGATACGGATATCTATGAAATATGAATTATCGAATAATAGTTCGGTTAAGCTTAGTTATAATACACTACAGCAGTATATTCATATGTTATCGAATACAACAGCTATTTCACCCACAGATATCTGGAAACTGAGTGATCCGAATATTCAGCCACAAACCGGCGATCAGTTTTCTGTTGGCTATTATAAAAACCTGAAAAATAATACCATTGAAACTTCGGTAGAAGTGTATTATAAAAATATCAACCATTACCTGGATTATAAAAGTGGTGCCAGTCTGGTGCTAAATCATCATATTGAAACCGAAGTACTCAATAGTAAGGGAAAAGCATATGGTATTGAATTACTGGTAAAGAAAACCGCAGGAAAATTAAACGGATGGCTGAGTTATACTTTCTCACGCACTTTCCTGAAAACAGATGATCCCACAGCAGGTGAATCAGTTAACAAAGGCAGTTATTATCCGGCTGATTTTGATAAGCCACATAGTGTAAACCTGATTGCCAATTACCAGTTTTCGCATCGGATCAGTTTATCCGGCAACCTGGTATATAGTACTGGGCGCCCAATTACTTTGCCATTGGCTACTTTCAATATCAGTGGAGCCACTTCATTGTATTACTCAGATAGAAACCAATACCGGATACCGGATTATTTCAGATCAGATGTATCTGTAAACCTGGATGGCAATCATAAAATCAAACAAAAAATACATAGTTCCTGGTCGTTGGGGGTTTATAATATGACTGCCAGACAAAACGCTTATTCAGTCTATTTTATCAATTCGGGTGGACATGTGCAAGGATACCAGTTATCCATCTTTGGTTCCATCATTCCATTTATCACCTATAATTTAAAGTTCTGAGTTGAATGAAAATAAATAGAAAAATACGGATACTGGGTTTGCTATTACTGATAATGGGATTGGTAACCTGTGTTAAAAAATATGAGCCAAAAGCGATCACTTCAGCTAATCGCTACCTGGTAGTGGATGGGGTAATCAATACCGGCGCCAATGGCATTACTACTATCGTACTAAGCCGAAGTAAGAACCTGGCGGATACGGTTTCATTTATTCCTGAATTGAAAGCACAGATATCCATTATTTCTGCTTCGGGAAATACATACCCGATGGTGGATTCTAATAATACCGGAAAATATACCAGTGCCGCATTAAACCTTGGAATGAATGATCAATATGGCGTGGCTATAACAACTGCGGATGGGCATCATTATCAATCTGCTTTGGTTGCTCCCAAAGCCACGGCACCAATTGATAGTGTTACCTGGAACCAAAGCCCGGTAAACTATGGTGTAACCATCAATGTGAGTACGCATGATCCGGCCAATGCCACGCATTATTATCGATGGGATTATTCAGAAACCTGGCAGCATAATGCACCAGAACAGGCGTATTGGGTATTAATCAATGGTTTTGTAACTCCCCTGGATGCAGATTTTATGAACGATCCCCGTCAAACGCATCAATGCTATACAACAGCACCCGCTACCAATATCACAGTGGCCAATTCACTGGGATTAAGCCAGGATGTAATCAGTTTGCAGCCAATAACATTTATTCCCCTGAACAATGAAAGAATAACGATCCGTTATAGTATTCAGGTAAACCAATATGCCATCAGCGAAGACGCTTATAAATATTGGCTGCTCGTTCAGAATAATTCGCAAAGCCTGGGTGGTTTATTTGATCTGCTTCCTTCTCAGCTCAACAGTAATATTCAATGTATTACCAATCCGGCTGAACCCGTTATAGGCTATATCTCTGCCTGTAGCATTCAGCAAAAAAGAATATTTATTACCAATGGACAGGTGGGAGGTAATTGGGTAAAATTTGAACCCTATAATGAATGCACTACCCAGATAATACCAACTGACCCTAATAATTTTGAAAAATATACATTCCCGGATACTTCTTATACACCCTGGTATTTTACCGGGAATAATATTCCGGCTTTGGTAATAGTAAAAAAATATTGTGTTGACTGTCGAACACAGGGCGGTACCAATGCAAAACCATCTTTTTGGTAAGTTGATTTAAAAAGTAACATGCATAGAAAAAAAAGATATCAATATCATACAACTACCCTAATCATTTTTTTAGTGCTGTTAAGGCTATCTGTATACTCGCAGGAAGCAACCAATTCTTCGTTAATAGAAACCTTTCAACAATACCAGTCAGGTCATTACCAGGAAAAAGTATTTATTCATACCGATAAAAATTTTTACCTGGCAGGAGAAACCATCTGGATGAAAGCCTACATAACGGATGGATTTTTTCATGCATTGTCTTCACTTAGTAAAGTAGTATATATAGAAATACTTGATAAAAATCAAAACCCTGTATTAAGAACCAAAATGGCGGTTGATGATGCAACCGGGGAAGCCTCCCTACTTATACCCGCAACCGTACAATCCGGTAATTACTTATTAAGGGGCTATACCCAGTGGATGAAAAATTTCGGGCCTGCCTTGTATTATGAAGAGCCCATTCGTATTGTGAATACATTACGTGAAACAGGAAAAGCTGCTGTTGCCGCAAAAAATATTGCATACGATATTCAATTTTTTCCTGAAGGTGGATCTCTTTTGAATGGAGTTAATTCAGTGATTGGTTTCAAAGCAATCGATCAGAACGAATCATCCGTAAACTGCCGGGGCTATGTTCTTAATCAGCGAAAAGATACAGTTGCTCATTTTCAATCAGTAAAATTTGGGATGGGTCATTTTGCATTGACACCTGTATCCGGTGAGGTGTATACAGCTTATATTCAAATATCAGATTCAATTTTGCAAAAAACATTACCACTTGCCAGTAACCAGGGCTATACGCTAACGCTTGCGGATAAAAGCGATCAGGAAACCAGTATTGCCGTACATGCTTTAGGTAACCCGGCAAGTGAAACCCTTAGCCTGTTTATTCATTCTGGGCAATTGTATAAAACCCTGCAGTCTGCCACTATGGTAAATGGAGAAGCTTTATTTACTGTCAGTAAAAGCAACTTTGCTGATGGTATTTCGCACATAACAATTTTTAATAGTAAAGGCAAGCCGGTTACTGAGCGACTATATTTCAAAAAGCCGCAAAAAAAACTATCTATACAACTGTCCACAGATAAGGCCTTAGTGGGAACCCGTGAAAAAATGAACATTTCATTGAATACCCAAAATGAAATGGCGCAGTTTGTGCCGGCTAATTTGTCGATGTCGGTTTTTCTGGTAGATTCATTACAACCAGCCGATCTGCAAACCGATATATTGAGCTATCTTTTACTCAGTTCAGAACTAAAGGGCAGGATTGAATCGCCAGGATATTATTTTATGGATGATCCGGCTACAGAAAATGAACGAATGGCTGCAGCCAATAACCTAGTACTTACGCAGGGGTGGACACGTTTTCGTTGGGAGGATATACAGGCAGGAACACAAAAGCCATTTGAATTTTTACCAGAAACAGAAGGACCCTTGATTCGCGGTAAAATTACAGATAAGAAAACCGGAGCACCGGCAGATAAGATTATGGCTTTTCTTTCTGTACCAGGCACACATTTTAAATTTTCCACTGCCACCAGCAATACTACCGGCGATATCAGTTTTAATCCGGGTATCTATACAGAATCTAATGAGATCATTGTTCAAACCAATAACGAGGTAGATAGTAGTTACCGGATTAGTATCACCGATCCTTTTTCTGACCAGTATTCTGGCACCAGACTCAAAGCTTTTTATCTTCCCATAACTACAAAAAATCAATTAGTAAACAGAAGCTTTGCTGCACAGGCAGAAAATAGTTATGATAAACCCCAAGCCCTGACAGTGAATGCGGATACAGCAGCCTTTTATGGTAAACCCGATAATAGCTACCAGCTGGATGCCTATACAAGGTTTACATCAATGGAAGAAGTGATGCGGGAATATGTTAGTGAAGTAAGGGTAAAACAAAGAGCAAATCGTTTTCGATTTGGTATCTGGAATAAAAAATTTCAAACGGTTGTGGAAGAAGAACCTTTACTATTAATGGACGGGGTGCCTGTTTTCAATACCAATAAAATCATTGCATTTGATCCGCTGAAAATAAAACAGTTGGATGTACTGGCACAAACCAATATTACCGGTGGACTGGTGAGTCATGGTATACTGAGTTATCTCAGCTATCATGGAGATCTGGCCAATTTTCCATTAGATGCGAATGCGCTGGTATTGGAATATGAAAGCATGCAAAAACACAAAGAATTTTATATGCCAGAATATAGTTCACCCGAACAACAGCGAAGCCGATTACCGGATATGCGAAATGTATTGTATTGGGCACCGGATATTCTTACAGACAAAACTGGCAAAAAAGAACTCCATTTTTATACATCTGACCTAAGCGGTAAATATGCAATTGTGATACAAGGTATCAGCCAGAACGGTGTTCCAGGGTATGCATCCCTAATCATAGAAACCAAATAAAGTGAGCCATTACCCAAACTTTTCTTCGGTAATTATTTACTAACGTGTTGTGCTATTAGAATTATTTGGAATCTGCTATTTAATAAAAATACTATCTAAAGAGGGTGCCAGATGAATAATTACTAATCAGTCCCTGTGGGCGGGCCTCTATTGGTTTGATGCCGGGCGAATGGCCCTGGCAAAAAAAATGATGGGAAGCACTCCCGCCATTGGCGGGATAACAGGGATGGGGCCAAGCGGCGGTGAGCGACACGAGGTTACGAATATTAATATGACTGAATTTTAATAGCACAACACGTTATTTACTACTTACCCTTTCAATAGTTTCTTTACCTTGCCGCCTTATTCGGAAAATATGAAACTGGAACAGGCATTACTCAGCAGAAGTGAAAACAAATGTGAATTATGTGAATCAACAGATACCATAACGGTATATGAAATTCCTCCGCAGGATCAGTCCAACGAAGAAAACTGCATCATCGTATGCAATACCTGTCTGGTACAGATAGAAAAGAAAGCCGCATTGGATCAGGAGCACTGGAAATGTTTAACCAGCTCAATGTGGAGTGAAGTGCCGGGTGTACAGGTAGTGGCCTGGCGTATGTTGAATCGATTACGTACAGAAAGCTGGGCTGTAGATCAATTGGATATGTTATTCCTGGATGATGATAGACTGGCCTGGGCCAAAGCCACCGGTGACCATGAAAATGATGGCAGTGTAGATTTACATAAAGATGCTAATGGACAGATGCTGCAATCCGGAGATACGATTGTACTTACCAAATCACTAGATGTAAAAGGCTCTACACTCAATGCCAAAATGGGAACAGTTGTCAAAAATATCCGTCTCGTAGAAAACAATACCGAGCAGATAGAAGGCAAGATTGAGGGGCAGGTGATTGTGATATTGACCAAATATGTTAGAAAACAGGGAAACTGAGTATTTGAATAAATCCTATTCATCTCTTAATATCTAGCCATTTTCTTCGGAAAGCTTCGACCCTTGTTCGCCCTTTCTTCGAGCGCTATCTATATTTCATTATTATTTGATTCGTGTCTGGTTTTGCATTTCTTCGACCTTTCTTCGACTGTTGCCGAAGAATGGTCGAAGCGGCTTCGGCAACAGTCGAAGAAACCAGCAAGCCCACCCGAATCAGACACGAACCAAATAATACCCAAACAGGAAGAACTGCCGAACAGGGGTCGAAACAGTCCGCAAGCATCCCGAAGAATGATGGTAAAAATCAATCTTCTTTTATTTGAGAATCCAGCTTACTTACCTGCTTGATTTCAGAAACTCAACAATTTTTTCCCTTTCTTTTTCAGTAAGCAGGGCCCTGGTCTGCATATGCATTCCAATCGTTTCCCAGATTTCAGGTGAGAACGTGGTTGGAGAAGGGGTATTATGGCATCTCTGGCAATTCTCGCTCCATAAAAGCACGCCGGGTTTATCGGCTATTGCTTTTGAAGGAGCACATCCATTGATTAACAGCAGGCAGGCTATGCCAACCAGTAGAATAAAAATCAACCATAATTTTTGAGCGGAAATATTATATCTCATGGCAATAGATATTAAAGTTGAATAGAGAATTGTAAAAAGAGCGTATTAGAATTTGTGTTTCCTGTAAAGGCATTTAACAAGGTGCTGGCCGTACTGGTAGCTGTATAAGTTTCATAAGTAAGTCTTACTACCGATCTCCAGCTAAGCCAGTAATTCAACCCGATGGAAAATGTATGTTGATTGGCGCCCCAGGTAGAATTGGCTGGCGTATTATATATGGTATACCTACCGGCTAATTCAAAATCATGTAATGCCTGAATACCCGTAGGCCGAATAGCGCATTGCACAAAAGCAGAAGTACTTTTGTTTTTGAATGTGTACTGTTGGGTAGAATCAACCGGACTTATATAATTTGCATTCCCAATATTGACGATATTATACTGCGATTTGATATTTACCAGTATCGGAATAAAGGTTTTTACAAAATTAAAATCGAAAGCATAGAGATTGCTGGAAACATTTGACTGTAAAGTGCCCGGAGTACCTACATTTCCAAACATGCCCGATACACCCAGTTCCATGCAGGAGTTTGAAAAGGGAAGAATACCTAATCTTCCCGTAAATGTTTTTCCATTGTTATTATCAGCAATATTTCCTCCGGATAAAGTTCCATCAGGCATTAGCTGTAAGCCATTGGTTAAAGCCAGATCATAATTCATTTTCATACTACCTAGGGGTAAACCACCTTCTACTTCTACTCCATAATCAGTAGCCGGTATGGTGGCAATACCCATGGGATCTGTTGCCAGTTTATTGATCCATCCGGCGGCCTGTTTTTTGGAATAGGTACCAAAGGGCAGAACAAAATACCCCATGCGTACTATGAGATTGGGTAAGGCAAAATAAGAGATATCCGCCCAGTTTACACTGAGTCCGTTATTATTAAAAGAGGGTTCAAATTCCATCAAAAATTTTTTCTCATGACGCCAGAGAAACATTGGACTAAACTCATACCGGTCTGCATCAGCCATCGTATTTGTTTTTGAAATAGTTGAAACCCCATTGAGTGTATTGGTGGTTTTATTACTCATAAAACCAAAAGTGGTTAAGCCTACCACCATAAAATGATCATCGCCTGATTTATGGTAACTGGCCTGTTCTTCCAGAAAATTGAGTCTATCGTATATTGAAGAGTCAACGGTAGTGTTTGTGGTGGTTTGAGCCGATGCATGAAAGGATGAAAACAAAAGCAATGCAATCGGGATAGCATGTTGAATGCAAAATATTGTCCGTTTCATTGTGTAATAGTTTAGGTGTAACAAGCGGGAAACTCATTAGCTTTTCTTTTTGGCCAGGGTTCTGATGTAGCATACCAGTTGCCATCTCTGGGTTTCATTTAAAACCTGTTTATACGAGATCATGGGTCCGCGGCCTTCTGTCATTTTATAGTATAGAGAGCCATCGGGTTCACTCTGCACTGCATCAGAGGTATGGTCAGCCGGTTTTGGATTCACAGAGGCCGAAGCAACGCCATCTCCTTTTCCGCCATTTCCATGGCAAGGGGTGCAATAAGTAGTATAGGTTTTCTTTCCTTCTTTAGCCGCAGACGCCGGGTCACCGGCTAATGGGTTCTTTACCTGCAATGCCGCCGGCGGCACTACCCATGGTTTTGCTTTTGTTGACTGTGCAAGACCCTGGTTAACAAAGAGCAGGATCAGGATAAAAGGGGTAAGCATTTGGATGGAGGGTAAGCACCTGGCTTTTGCAATCGTTTTCATTGTTTAAACATTTATATAATAAATGTTTAAAATCTTATCAGCAAATGAAATGATTAAAATCAATCGCCAAATTGATTTGGCTCAAGCGTTTTTAACTTGTAAAATGGTATATGTGAATAGGAGTTTATTTTTCTATTGGGGTCCGATGGTAACAAACAGATTACCCTACCATAATAATAAATACAGGGTTATTGAATAATTATAACAGAGATTTTAGACGCTTGCTTACCCCTTGTTATACATGCGGGTTTTTACCAGAAAAAGAATAGATCCAATAAATGGAATAAAGAGTATAATCAAGACCCAAATGAGTTTGGTCTTTTTATCTAAAAAATCATAGTTGAATAGTAAACGAAATATGGCGAAAATGGTTAGTGCCAGTCCCGACAAATTTAGAAGGGGCCATAGAAGCAACGGTAAAATTAGAGACGGTGTTTGCATAGCATGCACTTTTGAAAAAAATCGACATAGTCGATCATTTTATTCTGCACAATTTACTCTTTAATTATTTTTTCAAAAAATAATTAAAGAGTAAGCGATATAAATACAGTTTTGTTGTTAGCAGATTATGGATGCGTATTTTAAATCTCTGACTGATAAGTGATTACAAAAATGAATCGATCGCTAAGAATTTCTTATCAATAAATCATTACTTTCATACCCAGTTGAACGATAAAAAATTATGCCTAAAAGGACCCTTCATATACCCAGTATCCAGGAGGTTAATTTTCTAAGAACTGTTTCTCAAACGATAGATTTTTATCATTTGAATATTCTGCGCAATGCCAATGAATCTTTAGTGGTAACTTTTTGGGAAACCGGTAAAATCATAAAAAATAATATTGAAACGGGCACCCAACTGGATTTTACCAAAATAGCCCATCGGCTGGTACAGCAATTCGGCCCATTTTTTTCAGAAAACAATCTTTCAAAAATGGTGGCTTTGGTCGAATTGTTTCCCAATAGAATGGAGTTTGGGAAATTAGCTGCCATCATCAGCTGGAATCATCTGGTAGTATTATTGGATACAAAAGATCAACAGGCATGTTTCTATTATTGTAAACTCATGATAACAGATAACCTGAGCCCGAAAGATCTGGAGAAAGCAATAGCTGATAAAAAATACGAACAATCCCGGGCAGGTAAAAGAGCGGGTAATACGTTTATGAATGCTGGATTTATCTATGGGATTACCGCCAATTTTACGCCTATACTAAAAATGGGAATCGGCAAACTATTGAATCAGGAATGGTTGATTGATAATGTTTTTGCTGAGCCAACGGCTTCTTCTTTTCGTGCTATGATGGAGCCTGTTGACATTGGTGGGGAAATGGTAGATATGAATGAACAGGAGAGGGAATCTGTGCGATCCATCGTTAAGTTACTAAACGATTTTCGCCTTCAAAGGACCAGACAGTTCAATGACAGCCTCAACAGAATGTTTTTGGAAGTCGGGAAAAGAATTAATCAGGAATTTCTTTCAAATAAGGAAAGAATTCATGATGCAGAGGACATGCTAAAAAGCCTGTATGTAAGCCTAACTAAAAAATTTGGAAACAGCTATAGTAATAAAAATTTACTATCCATGATGGAGATTCAGAAAAAGATGGAAATAAATAATCCCGATCTATTCATTGAATCAGAGATAAGCTGGAAACATTTTCCTTTAATATTAGCTTTGAGCGATGATCAACAAAAACAATTCTATGCACATATGGTGGCTTATTATGGCTTAACCGTTGCCGGATTACGTAGACAAATCAAGCAAAAATTATATGAGAAAACACAGGACCCGATTCAGCGGACAAAGAATAAGACCTTGTCTGCTAAAGTGCCCATCATTGAAACGCATGTAATAAGGGAGAAAAACCAAAATGTTATTTCTATTTCAACCATTATTAGTATAAATCACACAGGTAAAAATGCTTACCGCGATAGGGATAAACTTCCAAATGCTGGTTCTTTGTTTGACAACCCGTATTGCAAGGTTTTGGCCTCCATAGTGCCTGGCAAATAGACCACAGAAAGAATATCTTTTTAGATAAGAACAAGCAAACCGAATGAATTACCTTACCCCAATAATTCAGTCATGAAAGCCCTTGTCTTAGTAAAAAAAACCGATCCATTCCATTCCTTCGAAATCCGTGATTTACCAAAACCCCAGCCAAAAACTGGTGAGGTCTTAATTAAAGTATCCGCTTCCGGATTAAATTTTGCTGATGTGATGGCGAGAAAAGGTCTTTACAAAGAAGCTCCTCCCTTGCCTTCTGTTTTGGGATATGATGTTTCAGGAACCATCGAAGAATTGGGTGAAGGAGTAACCCGGTTTCAAATTGGTGACAGGGTAACCGCTATGACGCGTTTTGGTGGCTATGCAGAATATGTGACTACCAATGCCAGTGCTGTGGCCATAATACCTTCACATATAGATAATGCAACCGCAACCGCCCTTACTACCCAATATTGTACTGCTTATTATGCTGCCGCCGAAATGGTACAGTTGCATGCAGGTGATAAAGTGCTGGTGCAATCAGGTGCCGGTGGCGTAGGTACGGCATTGATACAATATGCCCGGTATAAAGGATGTGAAATATTTGCGACAGCAGGCAGTCAGGATAAAATGGAGTATCTCCGGTCGATTGGCGTAGATCATCCTATTCAATATACCCTTCAGGATTTTGAAAAGGAAATAAAAGTAATAACGAATGGTGAAGGTGTAGATACCATTTTTGATGCAGTGGGAGGAAGCTCTGTTAAAAAAGGATTCCGTTCTCTGGCAGCCGGTGGTAGAATCGTTTGTTATGGTGCCGCTGATATGAGTGATAAAAACCTGTTTGGAAAAATTAATGCGGCACTGGGTTTTGGATTCTATCATCCTGCCATGTTAATGACACCTTCTAAATCGATGATTGGTATCAATATGCTTCGTATAGCTGATCATAAACCGGCTATGATACAAAAATGCCTGGAGTCCGTTATTCGTCTTACCAAAGAAGGCGTTTTTACTCCCCTGATCGGAAAAATATTCAAAGCAACAGAAATCGGACTGGCACATGAATATCTGGAGAAAAGAAAAAGTATGGGGAAAGTAGTGGTGAGTTGGGAGTAAGCATGAGGATATAGAAAAGTATTGAACATTTACCTGGGATTAGAAATAGCCTATATTTCATAAACATGATTTTAATCATGTTTTTTCTTTTATAGATGCTGCATTTTTACAGTATGAATATTTGGAAAAATATCATCAATAAGCCTTCATAGTTAATCCAGCCCTCTCTGGGTATTTCAAGTTTACTCTCCACCATCTCTATTTACTGCCTAAACTGAAGTCGTATGCATACGATTATTGAGCCATTTAGAATCAAATCTGTAGAACATATCTATTTTAATTCAAAAGAAGAACGCATCCGCATTCTGGAAGATGCATTTTATAATCCTTTCCTCATTCATTCCAACGATGTGCTGATCGACCTGCTCACAGATAGCGGCACCAGTGCCATTAGCAGTAACCAATGGGGTGGTATTATGCGGGGTGATGAATCGTATGCGGGGAGTCCCAGTTTTTTCCGTTTCCAGAAAGCAGTGCAGGATATTACCGGCATGCCACTGGTGATTCCTACTCACCAGGGCAGGGCTTCCGAAAAAATCTTGTTTAGTATACTGGGTGGAAAAGGTAAATACTTTATCAGCAATACTTTTTTTGATACCACCCGCGCCAATATTGAGTTTTCAGGAGCCGAAGCCATTGACCTGCTTTGTGAAGAAGGTAAATTTCCTTCAGTTCCTGCACCTTTTAAAGGAAACCTGGATATGGAATTACTTAAGCAATGTATTATCGAAAAAGGTGCAGCCAATATTCCGCTTTGTATGCTCACTATTACCAATAATTCGGGTGGTGGTCAACCGGTAAGTATGCAAAATATACGGGAGGTAAAACAGATCTGCTCCGAATACAAAATCCCTTTATTCATCGATGCCTGTCGTTTTGCAGAAAATGCCTGGTTCATTAAAATCAGAGAGAAGGGTTATACAGATATTCCCGTTTCTGAAATTGTAAAGGAAATATTTTCCTATGCCGATGGTTGTACCATGAGCGCCAAAAAAGATGCATTCGCCAATATTGGCGGTTTTCTGGCGATGCATGATGCTGACCTGGCTCAATTATGCCGTAATCTGTTAGTAATTACCGAAGGCTTTCCCACGTATGGTGGATTGGCCGGACGAGACCTGGAAGCTATTGCCATCGGATTACAGGAAGTAATGGATGCGCATTATCTCGAATACAGGATCCGTAGTATTGAATACCTCACAGAAAAACTGATGGCAGCCGGCGTACCGGTAATGCAACCCGCAGGCGGACATGCGGTGTATCTGGATGCCAAACAATTTCTTTCTCATATACCCGTGGATCAATATCCCGGCGAAGCCCTGGTGGGCGCATTGTATATAGAAGGCGGAATCAGAAGTGTGGAAATTGGTTCACTCATGTTTGGAAAATATGCTGACTCCGGACAATTGATACCGGCAGTATTGGAACTGGTGCGACTGGCCATACCCAGAAGGGTATACACCCAAAGCCATATTGATTATGTGGCGGAAGTAATTATTGAAGTATTTAAAAACCGAAAGAATATAAAAGGACTTCGCATTATAGAAGAATCGCCTGTACTCAGACATTTTACGGTAAAACTTACCCCTGTTGACTAATTCTAAATATAGCAATATGAAAAACATACAACAAAGCTGGGCAGAACCCTATAAGATCAAGATGGTAGAGTTGCTTAAAATGACAACACCTGCTCAAAGAAAAACCGCAATGCGAAATGCGGGCTTCAATACATTTTTATTAAAATCGGAGGATGTATATATCGACCTGTTAACCGATAGCGGCACATCTGCCATGAGTGATCGCCAATGGGCCGGAATGATGTTGGGGGATGAAGCATATGCCGGGAGCAGAAATTTTTATCATTTGGAAGATGTGGTAAAAGAAGTATACGGTTACAAATACCTGATACCTACCCACCAGGGAAGGGGTGCCGAAAATATCTTATCCAAGATCCTGATTAAGAAAGGCGATATCATACCGGGCAATATGTATTTTACTACCACCAGACTTCACCAGGAACTGGCAGGAGGAAAGTTTGAAGACATTATTATTGATGAAGCACATGATCCCGCGAATGAATTTCCATTTAAGGGAAATGTAAACCTGAATAAATTAGAGGCCCTGATTAAAAAACACGGGGCCAATAAAATACCCTATGTAAGTATTGCTACCAGTGTAAATATGGCTGGCGGACAACCCATCAGTATCAAAAACCTGAAAGAGCTGAGATTACTGACGCGTAAAAACGGGATCCGGATTATTCACGATATGACAAGGGTTGCGGAAAATGCTTATTTTATTCAACAGAAAGAAAAGGGGTACCTACATAAAACGATAGCGGAAATTGTAAAAGAGATTTGTTCATTAACCGATGGAGCAACTATGAGCGCCAAAAAAGATGCGCTGGTAAATATTGGCGGATTTCTGGCAGTGAATGACTGGGATGTTTTTGAAGAAGCCCGTAACCTGGTGGTAGTATATGAAGGATTGCATACCTATGGCGGATTGGCCGGAAGGGATATGGAAGCGATGGCAATCGGGATTGGAGAAAGTGTGAGTGATGAACATATACATGCAAGAGTGGGACAGGTAATTTATCTCGGAGAAAAAATGGCTGGGTATGGAGTGCCTATTGTAAAACCCATTGGCGGACATGGCATTTTTGTAGATGCTAAAAAATTCCTTCCTCATATACCCCAGGATATGTATCCGGCGCAAACCCTTGCCTCTGAAATTTACCTTGATTCCGGTGTAAGAACTATGGAAAGAGGCATTGTTTCTTCAGGCAGAAAAGCCAATGGAGAAAATTATTATCCCAAGTTGGAGCTGGTCAGGTTTACCATTCCCAGAAGGGTATATACACAGGCACATATGGATGTGATTGCCGAATCTGCTGCCAGGGTATTTGAAAGAAGAAAATCTATTCGAGGATTGAAAATGATTTATGAACCCAAATACCTGCGTTTTTTCCAGGCAAGGTTTGAAAGATTGTGAGTTATGCCATTGCTGTTATGCCATTGCTGGTGTTATCACCAGCAATGAAACAGGTCTATAACTTCTTAAACAAAAACGACAAAACACTATCTGCCGATCTTGATCCCATTTCTTTCATGTTATACCGTTGCTGCTGTTATCACCAGCAATAGAGCAGGTCTAAAACTTCTTAAGCAAGAACGACAAAACACTATCCGCCGATCTAGACCCAATCTCTTTCATATTCCAGGTTTGATAAACTCTATTCGCTTGTGGGTTATGTAAATCAAAATGGTCAAGAGGTTTTTTGTAGTAAGAAAAACCAATACTGTCGCATGTTTCAAGGGATTCGGCTATTTCTTTACCTCTTAAAAAAACTGCCAATTGTTGACTTGCGGGATAGGTTTTGGTCCAGGCATCCTGCATCATATTTGTCCAATCTCTTTCAAAATTCGCAGTTTTTGTTACAGGATGATTTTTAGGATATTCACCCAGGTTTTTTAAAAACTCATTAGTCAATTTACGATATACTTCCGCTGAAACTATTTCAAATCCGGTTTTTCCCAAAGTATCTCTTAATGAAACAAGTAAATTGGTGTCAGTCACATTTTTAGAAATACTTATATAGATCGGAATTTTTTTGTTTAGGTACTTAAACCTGGGTTTATTGGAAACACCAGTACCTGCCAGTAAGAAAGCAGCATATAGTAAAACTGATTTCATTTTATAGAAATTATGTTGCTAGTAAGATAAACATATTTTTTAAATGAATATAATATTTTCTTAGATTGTAGATAATCTTAAGAGCAAGCCTTTGATTATCTAATAATTATAGAAAATTAAAGTATCTGGTCAATTAAATATTCTTCATTATGAAAGGAGTGTTTATAATATTATGTTGCTTCTTTTTGTATTGTGCTTCTGCTCAAAAAAGATACGAATCTGTTGTCTATACAAGGGCCAATGAGAATAGTTTTGAAAACAGATTTGTTGGCAAATTGGTAAGCATATCAGATACAGCCATCTATATGCATTTACATACAGGGGATACTGTTTTATATTGGAATGATATTGAATCCGTAAAATTCAGAAAGGCAGGGGCATTTGGAAACCTTGTTTTGCCTCTCTCATTATTTGTTGGAGCAGGATTGATGCGATCGGTTTTACTGGCACATCCAACGCAATCAGGTGAAGGCGCTATCATGATTATCGGAAGTTTTGTTTTGACAGCTTTTGTAACATTGCCCATTGGCACCAGCATTTATTTTATAGCCCGTAACCGTACTTTTAAAATTGATACATATAGCGATTTTCAAAAGTTGCAATTGCTGTCGGAGAAATATAAATTCAAACGCCAAAAAAATAATTAGGACTAGTATCAATCGATCATGATATCCCGTCAAAAAAGCCATTTGTCAATTAAACAAATGGCTTTTTGGGTGGAATTATTACCTGTGTGGTTATTGCTTAATTGGAAACCGCTTTCCAGCTATTATTTTTCCTATCTGCATCTACAAAAATACCTCCATCAATACTGATGCTGCTGATCTTCTTTTTGGTAGCTACTTTAATGGTGGTTTCATGAATATTGCTTTCCCAGATGGCAGGTGTTTGGTGTAAAGTATCACTGGTTCCATCAGTATAGCTGATCATCAGATCTACCGGTGCAGGGTAGCCGCCGATATTTTTTAAAGGGATCAGATAACCATTACCCTTGGCCTTCGGTTCTTCCACGGCCAAATCGATATATCCATTGGAGAAGAACCAACTGTTCCAGAACCAATTCAGGTTTTTACCGCTGATATCGTTAAATGAATAAAAGAAATCCCAGGGCATCGGGTGTTTGCCATGCCAGCGATCCATATACCCATGCAAACATTTTCTGAATAAATCATCTCCTAAATAATCTTTCATAGCCAGGTAACCGATAGAGGCTTTGCCATATTCATTATTACCCAAACCGGGGCCGTTTAATATATTGCCAGGAGTAATAATGGGTAAATCTTCTTCATCATTTGCATCATTGATCCAGCCATTTACACGGAATGCTTTGTATAATTCGGTGGCTTTTGCTTTGCCCATATCCGCACTGCCAATCAGGTATTCAAACGTAGTGGCCCAGGCTTCATCCATAAAACCATACCGGTGTTCATTGATACCCATATAAAAAGGAAACCAGGTATGCGCTATCTCATGTTCCACAACAAAACGAGCAAAATTGGTATCCGGAAAACTATTATCATTCACCATCATTGGATATTCCATATCGGCTTGTCCCAATACAATCGTGGTTTTAGAAAAAGGATAAGGCACTCCCGGCCAGTTATTGGATAACCAGTTCAATGCATGTTTACCAAACTGAACCATATACTGGTAATCTTTTGCTTCTTCTTTATAAGCAGCCTGAACGCTGGCCCTTCTTTGTGTATTATTATCCACCACCACGCTTGAGCCATCCCATACATAATGATCACTAATCGCCACCGTTACATCGGTAATATTGGAAGCCGTCCATTTCCAGGTATTGATCTCATTCTGTGCCGTTACTTTTTTTGATTCCAGGTCTTTTGCAGTAGCAATATGAATGATCTCATCGCTGGAAAGTGATTGGTTGAGTTTATTGGCATATTCGGGCTGTAATACTTCCTGTGTATTTTGCAGATCGCCGGTTGCCCATACAATAAAGTTTTTAGGGGCATGAACTGTAAGGCTATAATCATTGAAATCATTATAAAACTCCTGCGCATCGGTAAAAGTCATTCTGTCCCAACCTTTATAATCATCAAACACAGCCACGCGCGGATAAAAATAAGCAAGGAAATAACTACTGGCATCCAGCATACCTTCTCTGCCGCTTTCTACAGAAGCATCATAGTGCCATACAAAATTTAGCTTAACGGAATCGCCGGGTAATAAGGGCTTGGGTAATTTCAGCGACTGCCAGGTAGCATGTCCCTGAGGCTCGGTCCATTTATACGGAGCGCCATTAATGGTAACCGCATCAATATGGGTACCGTCGGTGAGGTATTCATCAGAAGCATCATTATACCTTGTTACCCCGGGTTTATGAATATTGATTATGAGTTTAATAACCGGGTTACTGATGGTATCCTTACTACGGTTATAATACACAATATCTTCCTTACCACTTACTTTTCTGGAAGGAGGTTGAATGCTTACATCAATTGAATACCGGCCATAATTCTGCCAATAATTAGGCCCGGGATTGCCATCTTTTGAACGGGTGCCTTTTTGATAGGCTTTTTGCACATTTCTAGGTATATAGAGGTCCTGTGCAGTTAATTGATTCAACAGGAATAAACAGGTGAGTAATAATAAGGATGATCTCATAATTTGGATTTTGGATGATAAATGTAACGAAAACAGCGATTAGATTTATTTACTGTTTTGATTGGCCATTACCAGGGCTGCTGCTTTTTTCCAGACTTTCCTTTTCTCTTCTCTCGACATTTTGTTGAGTTCCGGAAATTCCTGGTTCATATTTTTCGCCGCTTCTGCCATTTGCCGACTAATCTGCGAAAAATTTTCTGAGCGTAATAAATATTGTAAAATAGAATCTCGTCTTGATAAAGAGTCCAGGTTTTTAAATGTATTGGATAATTCAGGGTCTTTTTTTATTTGATTAACCTGATCCATCATTTTCTTTGAAATCAATTCTAACTGAATGAAATTTTTAGATTGAGAGAGCTGGAGAGCTAGTTTGTCTTCCTGGGATGTGTTGGTGCATGAGGTGAAAAATAGTACCGCCAAACCAAGTGAAATCCGGATAAGTTGTTTCATAGTATAAAATTTCGGAAGCTTTCATTTTGTTGCCAGGCTAAGCTTATTATAATCGGATTAGATATTTAAAACAGGTAATCGGTAAATTACAATTATTAATATAATTATTTCCAATTCTCTTCATTCGATTGTTTCGAATAAATATGCCTGCCATAGCCTTTTTCTACAACCATTTTTGCACGCGGTGGATAGGTGCTCAAATCTTCAGGTGTAGGTGCAGCTAGTCCATCTACATATCGGTTAAACATACAAAATGCTGCAGCAATTAATACGGTATCATGAATATCTTTATCAGTTGCACCATTTTCTTTGGCTCTTATTATATCCTCCTCAGTTACCTGTTTACCACCTTTTTGCACTTTGCCCGCAATATTGAGTAAAGCTTTTAGTTTCTCTGAAACAGGGGCCGTATCCGGATTTTTTCTTACCTGATCTACAATATCCCTGTCACCATCTAAATAATAACAGGCAATTTCACCATGTGAGTTGTGGCAGTAGAAGCAATCATTCAGGTAAGAGACATGGGTGGCTATTAGTTCGCGGTCAGTGGGCGACAAACCATCATTGCTCCTTAATAATATTTCAGCCAGAGCTCCTAAGGGTTCTGCAGTAGCAGGGCTGAAAGCCAGTAAACCCCTGATGCCGGGAAAGCCGTTTTCTAAGGTAATATGTGGCATGTTTTCTATTTTAGATTTGTTGTAGTAGGTTCTTTGGTTACATCCATTTTTGAATAGCCGTCTTCAGCGCGCATTTTAGCCCGGTCAATATACAGTTGCCGGTCTTGCGGCGCCCAGGTTCCCAATCCGTCTACATATCGATTGAACATGCAGAAAGCGGCGGCTATCAAAACAGTATCATGTATCTCTTTATCTGAAGCACCCAATTTTCTTGCATTTTCTATCTGTTCAGCTGTTACATACTTCCCGCCTTTTTGTACACTTCCGGCAATGGTTAATAAGGCTTTTAATTTTTCAGAAATAGGCGCAGACAAGGGATTGCTTTTTATAGCATCAATCAATTGCATGTCGCACTGAAAATAGTATTGCGCCAATGCGCCATGCACATTCTGGCAATAAAAACAATCATTTTGAGAAGATACATAGGCGCCAATCATTTCACGTTCACCGCGGGTAAGCGAATTGTTATCATCATGTAATAATATTTCAGCGAGATCATTCAGTGGTTTTTCAGTCTCAGGACTAAAAGCCATTAAGCCCCTGATTCCGGGAAGTTGATTGTTCAAATGAATATGTGCCATGGTTATATAGTTTTTTGAGGTAATACATATCCTTTTTCACTCATTCGTTTGCCCATTTCTTCATAGGCTGCAGGGTCTTTTGGTGTAAAGCTGGCAAGCCCATCAACATACCGGTTGAACATGGAGAAAGTGGCTGCAATCAAAACGGTGTCATGAATTTCACGATCATTGGCTCCCAATTCTCTAGCAGCAGTAATATCTTCCGGAGTAACTTGATTTCCGAGAATCTGCACTTTGCCTGCAATATGGAGTAGAGATTTTAGTTTGTCACTTACCGGTGCATGCTGCATATCTTTCAAAACTTCATCCACTATATGGCTGTTATTTCCATACAAACATCTGGATGCAGCTGCATGACTGCTCATGCAAAAAAAGCAATCGTTGCGGTAAGAAACATAAGCAGCAATCAATTCTCTTTCAGCTTCCGTTAAAGGGGAATTGCCCCGCAACAATATCTGAGCCAATTCGTATAAAGGCTTTCCTGTTTCTGGTCTGAACAAAACCAGGCTTCTGATACCTGGTAAATCTTTTTCTATTTCTATATAAGCCATGTTATTTTAGTTTAGGGATGATAAAATATATTTTATGATTTATGAATAAATAGAGTAGCATCGACTTCAACTGTTTCTGCAGGTATCGTTTCTTTTGAAAAGAAAGTTACTGTTAACCCTACCAGAAATACAAGGGAAAATAGAAACAGTGAATTACTATAGCCGCCCAGTATGGTTACCAGCACCCCTACAAATAAAACGGCAGCCGCAGTAAATATCCTGCCGATATTAAAGCAAAAACCGGTGGCTGTACCCCGAACACGAATAGGGAATAAAAGGGGTATATATACGGATAATACGCCCTGGCTGATGCCAAAGAATAATGCCATTACAGCAATTTCCACATATATTAGTGATGAAAACCCTGAATTGATTTTAAAAAGCAGAAATGAAAACAATAAGCATACTGAAAAACAAAGCAGCATTGATTTTCGTAGACCGATTGTATTGATAAACCACCCGGATATAAATCCTCCGATTAATCCACCCATTCCTAGCATCATCATGCTCAAGCCACGCTCTTTTTGGCCATCACTGTTCATAATGATGCTTTGTATCCAAGTAGGGATCCATGAAAAAATAGCCCACATTCCAATAAGCATTGTTCCAAAGATCACAGACCCCATCAAAAGATTCGTACGATACTGTGCTGTAAAAATCGACTCTTTTATTATTTGTCGTTGAATAGCTTGAGAATTACTTTGTTTCCATTTTTTTGATTCTTTCAGAACTAGCATAGAAATTCCGGCAATGGCAACGGGAATGATGCCAATTAAAAACCCATCCCGCCATGAAGAAATAAAATAATCGATTGCCCCGGCAGAAAAAATACCAACGGGAATGGCAATAGACAAAAAGCCAATGAATATGGCTCTTGTTTTTTCAGGCCATTCTTCCATCAATAAGGTAGTAGTGGTAACCAATACCCCACCTAAACCAAATCCACTGAAAAACCGACAGATCACAATGCCCCACCAAATATGCATGAAGCCGGTAGTTATGGTAAAAGCGGCATAAACGGCAATCGCCAGGATCACACCGGTTTTCCTTCCTGCTTTATCACTGATCACACCTGAAATAAACCCGCCAACTGCTCCACCCAAAATAAAAACCGAATTAATATAGGCGCTAATGGTATTTAGTTCGTCGTTTGTTTTTGAACCCAATACATCTTTTACAACTATGGGAAGGTAAACCGACATTAAAGTGGATATAATACCTGCGAAAGCTGTACCCAGAAAGCAAATGACAAAAAGCAAAACATGGTATCCGTTAATTTTTTCTAGCTGATTATTTTGCATGTTTATTTTTTTAAATGGTCATAACCCTGAGGCAATCTTGCGTAACCATGGTTTACCAATCGGTCTGCTAAAACATCATAGTACTGCATATCATCAGGCAATGCGGTACCCAATCCATCAACATAACGATTATATAAACAGAACAAAGCAGCAATCAAAACCGTATCGTGTATCTCCAGATCCGTGGCACCTGCTTTTTTTGCGTTCTCTATGGCATCAGGTGTTACAGATTTACCACTCTCTCTTACTAAAGAAGCGATAACTAATAATGTTTTCATTTTGTCACTTACCGGTGCCTGCAGAATATCTTTCTTAATCTCTCGGGAAGTCTCTTTCTCTCCTAATAGGAGATCAGCAGCTGCAGTATGCGCAGTTGTACAAAAAGTACATTGGTTTCCGGTGGATACTATAGTTGCAATCAATTCTCTTTCAGCAAACGTAAGGCTTGATGGGCCGCGCAATAGAACCTGTGTTAACTCACGAATAGGCTGCGCGGCTTCCTGGTCATATTCCAGCAAACCCGTTATTCCGGGCAAATGTTGCGCTAAAGGTATATAAGGCATATATATAAATTTAAACTGGTTAGTGCCAGCATTCATCTAAGATAAATGTGGAATTGACATGTAAAAAATCGATTGTAAGGGCAATAGGATGATTACCCTTCAGTAAACTTATTTAGATAAGATTAGGTAAGCTGCGGTGGTTGCTCTGAAACTGCTATTACTGAAGATAAGGTGTTATAAACACGCGGATAAAATGGGGAGATAAATTGTACATAGGTTGATAAAGGCAGATCACTATCATAAAGAAAATCATAGATACCATTAGTCATTTTAGCTATACAAAAATGTGTATGTGAACCTTTATTATCCGCTGAATTTTGAACGATGCCAGTGTTAGTTTTAAAAAAATCGTCTTTTGCAGATTCTAAAGACATTTTTGAGTAATTGGGTAAACAGAGCAGGGTAATTTCACCATTGCTGATTTTCCGTTTTACATATTTATAAATCTTACCGTTAATAATTATTTCCCCACTAATACGTTCAAATTTCTCAGAGCCTGTAAAGTAGGGAAGTGTAAAAGAAGTTTTGAAACTAATCAATTCATGTTCATTATAATCACTATTATCTAAGTTGGCTTCTAATTTGCTATCAGATACCTGTTGTGCATAATAAAAGAAAAGCCTGTATCCAAACAGGTTAAAGAGCAATAAAATCAATAATGATATGGCAGCAATCTTCTTCAACTGCACTAATATAAATAAATAAATTTGAAATAACTGTGCCCAGGAAAACGTGGCTGAAAGGAATTCGCAAATATCAAGGATAGAATGTAGCTTCAAACGTTCCCGTCATATTCTGGACGTGATGCAAACTATCACTCATTAAGGTGGTATAAGTTCCCGAAATATAAGTTGGGCTGACTGAAGTTATCGTCACGGAACCAGCAATAGCTATCGCGTTTGGAATATAGTCCAAAACTGTTTGGTAGCTTGAATAGGTGTCATGTTTTACACCATTAAAGAAATAACAATTGGGAAAACTGTTTTGGGAGCTAGCTATTGTTGTTGCACTAAACGTACTTTTATATCTGATATTAGACAATTGAATTTTTGTAAAAATTGTATCAGTACCAGGCGCTGTTAAGAATGCACCCATTTCATAAGTAGGTTGACCGTATAGAGTATCCTTAATGCAATAGATTACATCATTCTTCAAAGTATAAATGGATCCACTCCAAAATGTTTCAGTAATTACACAATGCCCAGGAAGTGGAGGGATATGAGGGGAATCTTCTTTTATACAACTGCAAAAGGCAACTATGATTGTACTAATCAGAATGATTTTCATATTAATACAATTGGATAGTGGAACGGGTTTAAGAAATGTAAAAGCATTTTTTGAAAAAGCTATTTGAAAATATTCATTTTTCAGACTCTTAATAACTGCTTTCTTATTTTTAACCTCCTATTAGCATCCTTGTAAGCATTGAAAACATGCTTTTTATTTCGGAACAAAAGAAAACTCAGCCTGACTTAATATTCTCATATCACTTTAAAAAAACCACCTACACATTTTATAGTGTAAGTGGTTTTTTATAAGTGGGCCCACCAGGGCATGATCCTGGGACCCCCTGATTATGAGGGTTTAAAGTTGTATTCTATTCCTTTTCTTTTATTGATAATCAATAGGATATAAGATTGAAATAGATTAATATTTCTCATATTTTACCTCTTTTAACCCGTTTTTCGTGAAAACCTGGCAGAGAACCTGGCAGGGGATTTTAATACTTAAATAATAAGAGTTAATTGTCTGAAAAATATTCTTCAATTAATAGTTGAATTGAAGAATCATCATTTTTATTATTTACTTTCCAATAAATAATAGGCTTATTTGTTTTTGAAACCACTTCGCAATATTCTAAAGCACCTATTTCTTCTAATAATGGCCCTAGATAGCTTGCTGAATGACTTCTTTTTGTAATCTTATAAACTGTAGTTCCTAGCCCGGGCGCTTCTATATTTTTGCTTATTTTGGTACCGTTTACTGCCAATGGAAATTTGTTATATTTAAAATTTCGTTTTAAGTCATTCTTGATTTCTTCTAATTCTTTGAATTTGAATTTAAAATTACTTTTTTCTGCATTGATTTTTATACCATCATCCTCAACAATTACATCAAAAGAAATACCCTTCTTTTTTGTTGAGAATTGATATTTATTTTCCTTCTCCTTGGTGGATTTCATTGGAAGATCATAACCAATCATAAAAAGCGCTGCTTCGAACTCCCTCATTTTTTTATTTACATTATTATTTCCCTTTGTAGTTGTTATAAGTTTTTCGATTATCCAACTTGCCCTAAGCATTGACTTTGAATGAATATTTGATTTAGATTTTGAATTAAAATCGGGGAATAGATCTTTTCCTACTAAACCAGGGTTTCTATTTTTTTTATTTGATGCATATTTACCCTCCTTTGATTTAGACCAACCGAATTTTAATTCATTTGGAATTTTGTTTAATCCTTTTCTTAAACAAAAGTCTTTTATGAGTAAACATAATGCAGCACCAACCCTACTGTCGTAAATAATTAATTTATCAAAAAGTAATGAATATATTTTAGTAAAACCAGCATTCATATTAAAAACATCTGCTAATTTTTCATCATCAGCATCAGGGCCGGACATTGCCATTTCAGTGGTTTCATATTTTTCTAATAGAGTTGATTTGTTTTCTATCAACGTTTTCAAATTCCCAAATTTTTCGCCACCTAATACACCTCCCCATTTGCATATTTTAGATGAGAATTTGAAAATATTTTCGATATTTTTATTTTTGTATGCTTCTTTTAGATTTTTAGAAAGCATATTTAGTTCAATTTCGTTATCGGAATATTTGAATTTCGTTTCCCCATTAGACGTTTTAAATGACCAATTATATTTTTGATATGCATCATTTAAACTTTTGCATTCCCAATTCTTTTTTGTTCTACGATTAAAATATGAGTGATGATAATCTTGATCACACTGTTTTAGCCATTCAATAAAATCTAAGACAATTGGTCTGTTTAAATACTGTTGTTTAGTCATTTTGTTTTATTTTATTTCTTCTAATGAATTTGGATCAATTCCAGATTGCCAATATCTTTCAAGAGGGTCGTCATTCCATGACCAATTTGGAGGCATAGTAGATTTAAAACCCATTCGATTAATTTTTTCATCGTCATCTGTATTCAATTTTACAATAATTAATTTTGAAAAAATCATATCAATTTTTTCGTCGATTTTATTAGAATCAATTAATTTCAAAAATTCCTTTCTTTGGTATTTAATTGGAATTACGTGCTCATCTGTTAATCCTGTTTGTTTTGTAATATGATTATTTTGCTTGCTGACTAGTCTACTGCCTGGAGTTTTAGATTTATATTTTAATATGGATAATTTATTCAACATCGCTTCTTGTTGTGAACCTAATTCACTAAGGAATTTGTGTTTAAATTTAATACCATATTTAATATTTGAGTATTTAACTAGTTTAATTAATATATATTTAATAGCTTTTCTGCCTTCTATAATTTCATATTTAATACCTTTTGTTTTCTCCCAATCTATTTCATTTTCATCATTTGTGTTATAATTTTCTAAATCTTTAAGGATTTGATTTACAGTTGGATTTCCAATTTCACCAATACTTTTTCTACCATCTTTTTTACATAAAATTTGAGATTTTGTTTTCTTTAAATCATTTAAAATACGAACTCTACCTGAAGGACTGAAACTTTGTAGAAAATCTTTTAAAAAATCAATATAATCATTCCTGTCAATTTTCATAAAGAATATTTTTAATGTTTAACGTATCTAAATTTATAAATTACTCGTCCCCAAAAATGTCTTTCTTCAGTATCATTTTCTATGATAGCATCAACTGTTAGGTAGAATCTGAGTTTATAAACATTCTTATCTAAGAGTTCCTTTGCTATTTCTCTTGTAATATTACTTAGCGTAAATGCATAGTCTAGATTACTTGCACCATCAATAATAGATATGATCTCTTCCTTGTATGGTAATGAATATCTGTCAGTTTTTACACTTGACTGGATATTCAATTTGTTAAATAGGTCAATTAATGAATTTTCGCATTGTATCTCGAATTTGGTTATGAATTTCATATAATCCTCTAATCCAATCTTTTTCCCTTTCCGAATAAGGTTATTTAAGTGAGGAATTAACAATGCCTTTTTAAAGTCTTTCGGTATGTACCTAACAATTTCTGTCCCCATATTTAATTATTTTGAGTATAGAATTTTAGCTTCGTCAATAATTCCAATGATTTCATTCCTAAGTTCTTTTGGACTTAACACCTCCGCTTTAGCACCGTAGCTTAATATCTTATTCTTTAATTCAATAGTATTATACACTGTAAAAGTTACAACCATTTCTTCTTCTGTCTTAGAAATAATCTCCATAGATGGGTGAATCTTGGTCTCGGATATAAGGGGTATTAGGTTCTTATTGAATTTCAACTTTACTTCTATTGGTTCAGCTGCGTGTACATGGAACACACCTAAACTATATTTAAAATAGTCTTCTGCACTAAATTTTTCATCTATTTTGAATATCTCATCACATGGTTCTATTTTTTGTATTCTATTTAGTTTGAACAAATTGGTCCCACCTTTATGTTCCATTTCTTTTACACTAGCAACCATGTACCATACGTTTCTATATTCCTTTAAAAGGTAGGGACTAATAGTTCGAGTTTTAGTTTCACCACCATAGGGTTTATAATGAATGATTAGTGTCTTATAGTTTACTATTGCATCATAAATTACTTCAATCCATTCTTGACCAGTTTTACCTGTAAGTTCTCCAATCTGAATGTATTTCTTATGGTCTGACTTGTTTAATCTCCGAAGAACTGAACCTGCCATTAATCTAGTAATAACGTCATCGAACTTTTCAAATAGCCACGAGCCCTTATAAATTGAAAAGGTCTGAAGAGCCATTTCAATAAGTTCTCTGTCCTTTTGGTCTAATATCTCATTAGTGATGGATTCATCTCTTGTCTCATATTGGTACTTACCATCTTTTTTTATGATGTTAACTGGATATTCCTCTTGCATCATCAATATGTCATTGTAAATCATTCTCTCACTCACCATAGCAAATCCATCTTCTTCAAGTTGTTCATTAACCTTTTCGGCGATTTCCTTTATGGAATACCTTTTGTGACTTTTTAGAATTCCATCAATTAGAATAAACCTTTTTCTAGCATTTTTACTTATTGGCATAACGTCCCTTTTGACAAAGGTATCATACTTTGAAATAATATGTCTTTTTGTTTCAAAAACTAACGATTTCTTCAATTTGTGAGTAAAACTTACCATTATTGGGGTTTAGGATACAAATAAACACCCTTGTTTTGAAGTTTTACTTCAATTCCATTTTTGAAATAAAATTTCAATCCCACTTTGATCTTTGTCCTTCAAAATCAAATTTTATGAAAATAGCAGTAATAGGCAGTCGAAATTTTACAGATCAAGTTCTGCTTGAAAATGAACTTAGTACAATCAAAGAAAAGGTCACAATGGTTATTTCAGGTGGAGCAAATGGTGCCGACAAGCTAGCAGAAAAATGGGCCTTAGATAATAATATACCCTTAGAGGTTTACAAGCCAGATTGGAAAACCTATGGTCGAGCTGCAGGTGTTGTTAGAAACAAACTAATCATTGAATCTTGTGACTATTGTTATGCTTTTTGGGATAAAAAATCCAAGGGTACATTATATAGTATCAACCATTGTAAAAAAGTGTACAAACCTATTAAAATTATAAATTTTATTTCGGTAGAGTCGGATTTGAAATAAAACTTCAAAACACACTAATACATTTGAAAATCAAGATGATAGTTTTTATGTATTAAAAAGTTCTACACATCTGAATAAATTAATTAAATAAATTTCTTGGTTCTCAAATAACTACTTCAAATTTGTCGCCCTTCAAAACTTTTTTCTATGAGTAATAAACAAATTTCCAAAGAACTACTTAAGTCTGTTCAAACAATTGTATCATCCACCAAGGGGCAATTATTAAACGATGAACTTATTGACGAATTAAGAACTGAAACACCTAAGTTGATGTCATTTTATGAGATTAGTCATTTTCAATCAATTGTATTATCAATATATCTAGAGTGTGGTTTAAAGGATATAGATGTAGATACAGAAAAGTTGATTGATTATTTTGGAAAGAATATGTCATGCCTTGCAGATATTAACCAGGCCATTGATGAATTAACTGAGAAAAAATTATTATTTACTAAACGACATGACTATTCAGCAAGAAGGAAGTCCGAGTACAATAAGTTCATTCATGTTCATCACAAAGCACTAGATGCAATGATGAAAGGAGATAAGGAATTATTAGGAGAACAAAAGTTAGATAATTTTTTTGGAGTATTAGGTGAAGTTAGGGACTTGATTTGTAAGCGTACCGAAACTACAATCACAACTGAGACATTAGGGGAAGAAGTTAGGGGAATTCTTGAAAGCAATAAAAAATTCAAGGAAGTTGAATGGTTATTGTCTTTAGAAAATATGACAAATTATGATCTTACTTTAATTCTTGATTTAGCTATAGAACATTTAGAAGGTGCTGAGGAAGTAGATATAGATAAACTCATTAAAGAAGTATTTTCCGAAATCCATGACAGAATAAAGTATAAAAGAAAAATTAAAGAGAATAATTGTGAATTATTCAAAAGTGAAGTGGTAAAGTTTTCGGAAGAAATGTTTTCATTTTTAAACTTTGTAAAATTATCAGAACATGCAATGGATGTATTATTGGGAGGGTATCAAGATTCAATTAAAAAAGAATTTAGACCTAAAATGGGAATACTCATTCACCCGGACAAAATTGAACCAGAGCAATTATTTTATAATGACTCCGAGTTCGAACAAATTGAAACATTATCCAATGCATTGGAAGAAGACAACTACACAAATTTGATGACTCGATTAAAGGATAATGGGATGAAACAAGGATTCACTGTGCTTTTGTATGGGTATCCAGGAACAGGTAAAACATCCTCAGTCAAGCAAGTTGCAAAAGCAACAGGAAGATCCATTTTTATGGTTGAAATTCAAAAAATTCAGTCGAAGTGGGTTGGCGAAAGTGAAAAGAACCTTGCCAAGGTGTTTGAAGAGTATAAACAAGCAAGACGTCATTTTGATAAAGCTCCAATTCTACTTTTTAATGAGGCAGACGCTATATTAGGTAAGAGAATGTCAGTAAACTCTAGTGTCGATAAGTCATTTAATACCCTTCAGAACATATTACTTCAGGAACTTGAAGAGTTTGAGGGGATTTTCATGGCAACTACCAATTTAGCAGATCAACTAGATTCTGCGTTTGACCGCCGCCTGCTTTATAAAATTGATTTTAAGAAACCTTCGGAACAAGTGAGAAAAAAAATTCTTTCTAATGTTTTTAAAGACATTTCTGTAAAAACAATTGACACTTTAACAGAACAATTTTCACTTACTGGTGGACAAATAGCAAACATTAAAAAGAAATTACTTGTCAAATCTGTGTTAGATGTAAACTTAGATCAAGAATTGTATTTGTCGACTCTTTGTAATGAGGAATTCATTTTAAGTAAATCAGGTAGATCAACAATTGGTTTTATTCATTCGTAAAATTTAAAATTATGTTATACATTTTATTAGTATTAGGAGTTATTAATTTGGTATTAGTATTTGTTATTTTTAGTAGGAAATCAAATGAATCTGATCCTAGGATTGAAGTGGTACTATCCAATCAATCAAGAATAGAAGGGGGTATTAAACAAGAGTTTCAAACAAACTCCACTTTAATATCAAATATTGAAAGAGAAATCAGAACTCAAGTTGAGCAGAAGTTTACTCAACAAGCTCAATCTATTAAAGATGAATTTAGAAGTTTCAGCAACTTTTTAAATACCAAGTTTACCGATATCACCCAATTACAAAAGGATAGATATGATGAGATAGAAAAGCGTCAAAATGAGTTAATTAAATCTACAGATAAGCATTTAACCGAAATGAAAGAAACTGTAGAAGAAAAACTCCAAAAGACATTAAACGAAAGAATATCTCAATCGTTTCAGCTTGTAACAACTCAATTAGAATCAGTTCAAAAAGGGCTTGGTGATATGCAAACACTAGCTCAAGATGTGGGTGGATTGAAGAAAGTATTGAGTAATGTCAAAATGAGAGGTGGATTTGGAGAGGTTCAACTCTCCTTATTACTAGAACAGATACTAGCTCCCGAACAATATGAGGCTAATGTAAAAACTAAGAAGGGAAGTAATGATTTAGTGGAATTTGCAGTAAAACTACCTGGTAAGGATGAGGAAGGTAGTGTTGTATATCTTCCAATCGATGCTAAGTTCCCTAAAGATGCCTATGAATTCTTACAAGAGGCATACGAAACGGGTGATCCTGATAAATTCCAAGTAGCTCAAAAAAACCTTGAAACAACCATTAAAAAGATGGCTAAAGATATCAGGGACAAATACATTGACCCACCCAATACTACTGACTTTGGAATTATGTTTTTACCATTTGAAGGGATTTATGCCGAAGTAGTTAAAAAAGCAAGTTTATTAGAAGAGCTACAAAGAGACTATAAGGTAATTGTTACAGGTCCTACTACATTAGCTGCAATTTTAAACAGTCTTCAAATGGGATTCAGAACATTAACTATTCAGAAGAGAAGTAGTGAAGTTTGGAAGGTATTAGGAGCGGTTAAAAAGGAGTTTGAAAACTTCGGTGGTTTGATTGGAAAAGCTCAAAACAATATTCAGACTGGATTAAATCAATTGGATGAAGTATTGGGTGTCAGAACAAGAGCTATCAATTCTAAACTTAAAAATATTCAGGCTTTAGAAACAAATGAATCAGTAAATCTATTAGATATAGATTCGAATAACGAAGAATAATTTGATTTTGATTTGGGTTAGTAAATTAAGAAGGCGATTGGTTGAAAAACCGTCGCTTTCTTTTCCTAAAATTTTTAATTTATGATGTTTATAGAACAAGTAGTACCATTTAACGAAAATTTGAAATACAAATATGTAGCCAAAAGTGATTTAATTAACGAATGGATTGGTAAAGGGATTAAATTCATAAGGGTTGTACTTGATGAAAAGAAAGATGATATTATTCATTTTAGTGGTACCTCTTCAAATAATA
>Ga0316218_1000657_pt1 | contig 44655 bp, 24 predicted proteins | sample TBH18003metaG_FD_203634 | JGI IMG/M metagenome (GOLD analysis project Ga0316218, IMG submission 203634) | Freshwater microbial communities from Trout Bog Lake, Wisconsin, USA - TBH18003 | ecosystem: Environmental > Aquatic > Freshwater > Lake > Hypolimnion/Profundal zone | place: USA: Wisconsin... | reverse complement strand
CACGACGCTCGCGCGACTGCGAAGCCGCTCCCCGGTTCATGCCCAACAATCACCCTCGCGCTTTGGCGAGGTTAGCTCCTCAGGATGACAAATAATATGGGCCGCTCCGGTTTCCGTGCTCGGCTTCCGGTTTGTGGGTAATGGAAAGACAGGACTGCCGTTGCTCCAAGACGCTGGCGCGACCACGACGCGCCACGGCTTCGCCGCTCCGAATGGTCTCACGTCCATTCCAGGTGGAGCTATTTTCCTGGTCCTGCGCCCGGAGCGCTCCGGTCGAAAGGCTCGCCAACAGAGAGGGCCGGCGCTTTGTCGGCCAGCTTTAGCAACACGGGCGACGACGCTTTGCGCGCCACCACCTGTCCGGCGCTGTCCACGATGCGCAGCAGCCAGCCTTCGAACTTGAATCCGTGATAGATGCTGCCGCTGTCCCCGGCGCCGGCGGCCGTATCCGTGTAGATCGCCATCTCCTTGCTGACGAAGTCGTAGTTGCCCCGCACAGGAAGTGAGACCTGAAATGGCTGGGACCCCAGCAGCTTGTATTGAGTGCGATGGGTGAGGCTGGACGCAAAGGCATAGATCTCGCCTGTCAGGTTCTCGAAGGCGGTGCTCGGATCGCTGTTGGACATCTTGACCTTGAACGACACCGTGTCCCTTGGATCGTAGTAGCCGGTGAGGTTGCTCATCTTCCGATTTCGGACGACTTCGATCGAGACGCGGTCTTCGAACCGGGACCGGGCCCCGGTCAGAGCGGTCTCTGGCGATGCGGAGGGGGTAGGGGACACTCGTGTCGGCTCGGTGGAGGCGGGCGTTTCGGGTTTCGCCGATGGCGTTGCCGCAGTAACGGGCGCAAGCCGGGCAATTGCCGCGGCACGGGCCAAAACGTCGGTCGAATCCGCCCGAATCCAATGTCTGCGTTCCTGAAACTCAACCTCGACCTGCGCGCCAGTGACTTGCGTCAGGCGAAAGGGCATCCCGGCGGGGACCTGGACGGTTCCGATCTCGTTGCCGCCGCTGACGATGGGGAAAGCGGTGGACCTGGTAAGGACAATTTGCTTCGGCCACCACGCCGGATTGCCGGCGACCGAAGCCAGGTCCAATTGCGGTTCCTTGGGAGCACTGGGAGTTGCAGCAGGCGTCGCTAAGGGACTTGCTACTGCGACAGGTTTCGGCGTTGCCGAGTTACTTGCGGAGACGACGGCCGGCGGTGTTGCCGTTTCGCTTGTCACCGCGGCTGGCAATGGCGTTGCCGAGTTGCTTGCGGAGACGACAGTCGGCGGTGTTGCCGTTGCGCTTGCTACCGCGGCTGGTAATGGCGTTGCCGAGTTGCTTGCGGAGACGACAGTCGGTGGCGCTGCCGTTGCGCTTGCTACCGCGGCTGGCGACGGGATTGGCGTTGCCTCGACAACGGATTCGGTCGAAGCGCCGCCGGGCGCGCCGCTTCCTCGTTTCTTCTTCCGCGGGACGGGTTGATTTGCAACCGGCGTGGGGTCGGCGGTCACGACGGAAGTCGCTGTCGTGGCAGGGGCAAGCGGAAGCGAGCCGGTAAATTGAATCGGCATCGCAAACAGCCGTGTCAAAACCGGTTGGCTGATCACCAGATAGACCGCGGTCAGAACCGATGTGCAAAATAACAGCACCCACAAGCCGGTTCCGCCCGCTATCGAGCGATTCGGAGTGGTATGAAGCCCCATGGCCGACGATGAAACAGGAACTCGGGCTGGCTGGCAAGCCCGCGATGGACGCGCGCTCGGCTTTGCAAACGGAGCTTCTTTCCCTTTTTCCGGCTTCCTACTTTGCCGCCTCCAGCTCGATCTCAAACAGCAGGTCGGAGCGGCAGATGTCCGCATGCATCAACGTCACCGGGAGGGCCTCCAAACCGTGCTGGCACAGATAGCTTTTCACCAGCGGCCCGCTCTCCACATCCTTGACATACGCGATCGCCCGTGTGCAGTCCTGCCACGTCATGGACCGGGATTGCAGGATGGCGAACACGACGTCCATGCTCAACGCGATCTGACCGGGCACGTCGTCCAGAAACGCCGTCTTGCCGCCCGGCTCAATGCTCGCGGTGCCGGAAATATACAGTTCTCGGCGGCCGGCGCGTTCCACCTCAACGGCACGGCTGAAGGTGCTCCGGTAAGCGAGCGCCGAACACTGCATGGGCGACTCCACCTCCGCGATGCGCACCCGGTCGCTCTTTGGCTGGATCGCCAGCGCGCCGGCCACTCCCACCGCGCCATACCGGTTCGGCATTCCCACCCCGGTGCTCGCCGGCACCAGCTTTTCCAGAATGCCATGCTCCTTGAGGAACGGCGTGCGGGCCTGGTTGAACTCATCGTACCAGTCCAGAATACGGTCCAGGTAAAACCAGGTTCGCACGAGGTTGTCGAACTTCATGCCGGCCCGGGCCAGTCCGCGCTCGATCTGGCGGAAAATGCTCCGCGTCTGATCGCCCGGAGATGCCTCGATGTCCTCCGGAACGAGTTCGTCCAAATAACAATAAAGAGCGTCGGCGCTTTCGTACAGCATGCCCGCCCGCCGCGGTCCGTCCAGCAGCGGACGCGCTCCGTCGTTGCCAAAAGCGACTCGCGCCGCGGCGCCAACCACCGCTCGGGGGTCGATTACGTTGATCATCGGTTCTGGGTTCATAGGATTAGAGTGATTTGAGATATTCCACCAAGTCGGCGATCTCCTGCGGCTCAAGATCCGAGGCTCTGCCGTGCTTGTCGTCCGGATTGAACTTGGTGATCACTTCCTCCAGCGTTGCCGCGCGTCCGTCGTGCAGGTAGGGGGCTGTCCGCCAAAGTTCATTCAGTAGCGGGGTCTTGTAGAGCACCCCTTCTTCCACCCCGTCCCCGGTGCCGACATTGTGCATCCGCATGTCGCTGTAATACTGGCCCGAATGGCATGCCGCGCAGTAGGCCTTCTCGAAAACCTGTTTGCCCCGCTCCGCCGCGGGCGAGAGCTTTCCGCCGACCAGATACGGGCTCGGCACCGGTTTGAGCGACTTCATGTAGTCGTAGACCGACCGCGCTTTCTCTTCGCTCGGCTCCATAAACTGGATGAACTTCATTCCGGTGCGCACCGCCAATTCGGCGCTGGCCCGCACGCCCCGCGCCATCACCGGCGGGCAAAAAGCGGAATAGACCAGGCTGCGGGTGCTCTTCGGATTGCCGATGCCGTCGTTCAACAGGTCCCAGTTGACCGCGTCCATCCGCGCGTCGGGATGGCACGTCGAACAGCTTTGCCACTGTTGAAAGCACATCGTGGTTGCATCGTTAAAGAGCATCTCGCCTTTGCGCACCGACGTCAGCTTCTGTTCCGGGCCGAGCGGAATCGACTGCGCGGCGTGCTCCGATGTCTCCAGCGCAACCGTTCCAACCGAGCCGGTGAAATATTCCGCGACGAAAAGTTTTCCCCCGGCAACGGTCACTCCACGCGGTCCGATCCCCTTGAGCTTGATCCGCTGCCGGATTCCGCTCAGGAAACTCAGGTCGTTGACCGGATTGTTCGGCAGCGCCTCATAATCCTCGTCAGAAAGCTTCGATTCATCCCGCCGGGGCGCCTTGGTGAGCTTGGCCAGCAGCGCAGCCTGGTCGATCAGGCTGACTTCGTGGGTCGCGGAGTGGGCCACGCAGACGTACTTGCCATCCGGGGTGCAAGCCACGCCCCACGGGTTGGCGGCGCCCAGATCGACGTCATCCAGCAGAACCGTTTGGCGCAGCTTCCGTGCTTCGACGTCGATCAAATTCAGCGCATGCGTGTTCATCCAGCCGCGCTCGATCTGCGTTGTCGGCACCATGAAATGGGCGAAAATCGACGGCACGTAAACGATCTTGCCGTCCTGGGAGAGGCACATCCCGCGCAGATCGATCGCCCCGTTGGGGAGGGGAATGGACGTGGCGACTTTTCTGGAGCCGGTATCGATTACCTCGATTACCGAAGTCATGCGGTCGACGTTGGCCGCGCCGGTCGGCAAGTGGTTGGCTACGAAGAGCGTCTTGCCATCGCCTGTCAGCACCGCGGCGACCGGTTCCCGGGTGACCCGGATTCGAGACGTTATCTTTCCGGCGGCAAGGTCGACCGCCACGACGTCGTTGTTGAAGCGGTTGCAGACATAGAGCGTCTTGCCGTCGGGCGAAAGCTGCGGAGCCATCGGCGTGTGCCCGGTGGGAATCGATGCGACGATTTTTCCGGAGGGCAGTTCGAACACGAAAACCCGCCCTTCGGCCCCGCCACCGGTAACGTATAAACGGTCCCCCGCGGCCGCGACGGCGATGCCTGTCGGTTCTTCCGGCACGGGCAATGACGCGGTAATTCTTCCGCTTGCGGCTTCCAGAAGGGCGATTTGCCTGGCTCCCGCTTCGACGACGTAGACAGTTCTGGCATCGCACGATGCGCCGAGGGCAACCGGTGAATAATAGGCCGGATTCTCCTCCCCCCGGAGCGCTCCACCTGCGAGCGCAAAAACCGAAAGCGGAACGAGACACCGGACGACAGCTTTTTTCGAAATCATGGATCAATTCCAGCGAGCCGCCATGGAGGGATCGCCGGGAACACTGATCGAACACCGGCCTCAGGGGAAAGTTGCGTTTGGACGGGCGTCGAAAGAGGGCAAAAAATAATTCGCAGAAGTTTGACAGAGTTATTGACACCGATGCCTCCGAATGAGATAAAACGCTAATTCCATCTATGCCAGACGAGAATCCCCCGACTACACCGGATCCAAATCTTTCGAAAAAAGCGACTGTTCGAATCACTCTGCCGCCGAAGCCCAGCACGGGAGGCGCTGACGCGAAAAAAGAGACGATTCGCGTCACCCTGCCGCAACCGCCCCTTGGGTCCACCAAGAAGGAGACGGTTCGCGTCGGCGAGACGAAAAAAGACACCATTCGCATCAGTCTGCCCTCGCAGGCAGATCAACTTGGCTTGAAGAGAGACACCATCCGGATCGATCCCGGAATTGTCAATCGCCAGCCGGAGTTGGAAATCGAGGGGACGCGTGAGACCCTGCGCATTCCGCAAGAGGAAGACTCGCGTTCGACGATGCGCATTACCGTTCCGGAGGGTGAAACGACTGAGTCGCGCACCACCATGCGCATCAACGTTCCCGAAGACGAGCCACGCTCGACGATGAGAATTTCTGTGCCGGAAGCGGCGCCTGATGCACCGGTTCCCCCGAAAAAGAAGTCGGCGGAGATCGCTGCGGGAATGATTGCCCCGCATCCAGCCCCGGCGCCGGTCGCCCCTGTTATACCCCCTCCCGCTCCCGCGGGCCTCGGCGCAGCCTCCAAGCCATTCATTCCGCCACCTCCGGGCGCTAGAACTCCGCTGCCTCCACCTCCGCTTTCCAAGTTGCCGCCGCCGCCAAAGCCACCCGGTGCTCCCGGTTTGGCTATAAAGCCACCGGTCATGCCGCCGGCTCCGCCCGTCGCTCCTCCCGCGCCGTCTATTCAGCCGAAGACCGGTCCGGTGATGAAACCGATGGGATCCTCTGAAGGCGGAGCGCCAATCCTCAAACCGGGCGCGCCCAAGAAAGAGACGACCCGGATTCAGATGCCGCCGGAGCCCAAGACGATGCCCAAAGCGACGGTCAAGCTTCAGCAGACCGTGCCCATGGCGCCGATGCCCGTTCCGGCCATTCGTACCGCCGTCGAAGGCGCCGAAACCGAGACGCAACAGGATCCGCTCCTGGTCCCGCTCGGTATTCTCGCCGCTTTTTCGGCGGCCTTTGCGGCAGCCGCCGCTTTTCTGGCCTCTACGGCTTTTAATTGATCCGGGGGCGTTTTTCGGGGAGAGTGATTTATGGCTAGTGCAAACGTACTCATCTTAACGGATGCGACTTTCGAACAGGAAATCGCCAGCTCGTCGGTGCCGGTTCTGGTGGACTTCTGGGCCACCTGGTGCGGCCCGTGCCGGATGATTGCGCCGATTCTTGACGAAATTGCCGACGAGCGAGTCGGCGTCGCCAAGGTCGTCAAGGTCGATGTGGATGAAAATCCCCTCACGGCATCCCGGTATGGCGTTCGCGCCATTCCGACCTTGCTTCTGATCAAGGGTGGCGAGGTGCGCGAGCAAATTGTCGGCGCAGCCGGCAAAAAGGATCTGCTCTCCAAGCTCGACGCGTTGAGCTGAGAAGCAGCCCCAATCTTGAGCCGATATAAGGGGGTGCGCTGCGAGGCGGCCCCTAAGCCCAATGCCTGTAAGGAAATAACAACGCCCTCTACAGCGGAAACTTCTAACGAGTCCACCCCCGAAAATACAGACGCGCAAGGAGTCGAAGGGGAGCGCGGGCTTCCAGCCCGCTGCCTCCGGCATCTTGCCGGAGGCCTGCGCAGTAGAACGCAAACGAGCGGTTTCTCCCGGCCGCCGGCAAGATGCCGGCTGATGCGGGCAGGATGCCCGCGCTCCCCTTCGGATCGATGCGTTCGCACAGTTCCCGATTTCCTTAAAGGCATTGCCCCTAAGCCTGCATGCGACGCCCGAGTAGCACCAACTGAGTTACTGCGCCCCAGTGTCCGTGCGTGGTGTCTCTCGGAAGGACTCCAGCACGAACAATCCCGCCGCCACGCAAATACACGAATCGGCGACATTGAAGGCCGGCCAGGGATGCGCGAATGGGAGATGAAGGTCGAAGAGCAGGAAATCGACAACGTATCCGTGCCAGACACGGTCGGTGAGATTGCCGAGAATGCCAGCCAGCAGCAGCGCCCACGCAAGTCGGGCCGGCCAGGTGCGGAACACATCGCGTGCCGCCAGCACTGCGAGAATCGCCAGGGCCACCGCCGAAAGCCCCATGAAGAACACGTTGGAAGTGCCCGACCTGCTGAAGAGGCTGAACGCCGCTCCATAATTGTGCCAGTGGACCAGATCGAAGAAGCCCGGAACCACAGGATAGCCGTCCTCGAAGGGAATCCGGCGAAAAACAGCGATCTTCGAAACCTGGTCCAGCAGGTAAAACGGCAGGGTGACAACGGCAAGGAGTCGTGCGTAAGAGATGGGTCGCGGGGTCATGCGTCTGATTTTAAGTGCTTTAATCGGAACTATGAACTCTCCCGTTGAGATTATCAACGACCGGGATGCGATGAAAATTTACTGGGTCACCCACGGGGACAGTCCTCGGGGAAAGGGCTGGCATCTTCTCAAAATACGTCAATATCAAGCGTTGACCCGAATGGCACTAACTTAAGGATGCTTTCGGTAGGCACGGGAGACACGAAGAAGCTGAGGAGCGTCGGATGCAAGATCCGGGGAGCGCACCCGGGACGCGTGCGCTGACTCGGAGTCCCCGTCCCGAGCGCTATCGGCAATACGAATCAGCAGTGATCCAAGAACGCCCTTAAGTTAGCGCCATTCAGACCGGCCCCCCGAACGCTGTGATCCTGAGCCTTCGAAGGATCTCACGAGGCGATTCCGACGTCAGTTTCAGTCGGCGCGTAATCGGAACGGACGGCTCATCGGGCGGCGCTGTCAGCTTCGAGAACGGTGAAGGGTGACATAACGCCGGCTGGCCTGCTGTGAGATCCTTCGCAAGCTCAGGATGACAAATAATATGGGCCGCTCCGGGTTTCCGTGCTCGGCTTCCGTTTTGTGGGTAATGGAATGGTCCATCACCGCTTTGTTGTTGGTATTGAGCCGGACGCTTTGAGCCTTGATAAGGGTCTCCAGGCGGGAGACTTCCTTTTGAGTGCTTTCCCGTTGCGCATCGATTTCCGATTGCTGCGGGGGCGCCTATCGAAGAGAAAAACATACCGAACGTGACGGCCCGGTGCGCCACGACGGCAGTCGCGCATCGGGAGATAGGGGGGGGCTTCCGTTACAGTTCGCCCATCGAACTGCCGCAGTTCCGGCCAGTCCGGCGCACGGCGCCACGTGGAGCGTTTTCACCGCAATCGTGGCGTTTGCCCTCAAGCCCAAGGCCCAGGAGGAGAAGCATCCGCAGGCCTTCTACAACGGGTTGCGCCTGGTGGCCGTGGACGGCACGGAGTTTTCGGTGACCAACACTCCCCAGATTCTTGGCCCTCTGGCCAAAGCGGGTCGCGGCGCATGAAAGCGGCCTTTGCCAAGGTGCGACGGTGATGCTGGTGGAACTGGGCATGCACACGTTCGGTTACGGCGGGATCGGGCGTTGGCTTCACGCGAGTCGCCCAGTCGCCGTTCCACGTTTGCTCGTCTGCAGCGTCCCTCACACGATCTCGCCCCACTTTGTCAGCGCGTCGGCGACGGGGTTCCAGGGCGAGTCCTCGGCGCCCACAAACTGCCGAAGGTTCCCAATCGCCTCGCCCCAGAATTGCCCGAGTGGCGCCGCCAGGGCGTCTTGCACGTTTCCTGGTTCCGGAAGGCGCGCTTGCACTGCTTTGGCGGACGCGAAGGCAAGGGTTGCTTCGAGCAAATGCGCCCGCGTTTCAGCTTTGAAGCCGGCCGGGCCGAGCGCCCGGGCGATGCCCAGCGCGTGCCGCGCCTGTTTACGGTGCGCCTCCATTTTCGCAAGCTCCTGGTCCGAGAGCGGTTTGGGTTGGGCGGGTTCCGGCGCCGGATACAAGGGGCGCGCCGCACGCGAGGCTTTTGCGATCAATCCCGATGCGATCAACTTCTGAAGCGCCTCGTCCGTCGCGCGGTCGATGACCTCCACGAGCGTGGGCGCGAGCGGGTCCGATTTTCCCGGCCCGAACAGCTCTTCGTGAATCGCCTCGGCTTTCACACGCCACAACGGCGCATCGCGATCCACTACAACCAGTAGCACTGAGTGTGGGCCATTTGCGGGGAAGCTCTCCTCGCATCGCAGCAACGCGGCGCCCATCTGCCGGCTGGCAAGCTGGCTGAACGCCACGGCTTTATCCGGAGACAGAGAGCGGTCGACTGCGCGGGCTGCCGCCTGCGTTGGCTGGGCCGGCGCGGTCTCCAGAATCTGCTCCAACCGCGTCATGAAGCTCTGTTGCTTGCCGCGCAGCTTGATTTCCGTCACTCCGCCGGCTGCGTCGAGCACGCTACGGGCCACGGTCTGCTTGGCCGCCAGTGTGCCCAGCATCTTGTGTTCCAGAGTATTCTCCGATATGAGATTGACGACTGTTACCGGGCGGGTCTGGTGCTTTCGCCAGGCGCGCGCGATCCGCTGTTCGAGCTTGGCGGGATTCCACGGCAGGTCGCAGTTGATGACCACGCTGGCGTTTTGCAGGTTCAACCCCGTTGCGCCGGAATCGGTGCTCAGGAACACCCGGCACTCCGGATCGTGCTTGAAGGCGTTGATTTCCGCGCGGCGGCGCTTCTGCGGGACGGTCCCCGTGTGCCACGCAAAGCCGATCCCAGCCTCGTTGCAGACGTCGCGGACAAGTTGGAGCATTCTCTCCCACTCCGAAAACACAATCACCTTCGAGTCGTTCTCACGGCATTCCTCCAGGATCTTTTCCAACTCGGCCAGCTTCGGGCAGACGCGGTCGTCGGAATCGAGAATGTAGTTGGTGTCGCAGATCATCCGCATCATCCCCATCTCGCGCAGCAGCTTTTCCTGTTCCTGCTGGGTCAACGGGCGCTTCTTGGCGATCTGCACCAGCCGGGCGACCTGCGCTTCGTGCGACTCGTAAGCGTCTCTTTGCTGCGGGCTTAGCGGGACAAAGAAATTGCGGTCGGTGCGTTCCGGGAGCTCGGTTTCCACCTCCGCCTTGAGCCTGCGCAGGAGATAAGGGCGGATGCGCGCGTGGAGTTTGTCCAGATTGCGGAATCCCTCCGGCCTGCCGCGGTCGTCGAGAGTGTAGTACTCCCGGTTGAAGCGGAAGAGGGGGCCGAGCACCGTGGGATTCAGGAAATCCAGGAGCGAATGGAGCTCATCGATGCGGTTTTCGATGGGCGTTCCGGTGAGCACAAACGCGTACCGGCTTTGCAGGCGCTTGACGGCCTGGGCGGTCTTGGTGCTCCAGTTCTTAATCCGTTGCGCTTCGTCGAGAATGACAATGTCGGGGCGCAAGAGGCGGTTGACCTCCATCGAGTCCGACACCATCTGTTCGTAGTTGACGATGGTGAAGAATGGCGCGTCGGGATCGTTGTAAGCGGCGACGCGATGTTTCGGGCCGCCGAAGACGAGGCGCAACGGGAGCTGGGTAAACTTGAGAATCTGCTCTTCCCATTCCGTTTTCAAAGACGCGGGCGTCACCACCAGCACGCGCTGCGCCTTGCCGAGCCGGTGCAGCAGCGCGCACGCGGCGATCGCCTGGATCGTCTTGCCCAGGCCCATCTCGTCGGCGAGCAACGCGCGTTCCTTGAACGCCAGGTGCAGCATCCCTTCGCGCTGGTACGGAAACAGCGGCACCGTGGTTTCGTGCGGCGGCCATTCGCCGCTCTGCACTTTCAGTTCGTACTCACGCCGCAACTCCCGCGCCTCCACAGCGCGCCGCCGGTTCTCCAGCCATCCTCCCACTTCCTGGGAGATGCGCAATTCGGGTAACTGCCCCCGCAGATTCTCCAGGCTCTCCAGCGCTTCTTCCGGAGTTCCCTCGCAGAGCAGGCCGTTTTCGTCGAACCATTCGGCGAGCTCACGTGGCGCCGCACCGTCCGCCGCCGGCCCGCAGAGGCGCAGGGTGGCGTTGGTAATATCGGGTACGATGTCCAAGCGGGGCGAACCGCTTTTGGACGCCGCCTTGAACAGTCCGCGAAAGCGTTTTTCCAAGAGCAACAGCACCGCCTCGACATGCTTGCAAGTGCCCAAGCCGTTGATGCGGAAGTCCACGCAATCGCACGCAAACTGCCGGCCCGCCACGTCGCGCAGTTCCACCGCGTAAGTCAGCCCGCTGGCCGACTTCACCGCGAAGTTCGAGAACACCGGATGCCGCGCATCGAGATTGGAGATGACGAACTTCTCCTCGCGGGCGCGCAATCGCCGCTTGTTGATTTCGTCGGCATCGGTCGTCCGCCAGTCATGAACCGACGGCACCTTGATATCATCCGGGGCTTTTCTGGTTCCGCGCGATCCTGGCTTCCGGGGCAAAGGCAGCGAGGTCGGGGCAGTTGCGTTTACAGACGAAGACATACGACAACTTGAGAAAAACCCTTCTGGAAGCCATAAGCGAGCATTTTCGGAGATATGTGTGGGCGCGGGACAAAGTTCTTCCGGCGGATCGCAATCACCGGGAGGTATGCATATACCGGGGTAGAAAGAAAACGGTGTCGGCCTGCAACTCTGGGGAGCACACGCGCCCTGGCGTGTTGGCGTCGGCGCCCTCGCCGACGCGAACTTTTGCTTCATCGAAACCACGGATTTCACGGATTGGCACGGATGAAACCTATCGGTGTTCATTCGTGTAATCCGTGGTTCATCCGTTGAATGCGGGCTTCTTGAGCGAAGATGCCTTTGGCGGGGCGCCAAAGGCCGCACGCGAGGGCGCGTGCGCTCCCCAGAGCTCGGTCTCCGACGTTCTTTCTTGATTCCCGGCGAATTTCCGGACAGGAATGAGGCAAAGACGCGTTATGCGAAGCTCCCCAGTGACTGACCTTATCCGGCATGGACTCCTCCGACTCTGGCTCGCGGTCGTCATTTGCCAGGTCCTGCCCGTGGCGGCGTGGTCGGCGGAGCGGCAAACAATTCCCGGTCACGTGCCGGCCGCGACGGCGAAGCTGTCGTCCGTCGGACGTATGGAAAGCTCAAAACGTCTGCGGCTCGCAATTGGGTTGCCATTGAGAAACCGGCAGGAACTCAGTGCGTTTCTCAAAGAACTTTCCGACCCTTCCAGCCCCAATTACCGCCAATACCTGACGCCCGCGCAATTTACGGAGAGATTCGGGCCGACTGAAAGCGATTATGAGGTTGTGGCGCAGTTTGGCGTCAAGCACGGTTTGGCGGTGACCGGCAGGCATCCGAACCGCGTCGTCTTGGATGTGGAGGGCGCAGTCGGCGATATCGAGAAAGCGTTTCACGTAACCCTGCGAACTTACCGGCATCCACGGGAGGCGCGGCAGTTCCATGCCCCGGCTGCCGAGCCCTCGCTCGATCTGGCTGTTCCCGTCCTGCACATCAGCGGGCTCGACGACTACTGGCTGCCGCATCCCAATCACCAAATAAGGCCGGCGAGTGCGAACTCTACCGCCACTCCCCAAACCGGGTCCGCGCCGGGCGGCACCTATGGCGGAGGCGATTTCCGGGCCGCTTATGTTCCCGGCACCGCGTTGACGGGCGCCGGGCAGAGTGTCGGGTTGTTGCAGTTCGACGGCTATTACGCCAGCGACATTGCGGCATACCGGACCCTCTTCAGCCTGCCCAACATCCCGTTGGTCAACGTGGCGGTGGATGGGGGCGTCGCCACGCCGGGCTCCGGAAATGGCGAGGTGTGTCTGGACATCGAGATGGTCATGTCGATGGCGCCGGGGGTATCGGCCATTTACGTCTATGAAGCGCCAAACCCAAGCCCGTGGGTGGACCTTCTCAGCAGGATGGCCAACGACAATCTTGCGAAGCAGCTTAGTTGCTCGTGGGGCGGCGGCGGCCCCGATGCGACCTGCGAGACGGTCTTCCAGCAGATGGCGGCGCAGGGGCAGTCCTTCTTCAACGCCACCGGGGATTCCGACGCATTTACCGGCTCGATTTCATTTCCGTCGGAGAGCCCGAACATCACTGAGGTCGGCGCGACGACGCTGACGACCACCGGCGCCGGCGGTTCCTACGTTTCGGAAACCGTCTGGAACTGGGGGAACGGCACCGGAAGCAGCGGCGGGACGAGCACCGACTACGCCATCCCGACGTGGCAGCAGGGCGTCAGCATGGCGACCAACCAGGGCTCGACCACCATGCGCAACATGCCCGATGTCGCGTTGACGGGCGACGGCGTTTACGTCCTTTACAACAACGGCGGCTCGGGAAGCTTCGGCGGCACCAGTTGCGCCGCGCCCTTGTGGGCGGGGTTCATCGCGCTCGCCAACCAGCAGGCCGCGACCTACAACCGCGCGCCGGTCGGCTTTATCAACCCGGCCATCTATGCCATCGGCAAAGGTTTACTCTATACGTCCGATTTCCACGATACCACCGCCGGAAATAATTTCAGCACCAGCAGTCCATCGAAATATGCGGCGGTCGCCGGTTACGATCTCTGCACCGGCTGGGGGACGCCCGCCGGGACGGCACTCATCAACGCCCTCGCCGGACCGCCTGACAATTTGCTGGTTACGGGGTCCGCGTTTGCCTGCAGCGGCGGGCCCGGCGGACCTTTCACGCCGGGCAGCAACACCTATTCGTTGTCCAACAGCGGCTCCACTTCGCTGGTGTGGAAAGCGGGGGCGACTCAAAGCTGGCTCACGCTTTCCGCAACGGGCGGCACGCTGGCTGCGGGCGGTTCAACCTCGCTAATCGCTTCGATCAATGCCAACGCGAACACGCTGGCGACCGGTACTTACTCCGCCACGATCACCTTCACCAACACCACGTCGGGCACCGCGCAGGCAAGCCCGGTGAGCCTCAAGATTGCTGTGCCGGCGCCCATCATGGGCGTCAACCCTGCGACGGCGTTTGCTTCAACGGGAAATTCTGGAGGACCGTTTAGTCCCGCCACTGGCACTTACACGGTTACCAACACGGGCAATGCATCACTGACTTGGACGGCAACCGGCGCATCGGGTTGGTTAACCCTGTCGCCCTCCGGTGGAATCCTTGCCTGCGGTGGAACCACGACTGTGACGGCGACGATTAACTCCACCGCAAACGCGCTGCCCCCGGGAACGTATTCGGGCGCCATCTCATTTAGCAACGCAACCAACGGGAATGGAACTACGACCCGGACGGCAACGCTCACTGTAAACCCGTCGCCAGTTCTATTTTTCAATTTGAATACCGATCCCGGATGGACGCGGCAGGGGCAATGGGCTTTCGGACGGCCGCTCGGCTCGGGTGGGGCGTCTTTTGGACACCCCGACCCGACCGCCGGTGCTACGGGCACCGACGTTTTTGGCGTTAATCTCTCGGGGGATTATTCGACCACGGTTGGCGGGCCATACTATCTAATAGGTGGTCCGTTCGATTTCTCGGGCATGACGGGAACGAAGCTCCAATTCCAGCGGTGGCTCAACAGCGATTACCGGCCCTTTGTTGCCGATACGGTCGATGTATCGAACAACGGAATCGCTTGGACCACGGTTTTCTCCAACAGCACCTCGGCCATCACCGATGCCGCATGGACCCAAGTGCAGTATGACATCTCAAGCGTCGCAGACGGGAACTCCGGCGTCTACGTTCGCTGGGGCTACCAAATTTCGTCGGCTGCCTTCGCCTATTCCGGTTGGAATATCGACGATATCGCCTTCTTCGGGACGCCCGCCGCTCCGCCGCTCTCCCTCGCCCTTCCTGCCGCACTGTTGAAGGGATTGCAGACCACCGGAACCGTGGTGCTTTCCCATACCGTACTCACAGACACGGTCGTCACGCTCACATCAAGCCTGCCCGCACACTTGGCGGTTCCCGGCAGCGTGATTATCGCAGCCGGGTCTGTGTCAGCACCGTTTACGATTGCCGCCCCGGACGATTCGCTGATGGACGGAACCCAGGTGGCTACCGTTACCGGAAGCGTCTCCGGCATGGCCGCCGTTAGCGGAACCATTGGCGTGCTCGATCACAACGTGCATCATTTCACGGTCTCCATACTCGGTTCACCGCAATTCGTCGGCGTGCCGTTCTCCGTCGCGGTTGCCGCGGCGGACGTGAACGGGGTGCCGATTCCGAGCTACAACGGCACTCCGAGCCTGACGGGCAGCGGCGATTCGGGCATTGTCTCCCTTACCCCTGTTACCGCGGGGCCGTTTATGAACGGCGTCTGGACCGGTAGCGCCACGATCAACACGCTCGACACCACTGTAGCCCTTACCGTGGACGACGGAGCCGGGCACACCGGGACGAGCGCGGCATTCAATGTCCTGGCCAACCTGCCCGCGATAACGGTCACGCCCGCCACCGATGCCAGTTTGTCGGGGCCGCAGGGCGGTCCTTTCGTTTCCAGCACAACCTATACCATTACGAACAGCGGTACGGGCTTGTTGAATTGGACCGTATCCAACACCCAGCCGTGGCTGACCGTCTCGCCCGCGTCCGGCACGCTTCTCACAGGATCGAGCGCGACGGTCACCGTGGCGCTTGCCGCCTCCGCGAATCTCCTCACCACAGGCTCTTATACCGATACTATCACGTTCGCCAATGCGACTAATGGCGCCGGCAACACGACGCGCGCCATGGCGTTGAGCGTCGTTGCCCCAAATCCGGTATTGAGCGTATCGCCGCTGTCAGGGCTAACGTCGTCCGGCACCTTTGGCGGACCGTTCACGCCATCGAGCATCGCATACACCCTTTCGAATACCGGGAACGCACCGATGAACTGGACTGCGGCCAAAACGCAAACGTGGCTGACGTTCTCCGCCACCGCCGGCACGATTGCATCGGGCTCCAGCACGACCGTCACGGGAACGATCAACAGCACGGCCAACACTTTGACGCCCGGTTCCTATTCCGATACCATGACCTTTGCGAACGCAAGCAACGGGACCGGGAACACGACCCGGGCGGCTTCGTTAACCGTTATTATTCCCGCCCCACCGGCAATCACCAGCGGCACCGTGACAACGGGAACCAATGGCAGCGCGTTCGCTTATTCGATCACAGCCAGCAACGCGCCGACCAGTTATAACGCAACGGGATTGCCAACCGGAGTTACCGTAAACACGGCAACGGGATTGCTGAGCGGAACGCCGACGGTGACAGGGAGTTTTCGTGCGACGATCAGCGCCAGCAACCTTGGCGGCACAGGCAGCGCAGCACTGGCAATCACCATTCTGCCGCCGCCTCCGGTCATCACCAGTCTGCCGACTGCCACCGGCACCTGTAATTCCCAGTTCGCCTATCAGATTACGGCCACTAACAGCCCCACGAGTTACGGGGCATCCGCGCTGCCGTCCGGTTTAAGCGTAAACACCGCCACCGGACTGATTTCAGGGACGCCCACGGCTGCGGGTTCCTTCGCATCCACCGTCAGCGCCAGCAACGTTAGTGGAACGGGCTCAGCCACCCTGACGATTACCGTTCTGCCGCCGCCCCCCGTTATCACCAGTCCCGCGACTGGAACCGGAACCACGGGCCAACCGTTTACCTACCAGATTACGGCAACCAACAATCCGACGAGCTTTTCCGCCGCCGGACTGCCGGCGGGTTTGACGGTTAACGCGGCGACGGGCGTGATCTCTGGAACACCCACTGCAACAGGAACCTTTTCCGCAACCATTGCCGCCAGCTATTTCACCGGTGTGGCGAAGTTTTATTACCCCACCAGTCTCGCCATGAATGGAACAGGAACTATCTATGTTGCAGACTTCAGTAACGACACGATTCGTTTGATTTCGCCCGGCGGCGCCGTGACGACATTTGCGGGGAGTCCGGGAACGGCGGGTACATCCGATGGGGTGGGCAACGCCGCGAGGTTTAGTGCTCCCGACGGGGTTGGCCTGGACAGCGCGGGCAATCTCTACGTCGCGGACTTCAACAACCAGACCATTCGCAAGGTAACATCCACCGGAACGGTGACTACACTGGCGGGCAGCGCGGGCAGCACCGGCTCCTCGGATGGCACAGGCAGCGCCGCTCGGTTCCACAGTCCCAATGGACTGGCCGTGGACGGGAGCGGCAACATTTATGTGGGAGACTCGGGGAATAACACCGTTCGCAAGGTAACCCCGGCGGGAGTCGTAACGACCCTGGCTGGCAGCCCAGGCGTTTCTGGCTCCACAGACGGCACAGGCAGCGCCGCTCGGTTCTACTGGCCTCACGGAGTCGCCGTGGACGCGAGTGGAAACGTTTACGTCGCCGATCAAAGCAACCATACCATCCGGAAAATAACCTCTGCTGGAGTCGTGACCACTCTGGCAGGCAGCCCCGGCGTTTCCGGCACTTTGGATGGCACAGGCAGTGCCGCAAGGTTCAACGGACCTGGCCATGTGTTGGTGGACGGGAGCGGGACTCTGTATGTGGCGGACAGTAACAGCCAGACACTTCGCAAGGTAACATCCGCGGGGGTAGTGACGACCATGGCGGGTTGGCCGGGAACCTCCGGAACTGCGGATGGCACGGGCAGCGCCGCAAGATTCAATAATCCTCACGGAATGGTCATGGACGCAAGCGGGAACATCTTCCTCGCGGATGCTAGTAACGATACGATCCGCAAGGTGACCTCCGCCGGAGTCGTAACAACAGTGGCCGGCGTGCCGGGAGTCAGCGGAACCAGCGATACCGTCATGGCGACCGGCAGCTCTACGCTGACCATCACCATTCTGCCGCCAGCCCCTGTTATCACCAGTCCGCCAACGGCGACCGGAACCCAGGGGTCCGCGTTCGCCTATCAGATTTCAGCCAGCAACAACCCTGCGAGTTTTAGCGCATCTGGGCTGCCCGACGGCTTGAGCGTGGATGGCGTTACCGGGCTGATCTCGGGCACGCCCACAACCACGGGTACCTTCGCATCGACTATTGGCGCGGCCAACGCAGGAGGGACCGGAACCGCGGCGTTGTCCATCACCGTATTCCTCGCCCCGCCGCAAACGCCCACGGGGTTGAGCGCAACCGCGGGAGCTGGGTATGTGACGCTGAGTTGGAATCCGTCAAGCGGCGCAACAGGCTACAATGTCAGACGCTCCCTGCTGAGCGGGACGAACTATTCCGTCGTCGCTTTCAACACTGCCGCGACAACTTTTACCGACACGAGCGTGACGAACGGCGCTCTGTACTACTATGTCGTCTCCGCGCTGAACGCCGCGGGCGAAAGCGGCAATTTTGTGGAGGTCAGCGCCCGCCCGATGTCCGCGTCCCCCCCTGGCCAGTCCGCGCAGCCTGTCATTATTGTCTCCGGCAGCATCGTGCAGTTGACCGTGCTAAACTCCGTGCCCGACCGGACCTATCGACTGCAACGCAACGATTCGCTCGATCCAGCGGCGTGGATTGACATCGGCGCGGTGCAAACCGGCAATGGCGGCGCGCTGCTTTTTCAAGATTTCGCCGACTTCAACACCGTTCCGCGGCGGTTTTACAGGATCGTCATTGTCATGCCGCAATCTGTTCCCGTCATCACCAGTTCCCTGTCAGTCACCGCAACAAATGGCGTGGCGTTCACCTATCAAATCACCGCCAGCGGGCTTCCCGCAAGCTACAGCGCAACGGGATTGCCCGACGGTCTCGGCGTTGACACAGTCGCCGGCATTATCTCCGGGACACCAACCGCCACGGGAACCTTCACGGCCGCCATAGGCGCCGGCAATTGGCTGGGATCGGACACGGAATCGTTGACCATTGCCGTGTTGCCCACGCCTCCGGCGGCGCCGACAGGACTGAACGCGACCGCCGGAGACGGGCAGGTTATCCTCGCATGGAACCCTTCGTCCGACGCGCTCGGCTACAACGTGAAGCGGTCGCTGGTGAGCGGCAGCGGCTACATCGCCATCGTCAGCAATATCGTGACAACCGGTTACACTGACACCGGCGTGACGAACGGCGTCACCTATTACTACGTCGTCTCGGCACAGGGGACGGGCGGCGAAAGCGCTGATTCGGTGGAAATCAGTGTCTGCCCAGCGGGGCCGATCGGCCCGGGCGAGTCGGCCCCGCCCACCATCGGCGTTTCCGGCAGCGGTATCCAGGTGACCGTGGCGAACTCCGTGATCGGCCACACGTATCGCTTGCAACGCTCCTATTCGCTCGATCAACCCGCATGGACCGACATCGGAACACCGCAATTCGGCAACGGCGGCGCGCTGCTCCTGCAAGACGCCCCGGTTCCCACCGGTGTCGCACGGTGTTTCTACCGGGTGTGGATTCAACAATAACCTCAGCCTTCGCGCCGCTGCTTTATTGGACCGCTCTCGCCTGCGAATTCACGTCGCCCTCGTCGTTCATATTCATCTCTCTCCCATGCCGGACGGAGCGCCAATGATCGCGGCAGCGTCTTGGATTGCGGCAGTCCTGTGCCGCCTTGGGATGGCGCGTCGGTACCCAAAGTTGCTTTCCTGCTCGCGCTCACCGCTCCTTTGCCATTCATTTCCCGCCGGTATGCGGCCATGGGTTGTCCGGGGTTGCCATGAGAAAAAGAAAGACATGGCTGGTCGTGGCCAGCAAGCTATGCGGTGGGAGTGGGATTGTCCGGCATCCGAAGGCGGCACAGGACTCTTTCCATTACCCACAACTTTGAAGACCAGACGCCCGAGCGAGGACGGCGCCCCGATTGCTGTCATCCTGAGACTTGCAGGCGGCCAAAGCGCGGCGTTGATTGTTGGGCAAGAACCTGGGATCGCCTCGGGGATCGCTTGGCGCATTTCCGGGCCAACGGCCCAGCCACAATGTAGCCTAGGGCATCGCCCTAGGACTTTCGCAAACGAGGCGTCCCAGGCTGTAGGCCTGGCACAATGCGTTGAGCGGGACCTGTTGCGGGCTTTCAGCCCTATGCCGTTGTGGCTCAAAGACCTAGGGCGTTGCCCTAGGCTACAATGCGGTCGCGCCGTTGGCGCTGAAAGCCTGTCTCCAACCGGCAGGTTCATTGGCAGCTTGCGAAGGAATCTCACGAGGCGACCCCGACGTTAGATTCAGTCGGCGCGCAATCGGAACTGATGGCTCATCGGGCGGCGCTGTCAGTTTCGAGACCGCTGAATGGTGACATAACGCCGGCTGGCCTACTGTGAGATTCCTTCGACAGACTCAGGACAGGCTCTTCGCAAGCTCAGGATGACAAATAATATGGGCCGCTCCGGTTTCCGCGCTCGGCTTCCGGTTTGTGGGTAATGAAAAGACAGGACTGCCGTTGCTCCAAGACGCTGGCGCGACAGCCGAACCTCCACCCGTTTTTGAAACCGCTGCTTATCCGAACAGTATTGGGCTGGAAGCCCGCGCTCCCCTTCGGATACACGCGCATGGGTATTTTCGGAGTAGCGCGTGAAATTGCGTTCGGATTTGAGGCGCCCTTGCGGATTTGAAAGGCTTCTTGGCTAATGATTACGGTGAAATCGTCTATTTCTGCTTCAGAGAGAGACCTGTTTCTCTGGACGCTACGCGGTTACGAACACCCCTGGCTGGTCCCGCAATCGGTGCAGCAACCGCAGGCGCCGGCGCGGATGACCCGGCTGCTTCCGCAGTTGGAGCAGGGGGTGTCCATGAACATGTTGCCGAGGGCTTCCTTCATCCGGTCGTAGTGGGTGGTGGCGTGGGCTCGCGGCGTGCCTTCGGAATTGGTCGGATTGGTGATGACGTCGATAATCTCCTTCTCACCGGTCCGCGAGAGGTCGGACACCGGGCGGTTGACGCCCTTCTTCTCGATTTCGTTCAGCTCCTTCATTGGAAGTTCCGGCTGGGACTTCTGGGCTCCGGTGGCTTCCTTGTAGCCGTTGATGAACTGGCAGCCCAGCCAGCGGAAGACATAGTCGGTGATGGAGGTGGCGTTGCGGATGTCCGGGTTCTTGGTGAAACCGGAGGGCTCGAAGCGCTGATAGGCGAATTTCTTCACCAGGCTTTCGAGCGGCACGCCGTATTGCAGGGAGAGCGAAACGAGCGTTGCGACGGTGTCCATGAGGCCGCCGATGGTGGACCCTTCCTTGGCCATCTGGATGAAGAGCTCGCCCGGTTGGCCATTCTCGTAGAGACCGACGGTGATGTAGCCTTCATGCCCGGCGATGTCGAACTTGTGCGTCAGGGCGATGCGCGTCTCGGGCATCCGGTTGCGCACCGGTTGATTTACCTTTTCCCGCAGCGATTCGAGTTCCTTTTCCAACTCGACCACGCGCGTTTCCAGTTGCTCCTTGACCGCCAGCTCGGCTTCGACAACTGTCAGGTCCCCCGGGGCGGAACCGCCCATATCCTTGGTCTTGCGGGTATTGAGCGGAGCGGATCGCTTGGAGCCGTCCCTGTAGATAGCAATCGCCTTGAGCCCCAGCCGCCATCCTTCGATGTAGGTGTTCATGATGTCCTCGACGGTCGCTTCCTGCTGCATGTTGACGGTCTTGGAGATGGCGCCGCTGAGGAACGGCTGGGCCGCGGCCATCATCCGAATATGCCCGCGATAGCCGAGGCTGCGTTTGCCGAGATGCGGTCTGAAGGCGCAATCGAACACCGGCAGATGCTCCTCCCTTAGCCCGGAGGGAAGGGTCTCGCCGGTCTGTTCGTCCCGCACGTCTTCGATGGTGTCGAATTGGTCGATGTGAGCGACGATGCCGTCGATTTCCGCCGGCGAATAGCCGAGTTCCTTCAATGCGGGAATCACCGTCTGGTTGACAATCTTGAGCATGCCGCCGCCGGCCAGCAGCTTGTATTTGACCAGGGCGATGTCCGGTTCGATGCCGGTGGTGTCGCAGTCCATGAGGAAACCGATGGTGCCGGTCGGGGCGAGCACGGTGACCTGCGCGTTGCGATAGCCGTGCTTCTTGCCCAAAGCCAGGGCGTCCTCCCAGCAGCGGCGCGCCTCCTGCTTGAGGTAGTCGAAGCGCGGGCTGTCCTGGATGCGCTCCACATGGTCGCGGTGGAGTTGGATGACCTCGTGCATTGGGGCGACATTGTCTTTGGCCAGCGGTTTTTCCAGCCCGCAGGCGCGCGCCTCGCGGTAGCCGGGGAACGGTCCCATCGCGCCGGCCATTCGCGCGCTTTGCTCGTAGCTGCAACCGGTCATGATGGCGGTAATGGAACCGGCCAGCGCGCGGCCTTCGTCGCTGTCGTAACCGAGGCCCATGCTCATGATGAGCGCGCCGAGATTGGCGTATCCCAGGCCGAGCGTACGGTAGAGGTGCGAGTTTTCGGCGATTTCGCGAACCGGGTAGCTGGCGCTGTCGACAATGATCTCCTGGGCGGTGATGAAAATGCGCACGGCCGCCTTGAAGCGTTCGATGTCAAACGTTCCGTCCTCGCGCTTGAATTTCATCAGGTTCAGCGAGGCGAGATTGCACGCCGTGTCATCCAGGAAGAGATACTCCGAGCATGGGTTGGTGGAGTTTTGCCGGGCGGTGCCTTTGCAGGTGTGCCAGCGGTGGATGGTGCTGTCGAACTGCATGCCGGGATCGCCACAGACGTGCGTGCCTTCGGCGATCTTTCGCAGCAGCGTGCGTGCGTCTTTCTGTTCGCAAAGCTTGCCGTCGGTCACGCGGCGGGTCCACCACTCGCGGCCATCGACGGCGGCCTGCATGAACTCGTCGCTCACGCGGATCGAGAGGTTCTCGTTTTGGTACATGATCGAGCCGTACGCGTCGCCGTTGAAGTTGCCGTCGTAGCCCTGCTCGATGAGCGCCCACGCCTTCCGTTCCTCTTTCTGCTTGGCCTCGATGAATTCCTCGATGTCCGGGTGCCAGTCCTTGAGTGTGTTCATCTTGGCGGCGCGCCGTGTCTTGCCGCCGGATTTCACCACGTTGGCCACCTGGTCATAGACTTTCAGGAACGAGAGCGGTCCGCTGGGCTTGCCGCCGCCGCTGAGCTTCTCGCGCGTGCTGCGCAGGGTGGAAAGATCGCTGCCGGTGCCCGATCCATACTTGAAGAGCAACGCTTCGGAGGCGGCCAGGCGCATGATGTCTTCCATGGTGTCCTTGACCGACTGGATAAAGCACGCGCTTCCCTGCGGGTATTCATACTGGCTGGTTGCCTGCTCGGCCCGGTCGGTCTCGGGATTCCAGAAATAATTGCCCTTCTGTCCGCCCTTGCCGATGCCGTATTGGTGGTAAAGGCCTACGTTGAACCAGACCGGGCTGTTGAATGCGCCGTGCTGGTTGAGGCACAGCCACGTCAACTCGTCATAAAACACCTCCGCCGCCGCCGGGTTGGCGAAGTACCCGCCGGCCAGCCCCCAGTCGGCGATCGTTCGCGTGACCCGGTTGATCAATTGGCGCACCGAACTCTCGCGTCCGCCCCGGTAAGGGTCCGAACCGTGGGAGATGTCTCCATAGAAATACTTGGAAACGGCGATTTTGGTGGCCAGCGGCGACCAACCCGTGGGCACTTCGACGCTCTCCTGTTTGAAGATCGCCTTGCCGCTGTCGTCGTTGATTTCCGCAGTGCGTTTTTCCCAGGTGACCTGGTCGAAAGGCGAAATCTTGGGATTGCTAAAGGTTCGTTCGATCTTCAGGCCCTTGCCGGAGGCGCGGGCGGTCTTCTTGTGCGGCTGGTTCATACGTGATGGCTGCGGCGCCCCTTTCAGGCTGCTGGCGCGAATTCCGTTTTTGAGCTTGATCATGGCGTGGGTGTAATTTCCGGATTTTTAAGAAAAATGCGAGTGGCGGTTGCTGCGGCTGTGAATAAGTGGTCGATATCCGCCCGATAAGCCGTGATTTTCCGGTGTGTTCCTGGTGAATCCCTGGGAACAACCAACCACAGCTTATAGGGGGGAAACGGCCTCCATGCCACAATATCTTGTGGTCGAAGGCAAGAAGAAATTTTCGAATTTTTGAAAATTCTTCGCCTTTCGAAGGCGGTCAAAGAACAATCCCCGATGAACGGAATCGGAGGTGTGCTGTCAAAGAGACTGTTCGGATTGGCTTTTTAGGGTGGCCGATCCGGACGATTGGGTACCAGTTGAAAGGGTTCAACTGATGGAGGTGGGGGAGGTGCGGCGGCGTCTTTTTTAGGGGTGGACGCCCGCCGCACCTCTGTTCCCAGAGCAGGCGTCAACGCCCGTGCCGTTCGTTGAAGCGGCGGTCTCGAAGTCGGTGGGAGCCCGGCGCGTTCCCCGGAAATCCCAACGCAAGCTCAGTGCCGTTACTCCCGTGCGCGCATCGCCTTCAGCTTTTCGAAAGCCCGCCCGGAGTCGAGTTGTTCGCGTGCCAACGCCACGCCGCCGGGCAGGCCGGCGGCCAAACCGGCGACGACGAATGCGGCGGCGGCGTTGATCTCGACGAGCTCGCGTTTGGGACCGGTGACGGTTCCGTCGAGGATGCCGGCGACGATTCGCGCATTTTCGCTGCGGGAGCCGCCACGGAGCTCCCCCAGCCCCGGTCGACCCATGCCCATGCCCTGTAACATCTCCGGCGTGATGGCGGACGGTTCGAGCGTTCCGGTGGAATCGACCCCATGCACGGCGGTCGTTCCCATGGTGGAAATCTCGTCCATGCCCCTGTCGTTGCCCGCGCGGCCGTGGACAGCCCACGCGCGGAAACGGCCCAACCGCCGCAAAGTGGCGGCGTATTTTGGCAGGGCGGCCTCGGAAAACACTCCCACCAACTGGTGGGCCGGGCGGGCTGGGTTCAAGAGCGGTCCCAGCAGGTTGAAAATCGTGGCGATTCCCTGTGCACCCAGGGCTTTGCGAACCGGGGCGATCGTCTTAAAGGCGGGGTGGTAATGCGGAGCGAACAAGAACCCGCAGCCAACCGTCTGGAGTTGTTCGCGAAAGGCCTCCGGGGAAAGATCGATGCGCACGCCGAGTTCTTCGAGCACATCGGCGCCGCCGCACTGGGAGGTCACACTGCGGTTGCCGTGCTTGACGACCGCGGCGCCGCCGGCGGCCAGGACAAACATGACGGTGGTCGAGACGTTGAACAGATCGAGGCGGTCCCCCCCGGTTCCGCAGACGTCGATGGCGGGTCCCGGCAGAGCGGATGGATCCAGGCCCGGATCGACCGCGCGATCGAGAAACGCTTCAACGAACCCGGCGATCTCGGCGTCGGTTTCACCCTTTTGAGTCAGGGCTTGCAGAAAGTCCGACTTGAGGTTCGCGTCGGCGCCCTCGGCGAGCAGATACTCCGCGGCATGCGCGATCTCGTCCGGCGCGAGCGAGCGGCGGGCTCTGAGCGCGGACACCAAGTCGTGCATTGAATGGGCGGAGGCGGTTGCCATGGCCTTGGTTTAAGCTGGGAAACACGAACGGGCAAGCGCAAGAGCCGCAAAATTCGCAGGAATCGCAAGAGTCGGTTGCCACGAACTTCTCGGGATGAAGCGTTCGAATGACGCTCAAGCCAATCCGCCCTCGTGATGCGTATTTGTGCTTACGCCAAATTCATGGTGTGCCCGGCGCAGTCGTCCGGGGAGCCTCATGACCGCGGCCTTTCCTGATCCTAATACTTTGCAACGAATCGCCCGGGCTCCCTCTCAGCGTTCGGCCTAGCTTCTGAACAGTTCTTAACCGGATTGCCCGAGGACACCGAAAAAATCTATAACCATTGCCGTGCCGGACATCACTAGTTTCCGGCGGACTTAACCAACACCAACAAGAAAAAACACCTGTTACCTATGAAGATCGACTTAAGCGGCAAACTAGCACTCGTCACCGGCGGCAGCCGGGGCATCGGACGCGCCATCGCCATCGCCCTGGCCGATGCGGGGGCCGATACGCTGATCAACTATCAAAGCGCCGACGACGCGGCCCACGAAGTAATCTGCGAGTTGCAAAAACGAAATGTGCGCGCCAAGGCTTACAAGGCCGACGTGGCCGACGAAGCCCAGGCCGAGGCCATGCTCGCCGCCATCAAGGAGGAATTCGGAACCGTCGACATCCTGGTCAACAATGCGGCCATCAACCGCGATCGCTCATTCCTGAAGATGACGCGCCAGATGTGGGACGAGGTGCTCGGCGTCAACCTCAACGGACCCTTCAATGTTACGCATGCCCTGCTGCCGGGAATGGTCGAGAAGAACTGGGGCCGGGTCATTAACATCGCTTCGATGAACGGCCAGACCGGCAATTTTGGCCAGGCAAATTATGCAGTGACCAAAGGCGGTCTGATCGCATTTACTTTCACGCTTGCCCGCGAATTCGCGCGCAGGGGTGTAACCGTCAACGCCGTTTCTCCGGGCTATACGGTTACCGATATGACTCGGGGAATTCCTCAGGCGGTTGCCGATCAAATTAAGTGCCAGATTCCGGTTGGCCGAATGGGCGAACCGGAGGAAATTGCTTCCGCAGTGGTGTTCGTCGCGAGCCCGCAGGCGAGTTATATCACCGGGCAGGTTATCGGCGTCAATGGTGGGATGTATATGTAAGGGGACCTTCAATTATGGGGAACGAGAAGAACACGCAAACTCTGGAGGCCGGCGATAACGAAGTGCTGGTCGTCTCCCAGACAGGCGGAGGGGAATTCAAGTCGATTGCGAGAGCGATCGCGCAGGCGAAACCCGGAGCGACCATTAGGATTGGCTCCGGATTCTACGAGGAAGCGCTGGTGATTAACAAACCGCTGACGCTCATCGGAGACGCAACCGGGTTGCCCGTAATTACCAGCTCCGATTTTGCAGTGCTCACCGTCCGGTCGGCCAAAGTAACCCTTGAAAACATCGCGCTGGTATCGGGCTTGCGCACGCCGTCGATCGAGATTGCCTCGGCGACCGTCGAGTTCAATGCATCCATCCTTTGGGCGCTCGATACGTTCCTGAAGCGGACCACGCCGAGCCTGATACCGGCCAGGGCGCTCGTCGCGGAATCGTTTCTCGGGGATTGCATGAGGAACTGGATCTCGATCGCTTCGGTTATCGGAGATCTTTTGCAGCCCTTCGACTTTGCGCGGGAGGGGCCGCCGCGTTCCGCTGGGCGCGAGCTTTCCGCGCCTCCGCAAAACCAGCCGCCGGACGTTCTGTTAAACAGCGGCGCGTGTTTTGCCGGCGCCAATTCCGTAATTGGAATGGCTAGTTTTGTCGGCAACGAGCGCTCGACGGTATCGTTCTCCAACTGCCGGCTGGATTACACCTCCGTCACGTCATGCGGCGGCAGCGAAGTCTTGCTGTCCGGCTGCGAGCGCTTCGGCGACCCGTGGAAGCCGCGGGTCTATATCCAGCGGGGCGGGTGCCGCGAAACATTTTCCCAAATGAATGCGGCCCTCGACCTCGCCAAACGCGAAATGGAGGCGGTTGTTCGCCTTCAAATCGCTTCAACCCGCAACGATCGCCGTCTGGGGGAGAATCCCCGGTCCTTTCAAAATCAAACCAACAACATCGAACACTAATTATGAATCCAAACGCTACCACTGCTGCCGAAACGGAGGACAAAATGTCTGCACCTTCGGAAGCCATCAACGAAATGTTCCACCAGGCCATGCTCAACTACGAGAAGGCTTTGAAGTCGGGCATCCAACTTCAGGAAGAATCCGTCAACCTCTGGAAGGACCTGCTTAGCAGGCTCGGCTCTCCGGAGGAATTCCAGGCCAGGCTCGAAAACCTGAACCGGTCGGCTTTTCCAGCTGCCCGGCGCCGCCTCGAAGAGTTCGTCGAAATCTTCAACCGCTCCAGCAATCAATCGCTGGAGTTGTTCGAGAGATCGATGGGCATCTGCGGGGCCTCCTCGCTCACCGACGCCCAGCGCCGCATCCAGGATCTGCTGGAATGCTCGCTGACGACGTTGCGCGTCAACGTGCATACCGCCCTTAACACCAACGCCAAAATCATGACCTCATGGAAGGAGCTGGTCGACCGGTTCGGCGGCTCATCCGTCTAAGTTCACCACCCAATAACACCCGCAAATAGTACCAACCAAAACAACATGCTAAAAGATATATTCCTGGCCGGTAGCGTCAGGACTCCACTTGGCTCCTTCTGTGGCGCCTTCTCCGATGTCAGTGCCGTGCAACTGGGTGTCACCGCCGTGAAGGCGGCGGTGGCCCGCTCCGGGGTCGCCCCCGAGGAGATTCAGGAAGCGTACATCGGCAATATTCTCAGCGGCGGCCTTCTGCCCAATCCGGCCCGGCAGGTAGTGCTCGGGGCCGGGTTGCCGCAGTCGGTCCCCGCCACTACTATCAATGTGCTCTGTGCCTCGGGCATGAAAGCAATCTGCCTGGCTGCGGAGACAATCGAAGCGGGCCGCGCAGAGGTCGTTCTCGCCGGCGGTATTGAGAATATGACGCGCGCGCCCTATTTGCTGGAAAAGGCGCGAATGGGCTATCGCCTGGGCAGCGGCGAAGTCTATGATTCCATGCTTCGTGACGCGTTGCTGGACGCCTTTGATGGCCAGCACATGGGGGTCGCCGCGGACAAGGCCGCCGCCCGGTACTGCTTCACACGGGAGCAGCAGGACGACTACGCGATCGAAAGCTACAAGCGTGCGATTCGGGCGTCGAAAGACGGAACGTTTGCCCGCGAAATCGCGCCTGTCGAAATCGCCGGGCGCAAAGGCAAGGTCACTGTGGTTGCGCAGGATGAAGAGCCGGACCGATTCAACGAAGAGAAGTTCCGGTCGCTCTCGCCCGCTTTCAGCAAGGATGGCACCGTGACCGCGGGAAACGCTTCGAGCATCAACGACGGCGCCGCGGCGGTTATCGTGGCCTCAGCCGGGATGGCGAACCGCATTGGCGTCAACGTGGAGGCGCGCGTTCTCGGTTTTGCAATGCACGCTCATGAGCCGCAATGGTTCACGCTTGCGCCGATCGGGGCCATGGAGAAGCTGCTCGCGCAGCTGGGGTGGTCCGTGCAGAACGTCGACCTGTTCGAGATCAACGAAGCGTTTTCGGTTGTTCCGATGGCGGCGATTCGCGATCTGCGCATTCCGCAAGAGAAGGTCAATGTTCACGGGGGCGCTGTCTGCCTCGGTCATCCGATCGGAGCCAGCGGCGCGCGCATCGTGGCCACGCTCATCAACGCCCTGAAGACACACGGCAAAAAGACAGGCGTTGCTTCGCTCTGCGTCGGCGGCGGCATGGGCATCGCCATGGCGATCGAATTAGTGTAGTATCGATGAACGGTTCGTCCGGGCGGCTCCGTATCTCTCCGGCGCCGCCCGGTTCGGTCCCTGTGCGAGACCGGATGCAACGATAATGCGGGTCCGTGACAATTATGGAAAACTATTTAGGCAAGACTCTTGAAGGAGCCGCGGCAATTCAAAAGCTGTGGATGGATTCGGCATCGAAAATGACCGGGGTGCTCACACAGTTCTCTCCGGTTTCGCCCCCGATCGAGGAGGCTCGCAAGTTGCGGGACGGCATGTTGAAGATGCTGGGCGAGAGCTGCGAGGAATTCCTGCGGACGCCGCAATTCATGGAGGCTATGAAGAATACGCTGAACGTCGCGCTGGACCTGCGAAACTTTCAGCGCAACGGCATGGATGCGATTCATGAACACTTGCAGACGCCCGACAAGGACGACATCGACGGGGTGCTGCTGGCCATCCGGCACGTGGAACGGCGGTTGCTCGATCGGCTCGAAGATCTGGATGAGTCCATAACCTGTTTGAATAAGCGACTGGAGGCGGTGGAGCCGGCGGTGAACTCAAAGCGGGAATCGCCCGTCGGCAAGCGCCAGGCCGTGCGGCGCCAGAAACGCACAACCGTCGCAAAACACTCTTCGAAAAGAACAAAAAAATGAGTAGCGCAACCAAGGAGCAAAAGACGGGATTGTTTTCCGAATGGGAAGCATGGCAGACATCGTTCATGAACGAGGCGCTGGCGAACTATCAGCGGCTCAATGCCATTCCACAGCTTCCCGGGAAAATCGAAAAGGTTCAGAAAGGGGTGACGCCGCGGGAGCTGGTTTATGACGAGGACCGGCTCAAACTTTATCGTTATATCAGCCCGGAGAAGCCGAAATTCAAGACTCCGGTATGTTTCGTTTTTGCGCTCGTCAACAGGCCGTACATTGTCGATCTGAAGGAAAACCGCAGTGTGGTCGCGCACTTTGTCCGCGCCGGGTTTCCGACGTATCTTATCGATTGGGGAATTCCTACCCGCGCGGAGCGTTTCCTGTCGATCGATGACTATGTGAACGGTTATTTGCGAAACGTCGTCGAATACCTTTGCGAGCGGAGCGACGTGGAAAACGTGAACCTGCTCGGGTATTGCATGGGGGGCACGCTCGCCACCATGTTCACAGCCCTTCACCAGGAGGTGGTCAAGAACTTGATATTGCTCACCACGGGAATTGACTTCGGCAACAAGGATGGCCTGATCAGCCTCTGGAGCGATTCGCGCTATTTCGATGTCGATAAACTGGTGGATTCTGTCGGCAATGTGCCGGCCGCGTTCATGCAGGGGTCGTTTCTGCTGTTGAAACCCGTCCAGAATTTGATCCAGAAGCAGTTGCACCTGATGGAGAACGTCCATAACGACGCGTTTGTGGACGACTTCATGTACATGGAGACGTGGCTGAACGATAACATACCAGTGCCGGGCGAGGTCTATCGCGAGTTCGCCAAGTACCTCTTCCAGCAGAACCTGCTTGTAAAGAATCGGATGCGCGTGGGCCGGCATTTGGTGGATTTGCGCAAGATCACCTGTCCGTTGCTGAACCTGATGGGGAAAAACGACGACCTCGTTCCGATTTGCCAGAGCGAGACGCTCAACGGACTGGTCGGTTCCACCGACAATGAAAAGATCATCTGGCCGGCGGGGCACATCGGGCTGGCTGTCGGCGGCAAGGCGCAATCCCAACTGTGGCCGCGCGTGGTTGACTGGCTGGCGAAACGGTCAGTGAAGGCGGCTACAGAGACGGAGTCGCCTGGGTAGGCTGGTGTCGGCGGGTAAAGCCTTTCGGTTGCAAGCGGTCTGACGTGCGGTCGAAGGCGGAGCGCAAAGCGCTTTGGAGTGCGCGCGGTCCTTCGTCGCTTTGGGAGTGCGCTGCTTTCGCGCGACCGCGGCTGTCCGCTCGAACGAGCGGACGAACGCCCGGTTAACGGCTGCCGGGCGCAACCTGTGGCTTCACCGCTATCTCCATGGGAATCTGCACGCGGTATTGGTGAGCCTCAATGGCAGCCACCGCCGCGCGGACGGCATCGCGGGAAATGTCGTTCTTGAAGAGGTCGAGTTTTTTGGCGGCCTTCGCCAAGCGCGTGTCCAGTTCCTTGGGTAAACGAACTGAAAGAACGATATCTGTCTGCTTTTTCATTGCAGACTACTACAAATTTCTTTTCGGAGATTGCAACTTCTTTCTTGGAAAAACGAATTTTAGGATTCCGCAGGCCGGAGTCGGAGGAAGATTTAACAGAAAGGGCGCGGCCGTTTCCGACCGCGCCCCTGTCGCGACTTGCCTTTGCGGTCGCGGGGCTTGATTTAGAAGCTGCCTTGAATCAGCACGTTGCCGTTGGCGAAATGCACCGTGACGGTCTTGGCCGTGAACAGATTGTCCGTCGCCGGAAGGGTGATGTCGGTGAAGCCGTGTGCTTTGGTTCTCGGCCCGTCAACGGTGAGAAGCTCGAACGGCACGCCGCGCGATGACACCGGGAGATCGGTAAACACCAAGCCGGCGATGCGGTCTCTGGCGGAGGCGTTGGCGATACGGTCGATCCAGGCACCTTTCTGGACGAGGAGCACTCGCAGTTTGCCGTGGGTTCCGGTCGTCACAGTGCCTTTGTCAACGCCGTCAACGCTGACTGTCGCGCTGGTGTTTGCCGGGAGGTTCTTGGCCTCGATATCGACAACGCCGGAGTGGGTGCCGCTGATGATGGCTGTCCAGAGCTTGATCTCGCCGCTCGCTTTGGGGGCGGTGGTGCCGCCGGTGACCGGGGTGCTCTGGGTCAGACTGGCTTCACCATTGGTGAGGCAGGCGCTGAAGTCTGCCGTGGCGGCAAGGGCTCCCGTTCCGCTTCCCGTGACAACGAGCTGTCCGATGTCGAGCGGGTTGAGTCCGGCAGGGAGCGGGTGGTGTCTCTGGCCGTATTCGAGCAGTGTCCAGCGTCCTCTCATTACCGGTCGACCCGTTTTCGCGGTGGCAACAGTAAATGTCCCAAGCACATCTGTTCCGGTGGTTGTGACCGCGCTGGCGGTGTAGTTCCCGGCGGCGAGGCCTTTGATTCCGGCTTCGATGACGCCGGTGGTCGTTCCCGCGACGGTTACCGCATAGATGCGCGCTTTGCCGGTGATTGTCGTGCCGCTGGTTGCGACGAAGCTCGTTTGTTCGGTCAATGTGGACTGGGTCTTTTTCTGGTGCGGTTGCCACCAGACGGGCCCTCGCCCGAGGAAGCCTCTGCCCATGACGGGAATGCACAGGGCAAGGGTTGCGAGTGTGATTAGCGTTTTGATTTTCATATTTTATTTCGAGCGGGGGGATTCATGTCCGCTACGGCTCGATTTTACCTCCAGATCCGCTGGGAATCAAATTCCGGCAGCAAAAAGTTTGGAAAAAGTCAATCGTACTTCATAGGTGTTTTTTGAAAAAAGCGAGCGTTGCCGCATGCACGTCGGGTTTCCACAAATTGTGGTCGTAATTGGGGTAGAGAATCAGGTTTGCCTCGTAGCCGCCGCGCTTTAACGCATCGACGAGGAGCCTTGGTTGAACCAGGGGGACGGCCTGGTCTTTCTCTCCATGCTGCACCAGAACCGGAGGGATGCCCGGGTGGATCTGATAGATCGGACTGATCTTTTTCGCGATTTCCGGATCGTAAGTGTCGTTCGGGTAAATCCAGGGGTAACCTCCGGTCGGATGCACCGTCGTTTCAATCGTCACGTCTCCATAACCGCACCACACGACGAGGGCTTGGACGGGCTTCTCGCAGTGCTGGTAATTGGAACCGCCCATGGCGATTCCCACCAATGCGGCGGTATGACCGCCGGCCGATTCGCCACAAACGCCGACTTTGCCCGGATTCAGATGATACTGTGCGGCGTGCTTTCGAAGAAAATCGATTCCGTCGATGCAATCCTGAAACATGCCGGGGAAGGGGGCGTCAAATGGAAAACGATAGCTCAGCGAAGCGACGGCGAAGCCCTCGGAAATCCACTCGTTGGCCAGAAGCGCCCCGTTCTTTTCTTTGTTCCCGCCGTTCCATGCCCCTCCGTGGATGTAGACGATCAGGGGAAACGGGCCTTCGCCTTTGGGCACGTACAGGTCGAATGCCTGGCCTGAGCCGGGAATCTTGCTCTGAAAGGGCCGATCGACATAAGGGACATCCAGTGCGGTCACTGTCCCGCCCGGCAATTGGGCGATGAGTTTCTTTTTTTCGACGAGGCAAGCGGCGACCTGCTTCTGTCTTGGCTCAACAAATTTGGTCCATGCGGGCGTCCCCTCCCGGGGACGCGGTGCGCCCCGAAGCGGATTTGGCGACTGGGCCAAAACCGTCGAGACAAGGCCGCCGGCGAGCAAGAAAGAGAGGAGGTGGTGAACGGGAGGTTTCATGATGAGCAAACGATTAGCTACAGCCCCACAAAATGGCCGATAGGAATAGATAACTCTACAGAACAGGATCCATTCAGCTACATTAAACGCATAGATGTGGGTGGAATTATTTTGTGACGCGCCCGGAGCGGATGGCTCGCGGGTTTCAATGGCGTTTGACGGTCTCTGGAGCCCGGTGGCATTGACATAGTCAACTCCCAGCTTGTCTCAATGCAATCCACCGACCCGGCCCCGTCGTTGGACAGAGCTTATCTTGAGTGAGGTGAAGGTCTGACCTCCGAGGTGCGGCTCTATAACACAACGTTTTTTTTGGCGAACGCTTCGGCGCGTGTGAATGGGGGACCGCTGACGCTGGCCCTTGCCAGCTTTTTCCACTACGCCCCATTGGCGGTTCACGGCGGAAAACTTTCAATGTTGTACGTGACCCTCGTCACGCCTCGGGCGCAGGACGAATTTCTTCTATTACTGACCCGCCGATTCTTGCGAACCTGACGCCAGAGTTCAAATGGCGCTCGTTCCCAGGCTCCTGCCTGGGAACGCCCTTTCCCGGAGGCTCCAGCCTCTTGGTGGTGATGCGCAGTTTCGTGCGGCCAACCTGGTGGGAGAATGAAATACTCCAGGGGGCCGTTTTCGTATGCACGGAACTGGAGGCTGGAGCCTCAAAGACACGGGCATTCCCAGGCTGGAGCCTGGGAACGAGCGCGCGAATGGAGCGCCCCAGCGTGTATATCGAGAACGGCCACGTCACCACAATGACTCTCGCCGTCATCGATACCGTCAAGGAACACCAACACGGCAACGACGGCCACGGAAGCAAAGTCGTCGTTATCCCCTTCGACGGCGCCGCTTTGGATCGGGATTTGCAGGCTGGCAGTGCGTCCAGATAAGCGCCTGCGGCGCGACACATACCGGTTAAGAAAAGCCCCCGCGCCGTTTCCGACGCGAGGGCTTCTGCAACGCAACCCGTGCCCGCCGGGAACAGGAGGAAAGCGTGGAAGAGCGGGCAAAGCGGATTGTCGCCGATGGTCTAAGGGAGGCCGGTTGGAGCCCCGAGCGGTTGGCGGCGGAGCGGAAAAGCCACCCCGTGAAAGTGGCGCTGGCCGCGCGGTTGCGCTCGGAAACGACGATGAGCTTGCGCTGGATCGCCGAAAACCTGAAAATGGGCGCGTGGACCCACACCTCCTATCGCGTCGGCCCGTTTACAAATTTCCGCAACTTCGAACCCGTGATGGTTTTTTAAGCCGAAAGCTCCGCCGACCACACCGATGCCCCCCCATTTTGAATCATTACGCCTTAGCGCGAAGATATTCGCAGGCCTGCTTCTAACGGTTGCGTTCCCGTTTATTTTACCGCGGGTTGCCTGTGCCGTCGATTCTATGATCCCCGCCAACTCGTTGCACGAGAGCGGCCTCATCGGTTTTTGGAAGCTGGACCAGGTGATTGACCGCGGAATTCAGGACAGTTCCGGATCCGGGGCCGACTGCGTCCTCAGTGGAGGCGTCTCGCTGGCGCGGAACGCCGGCAAGTTCGGTCCGGCGCTTGAGTTTTATGGCAGGGATGGCTGCCTGGAGGCGCGGAACTCCGCCAAACTCAACTTGACCGCCGCCTGTACGATTTCATTTTGGATGAAGCCAAGCGAGTGGCTGGATAAATATTCGCCGGGGATTGTCAGCAAAAAGAAATCGGATAAAGACCGCGGCTTTGTCATCTACAAGGAGGGCACCCGGCCGGCCAAAATCACGCTCCGGGCCTCCGGTAGAGATGGGGCGGTGGGCATATCCAGCGAAGCCAGCGTTGACGAAGATGTGTGGCAGCACTGGGCGGTGACTTACGAGCCGACAACCAAAGTCGCTATTTGGTACAAAAATGGGAAGCCAGACAAGGAGTTCGGCCACGTCACCCTTGGCGACATGAGCAACGACACGGCTTTTGAAATCGGCTATTCGCAGATTTGGAAGGGCTTTTATTGCGGGCAACTGGGCGACGTCAAGATCTTCAACCGGGCGCTGCCGGCTTCCGACATCGAAGCCGAATACGATCGGCACAGCGCCATCGTTGAGGTTCCGGCGCCGCTCGCTCCGGTTCCGGTGGTTTGGCGGGTAATCGCGACGCATTATCCGACAGCGGACGCTGTGGTCGCGGGCTGCACGGTAACAGATGCTGGTGCGAAGGGGGATGGAAAAACGGACGATACCGCGGCGTTCGAGCGGGCGATGAGCTCCATGGCTGGGGCCGGTGGCGGCACTGTGTTTATTCCGGAAGGACGATATGCCATCCGGGGCCACCTCAAAGTTCCGACCGGAGTAACGCTTCGGGGCGAGTGGGAAAGGCCGGTGGCTGGCGTGCCTGTTCGTGGCTCGGTTCTCATGGCTTACGCCGGACGCGGGGAGTCCGAGGGCAGACCCTTCATCAGCCTGCATCAATGCTCGGGCATCAAAGAGCTTTCTGTTTGGTATCCTGAACAAGACCCCGGCGGGATTGTTGCCTACCCCTTTTGTATTAAGCAGCTTGGAGGCGACAGCGCGACGGTTGAAAACGTCACGCTCGTCAATCCTTTCCGCGGAATTCTTATTCCGGGGGGATCTGAGTTGCATTACCTCCACAACCTTTACGGGAGCCCGCTGGCCATCGGATTGGAAGTCGATTTTGTGAGCGACCTGGGCCGGGCCGATAACCTTCACTTCAGCCCGCGGTATTGGAGCGATTCGGGTTTCCCCGGCGCCCCTCCGCCTGGCGGGCCGCATGCGACGTGGATGCGGGCCAACGGCACAGGGCTGCTTTTCCTGCGAAACGAATGGGTATGCAGCCAGTTCGTCACAGTGTCGGGCTATCGCACCGGGCTTGAGATTCTCGGTTCAAAAATTTTCGGCGCAACCAACGGGGAACTCTACGATCATCGGATTACTGACTGCGGAACGGCGGTGAAGGTTCGGGATGCTAATTTTGCGGGGACTTCGTTCACGAAATGCCGGCTCGAAGGCGACGACTACGGTGTGGTTACAACCCCTGAGTTCAATTCCCGCCTGCTTTTTCATACGTGCGACATTAGCGGCGGCAAACAGGCCGCGCTGCTGGACGGCGTGGCAGACCAGGCGGTGCTATTCGAACATTGCAAATTTTCCGGGATGGTCGAGCGGATCGTCGGCGATCTCGCGCTGTTTGGTTGTTCCATCAATTCGTCCGGCGAACACTTGCATCTCGGCAAGAAGGTCAGAGCGGTGAGTGTTGCCGGCACGACCTATAACGGGAAGCCGCGGATTATCATGGAGAACGCTTCGGAGCCAATCGAGATAAGTGCCGCTCCCGTGCCGGATTCGACCCTGCCCGAGTTTTCGCCGCCGGAGGACAAGAGCTGCGCACCGGCCCGCGCAAAGCTCTTTGTAGTGACGGAACCCGCCTGGGGGGCGAGAAAGGATGGTCTTACCGATGACACAGCGGCGATCCAGAAGGCGCTCGATGCGGCCGCGGAGCAAGGGGGTGGCATCGTCTTCCTGCCCGGCGGCGAGTACGCGCTTCAAGGAAACCTCGCCATTCCGACGGGGGTGGAGTTGCGCGGTGTGTACGATGTGCCGCACCATTCGCTTGGAAAGGGTAGCGTGCTGAGAATTGAATCGGGACGCGGCCAATCGGATGGCGCACCGTTCATCACAATGAATTCGCGGAGCGGTTTGCGAGGCGTGACTTTTCTCCACCCCGGGCAGACGGTCCAGGACATTGTTCCTTACCCCTTCACGGTGCGGGGGAACGGCCATGACATTTACGTAGTCAACATCTGCGCGGTGAACTCGTACAAAATGCTCGATTTTATGACCCATCGCTGCGACAGGCATTACATCGAGTATGCGGCGGGTGTCGCCCTCAAGACCGGAATTTCCATCGGCGGCGGAAGCGTTGGCGGCGAGCTTCTTAACGGCCACCTGCAAACGCATTACTGGAACCGTTCCCCGTTCAACCCGAACCCGGCCTCCATGACCGGAAAACGGGGACGCTATTCGGTATGGGAATATCAGCATGAACATTTGGATGCGTTCCTGATCGGCAACTGCCGCAATGAGACGCTCTACCAGGATTGCGTTTTTGGCTCGCGGACCGGGTTTCATTTCATCGCGCAGGATGGCATTGGCGCCTCGGCCTGCCGCGTTCTCGCGCCCGGAGCGGATGGCTCGCGGGTTTCAATGGCGTTTGACGGTCTGGGGCCCGGTGGCATTGATATTGTCAACTCCCAGCTTGTCTCAATGCAATCCAACGACCCGGTTCCGTCGTCGGACAGAGCTTATCTTGAGTGCGGAGAAGGTCTGAACTCCGAGGTGCGGCTCTATAACACGACGTTGTGGGGGGGGCCGAACGCGTCGGCGCGTGTGAATGGGGGAACGCTGACGCTGGCCCTTGCAAGCTTTTTCCACTACGCCCCATTTGCGGTTCACGGCGGAAAACTTTCAATGTTGTACGTGACCCTCGTCACGCCTCTCGCAAGCCAGCCCGAGCTTGACGTCCACAGTCCCGGGCGAGTCTCTCTTTTTGGGACAATTTCCCCGCACGGAATGCGCCTCGGGCCCGACACTCCGAAAGAGCTTGTTTCGAGTTTGTTGGAAAATTCGCCCTCGCTCACCGCGACGCCTGGCGCAAGATAGAGAGAGGCGACCTTGTTGACGTGTTCGTACCCGACAACCGACCATGGCGCCCGGGTTCGCCGCACGGCGAGGGTAGGGGACGCCACTCCGTGCTGTCCGCTGGAGGGGGCGTTTGGCGCGGGTGCGGACGGGCACGAACAGCACCCCGACGCACGGACGTGCGGAGTGGCGTCCCTACCGTCGCGCATTCAAGCCCCTTCAAGCGCTGGCACCGCGAGGCGGTTATACACTCGTTAAACAGAGTGGCACAGTGTCCCTACAAACGAACCATAGGACAAAACGCTGTTGAACAGCATGAAGACTTTTTCCGGTGAATAAACTAATTTTCTCCCCTCGCCTTGAAGTTTTTTATTGCCGGAATGGATCGGTTTCACTATCAACATGATCTGTTGGTCTGTGTTGATCAGTAAAACTAATACCCGAGTCCCGACTATGAAAACAAGCAATTTGACCTTTCGGCATATGTTCACCCCGGCTCCTTCCAAGGGCGGCATGAGGGCCAAACGATGGCTTTTGGGATTGGCCGCGCTGCTGTGGCTGGTAGGCGCGCAGTGGGCGGGTGCCCAGACGGCGGCCGACGGTTTCAACCCCAACGTCAACGATGTCGTGTACGCATCGACAGTGCAGCCGGACGGGCGGATGGTAGTCGGCGGCGTTTTCACGCAGGTGAGCGGAAGCGCATGCGTCCGATTGGCGCGGATGAACCCGGACGGCACGCTGGACAGTGCTTTTAACGCCAACGCGAGTGCCGACAGTGCGGTAATGGCCCTCGCGGTGCAGTCCGCGGATGGGAAGCTCATGGTCGGCGGCAGCTTTGCCAGCCTGGATGGAGCCGCCAGAAGCTATCTGGGGCGGCTGAATTCGGACGGCACCCTGGACACGTCGTTTACGACGGGGGCGAACGGACCGGTTTACGCGATCGCGGTGCAGACCGACGGAAAGATTGTGGTTGGCGGTAATTTTACGACGGTGGGCGGGGTGTCCTGTCAGGGGATTGCCCGGTTGAATAGCGACGGCAGCATCGACGGGACATTCAGCGGTTCGGTAACGGGCATTGTGTACAAGTTGTGGGTGCCATCGACTTCGAGTACCGACTCGCGCATTTTGCGCATTTTGGTGGGCGGCAGCTTTTCGGCGTTGGGCGGTCAGGCGCAAAGCAATATCGGTCGGTTAAATTCCGATGGAAGCCCCGATATCACCTTTACGCCGTCGGCTAACGGGCCTGTGTATTCGTTCGACCGGCAGGCGGACGGGAAGATTTTGGTTGGCGGGTCGTTCAGCAGTCTGTGCGGCGGCGCGAAAAACAGTTTTGGCCGCTTGAACGCAAACGGCACGCTGGACACCACTTACGGCGCCAGTTTTCCCGGCGTGGTTTATTCGGTGGCTGTCGAACCGGATGGGCGGACCGTCGCTGGCGGGAGTTTTACTCTCGGTTCGTGTAAGAATCTGGCGCGATTCCAGACCAGTGGCGCCCTCGACACTTCGTTGGCTTTGAGCATGGCAGGCGCAGGGGTTAGAACGCTAACGGCTGAGCCGGACGGCAAGGTCCTCTTCGGCGGGGCCTTCACGAGCGTGGGAGGGTTGGCGCGCAACAATCTTGCCCGTGTTTACAGCGACGGCACGCTGGATGTGGATTTCAACCCCGGCGCCAACTTTGGCGTTGTGTATTCGTTCGAAGTCCAGGGAGACGGCAAGATTTTGGTGGCGGGTCAGTTCACGACATTGGCCAGTCACGTCCACTACCGCATCGGGCGGTTGAATCAGAACGGGACAAGCGATGAAACCTTCCAGCCGGCTGCGAATGCCGAGGTGGACTGCATCGCCCTCCTGTCGACCGGGACGATGCTGGTGGGCGGTAATTTCACCCAGTTGAACTCGACCTCGCGCAACTACATCGGGCGCTTGGCGCCGGATGGCACTCTGGACACCAGTTACAATCCCGGGGCGAACGGTCAAGTTTTGGCGTTTGCGGTGCAGGCGGATAACAAAGTTCTGGTAGGCGGCGCTTTTACCAATCTGGCTTCGACTGGATGCAATTATCTCGCCCGCTTGAACGCCGACGGGACGCTGGACACCACGTTTACCGCCTCCGCCAACAGCACGGTCAAGACGTTCGCGGTGCAGACGGACGGCAAGATCATTGTGGGCGGATTTTTCACGACGATGAACGGCGTTGGCCGAAACGGCATTGCCCGGCTCAACGCCGATGGAACGCTGGACACCACCTTCAATCCCGCGGCGCCCACCTCCATCACGATCGACAGCGTTGCGGTTCAGTCCGACGGCAAGGTGCTCGTGGCCGGCCAGTTTGCGGTGCTCGGTGGAACAAACTATAACTGTATCGGGCGGCTGAATGCCGATGGCACGCTTGACACGACTTTCTCCAACAGCGCAGGGGCCGACGGCGAGGTTCGGTCGATTGTGGCGCAGGCCAACGGCCAGATCCTGCTCGGCGGCATGTTTGCCAATCTCGGCTCCCAGAAGCGCTCCCATGTCGGACGCCTCAACTCTGACGGCACTCTCGATACGAGCTTTGTTGCCGATTGCTGCGCGGTCTCCAACACCGACGGGTACGTGGTTGCGCTGGCGCTGCAGCCCGATGGCAAGATTCTGGTCGGCGGCAATATTGGCACCGTGACTGGATTGACTCGGATTTATCTGGGCCGCATTACCAGCGCCGAACCCGTCAGCCAGAACCTGTTGCTTGGTTGGACCGGAACTTCCAGCTACTCCACGGTGACCTGGACGAGCAGCGGCGCCACTCCCGCCGTCAATTCGGTTTACATGGATTACTCTCTCGACTCGGGAACAACCTTCTTGCCGGTAGGCACCGGTTCGGCCGCACGCGTTGGCACCACCTGGCAAACCGGCGGATTTAGCGCACCGATGGGGCAAACCATTCTCCTGCGGGCGCGCGCCACGACCAACGGGGGCGACTTCAACGGATCGAGTGGGGTAGTCCAGACGGTGGCGCAGGTGGAAATCCCCACTACGCAGTTGAACAACCTGGCGCTGAGCAGCGGGACGCTGACTCCCGTCTTCGCCACCAGCACCACCAATTACACGATAACCACGGCGTTTGGGACCGGCACCATGGCCGACGTACCCCTTACGATTACGCCGACCTCGCAGGACCCGAATGCGACGATCCTGATTGCCGTCAATAGCGGAGGCTCCATGGTGGTGAACTCCGGGGCGGCCAGCGGCGTCTTGCCGCTGGTGATGGGCAGCAATCAAATTGCGGTCAATGTCAGTTCGTGGAACGGCATCGTGCCCCCCTCGAACTACTTGATTACGGTGAACCGCCTCGCGAGCACGGACGCCACCCTCTCCAATCTCGCACTTAGTGCCGGAGTGCTCAGTCCGACCTTCTCTTCGGGCGTTTTGGCCTACACGGCCACCGTAGCCAATGCGGTGACCAGCGTGGTGGTGACACCGACGCTCTCCGACTCCACTGCAAGTATCACGAGCATCACGGGCACTTCCGGCTTCATCGTCGGGACGAACACGATTACGGTGAATACGCTGGCGCAAGACGGTTCGACCACCAAGGCTTACACGGTGGCGGTGACGCGTCTGCCCAGTTCGAACGCGGCCCTGTCGAACCTGACCCTGAGCATCGGGGTACTTAGCCCGTCGTTTTCTTCGAGTGGAACGAGCTATACCGTGACGGTGTCGAATAATGTTACATCGGAGGTGGTAACCCCGACCCTGGCAGACCCCACCGCGACGGTCACCGGCGTCACCGGCAACAACGGGTTTGTTGTAGGGTCGAATACGATCATGGTCAGCACGCTGGCACAGGACGGTTCGACAGCCAGGACGTACGTAGTGGTTGTCACGCGACAGCCCAGCTCGAACGCTCATCTGGCAAGTCTCGTGGTGAGTCCCGGCGGCTACAGCCCCACCTTCTCGCAGACCACGCTGGCCTACAGCTCTACTGTGGGCAATTCGACAACGAGCGTAACGGTGACAACGACGCTCGCGGATTCGACGGCCACGGTAACGAGCATCACCGGCACGTCTGGCTTTGTGGTGGGATCGAACACCGTTACGATCAACACGAGGGCGCAAGATGGCTCAACGCTTGCCTACACGGTGACGGTGACGCGGCTGCCGAGTTCGAACGCGCATCTGTCGAATCTCGTGGTGACCCCCGGCGGATACAGCCCCGCGTTTGCACAGACGACGCTGGCCTACAGCTCGACTGTGGGCAATGGAGTGACGAGCGTAACGGTGACAACGACGCTCGCGGATTCGACGGCCACGGTAACGAGCATCACCGGCACATCGGGCTTTGTGGTCGGGCAGAACACGGTCACGGTCAACACGCAGGCGCAAGATGGCTCAACGCTTGCCTACACGGTGACGGTGACGCGCCTGCCCAGCAACAACGCTTTCCTGTCGAACATCGCGTTGAGCACCGGCACTTACAGCCCCACATTCTCGCAGAACACCTATGGTTACAGCGGGACAGTGTCGAACGCTGTGGCGAGCGTGACGGTAACCCCGACGCTCACGGACACTACGGCAACCATCGCGAGCATCACCGGCACCAACCTGGTGGTCGGGTACAACCCGATTGTCATCAGCACGCTGGCCCAGGATGGTTCGACCACCAAGACTTACACGGTGACGTTGAGGCGGTTGCCGAGTTCGAACGCGGACCTGTCCAACGTGACCTTGAGCGCGGGCACGCTGGCTCCCGCTTTTTCGTCGTCCGTGTTGGCCTATAGCGCGACGGTTGCCAATTTGGTGACGAGCGAAATAGTGACGCCAACGCTTGCCGACCCGACTGGCAGCGTTACAAGCATCACCGGAACCTCCGGATTCATCACGGGGACGAACACGATCGCCATTCACACGCTGGCGCAGGACGGTTCGACGTCAAAGACCTACACCATCTCCGTGCGGCGCCTGCCCAGCACCAACGTCAATCTCGCCAGTCTCGCTGTGAGCACGGGCACATACAGTCCGGCGTTTTTGCAGAGCACACTGGCCTACAGCACGACGGTTGCCAACGCAGTGACGGCCGTGACGGTGACGGCGGCGCCTGCTGACGGCACCGCGACGTTGAGTTTTGGCGGCACTTCAGGCTTTGTTGTGGGACCGAATCCGGTGACGGTCACGGTGACGGCGGAGGATACGATCACCTCACAGACCTACACGGTTACCATCACTCGCCTGCCGAGTGCGAATGCGGATCTCTCTGGTCTGGCTTTGAGCGCCGGTGCGCTGAGTCCGTCCTTCTCCTCCGGAGTGCTCGCCTATAGCACGACAGTTGCGAACGCGGTGACGAGCGAAACGGTGACGGCGACGCTTTCGGACACGACTGCCACGGTCACGAGCATTACCGGCACGTCTGGATTGGTCGTCGGTGCGAACACGATCACGGTCAATACCCGTGCGCAGGATGGAGTGACGACCAAAGCCTATACAGTGACAGTGACGCGCCTGCAGAGTTCGAATGCGGACCTAGCCGGTTTGAGTTTGAGCGCCGGCACGCTGAGCCCGTCCTTCTCTTCGGGAGTGCTGAACTACACTGCGACGGTGGCGAACGCGGTGACGGGCGAAACGGTGACCGCGACGCTCGCCGATGCGACTGCCACCATTACGAGCATTACCGGCACGTCTGGATTGGTCGTCGGTGCGAACACGATCACGGTCAACACCCGTGCGCAGGATGGAGTGACGACCAAGGCCTATACTGTGACAGTGACGCGCCTGCCCAGTTCGAATGCGGATCTCTCCGCCTTGAGCTTGAGCGCCGGCACGCTGAGCCCGTCGTTCTCTTCCGGAGTACTCGCCTACAGCGCGACGGTGGCGAATCTTGTGACGAGCGAAACGGTGAGTGCGACGCTTGCCGACGCGACCGCCTCCATCACGAGCATCACCGGCACTTCCGGCTTTGTTGTGGGCGCCAACACGATCACGGTTAACACGCTGGCGCAAGACGGTTCGACGACCAGGACGTATACAGTGACGGTGACGCGCCGTCCGAGTGCGAATGCCGATCTCTCGGGCCTGAGTTTGAGCGCCGGTACGCTGAGCCCGTCGTTCTCGTCCGCAGTGATTGCCTACAGCGCGACGGTTGCCAATACGGTGACGAGCGAAACGGTAACTGCGACGCTTTCGGACACGACCGCAACGATAACGAGCATCACCGGCACTTCCGGTTTCGTCGTGGGTGCCAACACGATTACGGTTAACACGCAGGCGCAAGACGGCTCGACCACCAAGACCTATACGGTGACGGTGTCGCGGTTGCCGAGTGCGAATGCCGATTTGGCAAGTTTGTCCCTGAGCATCGGAACCTTCGCACCGTCGTTCTCTTCCGGAGTGATCGCTTACAGCGCGACGGTTGCCAATACGGTGACGAGCGAAACGGTGACTGCGACGGTCTCCGATCCGACTGCCAGCATTACGAGCATTACCGGCACATCGGGCTTCGCTGTAGGCGGCAATACGATCACGGTCAATACTCTGGCGCAGGACGGTTCGACCTCCAAGTCGTATTCCATTGCTGTTACGCGCCTGCCGAGTTCGAACGCCGACCTCGCCGGCCTGAGCTTGAGCGCCGGTGTGCTGAGCCCGTCGTTCGCCTCCGGAGTGCTCGCTTACAGCACGACGGTTGCCAATGTGGTGACGAGCGAGACGGTGACCGCGACGCTTGCGGATGCGACTGCCACCATCACCAGCATTACCGGTACGTCGGGGCTGCTCGTGGGCGCCAACACAATCACGGTTAACACGCAGGCGCAGGACGGTTCAACGACCAAGGCCTACACGGTGACGGTGACGCGCCTGCCGAGTTCGAATGCGGACTTGGCGAGTCTGTCGCTGAGCGCCGGCGCGCTGAGCCCGTCGTTCTCTGCCGGAGTCCTGACCTACAGCGCTACGGTAGCCAACGCGGTGACGAGCGAAGTGGTGACTGCGACGCTTGCTGATCCGACTGCGAGCATCACCAGCATCACAGGCACGGCTGGATTCGTTGTGGGCGCCAACACGATTACAATTAACACGCAGGCGCAAGACGGCTCGACGACC
>Ga0316218_1000652_pt1 | contig 44833 bp, 48 predicted proteins | sample TBH18003metaG_FD_203634 | JGI IMG/M metagenome (GOLD analysis project Ga0316218, IMG submission 203634) | Freshwater microbial communities from Trout Bog Lake, Wisconsin, USA - TBH18003 | ecosystem: Environmental > Aquatic > Freshwater > Lake > Hypolimnion/Profundal zone | place: USA: Wisconsin... | reverse complement strand
GTGTTCAGGACCACCATGTCGGCGTCTTCCGGCCCCATCGCCGCGCCATAGCCCAGCGGCGCCAGCAGATCGGCAATGCGCGCGGAATCATAGGCGTTCATCTGACAGCCATAGGTCTTCACGAACAGTTTTTTCATGTCCGCTTTTCCACGGCGCGCCCAGGGCGCGCGGACGCCTTCATCCGGCGGCCATGGGCCTTGAAAGGGAGTTTCTTCATCAGATGCGATTTACAGCCTTCAGGTCCGTCCTGCCAGTGCGCGGCTCAATCCGGCCTGGATTTGGGCGCGGGCGCGTAACGCGAGTTCCTTGCGGCTCATCATGTCCAGGGTCGCGGGGGGATGAAACTCCACCGTCACATCCAGCGGCCCCGCCTTCAGCGCCTCCCACAGATGCGGGACCATCTCCATATCGCCGTACCAGGCGAAAAACGGCCGCATTTCCCGCCCCATCGGCATGCCCTGGCAGCCGGTATAGGCGGCGGAAACCGGCTGCACCGTGACATGGCGGCCATCGGCGCGGGTGGCTTCCGCCGCACCCAGCAGAGCGCTCTTGAACGGCAGCACGCTGTTGCCGTCATAGGACGTGCCTTCAGGGAACAGCAGCAGGCAATCGCCCGACGCCAGCCGCGCTCCGATCTCTTCCGCCACCGCGCCGGTCTGGGCGCGGCGCTCGCGCGCCACAAAGACCGTGCGCTGCAACCGCGCCAGGGTGCCAAAAAGGGGCCAGCGGGCGATCTCCGCCTTGGCGACGAAGGACAGCGGTGTCACTGCCGAGAACAGCACGATGTCCATCCAGCTGGTGTGGTTGGCCAGCAGCAGCACGCCCTCGCCTGTCACCGGCGCGCCGATCACCGTCAGCTTCAGACCGAACAGCCGTGCCACCAGGCGGTGGTAGCGATTGGGAAAGCGCCGCGCCGCCGCGGGCGCGACCCGCAGCAGCAGCGCCTGCCAGGGCATGCCCGCCAGCGTGACGGCCAGAAATGCGGCGATGACCACGCCCGCGCGCAAGCGTGCGATCAGGGGGAAGAGGGGCGCCAAATCAGGTGGGACGCTTGACCTTGGGGACACCATACAGCTCAAGCCGGTGGTCAATGAGTTCGAAGCCCAGCTCTTCCGCGACGCGGCGCTGCAGCTTCTCGATATCCTCGTTGCGAAATTCGATGACGCTGCCGGTCTGCACGTCGATCAGATGATCGTGATGGTTTTCCGGCGCCTCCTCGTAGCGCGAGCGGCCATCCCGGAAATCGTGCCGCTCCAGGATGCCGGCATCCTCGAACAGCTTGACCGTACGATAGACGGTGGCGATGGAAATATGCGGATCGATCGCGGCGGCGCGGCGATACAGCTCTTCCGCGTCGGGATGGTCGCCGGAATCCGACAGCACCCGGGCAATGACCCGGCGCTGGTCGGTCATGCGCAAGCCCTTGTCAACGCAGAGCTTCTCGATACGGGTCACGCGAAACTATCCTTGGCAGATGAGGCCGGCACGTTAGGCCAAATTGCCCGCCAGCGGAAGCGCGGCCTTCAGGACCAGCGCGTCGCCGCCGCCCGGCGGCTGGCCTCGCACGCCGCCAGTCTGCGAACCGCCAGCATAATAGCCCTTGCGGCTGCCGACACGCGACAAGCCCAGCCCATTGTAAAGTGCCAGCGCCGCCGGATTGTCCGTACCGACTTCCAGAAAGAGTGTTTCGGCCCCCAGCAAGGCAGCGCGCGCGGCGGCGGCCTGCATTAATGCCCGGCCCAGGCCCTTGCCCCGCGCTGAAGGCAACACCGACAAAGTGAGGATTTCGGCCTCGCCGCCGGCCGCGCGCGCCAGCACAAAACCCGACGGGGCAGCGAACGCGAAGACGCCGGGACCGGCCAGCAGATCACCCAGCGCGGCGGCATCCCAAGGATGGTCGAACGAGGCGGCATGCAGCAACGCCAGATCGGCAACATCGCCCTTGAAGAGCGCCACCAGTTCGCGCCCGCCCGGCAGCTTGGCATCGGGTGCGCGCAGATAGAGCGGTGCGGGCGGCGGCGCATCGGAGGGTGGGGGCGCCCGCGCGGCGGCGAGACGCGCCACGAACAGCGCATCGGGCTGGCGAATGCCGGAGAGGACGAAGCCCGCGCCCAGCGCCTCCTGCGCGGCGGGCGCGCCGGTGCCCGCCAGCACGCAAGGCCCGAACGCCCGGATCGCTTCGACGGCGCGGACGAATGGCAGGACGACAGGCGCGCTGGCCACGGCATCTTCCACCAGCGAAAGATAGGCCTCATCGCGGCGCGCGTCATGGATGGCGGCGGCGCGCGGCATTTTTGCGTTCAGCGCGCCGGTTTGCGCGCAGGCGGCAGCAGCCAGCGCTTCCAGGCTGGTGATACCGGTGAGTGGCTTGTCCAGCGCCAGCCGAAGGCCGCGCATGAAGGAAAGTCCGACGCGCTGGCCGGTGAAGGTGCCTGGCCCCACCGTCACGGCGAGCCGGTCCAGCGCAGCGAGGTCATGACCCCGCAGCGCCTCCTCCACCATGGGCGCCAGCGCTTCGGCATGGCCGCGCTCCATCGCGTCCCAACGGTGGGCGAGCACTTCACCGTCGCGCAGCAGCGCCACCGAGCAGGCGCCGAGACAGGTGTCGACGGCCAATATAAGCACTAGAGGATCTTGCAGGCGTCGTCGAAGGACAGGCGCGCCCCGCGTGGGCGCAAACCTTCGCGGTCGCCATAACCGAGATTGCACAAGAAGCAGGCTTTGATGGCGGTGCCGGCGAAGAATTCCTGATCGACGCCATCGCGGTCAAAGCCCGACATGGGGCCGCAATCCAGCCCCAGCGCCCGCGCCGCGACCATGAAATAGCCACCCTGCAGGCCGGCGCTGCGGATCGCCATGAACTGCGCGCGCTCCGGATCCTGCGCCAGTTTCTCCGGCAGGGTTTTGGCGTGCGGCGCCAGCAGCGGCAGGGTGCGGGCAAAATCCATGTCATAAGCGACGATGGCGGTGGCGGGCGCCGCCATGGTCTGCGCGACATTGCCATCGTCCAGCAGCGGCTGCAGCCGCGCCTTGGCCTCAGGCGACACCACGAAGTGAAAACGGGCCGGGGTGATGTTGGATTCGGTCGGCCCCCAGCGCATCAGGTCATAGATCGCCATCAGCATCGCGTCCGTGACCGGCTTGTCCTTCCATTTGCGCAAGGTGCGGGCCTCGCGGAAAATCTGGTCCAACGCGATGTCGCCGATGGCGTGATCGAAATGGCTTTGCAGCAGCGTGTCGGACATCAGACGGCTTCAACCGCCGTCACTTCCGGCACGTAATGACGCAGCATGTTCTCGATGCCGTTCTTCAGCGTCATGGTCGAGGAGGGGCACCCGGCACATGAGCCCTGCAGATGCAGCGAGACGATGCCGCTGTCGCTGTCGAAGCGCTTGAAGATGATGTCGCCGCCATCCTGCGCCACGGCGGGGCGGACGCGGGTTTCGATCAGCTCCTTGATCTGGGCCACCACTTCGGCATCGTCTTCGTCATAACTCTCGTCCGCTTCGTCGCTTTCCGCCGCGCTGCCGTCCAGCAGCGGCAGGCCGCGCGTGAAATGCTCCATCACCGCGCCCAGGATGGCGGGCTTGAGATGCTTCCAGTCGCCGTCGCGCTTGGTCACCGAGATGAAATCGGCGCCGAAAAAGACCCGGGAGACTTCGGGAATGGCGAACAGGGCAGAGGCCAGGGGCGAGCGCCCGGCGGTGTCGGCGCTGGGAAAATCGGCCACCGCGCCTTCGCCCATCACCTCGCGGCCGGGCAGGAACTTCAGGGTGGCGGGATTGGGGGTGGATTCGGTCTGGATGAACATGGATGGAGCCGCGGAATTGCCCTGTGTACATGGACCCAAGGCAGGGTGGGTTCAAGCAGGGGCTATTTTACCCGGGCAATATTGACAGGCGATTTTTTTACCCGGATATAAAGTGTTTTTATCCCGGATAAAACCATGCCTTATGTCACCTTCCTCGACAAAAAGCGCCTCGGCGGCGGCCCCCTCCCCGTGGCCAAGTACCATGCCGTGATGAATCCCGGCGCCCTGATCTTCGGCCCGGACGGAAAGGTGGTCGATATCGATCCCGCCGACGCCCTCTGGGCTGGAAGCCGGGCCGCAGATCTTGATCCCATGAAGCTGCCTGGAACCACCGTTCTTTATGACGCCCGCAACCCCGAAAGCCGGGGACCGGGCCGCCCGAAACTGGGCGTCACGGCGCGGGAAGTGACACTGCTGCCCCGGCATTGGGAGTGGCTGGCGGCGCAGCCCGGCGGCGCTTCGGTGGCGCTGCGCAAGCTGGTGGAGACAGCGTCCCGAGATCCCAAGGCCGAGCGCGCGGCGGCCCGCGATGCCGCCTATCGCTTCGCCTCCGCCATGGGCGGCGATGAAGCCGGCTTTGAGGAGGCGATGCGCGCGCTCTATGCGGGCAAGCGCAAGAAATTTCATCGCCAGCTGGAAAGCTGGCCACCGGATGTGCGCGAGCATCTGGAAAAGATGGCGGCGCCGGTCTTCGACAGCGACGGCGAGGATTAGAAGTCTACCGCGATACCCTTGCGTTCCCAGTCGCCATAGCGCGTCGGCTCCAGGCCCTTTGGTCCGCCCAATTCCGGCGGCAATTGCGCGCCATGCTCCTGCACGCGACGCTGCTCGGCCTCGGCGGCGGCGCGTTTGCCGGCTTCAGCGATGCGGGCGGCGATGTCGGCTTGACTGGGCATTTTTCAATCTTACATCAGGCTCTTGGGTAGAGGAAAGTATGAACACGCTGAAAACCGGCATTCTGATGTCCCTGCTGATGGGACTGTTCCTGGTGGTGGGGGCACTGATCGGCGGCCAGGCCGGCATGATGATCGCCTTTGCCCTGGCGGCGGGCATGAATCTCTTCGCCTACTGGAATTCCGACAAGATGCTGCTGTCCATGTATGGCGCGCGGCAAGTGGACGAGAATTCCAATCCCGAGCTGTACCGCCTGGTGGCGCGGCTGGCGCAGGCGGCGCAGCTGCCGACGCCACGCGTCTTCATCTCCGACAATCCGCAGCCCAATGCCTTTGCCACGGGGCGCAATCCCGATCACGCCGCCGTCTGTGTCACCGAAGGGCTGCTCGCCCGCACCAGCCAGGAAGAGCTGGCGGGCGTCATCGCCCATGAGCTGGGCCATGTCCGCAATCGCGACACCCTGACTATGACGCTGGTGGCGGTGATTGCGGGCGCCATCGGCATGCTGGCCAACTTCGCCTTCTTCATGGGCGGCGACCGCCGCAATGGCGCCATGGGCCTGGTCGGTGTCTTGCTGGTCACCATGCTGGCTCCCTTCGCCGCGATCCTGGTGCAGTCGGCGATCAGCCGCTCCAGAGAGTTCGAAGCCGACCGGGCCGGAGCCGAGATCACCGGCCGCCCGCTCTGGCTGGCCGGGGCGCTGGCCAAGATCGAGCAAGCGGCGCGCGGCACCGAGAACAGCCAAGCCGACGCCAATCCCGCCACGGCGCACATGTTCATCGTCAATCCGCTGCATGGCGGACTTTCCGGGCTGTTCGCCAGCCACCCGCCCACCGAAGAGCGCATCGCCCGCCTGCGCGCCATGACCAATGGCGCGGGCGTGCCGCTGGAGGTGGCGGAAAGCGTGCCGAAGATTGCGCACGGCCCGCAGCGCGGGCCCTGGGGGTAAGGAACGGTTTGCCGAAGGCGAACGGAATGGTCCGGTGGACCATTCCGAGCGACGAAAGCCCTGAGCGAAAACGAAGGGCCCGGGAGCCGGTTGCCGCTAGACACCGGCCCGACTAAACAATCCTTATGACTGTTGAAGGACTTCCCGCCCGCAAGGCCGCGCTCGCGCTTTTGTCCGGCGTGCTGACGAAGCGCAAGCCGCTGGAGGCCGAGCTGCCGCAACTGAAGGCGCTGCCGCCGCGCGACGCGGCCTTCGCCCGCGCCCTGGCCAGCCAGACGCTGCGCCATCTGGGCGCGCTGGAGGCGGTGCTGCGCAAGTTCCTCGCCAAGCCGCTCAAGCCGCACAAATCCGGCGCGGCGATGGAGATATTGCTGCTGGGCGCCTGCGAGTTGCTGGTGCTGCAGACCCCCGCGCATGCCGCCGTCGATGCCGCCAACCGGCTGGCCGCGGCCGATGACAAGGCGGTGCATTTCAAGCCCCTGGTCAATGCCGTGTTGCGCAAGATGGCAAGCGATGGTGCCCGCGTCCTGTCGAGCCTGGACCGCGAGCGCCTGTCGACGCCGGACTGGCTCTATCAGCGCTGGATCGCACAATATGGTCCGGCTGTGGCGCGCCAGATCGCCCGGGCCCACCAGAACGAAGCGCCGCTGGACATCACCTTGAAGCAGGCTGGCGCAACGCAGCCGGAAAGCACGGCGCTGTTTGGCCTGTCGCGGCGTGTGACGCAGGAAGAACGGGTCGAGACATTGCCCGGCTTCGCCGAAGGCGCCTGGTGGGTGCAGGATGCAGCGGCGACGCTGCCCGCACTATTGCTGGGCGATGTGCGGGACAAAGCTGTGATCGACCTGTGCGCCGCGCCGGGCGGCAAGACGCTGCAGCTGGCGGCGGCGGGCGGGCGGGTGACGGCGGTGGAGAAGCAGGCCTCGCGTATTGCCCGCATCACCGAAAACCTGGCGCGCACCGGACTGGCAGCGACACTGGCCGAAAGCGACGCCCGCGATTTTGAGGGCACCGCGCCGCTGGTGCTGATCGACGCGCCTTGCACGGCGACCGGCACGATCCGGCGTCATCCCGAACTGCCCTGGATCAAGGGCGCTGCCGATGTGACGCAGATGGCGGCGCAGGCTTACGAGATATTGGAGAGCGGCGCGCGCATGGTGACGCCGGGCGGCAAGCTGGTCTTCGCCGTCTGCTCGCTGGAGCGTGAGGAAGGCGAAGAGCAGATCGCCGCGTTCCTGGGCGAGCACCCGGACTTCGCGCGCGATCCGATCAAGGCGGACGAAGTGTTCGGTAATGAAGGCTGGATCACGCGGGAAGGCGAATTGCGCACCCTGCCCTTTTATATCGAAGGCGGCATGGACGGATTTTTCGCCGCGCGGCTCAAGAGGTCAGAGACGTCCTAGCGCATAGGCGATCGCCAGATAAACCTTGCCGGTGTCCGCCGACAGCAGCGTCGAAACCAGCAGGCCGTCGCCGCCGCCGTCGCGCGCCTTTTCCAGCAGCGTCTCGAACTCGCCCAGATAGGCGTCGGCCGCGTCATGGAAGCGCGCATCGTCGCGATAGAGCGCGGTGATGCGGTCCACCGCGTCGACATCGATGGTTTCGGCCAGGGTGCGGGCGAAGATGGCGCGGTCGCCGGCCAGATAGCTCTTCCATTCGCGGTCGGTGGGCTCGGACGGCGCCAGGGCCGAAAGATCCAGCGCCATGTCGGCCAGCGCCGTCTCCAGCGCCGTCAGCGCCTGGACGTTGGAGGGCGCCAGGCTGCGCGCCTCCTCGCTTTCCACCGCCGCCAGCAGCTGTTTCATTTCCCAATGCGGCGCGGCGCTGTCCTTGCGCGATTTGCGCTGGGTGAGGCGGCGGGCCAAGCCCTTGAGGCCGTCATCTTCCGGCGCGCTTTCGCCGCGCAGCGGCGAGGCCGACAATGGCGGCATGTCCGGCGCCGCCTTGCGGCCGCGGGCATGCAGCGCCGACATGGTGCAGGCGGAGAGATCGAGAATCTGCTCGGTCTCGCCTTGCACCACCAGGCGCACGCGGCGGGCTTCGTCCTGCGCCAGGCCGGGCAGGCGAATGAGATGACGCTCCAGTTCTTCCGACGATTTGGCGAGGGTGGTGCGGATCTTGTTGGACTCGGCGGCGAGTTCGCCGGCCACGCGCAGCAGGCGCTCGCATTCGCCCATCGCGTCGCCCACCAGCGAGTGCGCGTCATGGCGCGCCTGGCTGGCGCTTTGCGCAATCAGGTCGCGGGCACCTTCGCCCGCATCCTTCAGGCCGTTCATCAGGTTGGCCAGCAGCGCATTGGCGGTGTCGGCGGCGTCTTTCAGCTTGTCCGCCTCGCGGGCGAAATTGTTGGTCAGGGTGGAGGCGCGCAGCGCCGCGTTGGCCATCAGCATCTCGACATGGCGCTGGGCGTCGCCGGTAACATCCTCGAACTTGCCGGCTTCTGCGCGCACGGCGGCGACGGCGTTCTCCATCCCCGCCTGCTGACGCGCCAGGGCCGTTTCCAGCACGGTGCTTTCGGTCTTCAGCGTGTCGAGCATTTCCGACATCAGGGCGCGCTGTCTTTCCTGCCGCGCCAGCACAAACTCGGCCCGCTGGATGGCGGCGTCGGAAACATCTTCGATGCGCTTGGCTTGCGTATCCAGTTCCAGCGCCGCGGCGTGCGGCGACTCGGCGGCCTGGGTCGCGGCGGAGCGGAATGCGGCGGCCTGCACATCCAGCGTCTGCGCCGCCATCTTCAGTGATGTTTCCGCCGCCTCGATGCCCGATTTGATCTGGGCGGCGCGGCCCGCCACCGTCTCGCTGGCGCGAACGGCGGAATCGGTGAGGCTGCCGGATAGCTGCTCCAGCCTTTCGCGTTCCACGGTCAGGCGGGCGGCGATGCTTTCGCCCCGCACTTCGGCGCGCGCGCCCGCTTCATCCAAAGCCGCGATCTGGTTTTCCAGCACCGTCTCCAGCGCGCGCAGGCGCTGGAAGGCGCCATCGAGACCGGCATTGAGGCCATCGAGTTCGCGGCGCACCGCCTTGCCCAGGCGGGCGGCGCTGCGGGCGGCGACATCATCGACCGCCAGCAGCCGGTCGGAGGCGGCCAGCAGATGCTCGGCGGTGTCGGACAGCGACAACGTGCGTGCGATCAGCAGGCCGATGGCAATGAACAGCAGCGGCGGCAGCAGCAGGGCGGCGGCGATTGGGGCCAGCTGGGTCAGCGGCAGGGTGATCAGGCGGTCGGGACCAATATAACCGGAGAGGAAGGCGGCGCCGATGCCGACCCAGAAGGTCGAACCCACCAACGACAGCAGCACTGCCACCAGCATGTGGGGGCGGCGGGCCAGTTCGGGGTTCACCTGGGCAGGGGCGGGCAGCGGCCGGTCGGCGTGGCCGTCGGTCGCGGGCTTGGCCAGAGACGGGGCCTGGCCTTCATTGGCCACAACCGGCTGATTCTTCTGGGAAAAACTTCTCATCGGCCCGTCTCGGTCCCTAGGCGAGGCCGATTTAACCGTATTGCACACCAAAAGGCACGCATTAACGGCACCTTAGCCATGCCGGGGGCAGAATGGGCCCATGTCTGATGCCATCGATCTTGACCATCTGGCCCGTTACACCGGCGGCGAAAAGGCGATGAACGCCGAGATCCTGAAGCTGTTCGACGGCCAGATCAGCGAGATGGTCGGCCAGTTGCGCACCGTCATCGCCGCCCGCGATTCCAAGCGCTGGAAAGAGATCACCCACACCATCAAGGGCGCGGCGCGCGGCGTCGGCGCCTTTGCCTTCGGCGAAGCGGCGGCGGCGGCTGAGCCGGTCGATCCCGCCAACGGCGAACGCGCCACCCAGGCGGTGTCGCGGCTGTCGGAAGAAGCCATGGCGGTGCACGACTTCATCCGCGCCTATCTCGCCGCCTGAACCAGACCCTTATCCAACACTTTGCCGGAAGGACGGCGCGTGGGGGATGGACGAAGACGCGGGCAGCGCGCCAAAATATTTCCGGCGCGCCTGGATCGCGGGGGAAGACGCATGAAACGGCTATTTCTTGCATTCACCCTTGTGGCCGGGATGGCTAACACCGCGTCCGCCGCCGAACTGAAAGTGATGACGGTCGGCCTGGTGGGCAGCGGCTTGCGCACGCTCACGGCGAACTGGAGCCAAAAGACTGGAAACAGCGTGAAATTGGTGATTCCGCCTTCGGCGCTGGACCAGGTGCTGGAGGCGATGAAGACGCAGGATGCCGACGCCGTGCTGCTGCCGATGAGCGAGATGCCAAGCCAGGCCGCGCAATTTGCGCCCGGCACAATACGGCCCATCGGCCGCGTGGTGTTCGGCCTTGGCGCCAAGCCCGGCGGCCCCAGCCCCGCCATCGCCACGGCAGCGGCGTTCAAGGCCGCGCTGGCGGGCAAACGTGTGCTGGTCAACGATCCCGCGACCAGCCTGAATGGCCGCATGGCCAAGGCGATGCTGGAGAGTCCGGGCTTCGAAACCGTGAAGGTGCGCGGCATCTACAGCGCGGCAGCTGAACTGGTGCGGAGCGACGCCGACTATGTCATCACCGTGCTGCCGGAAGAGGTCACGCTCTCCAGCTTGAAGCTGGTAGGCGAAGTGCCGCCCGCGCTGGGGCTGAAGATCGATTTCGGCGGCGGGGTGACGGCCAAGGCCAGCCAGCCGGAACTGGCCGCACAATTCCTGGCCTATCTGACCAGCCCGCAGGCCGCTGCGGTGTGGAAGGCCGGCGGAGTCGCCGCGCCAATCCCCTTGCCCTGATCAGGTGCCCTGGTCGGGCAGCCTGCCCGTTCTGAAGCTACGCCTTCAGAATTGCTGCGCTGCAAAAAATTCTTATGGAACTCAGTATTTCCAGCTTTTATTTTGTTCGCGACTGCAATATCTTGTCCCTAGGTCAAGTTCTGACCCGCGCCGGAAATCCGGCGCTTTCAGCGGCGTAAGAACACGACATACCGCCAGGGCGGAACCGGGATTGATCCACCTCACCCACAGGAGATCATCATGGTTCGCAACATCCTTCCCCTCGCCTCCCTCACACTGCTCCTCACCGCCCGTGCGGCCTTGGCCGACGACGCGGCGCTGACGGCCCGCGTCGCCACCGCCGCCGAAAAGGCCTGCCCGACGCAGGTCTATGACGGCGGCCCCAAGCATCTGTTCTATCCGATGAGCTACAAGGCCGAGCACGAAACCTGCGTCCGCCTGGTCACGCGCCGCGCCCTGGCGCAGATCGCTGCCGCCAGCAGCGGCCTGGACCAGGTCGCGCAGAAGTAACCTGCAATTTCGGGGGTTCAGTGAGGCGCGCCTTGTCCGAGGGGCGCCTCGCTTTTCTACTTCGCGTCGCGTTTTTTTGCGTCGAACCTGGCGAATTCGTGCGCGATGGAGCGTTCGATCAGAACCCGCCAGACCGACTCCGCGATGGCCGGTGACAGGCCCGCCGCCTTGGCCTGCGCCAGCACCTTGGTCACCACGTCCTCGATCCGGGCCTCGTCGCGGATGGTGCCGCGATCGGTCTTCAGCACCGCCGCCCGCTCGATATAGGCTTGGCGCAGGGCCAGCAGCCGCACCAGCCGGCCATCCAGCGTGTCGATGGCGGCGCGCAGCACCGTCATATCGGCGCAATCCTCGGGACTCGTCAGGGGGGCGTCATTTTGCATCGCAGCACTTTTTATAGCAGGGGTTGTTGCGCTGGCTATTTTTACATATAAGAACGCCAGTTTCCCAAGGATTACACGAACTTAGGTGTGGAATTTCCATGCCTGCGAGGACCCGAGAGAGAATGAGCACGCCCATAGAGACAGATGTCATCATCATTGGCGCCGGCCCCATCGGTCTGTTCGCCGTGTTCGAACTGGGACTGCTGGACCTCAAATGCCATCTGGTCGACATCCTCGACCGTCCGGGCGGACAGTGCACCGAACTTTATCCGGAAAAGCCGATCTACGACATCCCGGGCCTGCCCATCGTCACCGGCCAGGAGCTGGTCAACCGCCTGCTGGAGCAGATCAAGCCGTTCGACCCGCAATATCACTTCAGCGAAATGGCGACGTCGCTGGAAAAGCTGCCCGACGGCAAGTGGAAGCTGAAGACCGACGCCGGCACCGAACTGGTTGCGCCGGTGGTGATCGTGGCGGCGGGCGCCGGCTCGTTCCAGCCCAAGCGTCCCCCGGTGCCGGGCATCGAGCTTTATGAAAATGCGGGCGACGGCATCGGCGTGCATTACGCCGTGCGCAAGATGGAAACCTTCCGCGGCAAGAACATCCTGATCGCCGGCGGCGGCGACAGCGCGCTGGACTGGGTGATCAACCTCGCCCCGCTGGCCAAGAGCATGACCCTGGTCCATCACCGCGATGGCTTCCGCGCCGCCGCCCACAGCGTCAACCAGATGCGCGAGCTGGAAAAGGAAGGCAAAGTGAAATTCCATGTCGCCTCGGTGAAGCAGGTCCATGGCGAGCCCGGCAAGCTGACGGGCGTCACCCTGGCCGGCGCCGACAAGAGCGAATGGCATCACGAAACCGATGCCTTCCTTCCCTTCTTCGGCCTCACCATCAAGCTTGGGCCCATCGCCGAATTCGGCATCAACCTGCACGAGAACCTGATCCCGGTGGACACCGCCCGGTTTGAAAGCCAGACCCCGGGCATCTTCGCCATCGGCGACATCAACACCTATGCGGGCAAGCTGAAGCTGATATTGTCCGGCTTCCATGAAGCGGCGCTGGCGTCCCAGGCCGCCTTCGCCATCGCCAGGCCGAACGAGAAGCTGCGGTTCCAGTACACCACCTCCTCATCGAACCTGCAAAAGAAACTGGGTGTTTCCTGATGAAGATCATCGGCACGGACCGTGAGGGCAAGACCCGCGAAGTCGAAGGCCGCGACGGCTGGAGCGTGATGGAAATCCTGCGCGATGCCGGGTTCGACATCGCGGCGGAATGCGGCGGCGCCTGCGCCTGCGCCACCTGCCATGTCTATGTCACCGACGGCTGGTACGAAAAGCTGCCCGCCCCGTCGGAAGCCGAGATCGACATGCTGGACATGGCGCTGGCGGTGGAGCCGGGCTCGTCCCGCCTGTCGTGCCAGGTGATCTGCTCGGACGCCACCGACGGCATCAAGGTCACTGTCGCGCCGGAATAGCCTGCAGTCTTCGCGGGGACAAAACTTCCCCTGGAGCGTTCGCCTGGTCCCGCTCACCCCGCGAGAAGGCGCGCGGTTGCGCCGTGTTGACAGGCCCGGCTTTTTCCCCGTTCCATGCCGTGCAGGGCGCGGCGCGAGAACCGCGCGGCAATGCGTTTTTTGCGCGATTTTCAGGGAAAGACCTCGAACATGAAGAATTCCGGCACGCCGCTCACCCGGCGCACGATGCTCAACAATTCCGCCGCGGTCATGGCGCTGGCGGCGACGCCGCTGGGCGAGGCGCTGGCGCAGGCGCCGGCGGCCGCACCGGCCAGCACCGCGCCCGCCAATACCGACTGGACGGCGCCGGCGGCCACCAACCGCGCCACGCGGTTTGCGCCGCTGGACCAGATCAACGCCTCCAACTTCAACACCCTGGAAGTGGCGTGGCGCTTCAAGACCGACAATTACGGCAATCATCCGGATGCGTTCTTCAACTCGACGCCGCTGGTGGTGAAGGGGCGCATGTACGCGACCGTCGGTCTGCAGCGCTATCTGGTCTGCATCGATCCGGCCACCGGCCAGCTGATCTGGTCCTACCATCATGATGAGAAGGGCCGCACCGGCGCGCGTGGCGGCTCGGGCTGGGGCTGCGCCTATTGGACGGACGGTACCGAGGAACGCATCCTCTATGTCACCATCAGCTACCAGCTGATCTCGATCGACGCCAAGACCGGTCTGCCCGATCCCCATTTCGGCAATGGCGACGAAGTCGATCTGCGCCTGGACTGGGACCACACGGTCGATCCGCGCGCCTCCGTCGTCGGCCTGCATGCGGCGCCCACCGTGGTGCGCAACACGGTGGTGGTCGGCGCCGCGTCCGCCTCCACCGGCCCGGGCCATATCCGGGGCTTCGATGTGAAGACCGGCAAGCGCAAATGGATCTTCCACACCGTGCCGCAGAAGGGCGAGTTCGGATACGACACCTGGAAGGCCGGTCAGGCCGAGACCGCCACCAACACCGGCGTGTGGGCGCCGATGACAGCCGATGAGGAGCTGGGCACCGTCTATTGCGGCGTCGAACTGCCCCAGGCCGACTGGATCGGCAAGACCCGCGAAGGCAACGCGCTGTTCACCGAAACCCTGGTGGCGCTGGACTGCGACACCGGCAAGCGCAAATGGCACTACCAGACCGAGCATCACGGCCTGTGGGACCGCGACATCTGCGCCGCCGCGATCCTGTACGACCTGCCTTACAACGGCAAAATGGTGAAGGCGCTGGCGCTGCCCACCAAGCAGGCCTTCCTGTTCGTGCTGAACCGCGAAACCGGCCTGCCGATCTGGCCGATTGAAGAGCGCAAGGTCGAAGCCGGCAACGTACCGGGCGAATGGTATGCGCCGACCCAGCCCTTCCCGACCAAGCCGCCGCCGTTCGATCACCAGGGCTTCACCAAGGACGACGGCATCGACTGGACCCCGGCGATCAAGGCCAAGGTGCAGGAGATCATCAGCCATTATCACCTGGGCCCGATCTACACCCCGCCCATCCTGGCGACGCCCACCATTTTCGGCACGCTGACGACGCCGGAGAACCAGGGCGGCTCCAACTGGCCGGGCGGCTCGCTCGATCCGGAGAATGGCGTCTTCTACATCTACTCCAAGTCGACGCCGCAGGTGTACGCCATCCGCCAGGGGGCTGACGGCACCGCCGCCCCCGCCGGTGCCACCGGCCAGGGCACCAATGACAATATGGGCGGTGCATTCGGCGGCGCCGCCAATCCGGGCGGGCGCGCCGGCGGCCTCGGCGGACCGGTCCGGCCGGGCACCAAGGACGGGATCAACGATCCGGTCTTCGTAAACCAGCTCACCCTGAACGGCATGTCGATCCTGAAGCCGCCTTATGGGCGCATCACCGCCATCGACCTGAAGACCGGCAACAAGATGTGGCAGGTCGCCCATGGCGAGACGCCGGACTACATCAAGAACAACGAACTGATGAAGGGCATCACCATTCCGCGCACCGGCCAATCCGGCGTGGCAGGCGTGCTGACCACCAAGTCGCTGGTGATCTGCGGCGATACCGGCCTGTTCACCGACGAACAGGGCCGCAAGGCCGCGCGGTTCCGCGCCTATGACAAGATGACAGGCAAGGAAGTGGGGGCGGTGTTCATGGAACAGGCCCAGACCGGATCGCCCATGACCTACATGCTGAACGGACGCCAGCACATCGTCGTCGCCAGCGGCGGCTTCAACGGCGCCGAGTTCATCTGCTACCGCCTGCCGGTGCCCCAGGCTGCCGGCGGCGGGCGCGGTGGCCGCGGCGGCGCTCCCGTCCCAGCCCCTGCGGGACGCGGCGCGGCCTCGGATTGAGGCGTCCATTATCGCAACGGTGGAAAAGGGGCCCTGTCCGGGGCCCCTTTTTCGTTGTCCGTCACGCGTGCGCTTCCTATCCTGACAAGCAGACATTGGGATGCCCGCCATGCTGGATCGCCGCACCGCCCTGAAATCCGGCGCCGCCGCGCTGGCTGCCGCCGCGTTTCCCGCGCAAGCCGCCGATGCAAGGCTGGCCGCGTTGTTCGACCGTTTTGTGCAGGAAAATCTCGACCTGTCGCCCTATTCGGCCACCAGCCTGGGACTGGATACCGGCAAGCGGGCGCACCAGAGGGGCGAAACCGATGACGCTTCGCTGGCGGGAATCGCACAAGCCAAGGCGCTGACCGGCAGCCAGCGCCAGCGTCTTGCCGCCATCAACCGCGCCGCGCTGACCGGAGCCGACCAGCTCAATTACGACATCGTGCTGTATGGCCTGGCCGCCGCCGACGCGGCGGGCAAGGCGTTCGGCTATGGCCCGGCCTCGGCGGGCCAGCCGTATATCCTGTCGCAACTCACCGGCAGCTATTGCAACACGCCGGCTTTCCTCGACAGCCAGCAGCCGGTGGAAACCAGAGCCGATGTCGAAGCCTATATGGCGCGCGTCGAAGGCTTCGCGCAGGCGATGGACCAGGAGAGCGAAGTCGCCCGCCATGACATGGCGCAAGGCGTGATCGCGCCGGACTTCGCCCTGGCCAAGACATTGACCCAGATGACGCAGCTGCGGGCCGAGACCGCGGAACGCTGCAACCTGGTGATGTCGGTGGTGAACCGCGCCCGGGCGAAAAAACTGGCCGGCGACTGGCAGGCGGCGGGCGGCAGGCTGGTGGCGGAAAAAGTCTATCCCGCGCTGGACCGCCAGATCGCCCTGGTGAAGCAGATGCAGAAAAAGGCCCGCCACGACGCGGGCTGCTGGGCCCTGCCCAAAGGCGGCGACTATTATCGCGCTTCGCTCACCTATTGGGCCACCACCGACAAGACGCCGGAGGCGATTCACCAGCTCGGCCTAGACATCGTCGCCGACCATTCGGCGAAGCTGGATGTCCTGATGAAGAAGCAGGGACTCACCAAGGGCAGCGTCGGCGCGCGGCTGCGGGCGATGTATGCCGACAAGCGCACTCTGTATCCCAATACCGACGCGGCCAAGGAAAGGCTGATCGCCGATCTCAATGCCCATGTGAAGAAAGTGCGGGCCGATCTGCCGAAATATTTCGGCGCCCTGCCCAAGGCCGACCTGCAGATCCGCCGCGTCCCCAAGAATATCGAGGCGGGCCAGCCCGGCGGCTATTACAACAACCCGTCACTGGACGGAAAGCGGCCCGGCATCTACTGGATCAACCTGCGCGACACCGCCGAAGTCCCGAAATGGACGCTGGGGACGCTGACGCACCATGAAGGCATTCCCGGCCATCACCTGCAGCTGGCGATCCAGCAGGAAGCCAACCTGCCGCTGATCCGCAAACTGTCTTTCTATTCCGCCTATATCGAAGGCTGGGCGCTCTATTCCGAGCAACTGGCGGTGGAGATGGGCGAATTCGCCGGCGATCCGCTGGGCGAGATCGGCCAGCTGCATGATTCCATGTTCCGCGGCGTCCGCCTGGTGGTGGACAGCGGCATGCACGCCTTGAAATGGAGCCGCGAACAGGCGGTGAAATACTATGTCGACGCGCTGGGCGACCTGGAGGCCAGCGCCGTCACCGAGATCGAGCGCTATGCGGTGTGGCCGGGTCAGGCCTGCAGCTACATGCTGGGCAAGCTGGCGATCCTGGCGGCGCGCGACAAGGCCAAGGCGGCATTGGGCGCCAAATTCGACATCCGCAAATTCCACGACGCCATCCTGCTGAACGGCGCCATGCCGCTGCAGCTGATCGACGGCGTGGTGGACAAATATATCGCGGGCGCGAAGACCTGAGCGGCCCTCGCGGGCCGGGGCGGTTCCGGCTAGCGTGCCCCACTTCCAAGTCGTGTGACTGTGTTGCGTGTGTTTTTCCTCCTATCGCACAGGTCCCATGGCAATTGCTCACATCTATACCGTTGCGTTCCAGGGCATCGAGGCGCGCCCCGTCGATGTGCAGGTGCACATCGCGGACGGCGGCTCGGGCCAGTTCACCATTGTCGGGCTGGCCGACAAGGCGGTGGCGGAAAGCCGCGAGCGGGTACGGGCGGCGCTGGCGGCCATCGGCCTGGCGATGCCGTTCCAGCGCGTCACCGTGAATCTCGCCCCCGCCGATTTGCCCAAGGAAGGCTCGCATTACGACCTGCCCATCGCGCTGGGCCTGCTGGCGGCGATGGGCGTCTTGCCCGCCTCCGAAATTGCGAACTACGTTGCGCTGGGCGAACTGTCGCTGGATGCGGCGGTGACGGCGGTGCCCGGCGTGCTGCCCGCCGCCATCGCCGCCAACGAACAGGGGCGCGGCTTGATCTGTCCGCAAGCCTGCGGACCGGAAGCGGCCTTCGCCGGCGAGATCGATATCCTGGCGACGCCGTCTCTGATCGCGCTGGTCAACCACATGAAGGGCGCCACGGTGCTGACGCCGCCGGTGCCGCGCATGCTGGCGCCCAGCCGCACCGCGCCGGACCTGCGCGATGTGAAGGGCCAGGAAAGCGCCAAGCGGGCGCTGGAGATCGCGGCGGCGGGCGGCCACAATCTTCTGATGATTGGCCCGCCCGGCGCGGGCAAGTCGATGCTGGCGGCGCGGCTGCCGGGGCTGCTGCCGCCGCTGGATGCGCGCGAGGCGCTGGAGATTTCATTGATCCAGTCGCTGTCGGGCACGCTGGAAGGCGGCGCGATTTCGCGGGAGCGGCCTTTTCGCAATCCGCATCATTCCGCCTCGATGGCGGCGCTGGTGGGCGGCGGGTTGAAAGTGAAGCCGGGCGAAGTGTCGCTGGCGCATCTGGGCGTGCTGTTTCTTGACGAGCTTCCCGAGTTCGCGCGGGCCGTTCTCGATTCCCTGCGCCAGCCGGTCGAGACCGGCGAAGCCGTGGTAGCGCGCGCCAACGCGCACGTGAAGTATCCGGCGCGGTTTCAACTGGTGGCGGCGATGAACCCATGCCGCTGCGGCTATCTCAGCGAGCCGGCGCGCGGCTGCGGCCGGGCGCCCCGGTGCGGGATGGATTATCAGTCGCGCATTTCCGGCCCGCTGTTCGACCGCATCGACCTGCATATCGACGTCGCCGCCGTATCGGCCTCGGACCTGTCGCTGCCCCCCGCCGCCGAAGGCAGCCGCGATGTGGCCAGGCGCGTGGCGGCGGCGCGCGCGATCCAGCGGATGCGGCTGGCGCCACACCACCTGCGCACCAATGCCGAAGCCGAAGGCGAAGTGCTGGAGGCCATCGCCGCGCCCGATCCGGCGGGGCGCAAGCTGCTGACCGAGGCGGCGGAACAGATGCAGCTGTCGGCGCGTGGCTATCACCGGGTGATGAAGGTGGCGCGCACCATCGCCGACCTGGGGGGAGCGCAGAGCGTCGGCAAACCGCATGTCGCCGAGGCGCTCTCCTATCGCCGCATCACGATGGTGTAACGTGCCCCGCCGCCGAAATCGGCCTAGGCTTGCGCCATGGATGACGACGACCAGCGGCGGCAGCAGAACCTTGTGGTCGCGGTCGCCGTCGTCCTGCTGGTCGTGCTGGGCAGCTGGGCTCTGATCGCCTTCAAGAAAAGCAGCGACCGGCTGGACTGCTACGCCGCCCATCACCGCAACTGCGACCCGATGCCGGATGCGCCGTAACCCCGGCCCTACTTCTTCGCGGGCTTCTCGGGCACGGTGACGGTCTTCATCGGGCCCATGCCGGTGACCAGCAGGATCAGGTCTTCGTCCTTCGAGCCGTCCCAATGGACCTGGTTGGCATGATCGATGGCGAAGCTGCCCTGCGGCAGGGGATAGGTGGTGGCCGGGTCAAAATGGTCCGACGTCGAAACCCACCAGGTGCCCGACACGACATAGGCGAAGCGGTCGGTGGTGTGGAAATGCGGATGGCTCATCTGCCCCTTGGGCCATTTGATGATGATGCCGTAGGGACCGGGCTTGTCGGGATCGCCATAGAGCGGCGCCTGCAGCTGGCCCAGGCTCTCCTTCTTGTACTTCAGGTCCTTGGGCAGGATGAAGGTGGCGTGGGACGGATCGGGCAGCACCGCCGTTTTGGGAATGACGGGCATGGTCTGGGCGGCGGCGGGCGCCACGAAAGCGGCAAGCGCAAGGGCAACAAAGGCGGAACGCATGACATCTCCAAGGGATGAGGAATGCCGACGTTTGCAGCCAGAATTCTTTCACGCAAGAGGGGCGGGAACTTTGCTTCCCCGCCAACCGTTATCAGCGATAATTTGGGAGGCTTATTATGAAACCAATCGCCATTCTGGGTGTCGTCCTCATTGTTCTGGGCATCGGCGGACTGGTCCTGCACAATGTGCATTGGACCGAGACCAAGAACGTCGCCAATATCGGCCCCATCCACATCAATTCCGAGGAAGACCACAACGTCTGGATTCCCACCGCTGCGGGTATCGCGGCGGTGATAGCCGGACTGGGCCTGGTGATGATGGGGCGCAAGTCTGCCTGAAACGTCCTGGCTTGGGCATGGCCGGCTTTGTGGCGGCATGGCGCCGCCACCCGCTCAGTCCTTGAGAAAGCGGCGTTGCCTGTTCTGAATTCGGGCCCTCTTCGCAGGCGCGAAGGGCATTACCACGTTGACATTCCAGGCCAGCGCCCGGAATCATCGGGCAATGCCGCGCCAGGCGGCCAACAAGAACAGACAAACCATTCAAGGGAGACGCCCATGAGCACCTTTGCCAGGATCGGCCTGCCTGCGCTCGCCATTGCCGCCGGCGCCGTCATCGCCTTCGCACCACAACTGCAATCGGCCCATGCCCAGGGCGGCGGTGCCGCCCCGGTCGATCCGGCCATGCATGCCACCGCCGCCGATCCGGCCGGCGCCCCGCCCGATCCGACCCATATCCCGATCGTGCTGCCGCCCGACATCAAGTGGACCGGCACGGTCGGCCGCTCGCAGTCGGCGACCCTGTATGGCGAGCCCAATACCCCCGGCAGCCCCTATGGCATACTGATGAAATGGTATCCGGGCAATTTCTCGCGTCCGCATTTCCACACCGCGCCGCGCTGGATCTATGTGATTTCCGGCACCTGGTGGGTGTCTTCCAGCAACGTCTATAACGAGAAGCTGACCTATCCGGTCCCGGCGGGCAGCTTTGTGCAGGACATGGTCAACACCGTGCACTGGGACGGCAGCCGCGCCGGCGACAAGGAGCCGGCGGTGTTGCTGATCACCGGCATCGGTCCGGCGGCTAACACCTCGGTCGATGTCAACGGCAAGGCGCTGCCGCCCAATCCGGGCCGCGGCGGGGCCCGTGGCGCGGCCGCCGGTGACGGCAACGGCGTCTATCCGGCACCCGGCCGCTAAAGCCGGACGGACTTCATCATGCGCCGCCCGCTTGCCGTGGGCGGCGCATTTGTCATGCGGCGCCACGGCGGACGGACATAGCGAGCCGTCGCCCGCGACCAGCGATAAGGGGGCAGAATGAACGACAAGACGCCGCAAGGCCGCAAATTCCATCCGATCTATCTTCTGCTGCTGGTGCCCTTCGTGGCGCTGCTGTGGGTACCCAGCTATGACCGCCTGGAGCCGCAGCTGTTCGGCATCCCCTTCTTCTACTGGTACCAGATGGCGTGGACATTGCTGGGCGCGGCCTGCACCTTGCCGGTCTATCTGCATGAAGAGCGCACGCAGCAGACGGGAGCCGGCAAGTGAGCGCCAATCCCGTCGCCATTACCGTCTTCCTCATCCTCTTTGTGATGGTCGCGTGCCTGGGCTTCGTCGCCACGCGCTGGCGCAAGGCCGACCTGCATTCCGTCCATGAATGGGGCCTGGGGGGCCGCAGCTTCGGCACCGTCATCACCTGGTTCCTGCTGGGCGGCGACCTCTACACCGCCTACACCTTCATCGCGGTTCCGGCCGCGATGTTCGCCACCGGTGCAGTCGGCTTCTTCGCCGTGCCCTACACCATCCTGATCTATCCCATCCTGTTCCTGTGCTTTCCGCGGCTATGGGCCGTGGCGCGGCGGCACGGCTATGTCACCGCCGCCGACTATGTGAAGGGACGCTTCGGCTCCAAGAGCCTGTCCCTGGCCATCGCCCTGACCGGCATCGCCGCCGTCATTCCCTATGTGGCGCTGCAATTGGTCGGCATGCAGGTGGTGTTCGCGGGCCTGGGCATTCCGTCCACCTTCGCGGGCATTCCCAACCTGCCGGTGATCATCGCCTTTGTGGTGTTGGCGGCCTACACCTATTCCAGCGGCTTGCGCGGCACCGCGCTCACCGCCGTGGTCAAGGATTTGCTGATCTATGTGACGGTGCTGACCGCCATTGTGGTGATCCCGTCGGCCCTGGGCGGCTATGGCAAGGTCTTTGCCAGCATCGATCCCAAGCTGCTGACATTGCCGCACGGCAGCGATACCAGCCTAGGCGGGACCTTCGCCTATGCCAGCCTGGCGCTGGGATCGGCCCTGGCGCTGTTCCTCTACCCGCACTCGCTGACCGGCATTCTGTCCTCGTCCTCCAGCATGGCGATCCGCAAGAACGCCATCCTGCTGCCGGCCTATTCGCTGGCACTCGCGCTGCTGGCGCTGTTGGGTTACATGGCGGTGGCGGCGGGGATCAAGGCGATGCCGGAATATGCGGCGGGCTTCGGCGCCTTCGGCAACAATTTTGCCATCCCGGCCCTGTTCTTGCACATGTTCCCCGCCTGGTTCGTAGGCGTGGCCTTTGCCGCCATCGCCATCGGCGCGCTGGTGCCGGCCTCGATCATGGCCATTGCCAGCGGCAACCTCTTCACCCGCAACATCTACAAGCAGTTCATCAACCCCAACTGCACCGACCGCCAGGAAGGCCGCGCCGCCAAGCTGGCATCGATGACGGTGAAGCTGGGGGCGCTGGTCTTTGTGCTGTTCTTCCCGACCTCGGCGGCGATCCAGCTGCAGCTGCTGGGTGGCGTCTGGATCTGCCAGACCCTGCCGGCGGTGCTGATGTCGCTCTACACCCGCTGGTTCCATCCCACCGGCCTGCTTGCGGGCTGGGCGGCGGGCATCATCAGCGGCACGGTGATGGCGTGGCAGCTGGGCCTGAAGAGCAGCGTCTACCCGCTGCATCTGGGCGGCCTCACCATTCCCTGCTACGCCGCGCTGCTGGCGCTGGCGCTCAACTTCGCCGTGGCGGCGCTGGTGACACTGGTGATGAACGCCGTCAGTCCCGACAGGACCGATGAAACCGTTCCGGCTGATTATATCGGGTGAACCGGCACTTATCGGCAAAAGGACAAGGCCGCCGCGAGGCGGCCTTTTTCTTTGCGCCGGTCCGAAAAGAAAGAAGGCCGCTCTCGAAAACGGGAGCGGCCTTCAAGTTTTGCGCGGGGAAACACGCAGTCTGAAATCCTTCGGCCGCTCGCTTTGGCTCGCGGCGTTCGCTGTTTTCGCAGGTCCACAGGACTTGCTCACGCGCTGCGCGCCACAGCTCACTACCCAAACCGGCCGGTAATATATTGCTCCGTCTGCTTCTTGTCGGGCGCGGTGAAGATCTTCTCGGTCAGGCCATATTCGACCAGTTCGCCCAGATACATGAAGGCGGTGAAGTCGGAGGCGCGCGAGGCCTGCTGCATGTTGTGGGTGACGATGACGATGGTGTAGTCGGCCGAAAGCTCTTCGATCAGCTCCTCGACCTTGGCGGTCGAGATGGGATCCAGGGCCGAGCAGGGCTCGTCCATCAGGATGACTTCGGGGCGCGTCGCCACCGAGCGGGCGATGCAGAGCCGCTGCTGCTGGCCGCCGGAGAGCGACAGGCCGGAGGCGTCGAGCTTGTCCTTCACTTCGTTCCAGAGCGCGGCGCGGGTCAACGCGCTTTCGACGCGGCCGTCCATTTCCGACTTGGGGATGCGCTCATAGAGTTTGATGCCGAAAGCAATGTTGTCGTATATCGACATCGGGAAGGGCGTCGGCTTCTGGAAGACCATGCCGATGCGGGCGCGCAGCAGGTTCTTGTCCTTGGCCTTGAGCAGGTTCTCCCCGTCCATCAGGATCTCGCCCTCGGCCCGCTGGTTGGGATAGAGTTCGTAGATGCGGTTGATGGCGCGCAGCAGCGTGGACTTGCCGCAGCCGGACGGGCCGATAAAGGCCGTCACCTTGCGCTCCATCAGCGGCAGGGTGATGTTTTTCAGCGACTTGTGCTCGCCATAGAAGAAGCTGAGATCGCGGATATCGATCTTGGCCTTGTCCGCGGCGTTGTCGGCGTGGGTCGCGGGCGTCAGATGGAGTGCGGCGTCCATGATCAGTTCCGTTGTTTGTTTTCAAGCAGGCGCGCGATGATCGACAGCACCAGCACCGTCGCGGTCACCAGGATGGCGCCGCCCCAGGCCAGGGTGTGCCAGTCCTGGTAAGGCGACAGGGCGTACTGGAAGATGATGTAGGGCAGCGACGCCATCGGGCGGGTCATGTCGGTGGACATGAAGGTGTTGCTGAGGGCGGTGAAGAGCAGCGGCGCCGTCTCGCCCAGGATGCGGGCGATCGCCAGCAATATGCCGGTGACGATGCCGGCCTGGGCGGCCTTCCAGGTCACGGACTTGATGACGAAATTCTGCGGCGCACCCAGGGCGAAGGCGGCTTCGCGCAGGCCGTTGGGCACCAGCAGCAGCATGTTCTCGGTCGTGCGCACCACCACCGGAATCACGATTACGGTGAGCGCCAGGGCGCCGGCGATGCCGGAGAAATGGTGGAAGGGCGCCACCACCAGCTCATAGACGAAAAGACCGGTGATGATGGAGGGGGTCGAGAGCAGGATGTCGTTGACGAAGCGGACCACGAAGGCCAGCCGCCCGAAGCGGGCATATTCGGCCAGGTAGGTGCCGGCGAACAGGCCGATGGGCGTGCCGATGAAGACCGCGCCCAGGCTCATCATCACGCTGCCGACAATGGCGTTGGCCAGGCCGCCCTTGCTGCCGGGCGGCGGCGTCGATTCGGTGAAGAGGCTGAGCGAAAGGGCGGCAAGGCCGTTCTTGAGCAGGGCGTACAGGATGAAGGCCAGCCAGATCAGGCCGAACAGGGCGGCGCCCAGCGACAGCACGATGAAGACGCTGTTGGCGAGGCGGCGGCGCAGATAGAGTGCGGAATTGCCAAGACCGGCGGCGTTGGTGCTCATTTGCCGGCCTTTCTTTCCATGGAGCGCAGCAGGATCAGGGCGGCGACCAGCACGATGAAGGTGATCGCGTAGAGCACCAGGCCCAGATAGATCAGCGATGAGACATACAGGTCGCTGGTGGCTTCGCTGAACTCATTGGCGATGGTGGCGCTGATCGAGGTGCCCGGCGCGAAGAGCGAGGCTTCGATGCGATGGGCGTTGCCGATCACGAAGGTGACGGCCATGGTCTCGCCCAGGGCGCGGCCCAGGGCCAGCATGGCGCCGCCGATGATGCCGACGCGGCTGAAGGGCACCGCCACCTTCTTCATCACTTCCCACTGGGTGCTCCCCAAGCCGTAGGAGGCTTCCTTCAGCACATTGGGCACGGTTTCCAGCACATCGCGCGTCACCGCCGAAATAAAGGGCAGGATCATGATCGAAAGGATCAGCCCGGCGGTGAAGATGCCGATGCCGTAAGGCGCACCGCCGAACAGGTCGTTCAGGACCGGCACATCCGCCACCAGTTCGATCACCGGCTCCTGCACATGGGTCTGGAACCAGGGGGCGAAGATGAACAGGCCCCAGATGCCGTAGATGATGGAAGGAATGCCGGCCAGCAATTCGATGGCGATGCCGATCGGGCGGCGCAGCATGCGCGGGCACAGTTCGGTGAGGAAGATGGCGATGCCGATGCCCATTGGCAGGGCGATCGCCATGGCGATGATGCTGGTGGCCAGGGTGCCGTAGATCGGCCCCAGGGCGCCGAAGATTTCACGGCTGGGGCGCCAGGCCTCGGTGACGACAAAACCGAAGCCGAAGGCCTTGAAGGCGGGGATCGCGCCGATGACCAGCGAGCCGATGACGCCCCCGAAGATCAGCAGCACCAGCAGCGCCGCACCCAGCGCAAGGGTACGGAAACGGGCGTCGCCCGCGCCCGACTTGGCGGCGGTGGCGGCTCGGGTGGTGAGAACAGATGTGTCGGTCAAGCTGATATCGGTCAAAGAGGCAGCCCCGGGACTTGAGGCGGCAATTCACATGGCGCGCACGCCACGAACATCACAGTTTTGCAAAGCTTTGATGACGCTCGCCAGCCAGGCTCCTTACGAAACATGCAAGCGTTTGATATCGCTCGTGTTTGTTTGATTTCCGCCTTCCGTCGCAGCGCGGTTTTGTTGCGCAAACACCTGGCTGCGACACCTCCCCCGGCGGGGCACTTCGCGCGCGGGGGAGGAAGCTGGCGGAGGCGACTGGTCGCCCGCGGAATGCGGGGCTCGAGCCTTGAAAGGAAATGCAGAAAATCCCGGAATTCCGGGATTTTTCCGGGCTGGATGCCGCCCTCTTTAAGCGTTTTTGAACGGGTGGCGAGGCAAGATTCCGGTCCTAGGGCCGGGGCGAAAGGCCCCTATTTTGAATCTGAGCGGTATCGTGCTTTTGACGCGCATCATTCGGATCGTGTTCGGCGGTCTGGCGGGCCTGATGCTGCTCGTCGCCTTCGCCGACATCCTGCTGCGTGGCCATCTCACCATCATCACGCCCGGAAGCTTCGGCGCCCTGCTGGCGGTGGCGCTGGCCTTCCTGCTGCAGACCCTGCTGGTGGCGCGCGAGAAGAGCGAGATGCTGGCGGCCCAGGCGCTGCAGCTGAAACAGTTCGCCGCCCGGCTGGAAGCCTCGCTGAAGAATGCCGCCACCATCAACGCCCGGCTGAACCAGAGCGAAGTCCGCTACAAGGGCCTGGTCGACGCGCAGGGCGACGCCATGTTCCGCCGCGACGCCGCCAGCCGCCTGACCTATGGCAACGCCGCCTTCTTCAAGATGTTCGGCCTCGATCCCGCCCGCAGCCTTGGCTATCCCTTCGCGCCGGAGCCGCATCCGCAAAGCCGCGGGCCGCTGGTCGGCCTCTTCACGGCACAGGAATCCGGACAGAACCGTTCACGCTATGACAGCCATGTGCGCACGGCCCATGGCTGGCGCTGGATCGCCTGGGAGGATTTCGCCGTGCGCGATTCCCATGGCCGGCTGGTGGAAGTGCAGAGCGTGGGCCGCGACATCACCGAGCGCAAGGCGCTGGAGCAGGCGCTGATGGAAGCGCGCGATTCCGCCGAAGCCGGGTCGCGCGCCAAGTCGGGCTTCCTGGCGACCATGAGCCACGAGATCCGCACGCCGATGAACGGCGTGCTGGGCATGGCGCGCCTGCTGATGGAGACCAATCTCACGCCGGAACAACGCACCTATACCAACGCCATCACCGAATCCGGCGAGGCGCTGCTGGCCCTGATCGGCGACATTCTTGACTTCTCCAAGATCGAATCCGGCATGCTGACGCTGGATGAGGACGAAGTCGATCTGCGCCAGGTGATCGGCACGATCTGCGAATTGCTCTCCACCCGCGCCCACGCCAAGGGCGTCGAGCTGGTCAGCATCATCGGCGCCGATGTGCCCCGGATCATCCGCGCCGACCGGCTGCGGCTGCGCCAGGTCGTCACCAATCTGGTCGGCAACGCGGTCAAGTTCACCGAGACGGGCGGCGTCAGCCTGACGGTGACGCAGGTGATGGGCAGCGAGCGTCATTTCCTGCGCTTCGAGATCCGCGATACCGGCGTCGGCGTGGCGGTGGAAAAGCGTGACGCGATTTTCGAGGAATTCGTCCAGGCCGATTCCAGCCATGCCCGCAAGTTCGGCGGTACCGGGCTGGGTCTGGCCATTTCCAAGCGCCTGGCCGAAGCCATGGGCGGCAGCATCGGCGTCTGCGATGCGCCCGACATTGGCGGGCTGGGCGGTTCCTGTTTCTGGTTCACCATTCCCGCCATCGTGGTGGAGGGCGCGCCCGCCGAGCGGCCGCTGGCCGGGATGCGCATCGCGGTGATGACGCCCAACCGCCTGCTGGCCCATGGCCTCTCCGCCCAGATCCGCGAAGCCGGCGGCGCTGTCGTCGGCGTGACGGTCGCGCCAGGCGACCGGGTCGATGCCCTGCTGATCGATGGCGGCACTGGCGCCGAGCCGCAGCCGGTGGTGGAGCCGCAAGGCGCCGTGCCTGCCTTGCTGCTTGCCGCGCCCGCGGCGCGCGGCAAGCTGGACGCGCTGATGACACACGGTTTCGCCGGCTATCTGCTCAAGCCGGTGCGCCAGGCGGCGTTGGCCGAACGGTTGCTGGGATTGCACAGCGCCATGCCCGCCGACGCCGCCCCGCCCCCGCCGGCGCAAACACCACCGGCGCCATCGCTGCTGGGAAGCTGGAACGCCATCGCCGCGCCGGATGACGTGCCGCCGCTGGTGGCCGCGCCCGCTCCGGCACCGCCCGCGCCGCAGCCGCCGGCGTCGAAGCTGGCGCATCCCATTCCCCAGCCGGCCCCGACCGCGACAAGCCAGGACGGCCTCATCATCCTGCTGGCCGAGGACAATCCCATCAACATGATGCTGATCCGCGAATTGCTGAAGCGGCGCGGTCACAAGGTGGTCGAAGTCACCACCGGCACCGATGCGGTCAAGGCGATGGCGGCACAGCCTTTCGATCTGCTGCTCACCGACATTCACATGCCCGGCATGGACGGCATCGAGGCGGCCCGCGCCATCCGCAAGGACGAGGCCGCGACGGGCCGTGTCCGCGTGCCCATCGTGGCGCTGACCGCCGACGCCATGGAGACCGGCAAGCGCGCCTGCCAGGAAGCGGGGATGGACGGCTTCCTCACCAAGCCGGTCGATCCCGCCGAGCTGGAGGAAATGTTCCTGATGCTGTTCCCATCCGAGGACGGGCCGCTTATCGTCGCGGCATGACAGGCACTGCTTCGGGGGCGGGCGAGCTGAAAAAGGCGCGCAGGCGCTACACGTTTCGCGACTATCTGAACCGCCGCGTGCTGACCATGCTGGCGCTGGGCTTCTCGTCCGGCCTGCCGTTCCTGCTGGTCGCCAACACCTTCGGCTACTGGCTGCGTGACGAAGGCATCGCGCTGACCGCCATCGGCTTCCTGTCCTGGGTCGGCTTCGCCTATTCGCTGAAATTCCTCTGGGCGCCACTGCTCGACCGGCTGGATGTGCCGGGGCTGGGCCGGCTGGGCCGCCGCCGCGGCTGGATGGCGCTGACCCAGATCGTCATCGCCTGCGGCCTGGTGGCGATGGCGCTGAGCGGAACGAGCCACGGCCTGGTGCAGCTTGGCGTCTGCGCCCTGGTAGTGGCGTTCGCCTCGGCCACACAGGACATCGCCATCGACGCCTGGCGCATCGAGGCGGCGGCAAACAAGGACGAGCTGGGCCTGCTGACGTCCGGCTACACGGTGGGCTATCGCACCGCGTTGTTGATGAGCGAGGCGGTGATCCTGCCCATCGCCCAGCGCCTGGGCTGGAACGAATCCTACATTCTGTTCGGCGCCATGATGATGGTGGGCCTGACCGCGACGCTGCTGGCCAGTGAACCGGCGCGCGCCGACGCGGTGATGGACGCAAAGGACAAGGCAAAACCGCTCTGGACACCGCGCGGCCTGTTCGACGCCATCGCCGGACCGTTCATCCAGTTCTTCCGCGCCCATGGCGCCGACGCCCTGCTGATGCTGGTGGCGATCAGCCTGTTCCAGCTTCCCAACTTCGTCAGCGGGCCGATGTACAATCCCATGTATGTCGATCTCGGCCTCACCAAGGACATGGTCGGCGCGGTGCGCGGCAGCTTCGGCCTGATCGGCGTCTTCGCCGGCGTGGCGGCGGGCGGGCTTTTGTCGGTGCGGCTGGGCCTGATACCGGCCCTGATGATCGGCGGCCTGGGCCAGATCGGCGGCACCATGCTCTATGCCGCCGTTCCCTACGCCCATGACCCGGTCAGCTTCGCGGCGATCATGGCGCTGGACAATTTCGGCATCGCCATGGCCGGCGTCACCCTGATCGCCTACATGTCCAGCCTGACCAGTCTGGGCTACACCGCCACCCAGTATGCCCTGCTTTCCTCGGCCTACGCCCTGGCGGGAAAGTTCCTCAAAGGCTTCTCCGGCCTGACCGTGGATACGATGGCCCAGCATGTGGGCCGGATCGACGCCTATGTCCTGTTTTTCCTGGGCTGCGGCGTCATCGGGGCGCCTTCCCTGCTGCTGTTCGCCCTCTTGGAGCGCCGCCGCCGGGCTGCGGCCGGACTGGCCCCCAGTCCCGGTTAACGTGTTCGGAAACCTGACGTTTCCGGCTCCATTACAATTCCCCTACCCTCGGGACCCCAAGCTGGGGTAAAATTGCACAACTGTCGCAGTTCAGGCGTAAGACCTGCGGCGAAAGGGCGCGAATCGCCGTGCCCGCGCGTGGTTTGGGGTCAGGAAGATACCGTGGTCAACATCTATGAAGCCGGTTCGTTTGAAGGCCGCGTTCTGACCTGGCCGGTGCTGGCCGCGTCGGGCGCGCTGGAAGTGCGCCTGGCCGAGACCGAGCATGAAGTGCGCCAGGCCCAGCATCTGCGCTACCAGGTTTTCTATGAAGAGAAGAGCGCGGTGCCGTCGGACGAGATGCGTGGCGAGCGCCGCGACTTCGACAAGTATGACGATGTCTGCGACCACCTGCTGGTGGTCGACCGCGAAGCCCATGGCGAGGACGGCCAGCCGCTGGTGGTGGGCACCTATCGGCTGACCCGCGAGAAGGATGCCGACAAGGTCGGCGGTTTCTATACCGCAGGCGAATTCGACCTGGGCCGCATGATCAGCGGCATGCCCAAGGGCACCAAATATCTGGAGCTGGGCCGCTCCTGCATCCTGCAGAGCTATCGCAGCCGCCCCGGCACCATGCAGCTGCTGTGGAAGGGGCTGATGGCCTATGTCGCGCGCTTCGATATCGACCTGATGTTCGGCTGCGCCAGCTTCCCCGGCACCGACACCGAGGCGATGAAGCTGCCGCTGTCCTACCTGCACCATTTCCATCCTATGCCGGCCGACCTGCTGGTGACGGCGCGCGCCGACTTGTATCAGCCGATGAACCGCATGCCGGCCGATGCCATCGACGCCCGCGAAGGCATTCGCAGCCTGCCCGCCATTCTCAAGGGCTATGTCCGCGCCGGCTGCTGCATCGGCGACGGCGCCGTGATCGATCACCAGTTCGATACCACCGACGTCTTCATCTTCTTCCCGCTGTCGGGGATCGACGCGCGCTACAAGAGCCGGTTCGGCCTGATCAAGTAGCCGTCACCCCAGATCGAAGATCAGCACTTCCGCCGCCGTGAGCGAGCGCACGGCGATGCTTTCCTGGTCGGTGATGGCGGCGGCGTCGCCAGCCGCCAGGATCTGACCGTCCACCGTCACATCGCCCCGCGCCACATGCAGCCAGGCCTTGCGGCCGGGCGCCAGCGCGTGAAGAGCCTCGATATCGACTTCCAGCCGGGCCGCCCAGATTTCAGCGTCCTGCACCAGGCGCACTTCGTTCGCCACCGGCTCGGGCGCGGCGATGCGGGCGAAATGATTGTGCACCGCCGCCTGGTCGATCACTTTCTGCTCATAGCCCGGCGTGATGCCCTTCTTCGACGGCATGATCCAGATCTGCAGCAGATGGCAGGTCTCGCTGGCCGAGGCATTGAACTCGGCATGGGTGATGCCGTGACCCGCGCTCATGCGCTGGATTTCGCCGGGGCGGATGGTGCCGCCGCCGCCGCTGGAATCACGGTGGCTGATCGCGCCGTCGAGAATATAGGTGACGATTTCCATGTCGCGGTGCGGATGGGGCGGGAACCCGGCGCCGCCCTTGATCCAGTCTTCGTTGATGACCCGCAAGGGGCCGAAGCCTTCATTGGCGGGATCGTAATAATCACCGAAGGAGAAGCTGTGCTTCGATTTGAGCCAGTCGATGCTGGTGTCGCCGCGCTCATCGGATCTGCGAATGGTAATCATGGCGTGACCTCAAGGCTGTTGCCATCCCTATATAAGCATTCCGTCAAGCGGCCGCCCGCCTGGCCTCGATGGCGTCCCAGACCAGGGCAGCGATGTCGGCGCCGCCGAATCGGCGCACTTCATGGATGCCCGTGGGAGAGGTAACGTTGATCTCGGTCATATAGTCGCCGATGACGTCGATGCCGGTGAAGATGAAGCCGCGCTGCTTCAATTCCGGGCCGATGGCGGCGCAGATCGCCCTTTCCCGCGCCGTCAGTTCCGTCGCTTCGGGCCGGCCGCCGACATGCATGTTGGAGCGGGCCTCGCCCTGGGCGGGGACGCGGTTGATGGCGCCGGCGAATTCCCCGTCCACCAGAATGATGCGCTTGTCGCCCTTGCGGACGTCCGGCAGGTAGCGCTGCACGATCACCGGCTCGCGGTAGAAGGCGGTGAACATCTCCAGCAGCGAGCCCAGGTTTTCGTCATGCTCGCCGACACGGAAAACCCCGGCACCGCCATTGCCGTAAAGCGGCTTGAGGATGATGTCCTTGTGTTCGGCGCGGAAGGCGCGGATTTCGCGCGGGTCGGACGAGATCAGGGTCGGGGGAACAAATTCCGCGAACTGGGTGACGAACAGCTTTTCCGGGGCATTGCGCACCTGGGCCGGATCGTTGACCACCAGCGTTTTCGGGTGAATGCGCTCCAGCAGGTGGGTGGCGCTGATATAGGACATGTCGAAGGGCGGGTCCTGGCGCATCAGCACCACATCCAGCGCCGAAAGGTCTTGCACCGACGCCGGGCCGAGCGCGAAATGGTCGCCCTTCACATTGCGCACCGACAGCGGGCGGATGAAGGCGCTGACCACGCCGTCGCGCCAGCTCAGATCCTTGGGACCGTAATAGAAAAGCGAATGGCCCCGGCTTTGCGCTTCCAGCGCCAGCGCGAAGGTGGAATCGCCGTTGATGTCGATCTTCTCGATCGGGTCCATCTGGATCGCGACGCTGAGGCTCATGGCCAATTCCTTTTACAAATCATCGGCGCGCCAGGCGTCGGCATGATGCCGGGGCCAGCGTCCGGGCGCCACGGCGATAATGTCGAAGCGGGCGCCCCGCCCCTGCAGGTCAGGACGGCCCGGGAGATATAGGTGGGCGGCGCGGGCAATGCGAGTCCGCTGCCCCCGCCCCACCGAGAGCATGGCGGCCTCATGACTTGTACGCGCCTTGACCTCGACAAAGCAGACCGGGCCGAAGGGCGGCAGCGCCACCATGTCGATCTCGCCCAGCGGCGTCTTCAGGCGGCGGCCCAATATGCGATAGCCCTTCAGCCGCAGCGCCCAGGCCGCCAGCGTCTCGCTGCGGCGGCCCCGGGTCTCGGCGGCCAGGCGGCTATTCATCTTTTAATTCCCCCACATCCTTCAATTCCAAAGCCCGGTCATAGACGCTTTTGCGCGCCGCACCGGTCAGGGCGGCGATCATTTCGGCGGCGGCCTTCACCGGCATGAAGGGCAGCGCCGCCTGCAACGCCGCGTCGATGGCCATCGTGTCGGGCACGACGTCTTCCGGCGGCCCGATCACCAGCGTCACTTCGCCCTTGGGCGGGCCCGCCTTTTCGTAATGCGCCGCCAGTTCGCTGAGCGGCCCCCGCCGCACCTCTTCATGCAGCTTGGTCAGCTCGCGGGTCACTGCCGCCGGGCGGTCGCCCAGCACATCGCGCATCGCGGCCAGGCTTGTCGCCAGGCGCTGCGGTGATTCAAACAGGATCAGGCTGGCGCGCACGTTTTTCAGTTCTTCCAGCGCCCGCACCCGCTCGCCCGCCCGGTTGGGCAGGAACCCGGCGAAAAGAAAACGGTCGGTGGGCAGCGCCGCCAGGGTCAGCGCCGCCAGCGCCGCCGAAGGGCCCGGCAGCGCCGTCACGACGATGCCCTCCTGAATGGCTTCGCGCACCAGCTTGAAGCCGGGATCGGAGACCAGCGGCGTGCCCGCGTCGCTGACCAGCACAATGCGGGCGCCCTGGCGCAGCTTTTCCAGGATGCGCGGGCGTGCCTCTGCCGCGTTATGGTCATTATAAGGGCTCAGGCTCTGCTTCAGCCCATGGATGGAAAACAGCTTGCCGGTGACGCGCGTGTCTTCCGCCAGCACCAGGTCGGCCGCCGCCAGTGTCGCCAGCGCCCTGAGCGTGATGTCGCCGGCATTGCCGATGGGGGTGGCGAGGACGTAAAGACCCGGCGCCAGTTCCCGCCCAGCCGACGATTTACCCTCGCCGGACGGGGCCTTATGGTCAGTGTGCGAAGGATGATTTGATGCTGGTTTCATATCACAGGCCTATACGCCTTTTTGCCATTGCCTTGGCTGCCGGGATAGTCGCCCTGGCCGGTTGCGCCCAGCCACCGCCGCCGCCCGCCCCCGCCCCGATGGAAGCGCCGCCGCCCCCGCCGCCGCCAGAGGAACCGCCGGCGCCCAACGCCCTGAACAAGGACCTGCCCAGTTTCCTGCGGCTGCCCAATATTGCCAAGGACGCCACCCCGGTGCGGGTCGGCGTGATCCTGCCCCTGACCTCCAGCAACCCCGCCACCCGCGCACTGGCCCAGTCGATGCTGAAGGCGGCGCAGCTGGCCCTGTTCGATGGCGGCAACGCCAACATGGTGCTGATGGTGGATGACGAAGGCAATGGCGGCATCCCCGCCGCCGCCGCCGCGAACCGCCTGTTGGCCCAGGGGGCGGAAGTGATCGTGGGACCGCTGTTCGGGCCATCCGTATCCGCCGTCGCCCCGGTGGCACGCGACAAGGGCGTGCCGGTGCTGGCCTTCTCGACCGAGAAATCGGTGGCGGGAAAGGGCGCCTATCTCATCAGCTTCCTGCCCGAGAACGAGGTCAATCGCGTCGTCGCTTACGCCGCCGCCAAGGGCCACAAGGATTTCGCCGCCCTGGTGCCGCGCACCGCGTATGGTGAACTGGCGGCTGACGCCATGAAGACGGCGGTGAACGCCGCCGGTGGCCGCATGGTGGAAGTGGACCAGTTCACCCCCACCCCGGCGGGCGCGCTGGAACCGGCGGGCAAGATCGCCAAGTCCGGGGCCGATGCCGTGCTGATCGCCCAGGGCGGGCCGGTGCTGAAGACCATTGCCCCAACCATGAATGCCAGCCCGAACAGCAGCGCCCGGATTCAATTGCTGGGCACCGGCCTGTGGGACGATGACAGCCTGGCGCGCGAAGCGGCGCTGGAAGGCGGCTGGTATGCCGCGCCCGAACCGAATGCCGATGCCGGCTTCACCGCCAGATATCGCGCCACCTTTGGCGCCGCCCCGGCCAATATCGCCTCGCTGGCCTACGACGCGGTGGCGCTGGTGGCGCTGCTGTCGCCAGGGGACGCCTATCACCGCTTCACCAAGGCGGCGCTGATGGACGCCAACGGCTTCACCGGCGTCAGCGGCACTTTCCGCTTCCGCGCTGACGGAACCTCCGAACGCGGGCTGGCCGTGCTGGAAATGGGACGCGACGGACCCAAGGTGGTCGATCCCGCGCCCAAGACGTTCCAGCAGCACCGGGGCTCCTAATGTTGCGCCGGGGGCTGGCGGCTGTTGCGCTGCTGCTGGTCTGCGCCCTGCCGGCGCGGGCCGCCGTCACCATCGATTTCTATTCGCATGAGTTCGCGCTGGTGGCGCGCAGCGGCAACACCTATTTCCCGCACGGCTTCGCGCTGCTCTCCGGCACGACGGACGACGGCACGCCCGTGAGCGCCAATCTCGGTTTCACCGCCAAGAACATCTTCATCAATGTGCTCTGGGAAAAGATCACCGGCGAGATGGACCCGACGCCCTTGCCGACCGGTTATGTCGACAGCGCACAGAAACGCTTTTCACTGATCCTGACCGACACGCAGTATCGCGCCGTGCTGGCGGTGGCGGACAAGTGGCGCAACGCACCGCAACCGTCCTATGACATAGACGAACACAACTGTGTGCTGTTCGTGAAAGACCTGGCGCGGACGGTGGGGCTGTCGGTGAGCGACGACCGCAAATTCGTCCGCGATCCCATCGGGTTTCTGGGCGATGTGGCGGCGCGCAATTCTGTCCTGCTCGCGCAGTATGGCAATCCCGTCGCCGCGGCGCCGCCGCAGGCAGAGGACACCACCGCCCTGCAGCAGCGGGTGCGGCAGCTGGAAAAAGAAGCCGGGCGCTAGTTCAGCAGCGCCGCGATCACCGCATTCAGCAGCAGGCGCCCGCGCGGCGTGGCGGTGAGCCAGTCGCCTTCCAGTTGCAGCAGGCCCTGCGCCACCAGCGGCGCGATCTTCGCTTCGGGCGGTCGCGCGCTCCACCGCGCTTCATACGCGGCCAGATCAAGCCCTTCGGCCAGGCGCAGATTCATCAGCAGGTGCTCGCGGGCGGCATCGGCGTCGCTGATGTCGAATTGCTCGGCCGTACCATGGCCGGTCTTTTCCACCGCGTCGCGCCAACGTTCCGGCAGGCGGATCGTGGCGGTGGCGATGCGTTTGCCGCCGCGCTGCAGCCGGCCATGCGCGCCGGGACCGGCGCCGGCATAGTCGCCATAGCGCCAGTAGATCAGGTTGTGGCGGCTTTGCGCGCCCGGCTTCGCATGGTTGGAAATCTCGTAGGCAGGCATTCCCGCCGCTACGGTGATTTCCTGCGTCGCCTCGAACAACGCCACGGCGTGGTCATCATCCGGAATATGCAGGCGGCCCTTTTGCTGCTGCAGATTGTAGGGCGTCTGCGGTTCGATGGTGAGCTGGTAGAGCGACAGGTGTTCGGTGCCCAGCGACAGCGCCTCGGCAAGTTCGCCGCGCCACGCTGTTTCGGTCTGGCCGGGGCGGGCATAGATCAGATCGAGCGAGACGCGGTCGAACGTCTTCTGCGCCAGCGCCAGCGCCGCCAGCGCTTCCGCGCGGTCATGCAGGCGGCCAAGATTTTTCAGGTCGGAGTCGTTCAGCGCCTGCACGCCAAGCGAAACGCGATTGATCCCGGCTGCGCGATAATCGGCGAAGCGGGCGGCGTCCGACGAGGCGGGATTGGCTTCCAGCGTGATTTCGGGATCGTTCGCCATCGGCCACAGCGCCGCGATCTTGCGCAGCACGCGCCCGGCGGCAGCGCCCGACATCAGCGAAGGCGTGCCGCCGCCAAAGAAAATGGTTTCAACCACCGGGCGCTCGGCTTGTTGCACCGCCGTCCATTCCAGTTCGCGTTCGACGCCGCTGACCCAGGCGTCCTCATCGACCACGGTGCGGACATGGGCGTTGAAGTCGCAATAGGGGCATTTGGCGGCGCAGAAGGGGAAGTGGATATAAACGCCGAAGCTCACAGGCTTTCCGCAAACACGCCGCTGTGCAGCAGCTTCTCGAAAGCCAGCGCGCGGTGGCTCATGGCGTGCTTCTTGTGCGGCTCCATTTCCGCGAACGTGACATCCATGCCGGTGGCGACGAAGATGGGATCATAGCCGAAGCCGTGGTCGCCGCGCGGCGGGAAGGTGAGCGTGCCATGGACTTCGCCGACAAAACTCTGCGTCTCGCCATGCGGCGAACAGAGCGACAGGGCGCAGGTGAACCAGGCGGCGTAGTCGGTGGCCGCTTTCTCGCGCAGTTCGCGCTCGATCCGTGCCATGGCGATGGCAAAATCTTTCGTCGGCCCGGCCCAGCGGGCGGAATAAATCCCCGGCGCGCCATTCAGCGCCGCCACGCTCAGCCCGGAATCGTCAGCCAGGGCAAAGTGCCCGCTGGCTAGCGCCGCGGCACGGGCCTTGAGTTCGGCGTTGCCGGTAAAGGTGGCTTCGGTTTCGTCCGGTTCGGACAGGCCCAGGTCGCCGGCGCCGATCGGCTCGATGCCATGCGGGCCGAGCAAGGCCTTGATCTCCCGCACCTTGCCGGGATTGTGCGAAGCGACGACCAGGTGGCTGCCGCGCGGCAACCTCACGCCAGAACACTCTTCTGCAGCGCGACCAATTCGCCGATGCCCTTGCGGGCCAGGCGCATCAATTCGCCCAGTTCCGTCTCGCTGAAGGGGGCGCCTTCCGCCGTGCCCTGCAGCTCGACAATGCCGCCCGCGCCGGTCAGCACGAAATTGGCGTCGGTCTCGGCGGTGGAATCCTCGTCGTAATCCAGGTCCAGCACCGGCACGCCCTTGACGATGCCGCACGACACGGCGGCGACATGGTCCTTGATGACGGGCTGGCTCACCATGCCGACCTTCTTCATGAAGGCGACACACTGGCTGAGCGCCACGAAGCCACCGGTGATGGCGGCGGTGCGGGTGCCGCCATCGGCCTGCAGCACGTCGCAGTCGATCACGATCTGGCGTTCGCCCAGCGCCGCCTGGTCGATCACGGCCCGCAGGGAGCGCCCGACCAGGCGCTGGATTTCCTGGGTGCGCCCCGACTGCTTGCCCGCCGCCGCCTCGCGGCGCATGCGGTCATGGGTGGAGCGGGGCAGCATGCCATATTCCGCCGTCACCCAGCCCTTGCCGGTGCCCTTGAGGAAGGGCGGGGCCTTTTCTTCCAGGCTGGCGGTGACCAGCACATGGGTATTGCCGAACTTCACCAGGCAGGAGCCTTCGGCATGCAGGGCGAAGCCGGGGGTCAGGCTGACGGCCCGCATCTGGTCCGGAGTACGGTTTGAGGGACGCATGGGGCCGCCTATAGTTGAAGTCTGAATGGTGGGGCGTTACCTACCGGCGTGGGCGAGCCTGCGCAACTGCTCACCCGGACTGAGAAATACACTATCATTATCAAGGACTTGGTTTTGGATTCGGCCTTCCCTCCCAGCCCCCTCGGTGACCGGCCGCGCGAGGTCTTCCGCCATCTGGTGGAAGCCTTCCTGGCGAGCGGCGAGCCGGTGGGCAGCCGCACCCTCTCCCAGCGCCTGCCCGTGACCCTGTCTCCCGCCTCGATCCGCAATGTCATGGCCGATCTGGAGGCGATGGGCCTGCTCTATGCCCCCCATACCAGCGCCGGGCGGGTGCCGACCGAGCGGGGCCTGCGCCTGTTCGTGGACGGAATGCTGGAAATCGGCGACCTCACCACCGCCGAGCGCGACACGCTGGAAGCGCGCATGAGCGCCAGTGGGCAACGGCTGGAAGATGTGCTGACCCAGGCGACCCAGTCGCTGGCGGGCTTGTCGCGCTGCGCCGGCCTGGTGGTCACCGCCAAGCAGGATGCCGCCCTCAAGCATGTCGAATTCGTCGCCGTCGCGCCAGGCAAGGCCTTGGTTATCATGGTGTTCGAGGACGGCCAGGTGGAGAACCGCTTCATCGAAACCCCGGCGGGGCTGCCGGTTTCGGCCCTGTGGGAGGCCAGCAATTACCTGGGCGCGCGGATGCGCGGCCGCACCCTGGACGATGCCCGGGCCGAAGTGCTGGCGGAACTGGAAAGCGAGCGGGCAGCGCTGGACAGCCTGACCGCCAAGATCGTGGCCGAGGGGCTGGCGACCATGACCCAGGCGCCCGCAAGCGCCGTGGCCGAGGAAAAAACCCTGATCGTGCGGGGCGCCTCCCATCTGCTGGACAGTGTCGAGGCCCGGGCCGACATCGACCGGGTGCGTCACCTGTTCGACGATATCGAGCGCAAGAATGACCTGATCCGGCTGCTGGAACTGGTCAAGGCCGGCGACGGGGTGCGGATCTTCATCGGCTCGGAGAACCGGCTGTTCAGCCTGTCCGGATCCTCCATCGTCGCCGCCCCTTACGCCAATGCCGCCGGACACATTGTCGGGGTGATTGGCGTTCTGGGACCAACAAGGCTGAATTACGGCCGCATCATCCCCATGGTCGACCATACCGCGAAAGTCATTGGACGATTGCTGGGCTAAGCATTAAGGAAGCGCCCCATGAATGATACCCACGAAGAACCCACCCAACTGCCCGATTCCGAGAACCCGCATGCGGCCGAATTTGCCGTGCTGGAAGCCCTGAAGCTGGAGAATGCCGAGCTGAAGGACCAGCGGCTGCGCGCCCTGGCCGAGATGGAGAATGTCCGCCGCATCGCCGCCCGCGAAAAGTCGGAAGCCTCGGTCTATGCCGTCACCAAATTCGCCCGCGACATGGTCGAGATCGCCGACACCTTCGCCCGCGCCCTGGCCGCCTGCCCGCCGGCCATCCGCGACGCCGCCGATCCGCAGCTCAAGGCGGTGCTGGACGGCGTCGAGGCCACCGACCGCCAGCTGCTGTCCACCCTGGAACAGCACGGCGTGAAGCTGATCGACACGTCCGACGGCAAGTTCGATCCCAATTTGCACCAGGCCATCGCCGAAGTGTCGGGGAACGGCAAGCCCGCCGGCAGCATCGTCGATGTGGTGCAGACCGGCTATCGCATCGGCGAGCGCCTGCTGCGCCCCACCATGGTGACGGTGGCGAAGAAGGATTCCACGGCGCAGGGTGTCGATACCAAGGCCTGAGCGCAGAAGGGGACTGCCATGTCCGAACTGAAGCTTGTCGTCGCCGGCGCTTCCGGCCGGATGGGGCGCACCCTGATCCGCGAAATCGCACAGGGGTCCGGCATCACCCTGTGTGGTGCGCTGGAAATGGAAGGCCACCCCAACCTGGGACTGGATTCGGGCATCCTGTCGGGCATGCAGCCCAACGGCATCATGCTCACCGCCGATCCGCTGCCGGTGATCGCCCACGCGCAGGGCATTGTCGATTTCACCACCCCGATGGTGTCGATGATGCTGGCCGACCTGGCGGCGCAGGCCCGCATTGTCCATGTCATCGGCACCACCGGCTTCACGCCCGCCAATGAAGAGCGCATCAAGGCCGCCGCCCGCCATGGCGTGATCGTCAAGTCCGGCAACATGAGCATGGGCGTGAATTTGCTGGCGGCGCTGGTGGAGCGCGCGGCGCGTTCGCTGCCCGACTACGACATCGAGGTGCTGGAAATGCATCATCGCAACAAGGTCGATGCCCCGTCGGGCACGGCCCTGCTGCTGGGCAGTGCGGCGGCCAAGGGCCGCGACACCCAGCTGGACAAGCATTGGGTGAAGTCGCGCGATGGCCATACCGGCGCGCGCGAGGACGGCGCCATTGGCTTCGCCACCCTGCGCGGCGGCACGGTGGTGGGCGAGCATTCGGTGATCTTCGCCGGTTCGGGCGAGCGCATCACCCTGACCCACACGGCGGAAGACCGCACCATCTTCGCCCATGGCGCGCTGACCGCCGCCAAATGGGGCCATGGGAAAAAGCCGGGGCTTTATGCCATGACGGATGTGCTGGGGCTTTAGGCTTTTCGCGTGAGATCCTCAGCTTGTCATTCCCGGCCTCGCAATGCCTGCAAAGGCATTGCGACGGGAAGAGAACCCGGGCTGCTTCACGCGAGTCCGGTCTTTCCGGCCCGGGCCCCCTTCCCTCGCACCGCTGACGCGGCGCTCGCCGGGGATGACAAGATGGGGAGCGGCCTCAATGTCTAAACCCTTCACCAAAGCCGAAGTCGAAACCTTCTTCGCGCGGCTGAAGAAGATCGATCCCGCACCCAGGACGGAACTGGAATACACCAATCCCTATACCCTTCTGGTGGCGGTGGCGCTGTCGGCGCAGGCGACCGACAAGGGCGTCAACAAGGCGACGAAAGCGCTGTTCCAGAAGATCAGCACGCCGCAGCAGATGCTGGCGCTGGGCGAGGAGAAGCTGACCGACGCCATCAAGACCATCGGCCTCTACAAGGGCAAGGCGAAGAACGTCATCGCGGCGGCGAAAATTCTGGTCGAAAAACATAGCGGCGCTGTACCCAACGACCAGGCCGCGCTGGAGGAATTGCCCGGGGTGGGCCGCAAGACCGCCAATGTCGTGCGCAATGTTGCCTTCGGCGAAAAGACCATCGCGGTCGATACCCATATCTTCCGCGTCTGCAACCGCACCGGGCTGGCGCCGGGCAAGGATGTGCTGGCGGTGGAGCGGGCGCTGGGGCGCGTGGTGCCGGATGAATATGCCCTGCACGCCCATCACTGGCTGATCCTGCACGGCCGCTATACCTGCATCGCGCGCAAGCCGCTGTGCCCGACCTGCGTCGAGCGCGATCTCTGCCGCTTCAAGGACAAGACGAAGCAAGTGCCTGCGGAAAAAGAAAAGCTTCCTAAGAAGACTTCCGCGCGCTCCGCAAGGCGCTGAGACAGAGCGGGTCGGCGGCGCTGGTGGCGCCCGCCGGCAGGGTCTCGACATGGCGGACGGCTTCGCTGCCCCGCTCGCCATACAGGAAGAAGAAGGCACGGCACTGGCTGCCGTCATAGCGCCACATCTGGGTCGCGCCGTCCTGGCGCAGGAATTGCGGTTCGCCCAGCATGGCCCGCAGATTGGCCTGCGGCAGGCCCAGATAGTCGGCGGGCTCGCCCCGGGGCGGGGCAGGCGGGATCGGCACGGCCGGCGGCACCGGCGCGAACCGCACGGGCGGCGGCGCGCCGGGGACGGTTTTCGTCTGCTGGGCGCAGGCGGCCAGCGCGAGGAAAAGTCCGAGGGAAAGAACGCGGCGGATCATCATGCGCGATCCTGCATATCTGGATCGCCCGGACAAGCCGGGGGATTGCCGTCCGCATCACGCGCTGCGCGCATGACGCGGTCGGCAAACTTGCACAAGCACGGTTCCCTCGTTTAAGCCTGCCCCGCCGCCAATGTGCAGGGAACAACCATGCCGCAGAAATATCATGTCGCCGGTCTGGGCAACGCCATCGTCGATGTCATCGCCCGGGTGGAGGATGATTTCCTCCTCACCCACAAGATCGCCAAGGGCGCGATGACCCTGATCGACGAGTTCCGCGCCTTTGAACTGCACAAGGCGCTGGCGATGGCGGGCAGCAACCATGAAGTGGCGGGCGGCAGCGTCGCCAACACCATGGCGGGGCTGGCCTCGTTCGGCGCCAAGGGCGTCTATGTCGGCAAGGTCCATGCCGACCGGCTGGGTGCGGTGTTTGGCGCCAGCATGAAAAGCATGGGCGTCGATTATTCCACCCCGCTGGGCGACAAGGGCGCCGCCACCGCCAGCTGCATGATCGCCGTCACCGGTGACAGCCAGCGCAGCATGAGCACCTATCTGGGCGCCTGCCGCGAACTGACGCCGGACGATGTCTTCGCCCATGAGATCGAGGCCGCCGAGATCGTCTATATCGAAGGCTATCTGTGGGACGAGGCCGCCGCCAAGGATGCCTCGCGCAAGGCGATGAAGCTGGCGCACCAGGCGGGCGGCAAGATCGCGCTGACACTGTCGGACAGTTTCTGCGTCGGCCGGTTCCGCGATGAATTCCTGCATCTGTTCCACAATGAGCTCGACATCCTCTTCGCCAATGAAGACGAGGCCCACGCCCTGTTCGAGGTGGAGAATTTCGAACAGGTGGTCGAAAAGGCCAAGGCCTGGGGCGGCATCGCCGCCCTGACGCGCTCGGCCAAGGGCTGCGTCGTCGTCCATGGCAGCCAGGTGCACGAGATTCCGGCGGCCCCCGTCAGCAAGCTGGTCGACACCACCGGCGCCGGCGACCAGTTCGCGGCGGGCTTCCTCTATGGCCTGACCCACGGCAAGAGCCTGCACGATTGCGGCAAACTGGGCGGGTTGGCGGCGGCGGAAGTGATCGCCCATTACGGCGCGCGGCCGGAAGTGTCGCTGAAGGAACTGGCTGAGAAGAACGGGCTGTCCTGATGCCAGGAACGAGGCTCCCTGCGTTTGTTGCAAGGGGCCTTCTCGTTGGAACTATCTTGTTCCCGCGTCGGCATGAAGACGGAAAATACGGCGTTTCAAAAAAGCCGTTTTAAAAAAGATTGCACGCGAATTCCAGAAAAGAAGATTCTCCTCCATTTGGAAGCAGGCCCGTAAAGTTCTGAGGCGTTACTCCCCGATCACATGCAGCAACACCTCGCGCCGATGCGCGATGTGGCGATGCTCGAAAAGATAAAGCCCCTGCCAGGTGCCGAGAGCGAGTTTGCCGTCGCGCACCGGCACGCCGATTGATACGGCGGTCAGGGCGCTCTTGATGTGGGATGGCATGTCGTCGGGCCCTTCCTCATCGTGGCGATAGGGAAAATCCTCCGGCGCCAGCCGCGCGAAGGCGGCGATCAGATCCCCCTGCACATTGGGATCGGCATTTTCCTGGATCAGCAGCGACGCCGAAGTGTGGCGGATAAAGCAGGTGAGCAGGCCGTCGCGGATGCCGCTCTTTTCCACGAAGGCTTCCGCCGCAGCGGTGAAATCGTGCAGTCGCGCGCCATGGGTGGGAATGGTGACGGTGTGGAAGTCCTGCTTCATCGGTTCTTTCGCAAATAGACATACAGCGCGCCGCCGCCGCCATGGCGGACATGGGCGGGCTGCACCTTCGCCACCAGCGGCTTCAGCTCCGGTTCGGCCAGCCAGCGCGGCACCATCTCCTTCAACACGCCATGTGGAGATTCGGTCCAGGCCGCCGCGTCGGCGGGGCGGGGGTTGCCCTTGCCCGTCACCACCACGATCAGGCGGTTGTCATACTGGCGGGCATTCTGCAGGAAGCGGATCAGGGTGCGGTGCGCCCGCTCCTGGGTCATGCCATGCAAATCCAGATTGGCGTCGGGCGCGATCAGGCCGCGATTGAGGCGGTCCTGGGTGTTGCCGTCGAGGCCGCCGCTGCCGCCGGGCTTCTTTGGGTTGCGCGCAACCGCCTTGGGCTTGATCGGGCGGGCAAGTTTGAAGTCTTCTTCGAACTCCTTGCGCTCGCTGTCCTTGAGCTTGCGCATCAGTAGCCGCGGCCCGCGCCGATCTTCGCCGCCAGCACATTGGGCAGCAGCACGAACAGCCGGCCCGGCGCGTTCATGTGCCCCGCGCGCTCTTCCGCCTGCGCGCCGAAACCGAAGAAAACATCACCGCGCACCGCGCCCTTGATGGCGCCGCCGGTATCCTGGCCGATCAGCAGCGCCTGGACCGGATCGGCGCCAGCGGCGGCGACATAGAACGGCGCGCCCAGCGCGTTCATTTTCGGATCGATGGCCAGGCTGGCTCCGGGCGTCAGGTTGGCGCCCAGTGTGCCGGTGCTGCCCAGCGCCGGATCATCGACAGCGGTGCGCAGGAAGAAGACATAGGACTTGTCTGTCTCCATCACCCGCCGCGCCTGGTCCGGATGCGCCAACAGCCAGGCCCGGATGCTCTGCAGCGAGACAGTCTCGCGCATCAGCTGGCCTTCGGCGATCAGGGTGCGGCCGATGGCGGTGTAGGGCTGGCCATTGGCCCCGGCATAGGCCAGGCGCAGGCTGCTGCCATCGGGAAGGCGGGCGCGGCCCGAGCCCTGGATCTGCAGGAAGAACACCGCCACCGGATCGGCGGCCCACAACAGCACTTCGGCCTTGGGCGGCGCGGCGTTTATGGTGGCGCGCTCGGGATAGGGCTGCAGCGTGTGGTTCTTCACCTGCGCGACGGCGCGCTGGCCGGCCAGCGCGGCGTCGAATTCGCCAAGGTCGAAACGCACCCAGTCATCGGGCAGGCCGTAGACCGGGGTCTGGTAGATGCCGCCGCGCACCGGTGCGGCCAGGATTTCCGGCTCGTAATAGCCGGTGAAAAGACCGTCCGGCTTGTCGCCGTCGCTGATCGCATAGGGCGTGAAACGGCTTTCAAAGAAGACGCGGGCATCACCGGTTGCGGCGTCGCAGAGCGGCCGCCAGTCGCCCACCGTGCCGGCATATCCGGCGCCGCCCATCGGTGCGGCGGCATCCTTCTTCGCCAGGATCGCGCAACCGCGCTGGAACGCGGCCAGCGCGGCGTCGAAGTTGGCCGCGTTCCAGCC
>Ga0316218_1000650_pt1 | contig 44931 bp, 46 predicted proteins | sample TBH18003metaG_FD_203634 | JGI IMG/M metagenome (GOLD analysis project Ga0316218, IMG submission 203634) | Freshwater microbial communities from Trout Bog Lake, Wisconsin, USA - TBH18003 | ecosystem: Environmental > Aquatic > Freshwater > Lake > Hypolimnion/Profundal zone | place: USA: Wisconsin... | reverse complement strand
AAAATGATGGGCGATATCATCATTTTGACGAGGGCAATGAAACCATCACCCAGAGGCTTTAGACTGACACCCAGGGTAGGATTGAAATGACCGATTAAGGCCCCAGCCACAATCGCGATGAGAACCCAAGTATACAGTTGACGGAATAAACGATTCAATTCGACACCTAGATGGGGTTAGTACCCCTATTATGCCTCAAGCAGGTTACCTCGCTACCGACCCAAAGCACACCTCGATCCCTGCGCCTTTGAGCTAAAGGCTCGGGCTCTCTTCTAAGGGATCAAACGGCGGTTCATTCGCCTCAAGTACGACTTCCTCTTCAGGTCTAGTGAGCGTCGGTAAGGAGGTCGATTGCCTGTGCGTTATCCTGGCCCTTTGCTCAATCCCGACAATCCTCCGACCTAAGCGCAGGATCGTTTGTTGCCATAGATGAACCCCGTCAGCACGCTGACGATTGCTGAGTACACCTGATAACCAGAGACTATCAAGACAAACCATCAGATCATCAAGACAGTTCACTAAAGCCACAAACTGGGCTACCTGAGGTGAAACTATCCTGACATTCAAAGTACCAGGGTGAGTATATCTGGGGGTATCGGTAATGCCATGATCGACTTTCAACTGTGAGAAGCGCGCTAATTCAATGGTGATCTCCTCTACAGTACTCGTGATCATAGACGCCACCAGTGATTCAATTCGGTCTGATTCCTCAGGCTCTACGACCACCTGGAGAATCACATCAATGGTGTACAGAGCGTTCACAACTCTTGGAAATTCTCTCAACATGACGCGCTGCGCATGTTCGCTTCTTAATGAGAGCGTCTGATCAAAAACGGGGCGACTGAAAGAGCGTGGTCTGGGATCGGCCATAAAAAATCCTATCGTGAATGGGCCTTCGACTCTATCCCCTTCAATCTAGAAATACCGGTCCGAAAGAGATTCTTGTTCGAACCTCTTTCCAACATCCCTCTCATAGAGTTCACCGCATCATGATCAGGCCTTAGGCATTCCCGTCTGGGAGTCCTGAACTATGGGTTCTATAAGAACCCGGCTGCGCAAGCTGAGCGCTCTTCGAAAAACAGCCCAGGGACCATGGAATCTGATCCATCGTCCAACCATTGACGGGTACCTCATACCTGACTTCGTAACCAAGAGCCGTTGTCCGCACCAACGGTATCCAGATCCCATTCCCGTGTGCGGCGGGTGGAGAAATCACTATGTTGAATCGAGTTGAACTGATTGGACGTCTGGGTCGTGATCCGGAGATTCGCTACACCAGCGAAGGACTGGTCATAGCTAATATGGCCTTGGCGACTTCTGAAATACATCGCGATAAAGCCTCGGGCGCAAAGAGAGAACAAACCGAATGGCACCGTGTGGTTTTGTTTGGTCGTCTGGCAGAAATTGCTGAACGCTATCTCAAAAAAGGATCGCTCACTTACGTGGACGGTGCTCTTAGAACGAGAAAACGACCCGGCAAAAACGGTGAACATCAATTCATAACCGAATTGGTTGGATCGAAATTAACGCTACTTGAAAGAATGTCTCCCAACGTAACGCCTGGTTCGACAACGTCTAAGCCAAGCGTGAAAGAGCAACCCTTTGATAAGGATGCCCTGCCAAACATCCCTTTTTGAAAGCACCTGTAAACCACCGGCTCACCCAAGGTGAGCCGGACACAACACCCAATGCAATCACCACCAAGGAATTCCTCTCATGCAAAAACCGGATAAATCCCCAAACCAGATTCCATGGTTCAGCCCATGGCATCGTTATGAATCGCCTGCAGTTATCCGTAAACACGGCCCAGAGTTTCTAGAACGTCTTTGGTTGAACAGCCAGGGATTAAAGAAACAGCGCTCAATCAACCAGAGAAGGCGCCTGCTGGAACATCAATAACATCTATTGAACAGGACGCCCTGTCCTTCATATCACCCTTTTGGGGACGGCTGTCCCCAAGGGGTAGCTCCTCAGAAGATTTAATAGTCATTCAACTGGAGTACCCCCATGTACAAAGACGACTGGATTGATTTCTTCGCCTGGATCGATCAGGCGCCCATCGGCGGCATTATGGCCGCACGTGACAGAGCGTATGAAGTAAGACGAACCCTCAGAGACCCTGATTATCGTTCTGATCTTCGTCGCATGATTCGATTGATGGATCAAGAGTTACTTACTCGTGCGGATCTTGCTTATCTCATCAAAAGACGGCGCCCCGTTCATCTTGCCGCCTGAACTAAGACCCAAGCCTTTACCTCTTGCCTTAGCCCATATGACTCCCCCTGTTCAGCGTGAATGAATCTCCCATGCGGGAGAGACCTCATGCTGGCCTTGGGGTAACACCATTAACGCTCCAGATCCAACGCTTCCGTCATCTCGATAGGTGACTTACCAGACTGGATCTAAACCGTCCTAAAGGAGATCTTATGTACCAGATGTTTTCTATACGCGACCAATTCGAGATATCAGCACCCGGGCACCTCGAAGTAGAAGGATTTATAGATCCTGATCACCCAAGAATCCCGAAGCGCAGCCCCTATGTGTTTAGGCGGGAAGCCCTCAGAGACGTACTCGCTTTTCTTGAACATCCACAAAAGGATGGTCTCTATGCCACGGGTCCAACAGGATCAGGCAAATCATCACTGATCACTCAAGTTGCCGCTCGATTGAACTGGCCTTTGCACGCTGTGAGTTGTCATGGACGAATGGAGCTCACTGACCTTATAGGCCAGTTTGTTTTAAACGAAGGAAGCATGCAATTCGTTCATGGACCGCTCACTCAAGCCCTTAGAGAGGGACACATCCTACTCCTCAACGAATTGGATCTCATGGATCCTTCCGAGCTATCAGGACTCAATGACTGCCTTGAAGGTCAAGCACTGGTCATTGCTCAAAATGGTGGTGAACTCATCCAGCCCCATCCAAAGTTCAGACTGATTGCCACCGGTAACAGTCTTGGTTCAGGTGACCGAACAGGTTTATACCAAGGTGTTCTTCGTCAAAATATGGCCTTTCTAGATCGTTTTCGAATGATTGAAGTGTTCTACCCTGCTCCTGAGCAGGAACTCATCGTGTTGCGGCAACAAGTACCTGAACTGCCCAATGCCATCGCAGAGGGGATGATTCGTGTCGCCAATGAAATTAGGAAACTTTTTATGGGCTCTCATGAATCTCCCGCACTGCTGAGTGTGACGCTGTCGACGCGAGCATTGATTCGATGGGCCGCCTTGAGCCTTAGCTTCAAATCGGCTCCTAACCCTTTGGAATATGCTCTCGATCGTGCATTGACGCTCAAGGCGGAGCCTGAACAGCGGATGGCTATCCATAGGGTAGCCGCCGATGTCTTCGGCATGGAGTGGGTAAAACCCAACTTCATGCGGTAATCGTCAACCTCATCAACCATTCTTTAAACCACATAAGGGGCGTCTTAGGTCCCTTATGGGACCCATGACGCTTCAACTATCAGGAGAAATCCCCATGTATGAAGCACAACTGATTCTGAAACAACTGGCTGTCATCAAGATAGACGCTACCCTTTGGGGTGGTCGAAAGAAGCTTCGACCAGAAGATCTAAAGCTTGGTGACGGATCAAGGCTCCCACCTTCAGAGTTGGCCTCGTTAGGTTCAAAGCGAATCATTGATCCTGAAGCGATTCGTATCTTCCAACGACTGAAACAGGAGGCTGAAAGAGCTTGCTTAAGGGTAGGCTCACGTTTCTTAGGTGGCTATGCCGTTCCGACCGAAAAGCTTAAACACTTAATCACAGAACTCGATGAGATTCGTCGCCAGTTCTTTGAAGCAAGAGACACCTTCCTAAGTGGTTACGACAAAACCATCGAATCTTGGGTAGCGCGACATCCAGATTTTGCTATGGCCATCCGTCTAGCAGTTGATCCAATCGATAGTGTCGCAGCCAGCCTTAAGTTCGACTATGTGATCTTTCGTGTTTCCACTTTGGAGGATAACGAGGAAAACATAGGTCACAATGAATCGGGCCGTCTGGATCAAAAGGTCAGTGCGCTCAGTGAAACCTTATTTCGTGAGATCGCAATGGATGCAAAAGCACTGGTCCATGATTCGCTCATTGGACGAACGTCTGTCACTCGAAAAGCCTTGAATCCTCTCAGGAGAATTCGAGAAAAGCTCGAGGGTCTGTCATTTTTAGATCCGCGAGTTCAACCCATCATCACCACGATCGGGGATCTTTTAAGCCGAGTACCCAAAACCAAACCTCTCTGCGGAACATTCCTACAGGAGGTACTGGCTACAGCCTGGCTCCTCACAGAGCCAGATAGTCTCTGTAGGCACGGTGAAGGTCTTATCGAAGAGATCCTAAGTTCAACCCCATCCACTCAGCCGGATACTGCAGAGGCAGTCCATTCATCCGACACGCTCGTGAACCCATCACTATTTGACTATATTCCAGGTGATCAAATAGGTGCCTCAACACCTACCTGCCTATCTGGGGTTAGAGAGTACTGGTTCTAAATCAGCCCATAAATGGGCCATTTATTCGCCCTGAATGGATGGCCCATCCCTTACTTAACAGGAGTAACCGATGAACTATGTCTTACATAACGCGTTCCCTATTGTGGCCGCTGCGCTGGGGAATCAACTGGGCATCAAAGTCCAAATCGAAGGCCATGCGGCCATGACCGATGGCGAGCGAATTATTTTGCCGAGCTTCGATGGCCACGATCCTGAATACCGCGATATGGCATGGGGATACCTGGCTCATGAAGCGGCTCATATACGCTACACCGACTTTTCGATACTTCAAACAGTGAGACGTTCTAAAAAACGCCAAGCACTTTTAAATATTATAGAAGATGTGCGAGTCGAAGCCTTGTTGCAGGGGGATTATCCTGGAACGAGGATGACCATTGGCTCAACCATCAATACCTTGATCAGACGGGGTCAATTAAAGCCCGCAGCCAGTGATGCTGGTCTATGGCTTCATCTCCAGTCCTATATCCTCTTTGGATTGCGTGCAAAGATTCTTCGCCAAAATGCGTTGAATGTGATGTCCTATACGTCCGAACAGAATCTGACCAAGCTTCTAAAGCGCTCAAAAAAACATCAGTTAGACGATCTATTGAATGGTGTTACCCAACTTAAAACCACAGCAGACAGTCTGATTCTAACCGATGAGATTCTTGAACTCCTTCAAGATCAACTCAGTTCAATTGATCCTACTCCATCGGATGTTTCAGATCACCAAACACCATCGAAGCTCCGAAGGCGCTCGAATGTGAACGCAAGTAAGGAGCATGAAGCCACTCATACACCCAACATGCGTCCTGAAGGTGATGCCCTGATCCAAGAAGCAGCGGAAACGTCTCTAGAAGATGTGTTCGAGTGCGTGAAGAAAAGTCTACAACTGGGTCATGATCAGTACGCAGGCATGACCTTCCCTTCCGCATCAGATGTGCCCTTGGATGAAAAGCAGGCAAAGGAGCGGCTCATAAGACACCTTGAAGGATCACATCGAATGAGCACGTGCTTGCAGTCGCTGGTTCAATCCTCAAGACGGAAAGGACGATTAAGCAAGCGACAGGGACATCGCCTTGAATCGAAACGATTGTATCGATCAATGCTGGGCGATGGCCGCATTTATCGACATCAAGCCCAAATAGTGTGCCCCAACACGGCGATTCACATTCTAGTGGATCGGTCGCCCTCTATGGCGGCTTTGGTTACTGATAGCGGTAAAACCCGTCTTGATGTGGCCTGGGATGCCACGATGGCATTGGTATTGGCGCTTGAGTCGATACCCGGAGTCAATCCCGCCGTCTCAGCTTTTCCAGGGCATATGGGCAAGGACGCCAGCATCTACGAAGTCATGCAACACGGGCAAAGCATCCGGCAACGAGCAGGTGCTTTTGGCATGGGTACCGATGGGGGCACACCCATGGCTGAAGCCTTATGGTTTGGCGCCAGTCGCTTGGTGCTGACCCATGAACCCAGAAAAATCATGCTGGTCATCACCGACGGAATTCCTAATGACATCCAGGCGACGCGCGATATTCTCGAACGCTGCCGTCATAACGGAATCGATGTGTACGGTATAGGCCTAGACCTTGAGATAGGTCATATCTTCAATCCAGCCATTACAATCAGGGGTCTTCAAGATCTTCAACTCAAGTTGTTTGAATTGACGGAAGCCTTTTTGATCGCCCATTAACAAAAACGCCGGGTTAAACCCGGCGTTTTTTTATGGCTCAACTTGCTTAAAGCTACTCTTCACCGTATTTGGTGCGATGCTCTTTAGAAAGCCCCATCATGACCACGAAGAACATGGGCACAAACAATACCGCAATACAAGTAGACCCTAACATGCCGCCAACGATACCCGCACCAACAGAGTTCTGTGCATGAGCACCCGCGCCATTCGCCGTGACCAAAGGTACCGCGCCCAAAATGAACGCAATGGAGGTCATGACAATCGGCCTGAAACGAAGGCTGGCTGCATGAATCGCCGCTTCTCGAAGTTCCATACCTTCCTTTCGGACGGCTTCAATGGCGAACTCTACAATCAAGATGGCATTCTTGGCTGAGAGACCAATCAAGGTCAATAAGCTCACCTGAAAATAGAGGTCATTCGGCATTTTGTATCCAAGCAAAACCGATGCTGCACCAAAGAGCGCAAAGGGGAGCCCCATAACGATTGCAATAGGCAATACCCACATTTCAAAAAGGGCCGCCAAAATCAGAAACACCGTGATCAGCCCCAAAGACAAGGCCACTGCAATTTGGTTACCCGCAATCTCCTGCTGGAAGGAAAGACCGAACCACTTATAGGCATAACGGGTACCAAGAACCTTAGGAACGGCTTCTTTGATGATATCCATAATCTCACCTTGATAGTGCCCATTCGCACTATCGGGATCGACCACGATTTGACTCGCGAGGAAGTCATTTAAACGCGTTACGACCTCGGGCCCAGTCACCTCGGTTAGCTTTACGATGTTGCCCGCGGGCACCATTTGTCCATCCTTACTCTTGATATAGACGGTATTGAGGAGTTCTGGATTCTTTCTGAAATCATACTGTCCGGTAATTTCCACCCAGAAAATATCCGCCCATTTGGTGAAGAAGTTAATGTAGTAAAGCCCAAATACCCCTTGCAATGAGTTATAGGCATCTTTGACATCGACGTTATAGTAATAAGCCTTCGCCGCATCGACATCTACTCGAAGCTCAGGTGTTTCTACTTCGTAGAACTGACTCGCCCTTTTAATGGCTGGATAGTGTTCTTCCAGGTATTTAACGAGCTTCACCGAGTCATCATGAACCTCTTGAATACTCACAGGCTGGGTCGCCTGCAGGTAGAAGGTCACACCACCCGAGGGACTCAAACCACGAATAGGTGGCTGGTTGAAAGCGTACCCATTAACGTTCTTATTCTCATCATTGATACGTGTTGACTCAGCAATCGCCGTATCCACCGTTTGATGAACCATATCACGGTCATCTTCATCCTTAAGTACCGTCATGATGGTCGACGTACTGGTTTTCTGCGTACTGTTATCAACAATATCAGTCGATCCCATCACAACAGCGCGTTTGATGTAGGGAATACGCTCAACCATTTTTTCAGCGATTTTGTTCGCTTCATCGACGCTGTATTTGAGCGCTCCGCCTGGATTGACGTGCAGTACATCATAGTAATAGCCCATATCTTCGAGCGGAATCAACGAAGTCGGGATACGAATAAACATTGTAATGGTAATCGCCGTCACGATAGCCCAGACTGTGAGACCGAACTTTGCGTGATCAATGATCCACACCACGGCGGTCATGTACCAACCTTGGAGTTTGGCAAAACCATTATCAAACATCTGGAAGAATTTGGCTTTTTCGTGTTCGCCGTGCGCATTCGCATCTTTGAGGAAGATGACGCACAAAGTAGGCGTCAAGGTCAGCGCTACGAAGCCAGAGATCACCACAGAGATGGCAATGGTGACAGCAAACTGCTGCATCATGATGCCACTGAAACCACCCAAGAAAGCGACTGGAACGAATACAGCATTCAGAACCATCACGATCGCGATCACAGGCGCAGATACTTCGCGCATCGCTTTGACCGTGGCATCAAAGGAATTGAGCTTTTCAGTAGTCATGATGCGTTCAACGTTTTCAAGCACCACGATGGCATCATCCACAACGATACCAATCGCGAGCACCAGACCAAAAAGCGATAGAGTATTGATATTGAAGCCGGTCGCATAGATGCCCGCAAATGCCCCAATTACAGACACTGGAATGGCGAGAATCGGGATGATGGTGCCTTTTAGATTCTGGATGAAGAGAAAGACCACCATGAACACCAAAAGGAAGGCGATCAGGAGTGTTTCCACCACACCATGAATGGCTTGGTAAACAAAGATTGAGGAATCATAGTGATTGAAGTACTTCATGCCTTTCGGCAAGTAATCCGCAATCTTGTCCATCGCCTCCTTTACCTTGGCTTTGGCTTCTAACTGGTTCGCACCGGGCACCAAGTAGAGCTGCAGAGACACCGCCTCGTACTGTTTTGGTTTACCGGTTTTCTCGTCCATCTCATGGACAACAAAGTAATTATTGTAGTTATTGGCATCGAGAATCACCTCAGCCACATCCTTTAGACGGACAACCTGAGCATTACCAGAGAGCGAGAAGTTAGGCGCTTGTGCTTTATCGGGATTATCGAGTTTGACCTCGTTTTTGCCACTGAGATTCGATCTTAAGACTACATCTTCAAACTGATGGACGTCCGTAAAATAGCCCGTAGTCGTCAACAGGAAGTTCGACTTTTCAGGGCCAAAGGTCGGCGGCATTGCGTTCTGGCCAATCGCATACTGGCTGCTCTGGTCACGCACTTTGTCGATGATTTCAGGAATACCGATCTTGTAGAACGCCAGTTTTTTAGGATCGACGTTAATACGGATGGCGTAGGAACGTTGACCCAAGATTGCGACGTAGCCGATACCGTGGATGGTCTCAATCACGGGATAAATGAAACGCTGTACATAGTTAGCAATGTACAAAGGATCTGGAGTACCCGTATCTGAATAGAACGGAATCACCTGGAATAGATCGGGAATCATCTTTCTGATGCGGATACCCTGATCCTTGGCCTGATCCGGAATGTAAGCGATAGAAGCCTGTAGTGCACGGTTCAAGGTATCAGCTTCGACGATACCGAGATCGGTACCCACATTGAAGTAAATATTGATCGAGGAGCTGTTATTGCCATTTTGACTGGCCGACTGCATGTAAATCATGCCTTCGGTACCCGTGATCTGATCCTCAATCGGTGCGGTTACCGCATTGGCAATGGCTTCAGAACTTGCTGCAGGAAAGGTCGCCGTGAGATTCATGACCGGCGGAATGATCAATGGATACTGGTCTATGGGCGAATAGATCGCCGCCATAATTCCACCAATGATTATCAGAACCGAACAAACGATCGAAAGTACGGGTCGTGATATAAACTTTTCAGAAAACATAGTTTCGTGTCACATCACTTAGGTCTAAGGAGTCGGGGTATCTTTAATGACCTCATCGATGGTCACAGGATCCCCATCGGTCACGCGAACACCGCCGTTAGTGATAACGTGTAAACCGTCTGCCAGTCCATCGTCAACTAACTGAGTGCCATCCAGTAAATACTTACCCGCTTTAATCGGGTGCTTCTTAACCTTAGCGTTTTCTTCGAGTAAGACATAATTCGTGTCGTGGTCGCGGAAAATTGCTTCTTGTGGAATCACATAAGCGCGATTCACGATGAGATTTCTAAGCGCCACACGCACGTACTGACCGGCCAGCAATTTATTGCGCCTAAGGCTGTTGTTATCGATCGCGGCTCTCATCTGCCAGACACCGTCTTCAAATGAGACTCGAATGTCTTTGAACTCAACCTTACCTGCGTTTTCTATCAAAGTGCTGTCCGCCAAGATCACGTCGACAGGGAAACGATACTCATCAGGTACTTTATAGACGGCGTCCAGCTGCCCATTTTCGATACTCAGACGATCCAGCTCTGGCATGGAGAAAGCCACATACATAGAGTCTTTGGAGTTAATGACGTTGAGCTGGGTATCAAAGGCCGTCACCATCATCCCTTCAGAAATCATACGTTCAGAGATATGGCCTGATGCGGGCGCACGAACCGTACAGTACTCAATATTGAGTTTTTCTCGGTTGATGTTTGCGATGTCGGTCATCAGATTACCTGTGGCCGCTTTGTAGTTGATGGTCGCCGTATTGATATCCTGTTCTGATACCACATCATTCTTTTTAAGCCGCGCGTAACGATCAAGGATAATCTTGTAGTTTTCAACCGCAGCGAGATCTTTCTCGTACTGCCCTTCATAGGTCTGGAGGGCATACTGATAGGGCCGTTTATCGATCTCATAAAGGGGCTGATCTTTCTTGACAAAGCTCCCTTCTTTATAGAGCTGCTTAAAGATGGCGCCACTCACACGCGGGATCACCGGGTAATCAATGACACCCTGAACCACGCCAGGATATTCGTAGATAAACTCCACGTCATGGGCGTGAACTTCCTGGATATTGACCTTCTGGGGTGGAGGCGCAGCCACTTCTTCCTTGCTACAACCTGACAGGACAACCCCTAAAACCATCATCAGCATTAATAGAGATTTACACATAGACCCACGTTTAGAAGAGATCATTGAAACGACGCCCATTGCCGAGGTCTTTGGCGTCCTCGTTGTTCTTGTACATGTAACCACCACCGAGATCCTGATACAGCCGGACGATACTCATTAACTGATCGAGCTTACGTTCAGCCATGGAAATGGCGGCTTCATTCATTTTGACATTCAAAGTCAAAACATCCGGTTTAGCCACAAGGCCTTCCCTAAATCTAAGGCTTTCGTACTCGTAACGGCTGTTCGTGGAGGTGTAGAAAGACACCATCTCATCAAAGCTCTTGGTGTATTTATCATGAGAGGCCAGATCACTGTCAACCGAAGCAAACGCATTTTTGACCGTTTCTACGTAGTTAAAGAAATCGGCATAGTATTGGCCTTTGGCAGCCTTAATCGCACCAAAAGCACCCAGATTCAAGACCGGCATGGTGATACCGCCCTGATACTGCCAATAGCTTTGGTTACCTTTGAAAAGATTAGTCAGCGAGGTCGAAGTATAACCTATGGGGGTCGTGAGATTGATCGTAGGGAAGAAGATCGACGTTGCGACCCCAATCTGAGCATTCGATTGCTTCACAACCGCTTCAGCCTGAATCACGTCGGGACGATTTTTAAGCACCTGTGACGGTAAGTTACCCGAAATAATGCCGGTGCTTTTAAAGTCCATAAAATTGGGGCCGTCCGGGATGCCACCTGGATTTTCATTTAAGAGCACATGGATCGCATTGCCCAAGCGAACGATGTTGTATTCGATGACCGGAATCTCAGCCTTAGCCCGAGCAAGATTGAGTCGGTATTCCTGCAACACAAATTCAGAAATGTAACCTTCTCTGTGCGCGTCACTGAAGGCCGCCAGAATGCCTTCTAAAGATTCAACCAGCATCTTCTGGCGCTGAAGCCGATACTGCTCTTCTCGAAGACCAAAATAACTACCCACTACCTGGGAGATCACAACCAGACGGACGGCGTTTTTGGCAGCCACCGTAGCCTCGACATTCGCTTCGGCTGCTTCCTGGGTCCGGAGCTGTTCCATGATGTTGACGGCGTAATTGGGAATCAGGCCCATCGTGTAGCTCCCCGGGGTTGGGATGCTCGCACCCGTAGTCGGGCTAGGCGGCCCTCCTGGAGACATGAAGCCGATACCTGCATCGAGCTGCGGCGCCCAACGCATTTCAATTTGGAGAAGAATCGCTTTGGCCTTATACACCGTGCCGATGGCCGATTGAATATTATTGTTCTGCGCTAAGGCCTTATCGACCAACTGGCTCAATAAGGGATCTTGAAACTTTTCCCACCAGGCCATCTCTGGTAATTTCACAGCACCCATCAGGGAGAGATCGTCCTTCGAATGCCAGCCTTCCGCCGCCTGGTCATTCGGCTTTTCATAATCAGGCCCCCAAAAGGCACACCCAGCCAGATTCAACACGAGCACCAGGATCGAGAACCGAAAGATCAATGGGATAGCCTGTCTTGGAAAATTGAGGTGATTCACGCCTACCTGAACATCCCAGACTAAAAAGGGTAAAAGGAACCTGAAGATTGCATGATCGCAAGAGCCATCTCGTCATCACGAAAAAACACTTCAGATAGCTCCCTTAGGTTGGATAAAAGCTGACTTTATTGGAATGTATTATGCACAAAAGTCCAAAGGGTAGGAAACTCTATTGAGGAAAGATTGAATTTTCAAAGTGAACATCTATTTTTTGGAACGTGACTTCCTAGATACTGGACTGAATGTGCGCGCACATGAATTGGGCTACCCTGTTGCTAACCGAGAACCCAAATGCGAGAGCATGGAATCACGATCAAAAGATTAGCCCTTAAAAACCAATCCCCGATTAAAATAGAACTCCGTGGCCATTTGCACTCCCTCAGGACCAGCGTTTTCTAATCATGCCCAAACCTATACGCTCATCTTTTAGATGGCTTTCAATGGCCCTCTATGCCCTTAATCTCTCTTTAATTTCGGGCTGTGGATACAACGCCCCGAAGATGCCATCGGCCGATGAAATCCAACAGGATATTGTCTCTTTCTCTGAAGCTGGCGGATACCGAAGCCCAGGTCAACATGCGGTGACCTCTATTCGTGAAACGTGGAAATTCAATGGCAAGTCATTGGATATCACGTTTTTGAGCCCTGAAACCTCAGGTCATTACCCATTGATCATTTATCTGCCAGGTCTTGGTGAAAACGCTGAAGCCGGAACACTATGGCGAACCACCTGGGCGAAGGCCGGCTACACCGTCGCGACCGTACAACTCACTAGCGAAACTTCAGCCGTAAAACTACTGGGAGATGAAGACCTTTTTGACCTACATGGCATTGGCCGAAGACACTTTTCAAAATCAGATTTAGACCTGCGCAATCTCGCAACGGCGTGGGCCATTCAAGAATTAAAAACACGATCGGATATGGGTAAAGCCCCCTTCAACAAGGCCAACTTCAACCGTATGGTCCTAGCAGGCTATGACCTAGGTGCACAAACGGTTGCCTCTTTAGCGGGCGAAAATGACAAGACCTCAAGCCCCAAACTGAAATCACTCAGTATCAGTGCACTGATTCTCATAAGCCCCCATGTCGATCTGGCACAAGGCGGGATGAGCTCTCGCTACCAAGACATCTCCGCACCCACGCTGAGCATTACCGGCAATGGTGACCTTGATCCTTGGGGCATTACCTCACCCTCACTGAAAACAGCCATCTTCGAGGGCGCACCTCCAACCCAGAAATACCTATTACTGCTTAATAACGGTAACCACAGGCAATTATCTGGCTCAGACCCATCAGACCAACAAGAGGGCTTACCGTGGGAAAAAAGGGAGGGCGATGAAATTGACCGTGAAGCCAATGAAGGAAGCGAAACTTCCGAAACCAGCAACAACGCGGCAAGCTCTGGCGGTGGAAATCAAAATCAGGTCAGGGGTGGCCCTGATGATCAAGGACGTGGTCAGCCGGGTGGCTTCCGAAAAGGCCGAGCCAATAAAGCCAACCCAAAGCATTACGGTCAAGAACTAGCCGCCATACAAAGCATTACAACGGCGTTTCTGGATACTGAAATCAAGAGCGAATCCAATGCGCAGTCATGGCTTAACCAACATGCGTCCGAATGGATCCATAAAATTGGAGCACTCCATCGTCGATGACCTGGGATGAGACTCATCTAAATTGGCGCAACCTCACCCTACACTGATAACAAAAAGACTACTTCCTAGGGGTGTCATTAGGAACGGCTGGTTGGGTGGTTAACTTAGACGCGCCTTCCTTAGCTGGAGCATCAGAACTAACTTCACCCGATACAGGGATCAAGTGGCCCCGCCCATACATGCATTGCAAATAATAAATATCGAAATGAAGTTGTGCCTCATCTTGAGAGTCCGGCTTAAAGGGCATACCCAAAAGCTCAGAATGCGCAAACGTCCGGCAGTAACGATCATCCGCACGAAATTGTGACTCGTTCTTGGAGTCACCCGGTAAAACCAATGCGCTCGGCCCACTCGGCACCTGTGTGCAGCCCACTAAAGACAAAACCCATACCGTAATCAGATATTTATGCATGACCCGCCTCAACAAGGACTAAGCAAACAAACGAGACTAGCGATGTCCACCACCAAAGCCCCAAAACCCCCCAAATCCAAGGCCAAAACCGCCTCCATAACCACCCGCCATGTAGGGTACTGACCCACTCCACCTAGATCCAACCCATCCATTACGCCAACCGTGATAGCCACCACGACCATAGCCATAATAAGGATAACCGCGGACCCAAGCGTAATTCATCCCGTAACCGTAGTAAGGATATCCATAAGCATAGTAGGGATCATCCCCATAGCCACCATGACGGCTATAAGGAGAGTAACGCCCAGTAAAAGCACAACCGAACATGAGGAGGGCAACGATTATCATCAGAACCCATGTGCGCTGTTTCACCACACCTCTCCTGCACTTAAGCTAAGAATCTTAAGATGAGTGAGTGAAGACACTCAATCATATAACTCTCCCAATGAGCACATAACAACTTCAATCCATGGCGCATTTTTCAAACCTGAGACGAAGCCTGTCCACGGGTTATCAAGCGAAGATGAAGGAATTAAACTTAGGGAAGGCGTCGTTTAGGAGGGGTCTGATCCGCCAACTTTCGTCTAACGGGATGAATGCAAGCTTGGGCGAAGGAAACCTTGAGCGTCTGCAGTGGCGGATCAGGGATCAAAGATACCATCTGATTGCTTGTATATCAACGCCCTAAACCATAATCCTTAAGACCATTTCGCCATAACGGTGCATGGAATCAGTCAGTTAGAGTGCAAAGCCTGGAAAACCCCACCCAACGGCCGGGACAGAGACATTCCATCATTAGGCGATCAAGTATTCCTATGAATCCGGCTCATTCGGCTAGAGGTCTATATCCACCACGTCTATGGGGTATTTGACGCTATTTTAGATGCCATAAATCCCGATCCGCCCTAGCACACAACCTTAAAACCACACAAGAATGGCACAGACCGTGCTTAATAAAAAATAGTGATGTTCCCCGTGCATCGATGGCAGACAGAGAACCCCTACGGGACGGTCTGCTGACTTGGTGTCGGTGGCTAAATCATTAGAAGACGTCGACCCCCCTTTTTAGGATGGAGGAAATAGTTCATGAGTGCCGCCCCAGAAATCGTGACCATTTACTCAGATGAGTACGAAGAGCTACACGATCTCTTCAAACAATTGAAAGCTCCATACAACGAGAATGCTATACGCGTTTTTAGCGCCGCCTACAAGAAGAATTACGCTGCACTGAGTCAAGTAGAGCGAAAGCGAGTAGAGTGGTTAGTGGACCTATTAATCGAGCGTTTAGAGAAGAAAGAACTGGCTTCTCTGATTTTCGGAGTATTCTGAACGAACAAAACGCTTGAAATCCCTGCCCCATTGATGATTTAGACTTGGCTCTTTTTGGCCCCAAGGCCAATGATACACAACCGCGCCAAAGAGTCTTTTAAACAGTCATCACCCCTGCCCCTCCAAGCAAAGTCAGGTTAGACTTCGTATCTACCTATCCAGCGTCGTATTCACTGTGAACACTCTATCCATTTCGGTTGGCCTCATTCTTGATGATGAAATTGAGTCTTTAGGGCCACTGGCTGATTCCATTTGGCGAGTAACTTATAAAGATCTCATAAGTGAGGCGCAACGCCTGTACATGATCGAACGTGGTTATCAACCTTCCCGTCTACGTCAATTCATTGCAAGAGGCGATCGTATTCTGGTTGCCCGAGCAGGGAGCGAAATCGTGGGCTATGCTCACGTGGTCCTCATAGGTCAAGGTCAAAGCAAACTCGAAAAACTCTACGTCCGCACTGACCTCCAACGTCACGGCATCGGTCGACTCCTCATGACAGAGGTCGAAATGTACGCACTTGAGCACAACTGCCAAGCACTGACCCTTCGTGTCAACAAGGGTAACGAACCGGCCATCAGCGCCTACCGTCATTACGGGTTCATCGAACATTCGGAGATCCTAGAAGACATTGGAGGTGGATTTTTCATGGACGATTACATCCTCATCAAGCGACTCAGCTAACGGTATCGACTCCCTGCCATCTGACTGGATTGTGGTGCATTTTATTATTCACAGAAGCTGTGGATAACTGTGTGGATAGACTACTGAGATCAGGCCGATTTCGGGATGGCTATTAAATTGACTGAAAAATGGTCATTTCGTAAGTGATTGATTTTTCATGCACCATAATATAACTGTCACACTAAAAACACGCGACCGTGATAAATCAACACCTTATAGGCCCTTGTGCATAACCTGCCTTTACGTAAGTGATTGAATTAGACTCAAGCGCAGTTATGTCAAGCTTTATTTGCGTTGAATAGTGCATTAAATGACTTCTTTTTTAACTAGGCGAGGACACGTTTTTAGGGCATGAAAACGAACCGCTGAGCGCCATTATTTGCTACCCTCTCTTATTGGAACGTCTTCGAGACCATGAGCCCGTGCCTTCTTTTTCCCTACGACGATCTACCCTACTTCTCTGGCTAATCATGCCGATTGGCTTCGACGGTAGCGTTTTAGCCGAGAAAGCCTTCTACGCAGGGATGATCGGGGACAAACGGGGCATATCGCTCAATCTAGATCCTCTGCAATCCAGGGCTTTGGGATCCATCCACTATGCCTACTCGGAACAAGAGGGCCTATCCCTTGAGATCCTCTCCAATGAAAATAATCACCTCCTGATACAAGAATACGGGTACTCGAGAAAAAAGGGGATCACCCAGCTGACGGGTCGCTTTCACGCTGAACAATCGGATCAGGAAAGCCATATCAATGGTCAATGGGTGTCCACGGATGGCAAGAAAAAATACCCTGTTCATCTGGAGCGGAAAGCATTGATTCATGAACTTAAGAGCGATACAAACGGCCAGGTGCGCATCAGTTTCGTGGCGTTTGAATCACTTGGGCTCAAGGATCTGAATGCAGCCTTACAAAAAGAGGCTCAGCTTGAACTCCAAGAAGGCCGACAACGATTGAAAGACGATGAAGGCTCCTTGGCTGGGAGCGGTATCGGTGATGACAGGATCAAGAGCCGTTTCATTATTCGAGATGCAGACATCGAATACCTGAGCCCAAGGCTGGTCAGCCTTTCTTATATTAGGAGTGAGTTCTTTGGCGGCGCGCATCCTAACACCACGATCAAGGGTGAATCGTATGCCATCGATGAAGAGGGTCGCCCAACAAAAATAACCCTGAAGGATCTTCTGGAATTATCTCCGAAAAACATAAAATTTCTCTCGAGTTTTCTGATCCGCGATCTCCGCCAACAGAAGGCTGGATTTGTGAAGAGTGGAGACGTCAAAGGTTTTGAATCCGCGCTCAGTGACGATAAACTGACTTTCGTTCTGGTGCCTACAGGCATTGCGTTCCTTTTTTCAGCTTATGAGGTCGGCCCCTATTTTGAAGGTGCCTATCGCACGATCCTTCCTAATAAAGTGCTCAAAACTCTAACTAAAGACAACAGCCCACTTGAGCCCCGCTTTGATGAAGTGAACCGACCTTGAGCGCCAACACCAGGATTTATCTCGAAGTCCCCTTCCCTGAAAAAGATCAGGCCAAAATGCTGGGTGCTCGCTGGGACGCGGTCGCCAAAAAATGGTTTGTCAGCAAAGATGTGCAACTGGAACTCTTCACAGCCTGGTTACCACAGGAAAGCTTTGGGCATGATGAGCGATTAACCGCGCTCAGCCACCCACTCTTGAGTGAAGACGATGTCGGGATCCCCCTCTCACATTACCTCCTCCAGGTCGCAGATGCCGTTATGCGATCCGTACCTAGATCACAATGGGTTCGGGCCGAGATCAGTCAGGTACGAGCCATCAATGGCGGCCACTTGTCCTTGGAACTGGTCGAACACGATGCATCGGGGCGACTCGCAGCACGAGTAGCGGCGTTTTTATGGAGCGCTCGCGCGGGGGCACTGAAACAGAAGTTTGAATTAGCGACCGGTGCACACCTTGCGGCCGGCCTTAAGATCATGGTCCAGGTCAGCGCTGAGTTCAGTGCAACATATGGACTTAGAACGGTGATAGAAGACATCGACCCAAGCTATACACTGGGTGACATCGAAGCCAAGCTCAAAGCCATTCGAGAAGAATTGACGCAAAAAGGGCTCATTAACCGCAATAAATCACTGTTAACTCCCGTTGAGTTTACCCGAGTAGCCGTCATTAGCCCTACGGAAGCCGCAGGTCTTGGTGACTTCCGTCAAGATGCCGATCATCTCGATACGTCTGGGATCTGTCAGTTCACTTATTACACTGCAACGTTTCAAGGCCCTGATGCGCAAAAAAGCCTGCTTAAAGCCATAAGCGCTTTAGAGGATGACAGGGACAGAGGCATTCAGTTTGATGCTGTCTGCATCATCCGAGGTGGTGGCTCGGTCACGGATCTCTATTGGCTGAATGAACTATCACTGGCAGAAGCCATTTGCAGGCTAGCCATCCCCGTGTTCACCGGTATTGGGCATGAGCGAGACAATACGATTCTAGATGAAGTCGCTCATCAGCGCTTCGACACCCCCTCTAAAGTGATTGGTTGGATTTCAGGTACGATCCTTCAGAACGCCACCCAAGCCATTGAGCACTTACTCAGCATTTTAAAGCGTTCACAAGAAATTATTGCGCTCAATGAAAGCTTGCTCGAATCCAGCTATACCGAAATCACCCACCGAAGCCGACAGGCCATCATGACATCAGAGCATGATATCGAGCAGCATTTAGCCACCATCCGTCAGGTCACACTGGAGCGTATCAGTGAGTCTGAGGCCCTACTCGAGCGTCAGCATGCAGCGCTCCACCAATCGGCACAACTGCAACTGCTTGAAGCCGAACGCGACATTGAAAACTGCCTACAACTGATTCGTGTCTATGGCCAAAAAAGCCTACAGGAATCAGAACAAACTATTGAGGCATTAGCTAGGGAAATTCTAGGCGCAGGTCCGGATGCCACCCTAAAAAGGGGATTCACCCTTACCCGAACAAGGAGCGGCCAGCCGATCACCTCCGCTAAAACGGCACAAAGCGAAGGCACTCTGGATCTAGAATTTCATGACGGCCATCTAAACGTCAAAGTAACCCAAAGCCATGGAGACAAAAGCGCATGAACCAACCGAGCGATACGTATAAAGCTAACTACGCTATTTTGAAGGAAGTAGCGGAAACCCTCAGATCTCAGAAGGATCCCGACATCGATGCATTAATTCCCATGGTGGATCAAGCGCTCAGCGCTTATAAGATCTGTAAAGAACGGTTAAGCGCTGTTAAAACAGCCTTTGGTGAACGATTGCCTGAAGGACTGCCTGAAAATTAAGGCCGAAGTCTAGGGTCAATCCTCATAGCCATCGATCTTTGGCTCGTTTTCATTTATCTTGGAGCCACCTCACGATCACGACGGTTGGTAGGCATCACTAGATGCCTCAGAAAAGAACCCGTCGTTTGGTCAAGCAGCAAAGCGCTCACTCTACGAGCTTATTTTTCAGCAAACCGTCGAAATTGAAGTTTCAACTCAGGATATTTACGAGCGTTTGTGGAAGACGGGGTTCGGAGCTTAATACTAACCCAACCACTTATTTCGGCGGACCAAAGCCTCAAGACACTCGAGTTGCTGTTGACGGTCAAACGCCATATTGGGGTACACGAAACGATAAAATCTGGAGACGGCACCTGTCTCCAATGGGCGGACGTCTACCGTTAAAGCTGATGTTTCTGAACGATCGGTAAAATGAAGTTCATCCCTGGGGTCCAATAGTGATCGGATCGAGCGTGCGATAACTGCCATAGACTAAAACCTCACATACACTCGCTGATGACTAAAAAAGGTCTGGTACCTGCCCCCGAAGGTAAGACGTTGCACCGATCTACACCATGCCACAGATCAAGTTACAAGCCATCCAACAAGTACCAGCACATCAAGTAAGGGGCAAGACGGAAATGAAATCTAGCCACACAAGTCATAGAGCAGTAAGCATGCCAACCTCATCAATCTCGCTGCCATAGCTAAATAACTCATCATCATAGGCAAAAGACTTAGATGCGACGCACCAATGTGACGCGTAGAAGAAAAAGATGGCGCACGTTTTGTGAGTGCGCCGCTTCCATGCTGGAGTAGAATGAATCCAAACTCTAGTTCATATTTTTTGAACTCAACTCCCAAATCGACTCACTACCATGGCATCCAAAACTGACTTCAATCACGATGAGTGGCGCATCCTTAGAGACTCCATGACTCTGGTCACCGTTGCGGTGAGTTCTGCTGAAGCCAGTGGACTCTTTGGGACGCTCAAAGAGGCACTGGCCCCCGCAGAATTAATACGTGAGGCCATCATGGGTGAAAACGAACTCATCCGTTCACTCTGTGAGCGGTCCGAAATGCGTCAGTCGGCCGAAGATCTGCGTAAAGAAATTCCAAACTTTGATTTCAATGCGTTCAAAGACCGGTCCATAAGAGAAGCCAAGCAACATTGTCAGACCGGCAAGGCGATTCTCTTGAGAAAGTCTTTTACCGACGATGCCGAAGCCTACAGCCGTTTCATCATGGCCTTGGCCATTCAGGTCGCTAAAGCAGCCCGTGAAGATTCACTGACGGGTTACCAGGCTGACTCCATCAGCGACAACGAACGATTACTGCTTCACGATCTCGCCACATTGCTCGAACAACCGACCGACGGTCTTCTTGAAGCTTGAGACCCATTTAATGATCACTGTGACCCCCATCAAGAACATGACCTTTTTTCACCGTGGTGATATCGACGGTTTCTTCGGCTTATTCTTCGATAATCTTCTGCAGATCATGTTGATTGCGACCTTGGGTCCTCTTATCTGCGGTTTCACACCTGAGATGGTGGCCGGTCGCATCTTGCCGGGTGTGGCCCTATCGGTCGTATTCGGTAATCTCTTTTACGCCTATCAGGCACTACGACTCAGACAGAGAACCGGTCGAAGCGATGTCACGGCCCTCCCCTATGGGATCAATACCGTGAGCCTGATTGCCTTTATCTTCTTAGTGATGGGACCTGTGTTCCAGGAAACAGGTGATCAGGAACTTGCCTGGCGGGTTGGCTTATTTGCCTGCTTCCTCAATGCCGTTCTTGAGATTCTGGGTGCGTTTGTAGCCGGCTGGATTCGTAAGCACACTCCTAGAGCGGCCTTACTGTCAGCTTTGGCCGGAATCGCCTTGACCTTCATATCGATGGGGTTTGTCTTTCAGGCCTTCGCCTCACCACTTCTGGCGTTGATTCCCCTGCTTTTTTTGATGGCCCTCTACACCTCGCACTTCCGCCTGCCTTTTGGTGTGCCCGGCGGCTTGGTAACGGTCCTAATCGGGACAGCCATCGCTCTGGTCCTTCGCCACTTTGGACTGGTTGAGCAAGGGCCCATCCCGCCCCTGCCCCCGATAGGCTGGCATACGCCTCAATGGGTGCTCTCCGACATGATTGCTTTGATTCAATCACCGTTCGGCTGGAACTATCTGGCCGTCATTCTGCCCATGGGTCTTCTAAACATCATCGGGTCCCTTCAGAATCTTGAAAGCGCTGAAGCTTCGGGTGATGCCTATGACACCCGCTCTTCACTCTTGGCTAATGGTGTCGGAAGCTTGATTGCAGCTTCCTTCGGTAGCGCCTTTCCCACCACAATCTATATCGGTCATCCAGCCTGGAAACAGATGGGAGCGCGATCGGCTTACTCAGTTATGAATGCCTTTGTGATTGGGGTGCTCTGTTTCACAGGGACCTATAGCGTGGTTCTCCATTGGATTCCCATTGAAGCAACGCTCGGGATACTGGTATGGATTGGACTCATCATCACGGCGCAAGCTTTTCAGGAAACACCTAAACATCACGCCTTCGCTGTCTGTATCGGGTTCATACCACCGTTATCAGCTTGGGCCTTACTGCTGATCGATACGACAACCCGTGCAGCAGGAACGACTCTAGATGCCATTGTGAATCAGTTTGGCGCTAGCCTTCACATACAGGGTGTCATCGCTCTGAGCCAGGGCTTTGTGTTTACCTCTATGATCTTCGCTGCCATTATCGTTTCTACCATTGATCGGCGTTTCGATCGGGCGGCCATCTGGACCTTTGTAGCCGCTTTACTCGCCTATCTCGGCATTATTCATGCGTATCGGCTTACACCGCTGGGCGTTCAGAATCACTTTGGGTTTGGGGCTGCGAAAGAGTTCGCGCTGATGTATGCGCTGATGGCCTTAGTGTTTTGGCTAATGGGTCTGGTGAAGACCGATATCAGCACTGACGCGAGACCCTAATCCCGATCATCTCAGCGTGACCCCCCCCTGAAGTCGCGCAGCACCTACTTTCCCTTAAAATACGAGCTTAACTGACTTCAGGCAACTCATCCCAACGAGTGGTATAGCGGGGTGAACGATTCTCAGCCCGCATCGCCCATGGCTGGTTTAAACCGCTCGCAGCAGAGCGGAGTGTGTTACTGCCATACTGACGGTTTACCGCATCCATCACGGACATCAATCGCTCTGAGCGAACTTCTTTCTCCACATCGTCAAACAATGAACCCTGACGCAGAGACTTATCCGTGACCATCATCAACATGATCCCAGCTTTCTTATAGCGGTATCCGGACTGATAGATGTGCGCCAAACCTGATAATGCAGCACGGGTGAGCCTTAGGGTGTCGTCACTGGGTTCTGGGAGTGGTACGACAATGCCCGGATGATACTGAGGCTCGCCTTCCTTGAAAGCATTGGTTTCAAGATAGACCTGGACCGCACCTGCAACTGAGCCCTGCTGACGCAACTTTTCACAGGCTCTACCCACATACGTAGCAACGGCCTCACTCAGTTCATCCCTATCCTCGACCGGTCGACCAAAGCTTCGGGAAGACATGATCTGCTGTCTCGGCGGCGTCAGGTGTTCAAGGGCCAGACAGGACGTACCCCGAAGTTCCTGACAGGTCCGCTCCATGACAACACCGAACTGAGCTCGAATTTCCTTGGGGTCGGCATTCCGTAAGTCCAACACGGTACGAATACCCATGGCCTCAAGTCTTTTGCTGATACGCCGACCCACGCCCCAGACTTCACCTACCTCTATCCGTGACATGAGTTGTCGGCGCTCAAGTCGAGAAAGACTATTGAGGTCACAAATCCCCTGAAATAAAGGGTTCTTCTTGGCAATATGGTTCGCAAGCTTTGCTAGGGTTTTCGTAGGCCCTGCCCCGACACACACCGGAAGCCCCGTCCATTGACGGACGCGCTCCCGGATACTCCGCCCCATGGCAGAGATGCCGCCATAAAGGTGCGCCACCGATTCAACCCGAAGAAAACTCTCATCGATGCTATACACCTCAATATCGGGTGAGAAATCCCGAAGGATGCTCACAACACGATGACTCATATCACCGTAGAGCACGTAGTTGGAGGAATAAGCCTCGATACCATGAGCCTCAGCCAAGCGTTTCATTTTGAACCAGGGCGTTCCCATCTTGACGCCCAGTGCCTTGACCTCGTTACTCCGCGCGACGGCACAGCCATCGTTGTTCGAGAGTACGACCATAGGAATCGTTTCGAGACTTGGACGAAATACCCGTTCGCAAGAAACGTAAAAATTATTAACGTCTACCAGAACAAATTGGGGCATACGAGCCACCATCAGGAACGTCCCGTATAACGCCTGACCACGCCCACGACCACACCCCAGATCTGCAATTCGCCACCCTCTTCAAAAGTAATCGCGTCGTATTTCGGGTTCTCGGGGCGTAGCTCAATACAACCTCGCTGACTATAAAGACGCTTGATGGTGTATTCACCATTCACCACAGCAACGACGATGTCATCATTTTTAGGCGTCAACGCTCGATCCACGACCACCTTGTCGCCGTCCTCAATACTGGCACCGATCATGGAGTCGCCCCGCACTGTGAACATGAATGTAGCGGGCTTGTTACGCACCAAATACTCATTGATATCGAGGCCTTCTTCCTCGTAATCACCCGCAGGCGATGGGAACCCCGCCGAAATCCTGTGAACCAACAAGGTCATTTCATTGGGATCAGGACAAGGAGCTGCAGGCTCTGGAATCTGATGTAGCGTCCTTTGTTGAGTTGGCATGAGAACATCGTTCTAAAAAATTAAGAGAGTCTGGGTCTAATTCTAATACAGAGGCTATATGACCAACCAATCTGGCCCTACAACCTAAGACCATATTACCAATCACTAGAGCGCGAACGTGACTTATGCGATCTAGATTTAAGTAAACAATTAATGGTTCTTTCAGGTCTTCCGGACAACTGAATACACTTCTCATGGAAATTTCCGGCTTTATGCTTCCTTAACGATAGAAAAAGAGAGCTTATAAACCATGAGCATATCCACACACCATTCATCACAAGATCACTCACAGGAACAGGATGGCGCTAGAGTCATTGATGTTCATGAATTCGCTTGGTCGTCTCAGGCTGAGAGTCAGCTCAAAGCCACATTGCATTATCGAACGATCTATGAAGCTAGCGGCCTTCTCAAACGCGCCATTCTGTCGTCTTCACCGGTCACCGAATCAGCCGATTGAGTTCAGGCCCCTAGACATCTAGATCGCCATTTGGGATCGGCGCCCCCAAGCAAAGGCTTCGTTATGGAAGCCTGCGCAGGCCATTTGCAATAAAATACGACTCTAGACCATCCCTAATTATTCATGAGTGATCCAGCCAGCCCAACTTTAACACCCGACCAGTGGCAAAAGTTTTCATCCCTTTTAGATGAATTAACACCCAATCAGCGCGTCTGGATTAGTGGCTATGCCGCAGGCTACAGTGCCATCTCTCTGAGCCCAGCAACAACACCTCCCCATAATAAGTCTTCATCGCCTATCACCGTATTATTTGGATCGCAAACAGGTAACTCAGAAAAGATAGCTAAAAAGCTATTTGAACGGATCGAACAAACTGGACGACCGGTAAAGATCGACTCCATGGCCAGCTATAAGACTTCACAACTGAAGCGTGAGAGCGATCTCTTGATCATTGTGAGCACTCATGGAGAGGGTGAGCCTCCCGACAACGCCTTAGGTTTCCATCAGTTTCTCCACAGCAATAAGGCACCTAAGGTTGACCATCTGCGTTACGCCGTTCTAGCGCTGGGTGATTCGAGCTACGAACATTTCTGCCAGACAGGACGTGAAATCGAAGACAGGCTGAATCAACTGGGTGGTGAAGCCTTAATTAATATTGTTGAGTGCGACGTCGACTACGATGAGAAGGCCGACAGCTGGATCGCAGACATTTTGACGCACCTCGGCAGCACGTCAAAACCATCACAGTCGTTTTATACAGCTACGGAACGTGCTCAGACCTCGACGTATACAAAGGCAAAGCCTTATCAAGCAAGACTGCTTGAAAACTTACCGTTAACGGCCCCTGCCTCAAGCAAGGATATCCGTCATATCGTGCTCTCGATCGAAGATTCAGGCATCCGTTACCAACCAGGTGATGCACTTGGGGTATTACCCACTAACTGGCCCGCTCGTGTAGAAGAACTGATCACCCATTTAAATCTCTATCATGCTGATACCGTAGCCAGCCCAACTCTAGGTAGTACGACCCTTGAAAAAGCACTGCTGCATGATCTTGAGATCACCACCCTAACGCGCCCCTTCCTCGAGAGCTACGCCAAACTGGCTGATTCGAAGGAGTTGAATCGTTTACTACACCCGGATCATCGATCCGAGTTGCGCGCGTGGATCTATGGCCGAGAAGTGATTGATGTTCTGAAGAGGTTCCCTGTTCGAGGCATCCATACCGAAACCTTCATCGGTCTACTGAGAAAACTTCCGCCCCGCCTATATTCCATTGCATCCAGTTGGAATGCTGATCCTGACGAAGTCCATTTGACGGTGGGCGTGGTTCGTTATAAGTCTCATGGTATTGAGCGACATGGTGTCGCATCAACCTATCTAGCTGACCGTTTGCCTGAGAATGACACGGCACCCATTTATGTGCATGAAAACCCAAACTTCAAATTACCGGGAGACTCCAAAACGCCCATCATCATGATTGGCCCTGGCACCGGTGTTGCGCCTTTCAGAGCGTTCATCTCAGATCGTGAAGCAACCGGAGCCACGGGACGAAACTGGCTTTTCTTTGGTGATCGCAATTTTGATACCGATTTCATCTACCAGACCGAGTGGCTGGATTACCGGAGAAAGGGATTGCTTCATCGGATAGATGTCGCGTTCTCAAGAGATACCGATACCAAAGTCTACGTACAGGACCGGATTCGCCAAAACTCAAAAGATATCTATGGATGGATACAGGAAGGCGCTCACATCTACGTGTGCGGTGATGGACAACATATGGCACCGGACGTCCACTCGGCCCTCCTCGATATTCTCGTAAAGGAAGGCCAGAAAACGCATGATGAGGCCGGAGAGTTCTTACGAGAGTTACAGGCGGCCAAGCGCTATCAGCGCGATGTTTACTGAGCAGAGAAGAATTTATGGCAAACGTTAAAACCCCGAAACTCGCTCCGGAAGAGCCTCTTAAGGAAGGTAGCCGTTACCTGAGAGGTACGATTTCTGAGAGCTTGAAAGATAACATTACCGGGTCGGTTAATGAGAACGACGCTAAACTGCTCAAGTTTCATGGTACCTATCTACAGGATGACCGTGATAGCCGTGCAGAAAGACAGCGCCGAAAGCTCGAACCTGCCTACAGCTTTCTCATCCGCGTCCGCATGCCAGGGGGCGTCTGCACCCCAAAACAGTGGCTACAATTAGATGAAATTGCACTCAAATATGGATTTCCATCGTTAAGAATCACTACACGCCAGACGTTTCAGTATCACGGCATACATAAACGTAACCTCAAAAAAGCCATTGCCGATATTCACGCGACTCTCTTGGATACTATTGCTGCGTGTGGCGACGTAAACAGAAATGTCGTCAGTCACAACAATCCGTATCTTTCACCTCTCCACAAAGAACTACATACCTTTGCCCAACAATTGAGTGATAACTTTCTTCCGAAGACCAACGCCTATCATGAGATCTGGCTAGATGGTGAAAAGGTGGCTGGTTCTGTTGAAGAACATGATCCTCTGTATGGCAAAACATATTTGCCTAGAAAATTTAAAATCGGGGTTGCTCTGCCACCCAGCAACGAAGTCGATATTTTCGCCCAGGACCTAGGATTCATTGCTATTGCAGATCAGGGCACGCTTAAAGGATTCAACATCTCTGTAGGTGGCGGCATGGGTATGACCCATAGTGATACAGCCACCTACCCGAGACTCGGCAGTGTGATCGGGTTCTGTAAGCCCGAAGAGGTTCTAACGGTAGCAGAATATGCTATGGGTATTCAGAGGGACTTTGGCGATCGATCGAACCGAAAGCACTCACGATTCAAATACACGCTTGATGACCGGGGACTAGATTGGTTTAAAGCTGAACTCGAGCGAAGATCGGGGTTTAAGCTTGGAGCTACGAGGCCATTTAACTTCACGGATAATGGCGACAAAGTCGGTTGGACACAGGACACCTCAGGCAACTGGCACCTCACCTTATCAATCCCTAGTGGCCGACTTCGTGATCATTCCGAAACTCGTTGGTTGACCGCCTTTCGGGAAATTGCTCGTATCCACAAGGGTGATTTCAGATTAACCGCCAATCAAAACCTGATTATAGCGAACATCAAGGAATCTGAGAAAGGCAACATTCTTCAGCTGTTGTCTGAACACGGAATACCGGACGCCTCCCAATGGAGTCAAATCCGCCAACGCGCAATCTCCTGCGTCTCATTTCCTACCTGTGGGTTGGCAATGGCGGAAAGTGAGCGCTGGCTGCCTAAACTATTGAGCCGCTTAGAACCTATCCTTTCCAAACATCAACTGACCGATATACCGATCAATCTCAGAGTAACTGGATGCCCCAATGGCTGTGGTCGTCCCTACCTGGGAGAAATCGGTCTCGTCGGAAAATCTCCAGGCCGCTACAACCTTTATCTAGGTGCCGCTCTAAACGGCGAACGCTTGAATCGCCTGTACCGTGAATCGGTAACAGAAGATGAAATCGTATCTGAACTGACCCCTATATTAGAAAGCTATGCACAGAGAAAAACAGATCGTGAAACATTCGGCGACTTTGTGATACGTGCAGGCTATGTGACTGCCGTGACGGAAGGAAGATTCTTCCATGAACAGTCAACTACGGGCTAGCAATTGGACATTGAACACACATTCACAACGGAAAGAACATTGATACCATGGCTGCAACATATCCCATTGAAACGCCGAGAGCATCGACTGCTACGGACGCTCGAGCAAGCCACACACAAGCAGAAGAGAATCACGCACTGACCCACCTAAAGCAACTTGAAGCGGAAAGCATTCACATCATTCGTGAAGTCGCCGCCGAGTTTGATCGTCCTGTCATGCTTTACTCCATCGGCAAGGACTCCGCCGTCATGCTCCATCTCACCATGAAGGCCTTTTTTCCGGGGAAACCACCCTTCCCTCTCCTTCATGTCGATACCAACTGGAAGTTCAAGGATATGATCTCCTTTAGGGATCAAACCGTGAAAAACCTAGGGCTAGAACTCCTCGTTCATATGAATCCAGATGGCCTCGCTCAAGGCATTGGTCCTTTTACTCACGGCAGCGAAAAACACACCGACATCATGAAAACCGAGGCCCTTAAACAGGCCCTCAACCACTACCAATTCGATGCCGCCTTCGGGGGTGCACGGCGTGATGAAGAGAAATCCCGCGCTAAGGAGCGCGTCTATTCATTCAGAGACCAAAATCACCGCTGGGATCCTAAAAACCAGCGGCCAGAACTCTGGAATATCTACAATGGCAAAGTCAACAAAGGTGAGAGCATCCGAGTCTTCCCTCTCTCCAACTGGACCGAACTCGATATCTGGCAGTACATCTATCTCGAAAACATCCCCATTGTTCCACTTTACTTCGCGGCCAAACGACCCGTAGTCAATCGTGGTGGCACCTGGATCATGGTGGATGACGATCGCATGCCCTTAGAGCCCGGTGAACAACCCATCTTGAAACAGGTTCGTTTCAGAACCTTAGGATGCTATCCCCTGACCGGGGCTGTGGAGTCCTCAGCCGCCACACTGCCCGACATCATCCAGGAGATGCTCCTGACCACCACTTCAGAACGTCAAGGACGCCTCATCGATCACGATCAAGCCGGCTCCATGGAAAAGAAGAAGAAAGAGGGCTATTTCTAATGGCGCACCAATCCGATCTCATCGCTGAGGACATCCACGCCTATCTCGCTCAGCACGAACGCAAAGAGCTGCTGCGCTTCTTAACCTGCGGCAATGTCGATGACGGTAAGAGCACCCTAATAGGGCGTCTCTTGCATGACTCCAAAATGATCTACGAAGATCAGCTCGCCGCCATACGGAAAGACAGCTCTAAGTTTGGCACCACCGGGGATGATTTTGATCCGGCTCTGCTCATGGATGGCCTTCAGGCCGAGCGTGAACAAGGCATCACCATTGATGTCGCCTACCGCTATTTCTCCACCACCCGACGTAAGTTCATCATTGCCGATACCCCAGGTCATGAGCAGTACACGCGCAATATGGCGACCGGTGCCTCGACCTGTGATCTCGCGATCATCCTGATTGATGCCCGCCATGGTGTCCAGACTCAGACCCGACGCCACAGCTACATCGTATCGTTGCTCGGTATCCGTCATGTCATTGTCGCCATCAACAAAATGGATCTTAAGGACTACAGTGAAGCCACCTTTGAAGCGATCAAGGGCGACTATCTGGCATTTGCTCAGCATCTCAGCATTCCAGACATCCGCTTCCTGCCTCTCTCAGCCCTCAAGGGCGACAATGTGGTAAACCCCAGCGTCCACATGCCTTGGTTCAAGGGCGCGCCTTTGATGACGCTCCTTGATACCATCGAAATCGCTGATGATCAGAACTTTGTGAACCCCAGGTTTCCAGTTCAATATGTAAACCGTCCCAACCTCGACTTTAGAGGGTACAGCGGCACACTGGCAGCAGGTATTTTCCGTAAAGGCGATCCCATTACGGTGCTCCCTTCCATGAAAACCAGCCGGATTGAATCGATCGTCACTTATGACGGCGAGCTTCTAGAAGCCTTTCCGCCGCAGTCAGTTACCTTGACCCTCGAAGATGAGATCGATGTCAGCCGCGGTGACTTGCTGGTACGCCCCGATGATCTCCCTCACCTCTCTTCGAGGCTCATCGCTCATGTAGTCTGGATGGCCGAAGCATCCCTGGTACCCGGACGTCAGTACACCATCAAGCACAATACCCGCACCGTAACCGGCTCTGTGGCCAGCATACTTCATCGGATTGACGTCAATACTCAGGCCCACCATGAGGTAAGCGAGCTTCACCTCAATGAGATTGGACTCCTGGAACTGTCTCTTGCGGCGCCCATCGCTTTCGATCCCTACCACGTCTGCAAGGGCACGGGTTCATTCATCGTCATAGACCGACTCACCAATGTCACTATCGGTGCCGGCATGATTGTGGGCGAATCGGATCGAGGCACACAAGCGGGGCCCGTCACCACTGAAGAGAAGGCCATCCGGCTAGCGCAATCTCCGCTCTCAATTTGGGTCACAGGCGAAGATAGACACGACACCGTCAGGCGTCTTGAACGGACACTCTTTGATCACGGTTACACCACCGTCACGATTGAGTCGGCAAACTTTGGTGATAAGATCGAAAAAGTGATTGAGGTGATTCGAGCTTCAGCCATCATAACCTTAGTGGTCGCGGAGCCAGGTATTGAACCTTCGGATGGGGTGCGCCCCTTCTACCTAGTAGGTGATCATTACAATCTAGATGATATTTTGGTTACTGTCGCCTCCATTGGGGCTCCGAATAAAAATGAGCGTCACTAGAATTCGTGATTTCTCCTTATAACGACCTGAGTTATTTGCTTTTACTATGGCAGGTCGTTTAATTTGCCTTTTCCAGTTCTGGAAATAAAACATCGGTATAGCCAAAACGAGTCATATCCCGGATGCGCATAGGATAGAGTTTCCCTATCAAGTGATCACACTCGTGCTGTACGACTCGAGCATGAAACCCAGAAACGACACGATCGATGACGTCTCCTCGTTCATTTACTCCTTGATAGCGAATACGGGTGTAGCGAGGTACTTCGCCCCTTAGACCTGGGACCGAAAGACAGCCTTCAAACCCAAATTCCTCTTCTTCATTTTCTGGGACAATGATTGGATTGATAAGAATGGTTCTGGGAACAGCCTCTGCGTCAGGATAACGTTCATTCGCCTCAAAGCCAAATACCACTACTTGCAACCCAACTCCGATCTGGGGAGCTGCAATGCCCACCCCTCCCTCAGCTTCCATGGTGTCAAAGAGATCCGTTAACAATTCTGCTAACTCCACGGTGTGGAACTCAGTCACCCGCACAGCCTTCTGTAACAGGCGAGGATCCCCCATTTTCAAAACTGGCTTTACGGCCATCATCCACCTTAACGAAATTGAAATATTCAACACGCACAATACGCGCGACTTTGAACCAAACTCATGTATCCTTCAACAAGTTTTTATTCCTAGAATGAATAGATATATGCGCTTTCATTCTTTTTAGACTTAACCATGCAACTGTATACTGACCATAAAGTAGTCTGGAGCTAAATGCTTAAGCTCATTTGAATGAATAGCGTCGTAAAGAATATCAAAGTGTTATTGCTCAAAACAAACACAACCATATGAACATCAGGACCGCCACCCTTTCACTCCTTTTAATTTCGTTCGCACATTTGGCTCAGGCTGAATCAAACGATCTACCTCTAGCCATTGTCAACACGAGAGCAGCATTAGCCTATGCCCAGGCAGGCCAAGGTGGTGCATTAGAAGAATATGCCAAAAGCGCGATGCAGCATGCGAACGCATCCGTCGCTTCTACGCCAAATGATCATACTCAAGCCGGTATTAATCAACTCAACGCAGCGATTGATGTAGCCCGCAAAGGTGATTTAGCCGCGAGTACATCACTCACCAAGGAAGCGCTCCGAAATCTACAGCGGGCATCGGGTACATAGGCAAAAAAATGTCGCATTTCGAACGCGACGTTCGAATCAATCATAGGGGTTACTATGCACACATCGAATCTATCCCTACCAGATCATACCTCGACATCACCGTCGTCCACAGGCCAATCATTGTCGGATGAATACAGCGAACTCCATCAACTCTTTAATAGCTTTCACCCTCCTTACCGCGAGTCGGACGTGCGCGCCTTTTCCCTTCTTTACCGTCGCATTTACCCCTATCTCCCCAGAGAAGACCGAAGAAAAGCAGAATGGTTAGTTGATCTTTTAATCGAAAGACTAGAAAAAAAAGAGCTGTCATCACTTATTTATGGTGTTTATTGAACTCAGGACTCGTAAAACCAGTCTTAATAGTTAAGATCAAGAAAAATTTCAGCCCTATTTTGACCTGGGGCTTTTTTCAGGTTTATGTACACTGCCCACAGTCACTCGGGAGGAGTCCAGTAAAAGACGTGATTAGCCAAATCGATTTTGGCTTAATTTTGAGCAAGAATCTTTGAAGATGATAGTTTTTCAATAGATAGGAAAGTCTCCATACCAGAGACCCACCACTTATAACACTTAGATTAGAGGTCACCATGAACATTAAAACTTTAGCCATCATTGCAGCACTACTCTTTAACGGCACACTTGCCATCGCTGAGTCTGTTCATCTGCCACAGGCCATTGAACACACCAAAGCGGCCATCACTCATGGAGAAGCAGGGCATGCACCCATCCTTGCAGAACATGCAACAACGGCACTGGAACATGCAAACGCCTCTCAGAAGGCTGAAGCCAACCCACATACAGCTGAAGGAATCGTACATCTGAATGCCGCTGTGGATGTGGCTAAAAATGGTGATGCGGCGGGTGGTACCACACATGCCAAAGAGGCACTCAAGCACCTAGAACTGGCTGCTGAACCTAAGAAATAAGACTTTTAAATGAGAGGGGGAGGAGTGAATAAGTTCTCCCCCTTTTATTTCGATATCAGATATTCTTACTCCTTCCAAAGAGCTTAGACACCACAGAACCAAAACACTTCTTCGCGTTACTTCCCCTATCCCCAACTGATAAACGAACTAATTCACAAAAAGCATGCTTTGCATGGCTCTTACCTAGCCCTGGTCGAGGCAAGTGAATGTAACCTTTCCTTGTAGTCAGAGATTTCTCCTGATTCGCCACGAACTTCACTATTACTCGTTTCGTATTCTGACGATTTGAACTCGGACGTTAGATTCGAATACGCCTTGCTGGCTGAATCTTCACCTAAATCAGAAGCCAGCGCCTCTCCGACCCAAGATCCAATACTACTTTCGACCTCACCCACAAACAGTCTGCCAACAGCACCTCCCGTTGCAGCACCCAGAACGCCTCCAATTTGTATTAACTGATTTTTTCACAAGTACTTGTCCAACGGCTCGAAGCTGATCGTCTAAGCTAATTTTCTTGGGTGCATCATCAGATTCCCCCCATTCACGAGTAACATCATAGCCGAGCTTAGACCCAATCGAAGAACCCGCAAATGATCCTAAGGACGCCACCAGGGCGATGCCAGCCGGCACTCCGACAACGCCGAGAGTACGACCAATCACTACACCTACAGCCTCACCCGCAGACATCCCAGCAACGACATCAGCGGCCACCAATGGATCTACGCGCTTCATTTCATCAACGGCCTCGGCTGCGTATTTTTGGGTATCGGGGGTTCAAATCCAGACATGGTGCGCTTATAAATGAAATCTTCTAAGGTGTAGGATGGATCAGGTTTTTTCACGGACCCGTGCAACACCGATTCCATCTGCCATTGGAATTAAACTGTAGTCAATGCGCTCATCTCGATGCAGTCGGTCATTGATATCACGGATTGCCAAGGTATCCGGATCATTCACTTTGGGGTCGGCCACTTTTCCCGACCAAAGTAGATTGTCTATCACAATAAGACCCCCAACCCGGACCAGTCGAAGAGCCGCTTCATAATAATCACGATAATGCGACTTATCGGCATCAATGAAGGCCATATCGAAGGTATCTGATTCTCCTGCCTTTATGAGCTCATTTAAACTGTCTATTGCGGGGCCTATTCGAAGTTCAACCTGATGCCTGACACCGGCGAGTGTCCAATAGCGTTCGGCCATGGCCGTCCAGACCTCATTGATATCACATGCTACTAGTCGACCTTCTGGGGGTAGTGCCAAAAGCGTTGAAAGTGAACTATATCCGGTGAAGACACCCACCTCGAGCACCTTTTTGGCTCCAATTATCTTGGCCAGTAAACCAAGGAACTGTCCTTGCTCTGGCGTAATTTGCATATTGAACTCGGGCAAAGCCCTCGTTTCAACACGAAGCTTTTGTAAAAGGTCTGTCTCTCTGAAAGACACTGACAACAGATATATATAGAGTTTTTCATCTAAGCTAAGGGCCTTGATCGTCATACTGATAGAAATCCTCTTTTATTTAAACCCATAAATGACATCCAAATAGCTCGACCAACGAGCGACCATTTAATCAGTTCCTGATGGTTATATCTTTATCGTTCAATATTCTTTTGTAGAATTAACTCTGCGCGCTAAGATCATATTCTATGGAAATCCGCAGCATAACCGCCGACATTCGAGCCATGTCACCACAAGGTACACCGATAATGAGACAAAAACATGACCCACTGGCACGAAGACAACTCTCTTTCAATTGGTAAAACTCCACTCGTGAGACTCAATCGAGTCACCGATGGCGCTAAAGCCACCGTCCTCGCAAAGATCGAAGGCAGAAATCCAGCCTACTCGGTCAAATGCCGTATCGGTGCTGCCCTCATCTGGGACGCTGAGAAAAAGGGACTCTTAGGACCAGGAAAAGAAATCGTTGAACCCACCAGCGGCAATACGGGTATTGCTCTCGCCTTCGTGGCCGCCGCTCGCGGTATCCCTCTGACGCTCACCATGCCAGAAACCATGAGCATCGAGCGCAGAAAACTGCTCGCAACCTATGGAGCTAAACTCGTACTAACAGAAGGGGCCAAGGGTATGCCGGGTGCCATCGCTAAAGCTGAGGAAATTGCAGCCTCAAACCCTGATCGCTACGTCCTCCTTCAGCAATTTAAAAACCCGGCTAACCCCGCCATCCATGAATCTACCACCGGCCCTGAAATCTGGGAGGACTCCGAAGGCGCTATCGATATTCTCGTATCGGGCGTAGGTACGGGTGGCACTATCACGGGTATCACACGATACATCAAGAATATTAAGAAAAAGCCTATTCTTTCGGTAGCCGTCGAACCCGCAGCGAGCCCAGTGATCACCCAAACACGTGCCGGTGAACCTGTGAAGCCCGCGCCTCATAAAATCCAGGGGATTGGCGCGGGATTTGTTCCAGGCAACCTTGATCTCTCTTTGGTTGATCAGGTAGAACAGGTGACCAATGAAGAGGCCATCGAATTTGCAAGGCGTCTCGCCCGTGAAGAAGGCATTCTGGCTGGCATTTCCTGTGGCGCAGCCGCCGCTGTGGCCGTAAGACTGGCAAAGCTCCCTGAGCATGCCGGCAAGACCATTGTGGTGATCCTTCCTGATTCGGGCGAGAGATACCTCAGCACCGCCCTTTTTGAAGGGCTTTTCGACGCCAACGGCCTTGCTCTCTGAGGCATCATTAAAGCGCATGAGTAACGATCAAGATTATCATTGGGATTTAAGCCCAGTCATCGAAGAGCTCAAAGCCTTCAGAAACCATTCACTTGAACTTCGACAGAGGGAAAACCACCCCCCCAAATTACCTTCAAAAAAGGTTCTTCGTGAAGTCATCGACAGCCTTTCAACGGTCTTATACCCAAATCGCTTGGGTGACGGAGTACTCACCACAAGTAGCATCGACTATTTCGTTGGAAACACGCTCGAAATAACCTTGGCAAAACTACTAGAACAGGCTGAACGTGAACTGATTTTCATATCAGAACATAACGGTGAGTCCACTCAAGGAGTAAAATCCGAAGCCATATCGAAAGTTCGTGAATTTTCCCATACCCTTCCCAGGATTCGTCAAACTTTAGATACTGATCTCCAAGCCGCTTTTGACGGCGACCCAGCGGCCCGAAGCGTCGATGAAGTCCTGGTTTGCTATCCAGGTATAGCCGCCATCATCTGCTATCGCTTAGCTCATGAACTCTTCCTGTTGGAGCTTCCTCTGATTGCGCGCATGATTTCAGAACTGGCACACTCTGACACAGGCATTGACATTCACCCAGGCGCCACCATTGGAAATAGTTTTTTTATTGACCATGGGACCGGTGTCGTTATTGGAGAAACCGCAATCATTGGTGAGCGGGTTAGAGTTTATCAGGCGGTCACATTAGGAGCTAAGCGCTTCCCGACCGATGAAAACGGCGCATTAGTGAAAGGGAATCCTCGCCACCCGATTGTTGAGGATGATGTTGTCATTTATGCAGGTGCAACTATTCTGGGCCGTATCACCATTGGCAAAGGCTCGACGATAGGCGGTAACGTTTGGCTCACTCGGAGCGTACCACCTGACAGCAACATTACCCAAGCTCAAGCCAAACAGGAACTCTTTAACCATGGCGCAGGTATCTAGGACTGAGTGCGTTTTTGCTCTAAATTCACACAACCACCCCAATCAAAATGCCTCACCCCTACCTGATCGTTCTTGATGTCGATTCAACTCTTATTCAGAACGAAGTCATAGAACTTCTCGCGGCACACGCTGGCTCACTCGATCAGGTGGCTGCCATCACCCATCGAGCCATGAATGGTGAGCTTGATTTTGAGCAAAGCCTCAGAGAAAGAGTGGCTACCCTCAAAGGATTACCTGTGACCATTTTCGAACTCGTGAGAACTGAAATCAGCGTCACCAAAGGTGTACCTGAATTGATCGCGGGGATTCAGAGTCAGAATGGGCACGTTGGGGTCGTATCGGGGGGATTTCATGAAATACTTGATCCTTTAGCTGAATCACTTGGACTCAATTTCTGGCGCGCAAACCGATTGGGGGTTCTCAATGGCTACCTCACCGGAAATGTTGAAGGACCCGTCATTGATGCTCAGGCCAAGGCGGATGCCCTAATGGAATGGGCCGGAGAAACCCGAACCCCCCTGTGCAATACTATTGCTATTGGTGATGGTGCAAACGATCTTAAGATGATGGCTATCGCGGGACTTTCAGTTGCATTTAATGCAAAACCGATTGTTGCTCAGCAAGCTGACATGAGTCTTAACATCCAAGATCTAAGTTTGATTCTGGAGCATCTTCCTTAGAGACTTGCCTCATAAAGGCTTGTCATGTTCAAGTCTTCAGCGACACTTTTCGCATACAATTTGCCTTGGTGAGTATGAAGCCCCTTTGCAAGACCTGATGTTCCCTTTAACGCGTCAAGACCTTGATCCGCCAGCTTTAATGCGTAGGGTAATACTGCATTAGACAATGCAACCGTTGACGTTCTAGGATAAGCGCCAGGCATATTGGTGACACAATAATGAATCACGCCATGCTGCGCAAAGACAGGATGTGTATGAGACGTTGGTTTTGAGGTTTCGATACACCCGCCTTGGTCAATACTGACATCAACCACCACAGACCCTGGTGATAATTGTTTCACTTGCGACTCGGTCACAACGTAATCTGCACGAGCGCCTCGTCTCAAGACAGCGCCTACCACCAAGTCAGTGTCAACAATTTGGGCATCAACCTCTTTCGAAGATGACATGACAAAGGAAAACCCAGCACCAAACTCTTTCAACCAGGCATTACCTTTTTGAGGATCAAGCCCAGCCACGACCACTTCAGCACCAAGTCCATGAGCACTTTTTGCGGCATGATAGCCGACTATACCATCCCCAAGAATGAGCACTTTGCCATGCCTATTTCCAAGGACCTCACCTAACTGAACCCCTTTCCCTCCGTACGTTTGTCCTAAATAGTAGGCCCCAACAAGCGCCGCCATATTGCCAGCTACGGCACTCATCGGCGCCAAAAGTGGAAGACGCCCCGAATCATCCTCCACCGTTTCATAGGCTACTCCAGTCGTATTGCTACTTAGGAGCGCCTCGGTAAGAGACTTTGGAACACCCGAGAGATGGAGAAAGGTAAACAGGATTTGCTCATTAAGATATTGGTACTCACTTTCAAGAGGCTCCTTAACTTTGAGCACCAAATCACGGTCCCAAGCCTCCTCTACCCGCCCAAGGATCCCTCCTGAGGCAAGATACTCCTCATTGGAGAAACCAGAACCAAAGCCCGCATTGGCCTCAATAAGAACCTCGTGACCCTGATCCACCAAGCGTCTAACGTTACTCGGGGTTATAGCAACACGACCTTCGTGATCTTTGACTTCTTTGGGGATTCCGATCTTCATAACCTATACTCCTAGTGTGTGACTAAGGATAGATCACATAGTGTGCATCAGGCGACCTTTCTTTCGTAGGTGCTTTGCACATAGCTCTGGAATCCTCCTTCAAGGGAAGACACATGGGTATAGCCGAGGTCTTGCAAAGTATCGGCCGCTATCGCTGATCTGTGGCCAATTGCACAGTAAACAATAATCGGCGTTTGCTTATCTTTGACGACATCAGCAATTTGGCTTTCCAGAAACTGACGTGGTATCAGAATAGCGCCTTCTATATGTCCAGACTCGAACTCACTTTCTTCTCTAACATCAATAAACACCTTACCAGAATGCCCTGGATAACCCGCTTCATTAGGTGAGACTTCAGTAATACGTGTTCTAGCATCATTCGCTTGGTCAATAATTGATTCGTAAAATGCCATGCTATTTCTCCTTAAGTAGAGGTAGAAACGAAACCATCAGGACTCAGGCGTCCCGATTCGTTATTAAGTGATTGGGGCATGGCAAGCCTTTTAACCAGCCGATAATCACCATGGCGAAACAATATCATGATGGTTTATTTCCACAAATATTGTTTTTATATTATCTAGTTCCATTATGGAATAAGAGAACCTCGTATCCCAATACAGGTTCAGCCTGAACACAAAGCCAAAGATCAATAGACTGTGATACGATCGATAAGGCAATGTTATGGATCACATTGCTCTAATGGCGAGGATGACGATAACAACAATTCTAAAGAGGGTATTCTGCTATGAGTTTAGATTTCAGCCGCATTGGTACGCGTGAATTTAATGTAGGAACCAAGGACCAGAAAATACGCCTTGGAGTGGGTATAGGTTTACTGGTAATCGCCTCCATCATTGAAAGCGGTGTCCTCATGCTACTTGGACTGTTGGTCGCGGTAACGGGCGGAATCAAGTGGTGCCCTGCCTACTCCGTTCTGGGTAAGAACACCGTTGAACCAGGTGACAAGCCACCTTTAATTTGAGCATGCAAAGCCCGTAAGTCATGAAGAAATCGGTTCTTCATGATTTGCGGGCTTTTAAAATTTTTTAGCCTTGGCTTATTTCTTTGCCTCTGAATGCGCCTTAACCCAGTCACTGGCAAGCTTCTGCCCCTCTGAAAGCTGTGTTCGGTTCAATTTCTTAGCGATTTTGTCCCGATTGTTCACATATTCTTTCTGGCCAGAAACGGCTGCAATATTGAACCATTTGTAGGCCTCAACATTATTCTGGGGAACACCATGTCCCGCGGCCGTCATCACACCGAGGTAGTTCTGTGCGGATGAATTCCCTTTTTCTGCAGCCTTGTTATACCAGCGAATCGCCTCACTGTAATTTTGTGCGACGCCCTTGCCGAACTCATAGCGATAGCCAAGAGTGAACTCAGCCTCGACATGGCCCTGCTCAGCCGCCTTCTTATACCAAGTAGTTGCCTCATTCTTATCCTGGGTAACACCTTCCCCTTTGCCATACATTAAGCCAACTTTATATTGGGCATTGGCGTTCCCACCCTTAGCCGACTCTTTATACCAACGAATGGCTTCAACTTGACTCTTGGGAACACCTGTACCGGACTCATACATATCAGCCAAAACATACTGAGAAGAAGCATCACCTTTTTCGGCTGCCTTAGTACACCAAAAAAGGGCGTCAATCGAACTGCTGGCTTTAACTGAGGATGAATTAGTCGTCTTTTTTTCCGATTGATCAGGGGTTGGGCGAGCTTTCTTGAGATTGGGGGAAAAATTAAGACAATTGGTCTTTTCATCTCCGGCCAGTCTGGGGTCGGATGAATCTGAAGGAGCCACTGAGGTGCTAATCTTTGTGGAAGCACATGCTGATAAAATAGCCAGCAGCATAAATGAGATAAAAAGACGCATGTATTCCTTCCTGCCCAATAAAATTGAAGATGAATTCTAACTTGTCTTAAAGACCAAATCCTATAGCTTCATGGTGAGGTATCGACCGCATTTCCTTTAGCGAAAAAGATCCAACCAAAAGCTATTGGATGAAAACCGCTCATAAGCCTTCAGGTATGAGACCATAAACCTACCAACCCACCAACAAACCAAGTCAAAGTCCATGCAGAAAAGTGACTACTTAAAGCCCCTATCCTTGGGCCTTTTCATCTGCCTTATCATCTCAGGTTGTGCCTCGATCAAAAAAGAGATCCGGGATAGCGGCACTCACTCTATGGAAAGTCAGCTCCGCGCATCGGGATTTAAAATCATGATTGCCGATACCAAAGACAGACAAGAACTTATGAATTCTCTCCCACCTCAAACGATTACCAGAATTGCTCGACCAGATAATGTTTACTACATTTACCCTGACCCGAACGTATGCAGCTGTCTTTATGTAGGCAGAGACGCTGAATATCAGAGCCTGCAACAATTGAGTGCATCGGCTTCACAGTCACGTCAAGCATCGTATATGCATCAAAGAGCAGAAACACAGGAGGCAGGCAACGCTCCCATGGGGCCTTGGGGGAATTATGGGTGGGGGCTCACCAATCCAAACAGTATGGGAAGACCCGCATGGGATCCCGAATAAAAAATCAGTACATAAGCTATATCTTTATCGGCTGTTAACCACTTTAGAATATGATTTTTGAGCGGCGTTTAGCTTATACTTTAAGTGTCAATATCATTTACAGCGAGTAATTACAATGCGCAGAGTGATTTTTAATCAAAAAGGGGGCGTCGGGAAATCGACGATTGCGTGTAATTTGGCTGCTATTAGTGCTGCTGAAGGCAAAAAGACACTGGTAGTTGACCTCGATGTGCAAGGCAATTCCTCGCATTACCTTTTGGGTGACAAAGTAGAAGACCCAGAGGCAACCATCGCACACTTCTTCAAGGACACCCTCAGCCTTAACCTATTCAGCAAAGGAACAACGGAAGGTCTCAACGATCAGATCCACGAAACTCAATATCAAAACCTGTTTGTGCTGCCGTCACACCCAGAACTTGAGCCACTGCAATCACGTCTTGAGTCCCGGTACAAAATCTACAAACTACGCGAAGCCTTGGACGCTCTCTCAGGTTTTGATCGCGTCTACATTGATACACCACCCGTACTGAATTTTTACAGCCGTTCGGCCCTCATAGCCGCCAATCGCTGTTTGATTCCTTTCGATTGCGACGCCTTCTCAAGAGAAGCCCTATACAACTTACTGAATTCGCTTGCAGAAATACGCGCCGATCATAATCAGGACCTAGAGGTTGAAGGGATCATTGTGAACCAGTTCCAAAGTCGAGCTAAGTTGCCGCAGCAACTGGTTGACGAATTAATTGATCAAGGACAACCGGTACTGGAAACCAAACTGTCATCATCAGTGAAAGTTCGGGAATCCCATAGCTTGTCCCAGCCGCTGATCCACTATGCACCTGAGCACAAACTTTCTGAGGAATTCAGAAACTTACATCGTGAACTGGATAAACGTCGAACTCAAAAAAGAAAGAGTTCCGCATCCGCGGCGTCCAATTAATATAGAGATAGTATCTCTCAAATTTCTTATCACATGAATAACAAAAAGGCGCCTAGAGGCGCCTTTTTGTTGCCTGAAGATAAACAGCCTTAGCCGTTGATCCAGTAATGTACAAAGATTGACGCCACATACCCTGCGGCTATAGCCGGTGTCCACTTAAGGTGACTGAAGAAGGTATACATACCTTTGGATGTTCCCATCAAGGCGACACCAGCAGCAGACCCCACTGACAACATGGTTCCACCCACACCTGCAGTCAGCGTAACCAGCAACCACTGGTACAGATCCATATCTGGATTCATGCTTAATACAGCAAACATAACAGGAATATTGTCCACAATGGCTGACAGTATGCCAATCAGTACGTTAGCGGTTGTTGCACCTAAACCATCGTACATAGCGACCGAGGCCAGTTCCAAGTACCCAATATAACCAAGACCACCCACGGCAAAGACAACGCCGAAGAAGAACAGCAGCGTATCCCATTCAGAGTCTTTAACGTTATTGAAGACGTCGAACTTTCCATTTGCCTCACTGGTGTAAAGCATCTTCAGTCGGTATCCATAAAACATGAGGAAAGAGAGACCCACCATCATCCCGAGGAATGGAGGCATGTGTAAGAACTGCTTAAAGCTCACAGCACTGGCGATGGTCAGACCAAATAGACCACAGATCACTAAAGCACCTGGCTTCATGACAACCTGCTCTTCATCCGGAAAAGCTGGTGTCTCATTAGGAATGGCAAAGTGCATGATGGCTGCCGGAACGGCAAAATTCACTATCGATGGGATGAAGAGATGGAAAAAGTCAAAAAACTCAGCTTTACCCGCCTGCCAAACCATCAGTGTAGTGATGTCACCGAAGGGACTGAATGCGCCACCGGCATTAGCAGCACTTACTAGATTCACGAAACCTAGAGCAACAAAGGCCGGACTATTAGCACCTACAGCCATGACGACAGCACCCACCAAAAGAGCTGAAGTGAGGTTATCAGCAACAGAAGACAGGAAGAAAGTGATAATACCGGTTATCCAGAAAAGTTTACGGTAACCAAAGTTCCGACTAACTAACCATGAACGAAGCGCTTCGAATACATTTCGTTCAGCCATCGCATTGATGTAAGTCATGGCAACCAAAAGGAACAAAAATAGTTCCGCATACTCACGCAAATCATGCTCGAAAGCTTTATGAACTTGCTCTGCAGGAACCCCATTGGTTGAAGCCATGTAGGCTACATGAGCCCAGATGATTCCGGCCGCAAGAATTACAGGCTTTGATTTACGTAAATGCGTAAATTCTTCGGTCATCACAAATGCGTAGGAAATGATGAAGATCAGAACACAGTACAATCCACGCTGTGTGCCGGTCAGACCGAGATTGGCCGCTTCTTCAGCAGAAGCCATTTCAGGCAATATGAGCAATGACGATAGCAATAGAAGTGCGCGTAACAAAGCTAAACCCTCTTTTGTTTTTGAGATTGACAAGAATCCGCGAGATCCGGAAGCAGGCAGAGCCTCAGGACATAAGATTTGATTATAGCATTAGCCAAGCCGCGACAAAGCCAGCAGCATGTAAATCAACATAAAAAAGCGCTAGGCCTGCCGAAAATCACAGCTTATATCTAAAAATTGTTAGACCATTACCTTTTTCTGTTTTTTCATCTAGCCTTCTCCGTAGTATATTTAGGCGTTATTCAAATGACGCGCTCAGCGCCACGCCAAATTAACGTAAAGGGACATGTACCAATACAACAACTACGATCAAACGCTCGTCAACGAAAGGGCGGCGCAATTCAGAGATCAAACTCAACGATTCTTGGCCGGAGAACTGACTGAAGACCAATACCGTCCATTAAGATTAATGAATGGTCTTTACATTCAGCGTTACGCACCTATGCTGCGCGTTGCGGTCCCTTATGGCCTACTAAGCTCTAAGCAAATGAGAATGTTTGCCCATATTGCTAGGACCTATGATAAAGGCTACGGGCACTTCACCACGCGTCAAAACATCCAGTTTAATTGGCCAAAGCTTGAAGATGTTCCAGACATCCTCGACGATCTGGCAAGCGTCCAGATGCATGCCATTCAGACCAGCGGTAATTGCATCCGTAACACTACCAGTGATCACCTTGCCGGTGTTGCCGCTGATGAATTGGAAGATCCGCGTCCTTATTGTGAAATCATTCGGCAATGGTCGACGCTTCATCCTGAATTCGCCTTCCTGCCCCGGAAATTCAAGATTGCCGTCAGTGGAGCACAGAAAGATCGTGCCGCAACCCAAGTACATGATATTGGGTTACAATTGGTTAAAAATGAAGCTGGCGAAATAGGCTTTGAGGTCCTCGTTGGAGGTGGCCTCGGCCGAACTCCAATCATAGGCGTTACCCTCCGCACGTTCCTTGAAAAGAAGCATCTTCTCTCTTACCTTGAAGCCATTCTCAGGGTATATAACCAATTGGGCAGGCGTGATAATAAATACAAAGCCCGCATCAAGATTCTGGTTAAGGAAACTGGCATCGATAAATTCCGTGATCTTGTTGAACACGAATGGCTGCATATTCGAGATTCAATGGTCTTATCCCAGACAGAGATTGATCGAGTTAGTGCGTTCTTTCATCCACATCACTACGAAACAGTCGAAACCGACTGCCAAGACCTAAAGTCCTTACTGGATTCAAACAGTGATTTCTCGGCCTGGTATCAACACAATACCGTTGCCCATAAAATCGCCGGATATAGAGCGGTATTCTTATCGCTTAAACCTCACGGAACACCACCCGGAGATATGAAAGACTGGCAGATGGATGTAGTTGCTGACCTTATGGATCGTTTCAGCTTTGGGGAA
>Ga0316218_1000647_pt1 | contig 45095 bp, 60 predicted proteins | sample TBH18003metaG_FD_203634 | JGI IMG/M metagenome (GOLD analysis project Ga0316218, IMG submission 203634) | Freshwater microbial communities from Trout Bog Lake, Wisconsin, USA - TBH18003 | ecosystem: Environmental > Aquatic > Freshwater > Lake > Hypolimnion/Profundal zone | place: USA: Wisconsin... | reverse complement strand
TGGCTGGAGAACGATGGATTGTGCAGGAGAGAAAAAGGTACTCTATTCATGATCACTAAAACAAAAGTACTAAATATCAAAACAAGCACTCTCCAGAAAGCAGTTCTACAAGCAGTCATCAACTCCCCAATAGCTTTACTATCCAACAATACCCAAACTAAACAGTTAGTAGCCCAAAAACTAAAAGAATACGCTATCAATGAATCTACTGGGTTCTGCACCGGCGATAACACAAAAAACGCCATCGTTGTCCATAAACGAATATTCAAAGACTACAAAACAAATGCCTGCGCAGCCCAAAAAGACAACATCAAACTATTCAACGCAACAGACTTCCTCAATCTCTTAAATATATAAATGCGAACTAAGTTAGCTGAAAGAAAAGGTATGACGCATGAACTCGCAGAAAAATTAATACAATGGTATGAATATACTATTGAACTGGTAAATAACTTTCTATTTGCAATGGCGAAGATATTTTTCTTCGCAATGTACTTAACAACTATTATCACTATACTTACAGTAGAAGATGAAAAAGAAGATAAAAAGTCATAACAATTAAAAACCAACAAAAAATGAGAAAAAAAGGATTATTATCAACACTCGCGGCAATGGCTATGATGTCAGAATCAACCCATTTTTTAGAATCAACCCATTTTATGGGCAATGAGCCAGACTTCAACCCCAAAGGATTAAAATTGCCAACGGGCAGCAGCGATTTGACCTACTCCAAAGGCTATTACAGCCATGAAATGAGAAAAAGGATAGCAGCACGCCGCAAAAGAAATAAGATCGCTCGTAAATCCAGAAAAATTAACCGGAAAAAATATTGATCATGGCAGGATGCTTTGGTAACTCACCTTTCGATAGAGACATGGAGCGACAACTCAATGAACACCTATCCAATGAGGCACAATGGGATATCTTTTGCGACAAAATAATAGACAACTTCTCTCTGGACTTATGGGACTCCGGACTGGATTCCTTTTTTGAAACAAACGAAGTACAGAACGTACTTACCAAATCATTCAAACAGCCAGAGCCGGATGATAAGCTGATCGCAAAAACGATACAAGAAATGTACAATACGTTTCGGCAAGAGCAGCCGGAATAAACAGACAGGATATTGGATTGTTAATTGGCTTTGTGTTTCCACACAAGGCTTTTTTAATTTGTGCAGTATCGTAAACATTACATACATTTGTACAGAAGAAATGAATTGTGCGGTTTCCGAAATTAGAAGCAATGATTCCAACGTTGCTTTACTTTTACCCCTCTATCGGATAGCATCCATAGACCTATGCCCCTTTAATCGGGGCGTTTCTTTTTTAATTACGTCGAATTCGACGTAATTAGAAGTTGTCAAATATTCTTTTACACCTGATTTCAGTATGTCTGAATTTAGCTTTTAAAGGTGGTCGAATTTGACCACTTATCCCCAACAAAAAACCTCCCTTTTGAGGTGGCTTTTTTGTAGTGTGCATCAAATAAGGATGGATTACTTCTTCATAAAATTACATTTTTGGGTGATGACCTAACAGATCAATATTGGGTAATGATATAGTTTAGTGTACAAGAATTTTATAAAATACGGTTGTAAACCATTGCTGTTTTAGCTTTTAGCGTTTTGGTTTGGCAGGCTTAGACAGCGAAAATGCACTCGGACTTTTGCACATAATCTTTAGTGCCTTGTCAAAGTTTACCTTCTTGCCAGTGTCATATTTGGCTATCAGTTCCTCATTTGATAAGCCTTTCTTTTCTGTTGGTTTCTTGCTCATATAGATGCTGAATAAGGTAGTGATTTAATATAATTTTCCATATACTCCCAATCTGGTTTACCGCTACTGGTAACAGGTAGCTTTATGTTTGAATCAGGCATCCTTGATGGTCTCCATTTCCTACCGTATGCCCATCTGAATTTCTCCAACTCAATTAATGTGCAAATAAACATAGCTATATACACATTCCAGTCTCTTTCCTTTAGCAGTAAAACATTCGCATCATGTGAGCATGTAAAATCATTCGGTTGATAAAACGCGCACCCTACAGAGCCATTGTTTGAAACAGTAACACAATTACCATTGAATATCTTTTTGTCTATTTCGTGGTAGTTACTTCTTTCATCTTTATTGTTTTCATCAATATCTATTAGTGAATAATACTCAGTAACACCATTACTGTATTCAGTAGCACCTATAAATGGAATAGTGCCTTGTTCGGTATGATTTGGCTTTTTGTTATAATACCCATTTTTGATTTTAAAAACACCTTTATCCCCGCCATACTTAAAAGTTTTCCATTGCTTTACATTTAACGTCAATCCTTTACTACTATTTAACGGGGCAACCCTAACATCTGTATAAGAAAGTTGTACTTTATGAGAAATATATTCCTTTATTTTTTTCTCAAAATTTTCGCTTGAAATAGTGCTGTAATCTGTTTTTAAATATGCTTCAGCACACCATTCATCTTCAGCTACAACTTCCTTCATGCCGGATAACCCCTCTATTTCCGAAAGGTCATTATAGGCACTTGTCCATTTTTGTTTTATGTCTTTCCATAACCCATTAGAATCAATCCTACCCCTATGTTTTCTCTTTATAAATCCATCATTTTTGAAATATCCAAACCACGTCTTTTTACCTTCATTTTCTTCATTTGCCTTGAATACCAATATTGATGTAGCTACGCTCGCTGATGGGTTAAATAATTCATCTGGCATAGATAATACTGCATGAAGTCTATGATGCAAAAGCAACCTCTCTTTAACGGCAATAATTTCCTTTTCATTTTTTACACAACAACTGGTTTGAACTATTGCGACAACTATGCCGTTCTTAGCACCAACCATCTGTAAAGCATGTTCAATAAACTCAAGTTGTCTTGCCGCACCAACATCATACGGAGGGTTTAAAAAGGCTACATCTGGTGAGTGTTGTTTTTTTACTGTAGCCTTCAATTGAAAGCAATCCCCACAGTAAATATTAGACTTACCATCACCCCTTAACATCATATTAGAACAAGCATAAGTAAACATTGAAGGTCTTAGTTCAACACCTATTAATTGCTCATTTTTTATTTTATCCTTTTTTTTATCATTGTTGCCAACCAAATCAATCATCCTTTTCATTGCGGCAATCAAAAAACCGCCAGTACCACAAACAGGGTCATAAATAATGCTATTGGATTTCACATTCGCCAAATCGCAAAAAAGGTCTGTGATGTGAAATGGAGTAAGAACTAAGCCTTGACTTTTCTCATTACCTGCATAACGTATGAACTCAGTATAAAACCTACCCAAAACATCAAAACCAGTCTGTTCCATATCTATTAATGGAAACACATTTTTATGTAAATAGTCTATCATTTCTTTAATGACAACTATAGTATCTTCTCTTTCCTTTTTGTCGTTGTGCTTTATTTCTAATTCAAGAAAAAGTGGCTCATTCAATATTTTACTATACTCTCCAAGCATGTTAGCTTTGCCCTTTACCTTATTGGTATTCAGGACATTTGAAATAGCCGACATCATCGCCGTTCCAAGTGCTTCTGTAGTAGAATAGTCTTTATATCCTTTCCTGAAAGGTGTGTCAACTAATGAAAGCAATATGGCACTTACTATAGTACACCTTGTTGTCTCTGATATAGAATAACCATGATACAATTCGTTTAAGTCAATAGCCTTACGAATAATATCAATATTCTTTAAGTTGTCTGAGAAATTCTCATTATTAAATAGCTTTAAGTAGTCATTTATAGCCAATAACTCCTTATCGCTTTTTAACTCTTTATGTTTCTCATTTTGTTTGTTCCATATGAAATGAGAAACTCTTAATTCTTCTTCCGTTTGCCCACTCACAGCGATAGCTACAACATCAAATTCTCTGGAAAGTGTTTTAGCGTAATGCAAAACACCATCAACGGCATAATTCTCTGGATTGTCAAGTGTTTTACTGCTATGATTTTTGACCTCAGCTTTACATTCAATCACGATGATGTAATCCAAATTACTTACTGGGAAAGAGATAATAAATTCTGGCTTACCTATACCTTTCCCGCTTTTTGATGAATGTTGCAGCAAGTCAATAACCCTCTTGCTAAAGGATTTTTGCTCCTCAAATTTAATAGACTTAAATAATGGGTCATTTTTGAAATGACTTCTTACTATATCCTCTGTTATTCTTTCGTTTGCCATTATGCCTTTGATATTAGAGCCTTGTAAGTTAACCTTGTTGAATTTTCCAAAGAGAAATCGAATTTGTCGTTTACACTTGCTTTCCTTGCATTGTAACGGAAAGAAAATTCATCACAATATTTGTTCAAATGTTTTGGGCTTACTTGGTGATATATACCATAAATACCACGTTTAAGTAATGACCAAAATCCCTCTAAACCGTTATTATCAAATCCACCCCTAACATACTCATTTTCGTTGTGATTTATAACAATGTGAGCGTAATTTCTTGAAAGTCCTTTATAGGCAAGCCATTCATCTGTTACCACTATTGAACCTTTAGCAACCATGCTTTCTATAATGGGCTTTAAGGTCTTAGATTTTGTGTTGGGTACTACGTGTGTGCTAACCTTGCCGCCCGTCTGCATTAAGCCCAAAACGGGTGTTTTATCCTTTACGCTACGTCCTTGACTTTCAGGTACTTTTTTATCTTCGTGCCTGTTCTTATTCTTGCCCCCAACAAAGGTTTCATCTGCATGGAATAAACCGTCTATCTTATCTGTTGGCACATCTTGTTTGAAAGCATTGCGGATTCTACACAATAAGTACCAAGCTGATTTTTGAGTGATAGCCAAATCACTTGCCAACTGGTGTGAACTAATACCTTTTTTGTGTAAAGAAAAAATGTAGATAGCCATAAACCATTTACGCAAAGGTATGTGAGTTCCTTCAAACATCGTTCCCACTAACACATTGTAACGCTCCATGCAAGTAGGTTCAGCACATTTATACATACCCTTAAATTCACCCTTTTTTTTCAACACATAATGTTTGTGATTGCCGCAATAAGGACAAACAGGCTCCCCATTTTTCCAAATCTTACTTTCTAAATAATTCCTGCAAGCTGCATCGTCAGGTAAAGCCGCAAGCATGTCGGGAAATGAGTTGAATTTGATAATGTTTTTAGCCTGTTCCATTGTATTGTGTGTTTACTATTACAATACAAATTGTAATGCCTTTTTCTTGTACAACCAAACACCTTAAAATATATTTGTTTTTATATTCGTATATTTGCTTGTACACTAAACTATATCATTACCCAATATTGAACCACAAATATACATTTTAAACCAAAATAAACTTAACTTTACACAAAAAAAATTATGACAGTATCACAAAACTTTTTTGACCTCGTAGAAGGATTTGAAGGAATTAAACTAAGTGCCTACCAAGACCAATCCGGCAACTGGACAATAGGATATGGCACTACCCACTACCCAGACGGCAGCCCTGTATGTGAAGGTGATACCTGCACCAGAGATCAGGCAATTGACTGGCTCAATAGCCACATTCAACCAATACAAGACCTGCTATCATCAATAGACGGTCTTACCCAACAACAATTCGATTCCCTTGCTGATTTCTGCTACAATGACGGAGAAGGCAACTTTGAACAATCAACCCTGAAAAAAGATATTGAAGCTGGCAACGCTGATGCTGATAAAATCAAGGCAGACTTTGAAGCATGGGACAAAGAACGTATCAATGGCGTTCTGAAACCGGTGAAGGGATTGCTGCGTAGAAGGCTGGCAGAAAGCTACCTGTATGCAAATGGTGTCAACTCACCGGACTTTTGCACATCAGAGGTACAAGCAATGCAGAATTGATATTTTAACAACCTTTAGTATAATTTTAACACGATATTATATTTGGTAGTATTGTTATTATCAGATTTGGGCGTAGCTTTGTGTTGTAATCAAACAATCCAAAAAATGAACACAGAAACAGCAAGCCGAAGCAATGAAGTAATCGGCTACAAAGGATTCGATGCTAACCTAAAGTGCAGAGACATGCAATATGTCATAGGGGAAACACACGAAATGCCCAAAGATAAGATACTTAGTTTATGCCCAGAAAATGAAAATGAAGGTGGGCTTCATTTTTGTGAAAACCCGCTTGATGTATTTCGGTACTATGAACCGGCAATAAGCAGGTTTGCGGAAGTTAAAAGCGTAGGAGATGTAAAAAGAAAATCAGACGATTCAGATACAAAGATAGCAACAACAAAGTTGCATGTATCGGTTGAATTGAGCCTGCATTCTTTAATTGAAAGAGGCGTGAAGTTCATTTTTGAAAGAACAACATTAACTAAAGAAGCAACTAATACCGAAAAACAAAAACAGGCGATCAACTCCGGTGATAGAGGTGCTGCCTCAAACTCCGGTAATAGAGGTGCTGCCGCAAACTCCGGTTATAGAGGTGCTGCCGCAAACTCCGGTGATAGGGGTGCTGCCTCAAACTCCGGTAATGGAGGTGCTGCCGCAAACTCCGGTGATAGGGGTGCTGCCGCAAACTCCGGTGATAGGGGTGCTGCCTCAAACTCCGGTGATAGGGGTGCTGCCTCAAACTCCGGTGATAGGGGTGCTGCCTCAAACTCCGGTTATAGAGGTGCTGCCTCAAACTCCGGTGATAGTGGTGCTGCCTCAAACTCCGGTGATAGGGGTGCTGCCTCAAACTCCGGTGATAGGGGTGCTGCCTCAAACTCCGGTTATAGAGGTGCTGCCTCAAACTCCGGTGATAGTGGTGCTGCCGCAAACTCCGGTGATAGGGGTGCTGCCTCAAACTCCGGTGATAGGGGTGCTGCCTCAAACTCCGGTGATAGGGGTGCTGCCTCAAACTCCGGTGATAGTGGTGCTGCCTCAAACTCCGGTAATAGTGGTGCTGCCTCAAACTCCGGTAATAGTGGTGCTGCCTCAAACTCCGGTAATAGTGGTGCTGCCTCAAACTCCGGTAATAGTGGTACTGCCTCAAACTCTGGTCATAATGGTGCTGCCTCAAACTCCGGTGATAGTGGTGCTGCCGCAAACTCCGGTGATAGGGGTGCTGCCTCAAACTCCGGTGATAGTGGTGCTGCCTCAAACTCCGGTAATAGTGGTGCTGCCTCAAACTCCGGTAATAGTGGTGCTGCCTCAAACTCCGGTCATAGGGGTGCTGCCTCAAACTCCGGTGATAGGGGTGCTGCCTCAAACTCCGGTGATAGTGGTGCTGCCTCAAACTCCGGTGATAGTGGTGCTGCCTCAAACTCCGGTAATAGTGGTGCTGCCTCAAACTCCGGTAATAGTGGTACTGCCTCAAACTCTGGTCATAATGGTGCTGCCTCAAACTCCGGTCATAGTGGTGCTGCCTCAAACTCCGGTGATAGGGGTGCTGCCTCAAACTCCGGTGATAGGGGTGCTGCCTCAAACTCCGGTGATAGGGGTGCTGCCTCAAACTCCGGTGATAGTGGTGCTGCCTCAAACTCCGGTAATAGTGGTGCTGCCTCAAACTCCGGTAATAGTGGTACTGCCTCAAACTCCGGTGATAGGGGTGCTGCCTCAAACTCCGGTCATAGTGGTGCTGCCTCAAACTCTGGTCATAGTGGTGCTGCCATGTCAATAGGTGGATGGTCTAAAGCTGAAACATCGGTAGCTAACTCTTTCGCATGTGCATTAGGTATTGAAAGCAAAGCCAAAGGTGCATTAAATTCATGGATAGTAATATCGGAATGGAAAGAAACGGAAAAATCATGGGTAATATCTGATGCTAAATGCTTTAAGGTAGATGGCATAGAGATACTTGCTGATACATTTTATATCCTCAAAAACGGCAAGCCATGTATATTAGGATAACCCCTGACAATATACGCCATACCTACCAAATCAGAAGGAATAAAGCGTACCCTATCTATTGCCGAAATAAAACCACACGTTTATAAATTCATTTCATGGGCAAGGTATCACTGTGGAAGTACTTTTCTCGTTACGGAAATTGGCTGTGGATTAGCAGGATATGAGCCTAAAGATATTGCGCCGCTATTCAAGGAATCTATTAATATTCAAAATATTTATTTACCACAACGATTCATAGATATTATAACATGCAAGAACTAACAAGACTATTCATCAATCTGGACAACAAATTCAGCAGGACAAACTGCTCTGAATTTATCTACAAAGCATTCGCGCAACTATCAGCAGCCGAGCAGCTTCACCTTTTCAAAAAGCTATGTAAATACTGCAACCACCACAACCCAAGCAAAGAGCCACACCGGTTTAACATGAATGGCTTTATTGACTTTCTCCGGTCTCTGGACTCCGAAAACACAAATATTGTTAACCAATATCTCAACTCCCTTTTATGACCCTGATAATATTCGCTACCATTGCCGTATGGGAAGTAACCAAACGATTGTTTAATTGGGTAATTGAAAAAATAGCCAACAAATGAGCAAGATCACCATTACTACCGTTATTTGCCATAGTCCGGTACAAAGACACAACGTAATTGAAAAGCTAACCAAACATGGATATACCAACCCTTATAGCACAATGACATTTGACGTTGCACCACACATCAACGTGTACCACCGAGACAAAACATACCAGACCATTATAAGCAATGGATTGAAGCGGCAACGGACAGTATTTGAGCGTGAGATTACTGCTGATCAGTTTCTACAAGAGCCACCAGAACAAGCAACATTAGACCTAAAGTAAAAAGAAACAGCGTAGCCTTTCGGAAAGCTGCGCTGTACCCTTTAAATGACCTATGTAAAACCAAAAACCAACATCGAAATGTTGTCAAGAACACAAAGTTATGACTTTTACAGATGATATTGAGCCTAAATTATTCCTTTACCGGTTTTACTTCTTATACATAGATCAGCCAATTGTCGTAGAAGCATCAAATGAAATAGCAGCAAGGATATGCTTAAAACAATCTATCACATCTCTCGGCATTGAATACCAAAATTCAAAAGTTATAGGACAAACAGTTGAGAGACCGGTAGCCGGAGTATCGGTAAAATACGTCAATGATCAGCGTTTCGTATGGGATGGTAAGAAATGGGAATTAAAATAGGCTATTCATATAGTCGCTATTCATCAGATTGTTAGATGCAGTAACTTTTGGGGCATTTATGATATAGTTAATGCCTATTATCATCCCAACTGCAACAACAACGCCGCCAATGATCAAAACAGTTTTCTTTGTAGTGTCTGACATAATAAAAATGATTTTACGCAACCATACCCGCGACTTTTACCGCAAGACCAGCCACCTGTACAGCTTGCGAAATAGTGTTAGCAGTACATTGAGGACAAAGACTACCACCGCCAGAGCCAGCTTGCCATTGACCGGTAGCAGCATTTGAGCAATATTTTATTAGTGCCTCTGTTGTTTCCGGTATCGTAGAAATGGTTTGTGCGTTCTTTGCTGCTGCAAGGTATGAGTTCCTGATGATAGACTGTCGGCTGCCGATTGCCTGACCATTAGTGTTTGACTGAATTTGATTCATAGCATCTGTACTCATCAAAATGATGGCATTGCTATAAACACTTTCTAATTGAGAATTTTGATCTCCGTTATTGGTAGAGATAGTGTCTGGCGGCGCGAAAAGCCCCTGCGGTAATGTTCCGTAGATAGCTCTCACATACCTATCACTATAAACCGGTACACTATTACTATTCCATGCATCAATCAATTGACTTTGTAGTGTTGCTGCATCATCAGCGTTACCAAAGTTATTCATGTATGCTACAACGGTCAATGTCCATGTTACATAGTTGTTTCCAACCGGATTAGGCACATTTGATACTATTCCTTTCTTTTGCAATAAACGGTAAATTCCATAGCCCACAATACTAAATAAGGCTATTGCGCTAACAAAACCAACAACTTTTCTACCGTCTGCCATGATTGAATTTTAAAATAACACTCTTAGTCTTTTTTATGACCGGAAAAAGCAAAGATCAGCCCTACCACCGCCAACAATCCGATAACAGAGCCACCAATGATCAATGGCATATTGCTCGGTTTAGCCGGAGTATTGGTCGTATTGCCGCCACCGGTTGTTGTTGTTCCAGAACCACCGGTAGTAGTCGTTGTTGTATTGCTTCCGCCAGTAGTAGTAGAACCTGTTGCCCCACCGCCGGTATTGAACGAATTTTGACCGTTCGTATTCAACGTGTTCAATGTTCCGCCCAACTTAGTAAGCTGACTGTTGTATTGCTCCAATATCGTATTCAACGCCCTGATGCTGTTATAGGTATAAATACCACAGCTTTTAGAATTTGAACTATTACTGCAATCGTAAGCGTTCAATTCAGCTATTTTGCCGGTTATCTTGTTGATCGTATCAGACAACTGCAACGTATTCAGGCTTGACGGAAATATCCACTTCCAGAATTGACCATAGTCAACCTTTACATCTTGGTATGGGTCTTGACCGCTACCGGCATAAAAAGCAGAAGGCTGCAAGCTGCAATTACCTGTACGGCTTTGATAAGCACTCCAGAAGTCGGTAACCGCACCGCACCCGCTAACATTGCTCCAGTTAGTTTGCATGTTGAAATATTTTTATACTATGAATTACTTTCTTTTGCTTACAACATAAGCAATACCGCCCAACACTACTGCACCACCCAACACCAGAGCAATTACCATTCCGGTATTGCTCGAAGCCGGCTTTGTAGTATTTATTGTAGTAGTACCTGCTTTTACACCAGACGGAGTTGATGATCCGCCTAATAGCCCCTTGTTGATACCAGCACCTAATACGCTCGTAAGACTTGATAATGCGGTATTCGGATTCAAGTCGGATAACCAACTTCCACCACTATCGCCACTATTGTCGCTTTGGGTAGGTGGGTTATTAGGATTGATACCTGACATATCGGTAATGCCCAGATCGCCAGAGCCATCGTCATTACTCCATCCGGTTGCCGAGTTCCAGATACGATCACCACCAGTAGCATTCATCATGCCGCCACAGTTCTTTCCGCATCCCTCGCAATTCATAAACTTTGAGCCAATTATCTTTTGCATAAAATAAATTTTGATGGTTATTAATTTTATTTACCCTTTTTCATCTTTTTGATCACCAGCACGCCTGTTGCAGCAAGAGCAACCAAGACAATAACACCCACAATAGCCGTTCCGCTACCGGTAGCAGGCTTCTTAGTCGGCATCTTTGCGCCGGTAGGTGGACTGTTGGGATTGATACCTGATTGCGTAGTTACAAGGCTGTCATTTGAGTTGTCCGGAGTTCCATCCAGTTCATTTGAAACCTTTAACTTTAAAGAAGTCCATTGGTTTTGAAGGCTCGTAAGCACATTGTCGCTCGGACTTGAAATATCATTCATAGTCAAACCACCACCACTATTATCGGTATTGTCAATACCGCCAGATGTATAATCTTGTATTGGCTGATTGAAGCCATCAGGACTGTTCAGGCTATTTTGAAGATCAGAAATGCCACCAGCATTGTTCCAACCTGTAACCATTGACCATTTATTTGTTGTCATAAAAATAAGTTTTTACGTTTTGAATACTATTGTCCTACATTTTGTTGACCACTCGCCGCATTTACAGCACTACCAACACCGGATTGCATTGTCTTTTTGCTTTTCCACGATTTGTAGCCATAAACAGCAATTACAACAACACCTATGCCTATTAGCGTGTTCCGGTTTTTCTTAATGAATGATGTTACTTGTTCCATGTTCAATTATTGAAAACTGTAATTAATATTGTTACTTGCTAAAACCTGATTTATTTCAGCCAGATCGCTACTTGACAACTGCTGTGTAAACCACCCCGCCAGATCAGCTTTAGGAGTATTGCCCAACACAAGATCAACCGGCTCAATATACCAGCAAGCAGATAAAGGTCTCACACCAAATGCCGTTACCACCTGTAACACGTCTGCTGCATTTTTCATCTGATTGAAAATACCTTTCAAAGTATCTATGTAGCCACTCGAAGGACAACCATTCAGTACCGTATAGATGTTATCAGCCCAACTACTATATTGAGAACCCAAATAAGAAGGCTGAACACCGCCGGCTACCAATTTCTGTAAGTCCTGCGTAGCATTGTCAACATTCTGTTTAGACTGTTTGGCGTTTGCTGCATTTTTTATAGCCTTGTATGCAGTAAATCCACCTACCGCAATAACCACAAGACCGCCCACCGCCAGCAAGCCCTTAGCCCACGCCGGAGTTTCTTCCAAAAATTGACCGAATTTTCCTTTTCCTATTGCCATTATACCGCCGTTCCTGTTGTTGTTGAAAATGTACCTGTACCTGCTGTGAATGTTGTTTTATCTGCCATCAGAGCATTATACCACGCTCCGATATACCCACTATCCAATCCCATCAAGCCCTGATAATTGCCAGTACCACCGCTATTATCCAAAATATAATTGACCATGTTGGACTTGCTCACCGCCGTTCCATTTTTGTTATTTTCATAAATGAAATAACCACCAACGCCTAAGGCAATAACCCCAAATATAGCAATCCACTTCAATGTTTCCTTTTTCCCCTTATCCATTATTTACTACTTTATAAGGTCTAAAAAATGTCGCGTTCTTTGCACTATCAAACTCCATAAGGAACTCTCTCACAATTTCTACTCTCTCAACATTCTGATCTGTCGGCGCACCCTGAAAAGCCTCTGTAAACGCCTGCATAGCCTCTATTCTGGGATAACCCAAACATAGGTAAATGATCATAGCGTTTAAATCAGCTTCAATCTCATCATTCATATTGTCATTGACAAAGAAATGACTGAACTCATGAAGCATGATAGCCATTCGCATAGGTACGGTCATCGGGACAAATTTCTTTTGGCTGACCTGAATCATACCATTGTCCTTACTTATCCTTGCGCATGTATTAACCTCTGCACCATTATCATCGGCAATGATCGGCAAATACTCAATGGTATAAAGACCATCAGACGATTTATATGTTCCGGAAGGCAGATGACCGGCATTGAAACAAAATTTCGTACAGAACTTAACATACGATTTGATGTACGTATCTGTCATATCTACACAATCGTATCTTTTTTCAAGCGGTAGCATCTTTGCTTTAACCAGCGTGAAAGTTTTGTCCGAGATAGAAGGTATATTGCCAATATCATCATTGTAAATCACCAATAAAGCCTTTTTGCCAGAGACCGGTACTCTTATATAAAATGTGTATGAGCCATCAACAACATGGTATCTATCCGTAAAAATCGTGTCCTTGTATTCAGCATCTTTCAAAATAACACGAATCTTTTGTGGTGATGTGGTTGATACCACTACCATCAAAATAAATTCCTGATAATTTGATTTTACGTTTAGTTCCATATTATTGTTGTCCGTACACTATATAAGTTGGGTATCTTTTTGCGCTGTTAACATCGAACTTTTGTAGCGCACTCGGCATATTCAATACTGGGTCAATCGTTATCACGCCTGTTTCCTGTGGTACAAAGCCATTCCAGCTATCCGGCGCGGGATAATTGCCCGATGCCGCATAAACCGTATTGTCTGTACTTGTTGGAGTAGGCGATGATTGCGCTGCCGGTGCAGTATTACCACCCTGAACAATACCTTTAACTTTCGTTTCAAGACCACTCAATTGATTTTTAATGTCTGCCATGCCTAATGTCAAACTACGGTTTTTAAAGACAACGTAACCAACCCACGCAATAGCGGCAATAGCGGCAATTTGACCAAATCCTATTTTACCATCTGCTTCCATAAATAATTATTTTGGTGCTTCTTCCGTTTTCTTATTTCCTGATACAGCCGTAATCGCAACTGCGACAACAACAAAAGCAGCGATACTATAAAACGCCCAGCTTGGTATTCCGAGTATGGTTTGACCAGACAACGTAGGCTTGTAGCCAAACGTATCTATGCCGCCATCCTGACCATCAATATTCATGTAATGGTTACGGAGTTCCATTTGCTGTACTGTGCTTTGTACGCTTTGATTTAAGTCTGATCTTAGCCAATCTTTGAAAGATAGCTTAGTGCCGGACTGTTTCCACTCTTGATTTTTTGTCATTTATACGGTTTTTACCTTTTAATGCTTGTTTCCAAACTCCCAACCGGTAGCTGCGTGCCAGATTGTACCATCAGCCGGAGACCAGTTAGTCATATTGTTCCAAATGCGGTTTGTGCCTTCGGCATAATGATGCTTCTTCTCATCTTTACCGGATGCACCATAAAATTTACTACCGTCTGCACTTGTCATTGCTCCAGTCGTTGCAGGGGTAGCGGTAGCCACCGGCTTAGGCTTCATAAAAGCATAGCGATAGACAACATAACCGCCAACACCGATAAGTCCAATCGTCAGAAAGGTCTTTTGATTCTTAGTCATTGTATCTTTTTTTAAAGTTAAACACTTCTATTGTCGAACCCGAATAAAGAGGTCTTTTCTGCGGCATAGATAAACAGACCCGCAAACAATATCGCCGCCCCTATTGCTATGTTTTTCTTGTTCTTCATTTTACTGATTTGATCTGTTCACAAAATAATTGGTAGCCACGCCACCTATAATTCCACCTATTACACCGCCCAAAAACAAATTGACTTTCTGATTATACGCAATGGCTACACCAACAATAACGCCAATACCTGTTCCTGTAAGATTACCGGTATTGATAAAGGAATACTGATCTTTGGTACTCTTTTTTAGGTTATTAGTTTTTGCCAATATGTCATCTCCGTACATCATTGATCGAAATGATTTTAGCTTTGTGGATATTAGGAATGCAGACCATGACCAATAAACGAAGATGTACCAGCAGTACCGGTAGATGTAGCAGCAGGCATAGACGTTTTAGGTTTGCTGAAATAACCGGCTGCAACGTAGCCTACGATTGCGCCAATAACCAGACCGGCGAGCATGTGTGTGTGATGTTTTTGCATCTTTTTTAGTTTTTAAAAGTTATTAATAAAAATTATCTTGATTTGCTGTAATCGTTATACAAATAAATACCAACACCCAAAATGGTTGCCGCGATCAGCAAAGACTTGTAATCGGTCTTTCTATTTTGCGGCTGTGTTGTCTGCTGTGGTACAATGGCTGCATTATTCAATTCGTTTTGAAGCCCATTTGCACCATTAGCATCAATTTCTTGTTTCAGCGTATCTATTCCGGTTTGCAGGGCATTTATAAGGTTTTGCTCATTCTGGCTGTCATCAATGCCGAGCCACCTTTTGCCTACGCTCATTTGCCATGAAGAAAATCCGCCATCAGCAGAGGTATAACCCTGTTTGCTATGCAAATATCCTACCAGAGCATTTTTAAACGCAGCACTCTTTGTTATAGCAGTTAATACCATAGCATAAAGCGTTTTGTTATCAACATTATCGTTGACCAAAACGCCATTACCCCTAAGCAGGTCTATTACGCCGGCTTTGTCTGAAATAATAGCCCCATATATGCTCTTACGAATATAGTCTAAAACTTCATTCCTATCCATGAGTTACTTACTTTGCTGCTTTTGCAATAAGGTAAACAGCAGCTACCGCACCAATCGCATATATGGCGATCTTAGCATCCCTGTTGCCACCACTTAACCAATCCATACCCTTACCCTTCATAACACTTCCCATCATGCCGTTGACACTTTGCTTTGCGGTAGAACCGCATGTAGCCAGTATCATTTCTTTGTCAGGGTGAATGTTGCACATATCAACAAACGCTTCATCGCCTTGTTCAGTTACCACCTGTTCAAGTGCTGCTCCTAATTGACTTGGGTCTGTGTTTGTTACAGAATATCCGTATTTATCGAATATTGACTGAACGCCACTTGGGTTATTTTCGGCTATGTAATCAAAAACTGAAATCATAAAATTTCTTTTTTTTTACTTTATAAACAAAAAAGGGGTAGGGTTTTTAAACCGCCACCCCCTTCGGTATAGATACTGCAAGAAACGCTTATTAGCGACCTATCCTGTTTACAACGGTAGCCGGTGTAGCAGCAAGAACTTGCGTGCTTTGACGGATAACATTAGGATTGCCGAACTGGTTAACCACTCCGTTACCGGCAAGTGCCTGTGCAGGGTTAACATTAACGGCAGGGTACAGATACAGAACGAATGACGCATTACCCAGAACCTGTGCAAAGGTCATTTTGGTCAAACCATCAACAGAGAAGTTGCTGAATGTAGCAGCACCATTTGTTGATTGTTGATACAAGTCCTGAATCATTGGGAAGCTGTTTGACAGCGTATTACCGTTCGCATCGGTAGTTGTTACCGTAAAAGGTACAAATGCCTGTGCCGATACGTTGTTCGCGCTCACCTGTGTGTAGGCAACGGTAAAAGGATTAATCAGCGTTTGAGACAACAGACCCTGATAGGATGTGCTGGTCAAAGACGTGATCGTGATATTCGTTTGTGTAGTCAATACACCGTTCGACCAAGACGAACCATTTGGTGGATTGTACAAATACTGGAACGCACCAAGAACGTCAACGTTAGAGATAACGCTGGCTGATGAGTTCGAGATCAAGAGTTGGTAAGGCTGGCTCGTAGGAATGTTACGAGATGAACCCGTACCATCAGCAGACAAAGAACCCGTTTGGCTGCCGGCAAAGTTATTGAAATTGCTGTGTGCGCTGCGATTAGCCCTGCTAATTGCGCCGGTGTTTCCTAAATACTGGTTGATTAAAGACATTTGTTTTATCGTTTTAAAAGTTTTGAAATAAAAGTTTGCTCAATTACTGCGCTGATGCCATTGGCTTGCTTACAGAGCCTGCATTGATCATCGGCTTCACGAACTGATCGTAAACAGCCAGACTTACAATAACAATAAGACCTGTTCCAATTGCTTTCATCACGCTTTCTTTGTTGATGTTCATTTCTTTGTTGTTTAAGTGGTTTTACAAAAGTTTTTTATTCTCCGATAAAGCTATACGGATGCCTCATCTCAAATGCAATACAAATTTAAGCAGAGTTAAATTAAATATTGAGATTTTAATAAATATCTATTGTAGGCTATTGTTACTTATAGTAGGGGATAAGTACAATTAGAAATACAGCTTCTTTAAATCCTTGATAGCCTGCTTAATAGCTACCGAATCTTCTCTGTAAACCAACTGATTAGTGGTGAAGTCCCGCATATTAAGGTATTCAGATACTTTCGCTCTGTAATTGTCGCTGATATATTTGTGGATTGCTAAGTCAATATCTCGCTCATTGAATGGCGTTCTACCGGACATTATTTTGCTATCATCATTGTCAATTAATACCCAGAATCTTTTATTGTTTGGATTGCTTTCATCGCTATATCTAATATCAACAAGGTTTTCGGCGATCTGAAATAACTCGTACTTGTCCTCTAATCTGTCTTTGTACCGGCTCACACGATCATTGGTTTTATGAAGCCTCACATAGTTTGTGTTGGCAACTATTTTAGGGTTGCAAAATTTCTGAACGGACTGAAAGTGCATGATCACATCACATTCCAAGTGCCGAGCCGTAGCAAGTGCGCCAATAATATCTTTGCTGATGTTATCAGAGATATATTTAGTCGGGTCTTCAACCAATAGTGTACCGGCGCGATAAACACTCAATATGTAAGACAATACCTCACTCATTTTATTAAGTGTCATCGCTGAACCATCATCAAAATATGGTGTTATCCGGCGCACATCAACTACATTGCTCGAACTGAATAGTGCAATATCGCTAAGAGAAATAGGCTTAATTCTATGATGTCTGTCATCTCCGTAATGGAAATCACTAAACTCGTTGTTTACGTCAAAAATAAGCCCTTTTCTGGCATACGGCTTTGCCCTCGCCAACTCGTATAGTTGCGTTATGGTTTCATAGGACTTACCTACGCCCTTCTTTCCCAGACCGGTAACAACTTTACATTGCCTTCCCATAATTTTGCTTTATTCAACTATTGTAGCATCGGTGATTGCAGTATTACCTGCTTGCATACGCTTACGCTCTTTTATAGTCATGTAGCCCTCTCGCTTTTTATTAGCCTTTTCCGGTTTATTGGCTTCTTTGTCATCAATAGGCTCAACTATTACCTCTGCCGGCTGATCAGCAGGTATTACTTCTACCTCTGGTTTAGACATTGGTTGCTCTGGTGCTGGCTGATGTTCCTGCATCGGTGGCGGCGGCATATTGTTCATTCTACGCTGCCTCATCTCTGCTGTGTAGTTGATCAAGCCATTCAGCAATTCTTTTCTGTCATCCATAGCTATCTTTGTTACGATAGCCACGTTAGCCATATGCTGAATACCGATAAATAGTAACCTTTGCTCCGGTGATGCTCCAATACCTTTTTTGGCGTATATTTCTTCCAATAAAGGCATTGCTTCATCTTTCAATTCCTGTGGAAAATAAAAAAGTTCTTTTTGGGCTTTATTGAACTGGTCTATGAACTCACTCGTAGGTATAAAAGTACCCCTACGCATCGGGAACGGCATATCCAAATCAATCTTACCTTCGCTTTCCAATTTAGATAGTCTTCTCTTGCTGATCTTTACAGCTTCGTATGGCAGGAATGTAGTAACCTTTTCATAGGCTGCAATGGTCATAGCAGCGGCGTGTGCAGCAGACTTATTACGCTCACCTTCTGACATTTCAGAAAATCGCGGATTGACCGGCTTCGATCCTGCATTTATATTTCCCGCATTGAAAGGATTGCTCCTATTGGGGTCATCGCCTTGCGAACTTCCAGTCGGCGCATCGTCATTAGCAGACGGTGGCGGTGGCGGTGGCGGTGGGGCTTTCATTTTAGGCTCTGGGATAGGCGTATTCAGTTGCTCCGGTGAGAAACCAGAATGATTCTGCTTTGCATACCCTTTCTTATCAACTTCCTCGTTCAATGGGTTACGGTAGTCGTATGTCTTTGCATCGTTTATTTCTTCCCCAATCTCATTTATTGATTCTTGTTTCTTGCTGGTTGCCATTTTTTATTTTTTTTGATGTTTTTAAATATTGTATCAAATTCCTTAAAATACCGCATGTACGAAGTATCAGTACCTGCGGCTTTAATATCCGTTAGACTATAATAGTGTGTATATACCGTATTGAAATGCTTGTGCAGCCGCTTGGTGATGACCTGCATGGAAACATCATTTTCTTTGCAGTAATAGCAAATGAATTTAAGAGCCATAGCGACTTTTATTTTGTTGGCTCGCTTGACCTTAACACTTTCCGTATCTATTGAGAATTTTTTGCAGACCTCTATGATAATGAAGTCTATAATAGGGATTTCAGTTTCGTTACTGATTGCAGATTCCCTCGTTTCTTTCAGCACATTTATAAGTTTCTTAGTGCCGAGTACATCAATAGCCTTTTCTAACTCAATGAATAAGTCCTGTACATCTTTTGCCACTTTTGTTTCTTTTGGTACGCGTTATCTATACACCTGTATGCGTATGCTTACCCTTGCCCTTGTAGGGCTGAAACAATTGATGATTGATCTTGCCTCAATTCATCTATCTGATTCTGCAAATCGTAGTTGACTAATTTGTCTGCTTTTAATTTGTAACTGTAATACTGTATTGTCTTAAACAATGCCAATGAACCTAAAAACATAAATGATATGGCTATCCAGTCGAAATCCTTAAAAGAAAGACCACCGGATGACGGTTTGCCGGATTGTGGAATTTCAGGCGTAAACGTAGTACCACCATCTGCAAATGTGGGTGCTGATACCGGTGCTGCACTCATTGATGTTGGTGCTGTCGGTGGGGTACTTAACGGATTATTTTGTAGTGCCTGTTCCATAATTTATTATTTATTCCACATATCCCATAGATACAGCTATTTCGTGTATCTTTTTGTTCTTTTCATTCTGATCTGGGAGCGTCATTACTTCTTTTGGTATCACTGCATTTTTTTGCACCAAAAAATTAAATGCCGCTTCCGCTTGCGCCCTTGTAAGGATAGCCTCTGATTCTTGCAATACCTCTGCCGGTTTTGGTTTTAAAGGTATCTCTTTGGCTTTTTCTGCTTTCACTTCTATTGCTGGCGTTACTGGCTGATCTGCCACTTCGCCGGCTTTGTCTTTACAGTTGCACTTTTTCTTTTGTAAGATCACAAATGTAGTAGATACGGCTAATGCCCCTAATCCCACACCAATTACTATACCTGCAACTAAAATGTTCACTTGTTTCTTGTCGTATTGCATATATACCTGTTTTGTTTTTTAATTACGATTGTGCGCCCTTATCGCCGCTACCTATCCACATAAATAGACCAACACCACCCGCGATAAAGAGACCCAATAAAAGGTAGTTAGGCGTTGCTGCTGTTGTAGCTGGCGTAGGCGTAGTTCCTGTATCTGTCGGTGAAGTACCGCCACCTGCATCTCCACCACCACCTACACCCCCGCCCCCACCATAAGAAGGCGCACCTGCTCCCAAGTCGGGAACAATAGGCGTTGTAGTGGTAGTAACCGGTGCGCTACCGCTAACGGCTGTTACAATTCCAGTAGGTGCAATTGTAGCAGTACCCGATGGCATACCAACAACAGATGTACCTAACCTTATACCACTTGAACTACTTGTATTTTGTGGCAATGTTGTTGCCGCAGTCGCTCTGGTAGTAGATGGAGCAATCGTGCTAGCATGTATAGTACCCACAACTGATGACCCAGACCTTATACCACTTGAACTCGAACTACCACCACTCGGCGCATGGCTCGTAGTTACAACACCAAAAGCATTGCTCCAACGGTTATTTCCAGACATTTGATTCCAATTAGTCATAAAATTAATTTTCGTGTTTTGAGAATAAATACCTACCCCACTCCAATAAATAACCGGCTGCAACAATGCCCGCAGCAGTAAAGGTAACCTGCAAAAGACTCTTGCTAATATTACCAAAAGCAGTAGTAGGCTGCTGAATGGAATATGTAACATTATCCTTTACAAATGTACCCGATGTATCAGATGTGATCATAGTTCAACTGTTTAATCCTTGCTGTATTATACTCAATGCCTGATCTGGAGTTACTACCGAAGCATTTAATTTCTGAACCCTTAGATAATCCCATACCGCATAAGCACCATAACCCACTATTGCGATACCGGTTATCCATGCAAATATTTTTATTGCCTTCTTTTTATCCATAAAAACCAGACCTAAATACAAAAATAAATATTATTTACCTAATAGCAAAATTAACTACCTTGATAAATGTCGCTCAATGGGTTAATATCACTCTGCACCGCCGCATCAACACTCGAAATCCGGCTCAATCCCTGAAAAGTATCTCTACACGCATCAATACGGTCTTTCACGCCAGATGCCAAATATGCACTCGGAGACATGGTACTATACCCACCATTAACCATTGCCGTTATCTGATCTTCCGGACTTGTAGCAGCAAACACTCCGGCATCAACGTAATTTTGTGATTGCAGGTTGGAGACGTAATACTGCATGAAAGCAGGGAAATCATCAAACTTCCTAAAATACTGCTTTACAGTCTTTGATACGCCACCGATAACCTCTGTGGTATCATAAGCCACTCCGTTTGAAGCATCCCCTTTTATACCGCCAAAATTATTATCGTTCGTTGCTAACTTTGATGTGCCATTACCGGATTCCACCGATAGTTGGGCAACAACAGTCGGAAAGAATAAGTTGGTATCTGTGATAGCCGTAACAATATCCTTGCCATATTGAGCAACGAAAGTTTGTATCAATCCCTTTGTGTAAGCACTATACATAGTCAATTAAATAATTCCTGTTTTAATGCCTTAGTAGTTTTAGGGAAAAGTACGGAAAACAAAGCCGTTGTTACAGTTCCCGCTATCGCATCACCAATACATTCAGACAATGACCGGTTTTTGTCTGCACCGCTTAAAAAACCGGCAACGAAACCCAACCCATGAAATTTAACCGTTTTTATATCCTCTTGATCTAAAACAATGGCGTTCTGGGTTATCACGTCTTGCTTTTTACTTTCACCATTAAGGATAACAATATTGATCAATGACATGGCTTAGTTGTTTTTTTGATACCAACTAATACCAATTGCCGCCAATCCAATTACCCCCAATACTCCTAAAAAAGCAGCAACGCTTTTTCCCTTCTTGCCATCTGCCTCTGACGGTGTTTCAACTGGTGGCGTAGCCTCTGGTGCAACAACCGCGACTGCCTCTGCAACAGTAGCTGGTTTCTTTTTGTTTTTAGCCCTATCTCTCGCTTGTTGAGCAAAAGCATCAATGCGGTCTTTTTGGGCATGGTAACGAACGATTTTAGCTACCAGATCATTATCGTAATGTTCAATATCGGCTTGAATATCGGATAACTCTCTTTCAGCTTCTTCTTTGTCCTGCTGGCTTAACTTACCACTTTTTATCTGGTTAGCTAATTCTCCTTTTACCGGCTCAAAGTCTTTTAACTCTTTGATGATTTTCTTTGTTGGGTTTGAAAGCTGATCTTCTGTCATTCCCAATTCTTGTAACTTGCTTTCGTACTTATACATATACCGATTTTATTAGTTTTTATTTTCCGTATCGTTTCTTGATAGCTTCCATTCTTTGTTTGGGTGTCATAGGTTTTTTCTTTTCGGCAATTTCCCTTTTCACTTTTGATGCTGTCTTAATGCCTATTTCCCTTGCTTTTTTTGCTGGTACACCTTTTTCTTCGTACTCATGTATCTTTTTCAACGCAACAACATCCCTAAATTCCAAGTCTGTTATATGCCTAAGAATGTAATTAGCGTAGTACCTTGTAAACTCATGCTGACCCGCTTTATATTTGCCTGCGTCTTGAGTGTATACTATCGTTCCTCTTGGTGAAACAACACTAAATGTGCCATTGTTATTTTCGCGCACGCTCAATTCGCCCAACGTCCAATCCTTTATTTCTGACGTGCTACCGCCCTTAGCATAGTGCTTTCTTTCCGGTGCAGCAAACCTCATTTTGCTATTGCTACCAAGTTTGTAAAAATCTTCGCGTGAGATAGTGTATTCTTTGCCGCTTACCTTTATTCTCCAAGCATCTGAACTGCCTGTACCACGATAGGTTACCTTACCCTGATCAACCAATTCGTGTATATTAGCAGGCAAAGCTGACATTGATACCATACCGCCCTTAGCGTACTGACCTTCTTTGACGTGCCTATCAATCTCCTCTTTCGCCCGCACCGGTAATTGAGCATAATCACCCTTGTAATGCTCCCACAATTCCTCTATATCTTTCTCATACATGAACCGGCTCATGTGATCTGAAATGAAGTGCTTACGCTGCGCAATAGTCCAGTCATCCCATACATCAGCAGGTGTCTTACCAGCATAGTTATTTGGAATGATGCGCCTATCAATAGTTTCTTCAACCATCTCCGGCTCTGACACTTCCTCAAAGTCAATATCATCACGCATCTGCGGCTCTTGCTCCCCTATTTCGTGATCATCTTGTGGCTCGTACTCTGGCTGCTCATCTCCCTCAAAGGTATCTGATACCTCACCACCATCTGCATAACGCTTCATCTCACCGGTAGCAATGTAATAAACACAATTGGCAAGGAAACCAGTATCAACCCTCATTCCTGACCTGAAATTGAAGATACCAACCATCTGCAATAACGTACTCACAGCTTCCATTGTCTCCAACGTAACGCCCCTATGCTCACCGGTCATCGCAATATCCTTACCAATACCCATAATGGCATCAACCTTTTGAGCCATCGTAGAAAGTGCCTTTGACTGATTTTCGTAATTCAGCGTCTCATCACGCATCAGTTCAATTTCAGAAATTGCCCCTTCAAATTCAGGTGCAGCAGCATGGCACATATCGAAGTTTTTAGTTTCATATCCAAAAACATCAATATTTCTGCCTTCATATTTCATTGGCTCTGGTTGTGAAACCTCGCCACCTTGCTCCAAATATGGGTATTTCTTTCGCTGAACATCACTTCTATTCAGCCTACTTTCGTAATAAACATTCCCATTCTTAGAGATACGCTTTCCCGGCGGTAATGCTTTCCTGTGTTCATCCCTGCCAATATCCACGCCGGCATTTTTATATTTTTCAACCAGAGATTTCAGCTTTTGCGTAGTCTCCTTGATCGTCTTTCTTTTCTCGGTTTCAACATGCTTCTTATTGGCAATAGATTTAGCCTTAGAATGTGCTGATGCTGGCTTTGCAGTATGCTTCTTAGCCTCTTTCACCTCGTCTTTAGCCTTATTTAGCTTTGCCTCTAAAGAATCCAACTGTTCTTGCATTTTAACAGTAGCCCTACGCACCATAGCTTTTTCATCCTCTGGTACGTTAGATTTTTCAACAAATGCCTTTGCTTTGGCTATTTTGGCTTTTAAAGATTCTATCTCTGGTGTCATCAGAATATTTTTTGTAAAGTTATAAAATAAATACGAAAAATGCCGATTAAGAAAATTCCAATGTCATTTCCAACATTTCAATCCTCTCTCTGATCTGTTCCTTTTCAGCGTCATCGTCTGAAAATTCCAAAGTCATCTTCAACATCTCCAACCTCTCGGCAACAACATTATCACTATTTTCAATGGCTTCATTCCTTTCAGCTTCCGGCTCATTGACAAGTTCATCCATGTCTTTTTTAGCACTCATAGCAGCCTCAATGATAGCATCTGGGGTCTCAATAGGCTCTGATACAACGGTTAACTTTTCAGTCAACGTGCCGGAATAGGTACGATCAGCAGGTAATTTCATGCCGCCACGTTCCTTAACTTCGCCGGTAATACCGTCAACAACCATATACCCATCAACTATTTCTTTTAGCTGATTGAAAGCATCCCTTCCCTTAGATAATCCGTTTGGCTGTTGCTCAAAGAACTCGTTGATAACTTCTACCGGAACATACCTGCCAGACCTCTTATACCTTTCCTTCATTCTCTGAATACTTGCTGAATAAGGGATGTCCATGAATATTATGTAAGTCAAATATCCCATATCCTTTACCTTCTGAACCAAAGGGAAATATTTTTTTGCCTTATTCATAGTGCCATCATATACAATATCATACTTGCAAGATTCAGCACCTACAAAATTCAGCAGTTCATTGACAATATCCTTTGTTTCCTCGTTGGTGGCGGTAGCGTTCCAACCTTTGTATTCAGGCAACATCGCCCTTATCTCATCGCTATCAATATGGAATATCTTATCCGAAAGCAGCCAGTCGGCATTCTTTTTAAGGAATGTACTTTTGCCTGATGCTGTAGCGCCACCGGTGAATACGGCAATCGGCTTTTCACTCTTAATGCATGATACATGATCCATTAATGTAGCAATAATCTTTTCATGCAAGGTGCGCCTTTCTGGAATATAAACATCATTGAATGAGTAGTCATTTTTAGTCTGATCAAGTTTAGACACACATTCTTCCAGATACTCAATAGCCTTATCCGAAATATCCGGTGTGCCATCGCTCAATACCGGTGGACAGGTAAGTACAGGTTTAGCTTCCAATTTGGTAGCGAATACCATTTCTTTGTCAAGCAGGTAGTTCATTGACGAAAACTCGCCTATCAATCTTTCCAATGTCTTAAACTCTACCTTGTTTTGCTCACGTTCTTCAATAACCTGACGCATCACCTCACTAATCATCTGCTCACTTTCCAGACTTTTTTCATATTCCTCAATATCCTTTATTTTCTGATCTAAGCCAGCAACATAAGTGTCCAAAGAAGGAATATCATCTAATTTGAATGGAATACCATAAGGTACAATAAATTCCTTTATCGCCCTCTTTATATCGCGTATGGCTACTGAATAATCAGAAAACCAGTATGGTGGGTAGAATTTATCAAGCGGTGAGAAGTTTCTTTTCTTTTGCCTCGTTTCTTCGTCATCGTTCCACCTTATATCACGCTCCCAACTGCCAGCCATTGTCTTACCTTCCTTGTCTTTCTGCGTCTTTTCGATATTCTTTATCATATCCGCTAATTTAGCGGCATCGGCAAATTTATCATCGCTTTCATTGAAGTCTCGGTATTTTAATACCAATTTTCTCACTTCATCATACTTGCGATTGATAGTATCTGCATTATCTTTCAAAATATCAATCTTTTCTTTCTGACCGGACAAAGCAATCTTTTCACCCTGCACTTTGTTTTTCTGATCTATCAGCTTCAATTCGGCAACTATTCTGGGGTCTCTGATTAATTGATATTTCAATTCATGCGGGTCGAATTTCTGTGTATTTAATGATGTAGCTTTGTTGTCCAAAGACCAAATACTGTTCAGTCTGCTTGTTTTTTCTTCCAGCTTTTGGAATATAAATATGTCTGCACTATCAACAACCAATGGGTTAACTATTCGCACAGCCTTATAGGTATTACCCTGCCTGAATATGCGCCCTTCTAATTGTTGAATATCGGTAGGATTCCAGTCTAAAAAGCAGTTGTATAAGCATGTGCCATACTTTTGCAAGTTCATGCCTTCTTTTATGGTAGAACTGCCTATAACGACTTTTATACGCTCTGCATCCGTAACCGGTACAAGTTCCTTGCTATTTTCGTTATAAATCTCTCCGTTGAAAAGATTTTTAATATATTCTTTGCTTCTTTTCCCCTTTTCCGGTAAACCAGATACGATTATTCCAATCTCATGTGGCTGAAAACCAACATCATTAACCAAAAACTCCTTTAGAAGATTGAAATATTGAATACCCCTATCCATGTAAATAACCTGACCAGATATAGGCGTTCCGGTTTTTTCATGGTATTGCTTTACTGACTTAATACAGCCCATTACATATTGCAGTTTTGGACTACTCATTACATACTGCTTGTAGTCTGGGTTACTCATGCCACTATGCACATACAAGTATGGAGATAGTGCTAAGTTCCTCGCAAAAGATAATCCTTTCAAAATACGAATAGCCAATTTGTCATCATTGCCCATATCGGATTCGTCAACCTCTGTTTCTTGACTTGTAATCTCATTTTCGCTATCTTCAAGCATTTCGGCAACCACATTTGAACTTTGCAATTCAAATTGTGATATTTTACCTTCAACGTAAGCTGTAATGTCATTCATCATGCTTTTTTGAGCCGGTGTCATTTCAATAGTTGTATCAACAATTTCAGCTTCACTCAACTCAATTATGGTATCGGTGCTTACTTTCTTTTTGTAAGGAAGAACATACTTAACCGGTCTTTTCTTACGGATAGATTCTATTTCATCACCCATCTTGTAATTGATATACCGGCGTATCAATGTCTGTAATGATACAAGGTTATTAAAACCAAGTATCACTTGCTTGAATACCGGTCTTAACTTAGCGTCAATTACCAATTCGGTAGATGTGGCTATGTAGGTATCAAAGAATGATTTTATATTATTCAGATCAGTGCTTTTCAATTGCTCGTAAGCCAGCATAGAAAGCATAGAAAATATCTCCAATGGACTATTCGTGAATGGCGTAGCCGTCAATAATAGCACATTCTGGTAGTTGTTCCTTTTCAGAATATACTGGTTTAACATAAAGCCTTTCAGACCAATAGAAGATGGAGTGCCGGAATTTATGACATAAGGTGATTTGTTTCTATACTGCTTCCCCTCGCTATTTTCGGTAACTTCACCTTTTACAGCAGTAAATATTTTTTTCATTTTGTGAGCTTCATCGTAGCAGCCGAAGTCGAAACCAAAATCTTCAATATTGTAGATTGTTCCTTCCATACCCCTACCCAATAGCTTTTCAAGTTTCTCTCTAAACCCTTCTATTTGTTTAGATGATTTTTGACGATCTGATTCGCCACCCTGATTCAATATTTCATACAATTCATCCATTAAGGATTCCCTTGTTGTTTGATTGAACCCTATCAATTCAAGACCCTCATACGTCATGACGGTAATAGAACCTTCATGAACCTGCTGAATTTTACCATCTGCACCTTTAAAATTTTCCGCATAGTCAACGCCTAAATTATAGGCTTCGTTAACCATTATATGAGGCGCAAAATTTTTGATTTCTGAAATGAACTGTTTATAAACCTGATTAGGTACACAAATAAAAGGTCGCTTACAATAGCCAGCATCTATAAATGCCGATATAGTAAATATTGCGCTCGGCGTTTTGCCCACGCCTACGTCAAACGCAAGGCAACCAGTACCATTCATCAATATATTTGCTACTGCTTCTTTTTTCTCACTTTTCAGTTCTTCAAATTTACCCTTGTAATGTTTACACATGGTAAAAGCAACCGGAACTTTGTCAAAATTGATTGGTACATAGTTGTTATATTGGCTATTCCACATGGTTTCAAGCCTAACTTTGTCATTTGCAGTAAGTTGGCTCTCTAAAAACACAGCGAATAAACGCTCTCCTTCCTTTTGGCATGATGCTTTTTGTCTTTCGATTGCCGCCTCTGCTTTCTTAATCTGAATTGCATCAAGACCTTCGGTTTTTAACCTTGTGGGGTTTTGCTGTACATATACCTTCACAATATCGTAATGGCTTACCGATTCTTTCAATTCCGGCTTTGATCTTAATAACCAGTAGCAAAATGCCTCTTTGGTACTCAATTCCTCTACAACTTCTCTATCACGATCGCTGTAAGACATCATGTCTTTTGCCCAATCTGGTTTACCGTAATTAGACTTGCTTCTGGCTGTTACCATAGCAATAGCGAATTGACCATCTTCACCCATGTCATCCAGTCGCTTAATCATAAATGTATCAGCAAACTTAGATATTGGCTTTAACGCCAGACCTGTTTGGTTATCGCCGGTCAATATCAAACGCTGATCATACTTTACCTTGAATACACGCTCCAAATTCTCTAATTGAGCATTCAGCACATCTTCTCCGTAAGTTTCAATGATGTGTGATTTATCACGCTCAATAGCGAATTTCTTTTCCCAGATATTACCCGACAAATAAATAAATTCAGGCTCTAAAATTCCGTTGATATAGTACAGCTTACCTGCTTTTACCCAATTGGCGATCTGATCATTGCTTACAGATACCGGTGTATTGAAGTTATCGGCAAGGTTAGAGACATCTTCCAAAAATATTCCTTTGGGACACAGCTTTACCCACCGTTTTGACAGCGGCTTACCTATTTGGCTTTTGTACCAAACAAATACCGCTACATCTGCTTTGGTTTCTTCGCTATTATAGCGTTCAAAAACTTCTTCAAACGTCTGTAATTCAATGTTTTCGTTTGAAAAGTTAGCTTTTTTCTCAACTATTTTAGCTTCTTTCTTTACTTTCCGGCTCTGCTTTGCTTTAACCAGATCGTTTGCGACTTCCAGAGTGGCGTTTTGAATGATTTCATCTATTGCCGGTGCAGATGAAATAGCAGATATGTTAAGATCGCCTGCTGATGAATCCAATGGATTTTCAACATGGAGATTGCCGATAAAGTTTAATGGCACGTCAATAGTATTCAGCACATCAATAGTGCCTTTATATTTTGTAACCTTTCCAAATGCGCCTGTTGTTTCATATGCCTCACCCAATAATTTGTCAGGGTGCGCTATGAACCAGTTGTCATTATAGAAGTCTGTCTCCTTGTATTGCGGTGTTTCTTCTATAAATTCAACTATTTGCTCTTGTTTAGGTATAGACATTTCAATTTGAGACATAACATCGTTTTTTTTCTTAATACTGTATGCTTTTTCAATCGCTTCTCGTTCCTTATCCGGAATGCCCTGCGCAATTGTTTTGATAAAAATATCTTTTAATGATAGTTTTTCACTACCGCCGAAAATATCTGTACCAGAATTTTCTTTCACAGAATTATTGTATTCTATCAGCTTGCGCTTAAATTCACGCACTCCGACATTCAATAATCTGTTCAAATATGCGCTTTTTATGTCATAATGCTTTTGTTCAAATAATTGAACACTATTTAGGAATGAAACAAAGTACCCGCCACTTGCATTTATCTCATTTTGGTAAGATATGGCTTCATTCAAATATTTTTTAAGACTACCGCCTTCTGGTAAGTTACTGTTTGTGATCAGCACCGGCAATGTACTTACAATGATGTTCCTTAAAAATTTCAGACCATCTTGATTTATTAGAACGATAGAATCAGGTGTAAGGACAATGCTTGATAATATGCTTTCAATAAAATCTTTACCGCCCTCTGTAAAATTACCATCAGCATATACCTCTGGTAGTTTCATCTCAGTTAGTATTCCCGCCTGAATGAGCAAATTTACCAGCTTGCTACGGTCTTTCCTTGCATCGGAGTTGTCAGCATACAGATCAGAGAATTTGTCGTAGCCGTCAATGATATTCAGTATGGCTGATGTAAGTATTTTGTTTTCGGTAAGAATTGTTGAAAACTTGATTGCTTTGTCAACCGGTCTTTCACCCTTTTTTGTATCAACATTATACTTAGACAATTCAGTAGTGTCAAGGTTTTTAATATCCTTGTCTATTCGTACCAATACCGGCTTTTTAAAATCATCCAGATCACTTTCGTCTATGCCGAATATGTCAATATCATTTTTCAGGAATGATTTATAATTTTGGTAGTTTTCGGGATATTTTTTTGCAGCCAGCTTTAGCGACATTGTTCTATTGTTACCGCTAACTACAATGCCTTCATTGTTAATTATTGGTGTTCCAGATGCTTTACTGGTAAGTTCAATGATATTTTCCGGTATTAGATTTTTGGCAATATCGTCAACCTGCTTTTGTGCGTTTACATCAGCAGCGTAATTGCGATCATTAATGTTTCTGCCAAATTCATTTAATGGGTAGCCTTCTGTGTTGGCAAAGGTTTCTTCGTTATGACTTGCTTTTAGGTCATCCAATTCAACCACCGCGTATTGCGCTTGCCTTTTTTCGCCATTTGGCAAATTCAAGTCTCTTTTCCTACCGAGTTTAATTTTTGTAAGCATTTTGCGGTTATTTGGTTGTTTCGTTTCTTGCTGATCTTCTATAACCGGTAGTTCTTCTTCTTGCAAAGGTACGGTAGTATCGGTATCTATTTCTCCACCGTCTGCATACTTTTCAGGATTATGCCCCCAGATAAGCAGAGATGTAAGTTTCCTCGTTTTCCTGCCCTTTTCGTCATACAGCTTGCCCTCATTGCCACTCATACGGCTGATGAATGATATTTGTCGCTTTGCCCACTCCCACATTTCGGGTGTCCATTCGTCTTTTGGGGTATGCTTCATTTTTATAATCCACCTTGCACTTTGCCTGCCATTGTGTATTCCTTGCTTATGTGCTTCTTCAACCGACAATCCGGCTTCTTTGCCTTCGTTGGAGTTGTAAAAGGCTTCGAGTTCAGATGCCGACATATTTACAAGGTGTCTCCACTTTTTGTAAATTTCGTCATGATCTTCAATGCTACCGCCTTTTTCAAATCTCATATCCGGATTATTAGCATCGAAAGTTGTATTTGTGCCGTCAGCTCCATTTTCATCTACAACTTTACTCGCATGTTCTGGGTCTCGTTCCCAATCACCAAACCATTCTTTAAAAGCAGGGGTACGCACCAGCCTATACTGTTCAGCAGTTAAGTTAGATGGCTTTCCATTAGGAGCAAGCAATATTTCTTTGGTTTCAGCCATTAATCAATGTGGTTAGGGTCATACATATCGTCAATGCCTACAATAGCATCCATAACGCTATCTCCGGCAATAACTAACTCAACAACCTTATTCAAAACATTGTCGAAGCCTGCCGTCGTAGATATAATTCTACACACATAAGGCGTATTCTCCGGCTCACATTGCTCCAATGCAAGCCTTATTTGCTCCTTCAAAGCATTTAATGAATTTGACATAGTATCTATTTTTTCTTTAAAACAATAATATCCGTAAGAACGTCTGTACGCTCAAACACGCCATTCGGCAACCGGTAAGCATCCAGCAATATGGCTTTCTGGGCAATGGCTTCTTTCACAGCGTTCTTTTGCTGCGCTAAAAAAGGAACACCGCCATACGATACCTCTGTACCAATTACAAAGATCAGCAGACCGCCCGATTCCAACAGGTCAAGACCTCTGAAAATAAAGTATTCTACCCAACTATTGGCATGTGTGTATTTTTCTTCTCCCAGACCACCGTAATAGCTTGAATATTTACCATAAGGTGGATTGCCAATAGTAAGGGCATATTTTTTGAGATTGTCAACCTTTCCCCTTACGCTGCGATTATCCTTAATGAATTGTGCTTCAAAACTTTCTATATTGATATTCGCATCAGGATACAGGATTTGTGCGATCTTAGCTGAATACTTGTTGATTTCGTAGCCGGTAACGCAAGATTGAACAGGTGCATATTTTATGAACTCACCGATACCGCATGAACTTTCAAGTACATTACCACCTTTGAAACCATACTTGTAGGCTAATCCCCACATTGTTTTGGCAATCAGAGACGGAGTATAAAATTCATACTTAATGCCTTTGCCCTCTGCACCGTATTTTTCGAGACTGCCATAACCGGAATAGTAGGAAAGGAATATTTTTTGATCACTGGTCAATTCCTTATCCCAATGATGATCTAAAAATTCTTCTATTGCTTTATTCAATTCGTAGGCATTTTTATAGTCTGCCTTTATACCTTTGAACCAAAGGTACTCATACTCTATACCGGCTTCTGATTTCAGCTTTGATTCTTCATCATCACGCAATGGGGTTTCTTTGCGATTCATGTATTCCTTGTATCTTGCGGCAGCCATAGCATATATGCTTTTTCGTGCTGATTCGGGAAGATTGTTATCAAAGAACTTAACAGCACCATTGTCATCATATATGTAGGCTACTTTTTTATAATATCCATTTTCAGTCCGGTTTTTGTCTGATGCAACGGTTACACCGCCGCCCATGCCGCCTGTAAATAATAAATCAACCTCTCCGCCGTCGGCTAATTTTCCCTTATTTTTTTTATCTAATTCCTTTTTGATGGTTTCAATTATTTGGTTTTTTGTTTTACTACCATCATTGTAAAAATAAATATCAGGTTTTTGTCGCTGAGCTAAATCATTTGAATTATGAGTAGATACCCTTACAAGAAGGACACCATTTACCGTTACGTAATTTGTCCCACTCATTGCCTCATTAACACTAGAATTTGGAAAATTAGTTGTTACCACATCAACAATCTCACCTAAGTCAAAAATGGGCAAATCTCCGCTTTCGTGCTTTTCTATTATCTTCTTTATAGCTAAATCATCGACTGATTTTATATCATAAAACCAACTAGAGTCCATGCTCCTTATAAAGTATGACTTATTTTTTTTCGGCGCAAAATCATTATTCCCGTTTCTCTGTATAACAGCATAGTTGCCTATCGCCTTTATAAACTTATCAGCATGTGGAAACTGATATGCAGAAAGGTTTTTGCTTAACCATTCGCTTGCAACCTCGCCACCTTTAGCAAAATATTCGTTATTTACCCTACGCTCGGCATCCATGCGCATTTTATTTGCCGTTTCCCATGCACCATCATCACCGGAAATTACTCTGTTATCGTAAAAGTCAATGATAGCAGACTGACCATCCTCAAAAATCACCTTTTCTGAAAGATTTTCGTGTATGCTTGTCGGCAATCCTGTTTCTACCGCTTCATGGCTTTCTACATTATACATTTGTTTGAAATCCGGCATTAATTCATGGAAAGCTGATCTAAACATTATGGCATAGTCCTTTTTGCTTTGAGCATAGGAAACAGTACCACCATGCTCCATTTTGCCATCATTGAGAATCACCATGTACCGACAATTTGTACCACCAGCATCCTGAACTGGTATAAGATAAATATCACCGGAATTAATCAGCCCTTCTATATCCTTTCGTTGTGATGCCTTTATATAATATCTTTTAGTGCTGTTTTCGTGCAACTTTTTCAGGTATGCTTTTTCGTGATCAGTCAAAGCTACCTTACTCGGCTCAACCATCATACCTAAAGCTGCATATTTAGACGGCTTTCCTTTGTGCTTGCATCCACAACTGCTGACTATCTCATAATCCACAATCTTCTTACCATCCAGATCGTATTCTTTTCCCGATACTGCTATTTCCTCTGGCACTTCACCACCATCAGCAAAAGCAACACCGCCGCCTGACTGGTTGATACGGCTCAATATCTCTCTGTTAGTAAGCATTTCGCCCTCAAACAGCCTTTTGCGCTTATCAGAAACAGCAGGTTTCGTAATTACAACTTCGCCGCCTTCCATTTCTATTTTTTGTCCTGTCGTTTTTACTACCGCAGGTATTCCACCTTCACTATGCCTCGCGCCAACCAGCATACCACCTTCATGACCTTTCAATCCTTCTTTTTTCATAAAAATATTTTTTTAAGACATTATCATGGCAACCATATCATCAAGTGATAGCCACTCAACAAATGTATCACCATCATACAGCGCAAGGTTGACATGCTTACCACCCTCATACGGTACGGCAAACACGTTAATCTTATCATAGTCAATCTTCCTGCCCTCACACAACTTCGCCAACAACGTACTAATCACATTTGGTACGGACTGCTCAATCTTATTCATCACTTCCTTACCCATCACATCCTCAAAATCGTAGTCCTTCACCTTTTCGTACCTATGGCTCTCGCTGAATACCAGATCGTAATGCTCCCCTGCATCCCGAAAACTGAAAAGCAGCGATATATCCGTTGGTTTTAGGGATAAATCACCGACCTTACTATACCAGATACCGCACCGACTAAGTACGATCTTCTTGAATTGGTCTGAAATTAAATTCATATGTTTCTTGCTATTTGGTTTCTGTACCTTCTTTTTCTTGAACGCTATCTAAGTTCTTATCCTGATCGTCAATGCGCAGCCCTGTTACCTTCTCCACCTTACCGAGTATGGCATAAAGCACATTTTGACCGGCATACCCAATCACAAAAAAGCAAAAGCCCATAAAATGACTGGCATAGTCAATAGTCATGGCTTCTTTTTTGAGCATCAAGGCAGCAAATATCAGCACCATTGATGACGCGATAGAGTACCATTCAATCCTGACAAACTTTGCCGGCGTTATCTGAAACCCTTTATTTTGCAGTTCCTTTGCCTTTTTCAAACAGTACGTCAATATCCCCAACACTCCCATAAAAAGTAGCTGAACATCATTCATATCAACGCTCTGCTTGCTTTTAATAGCATCACAGTAAGATGTAATAATCCTAATCGAATCGGCTTGTGTAAGGATGTGCTGTACCATACTATGACATCATTTGGTTAAGAGTAGTTGTGTAATTTTCATCCACCGGCACGTTGACATACAATATTCCAGATGATACGCCTACGCTACCTTTGAAATTAAATACCATTTGTGCTGAAGTATTATTGTTAAAATAATCTGAAATATATGTGGCAAGGTTTGTGAACAACGGAGCATTGCTTAATTTGAAGTCAAGGCTGATAAAGTTATAACCATTTGCAGGAATAACCATGTTGGCGCTCTGGTACACGTTACCCATGTATATACCGTTCAAATAAACATCAATATTAATATTGTGTAAAGTTCCTTCAATCAAAGATTTATTTGAAATTTTGAACTTTACAGTACCGATAGTGTAATCCCCAGATACGCCGAGATTACTAATACCGGCGAAGTCCGTCTGCATCTGGTTAAGCAATTCTACTTGCTTTTGATAGTATATAATGCCACTCGTAAGTAGTGCTGCTAATAGCCCACTGTATATCAATAGCTTCATAATCCACAAATTTCGTTATTTTTTTTGAAATAGAAAAATCATTATCTTTGCAAAAAGGACTTTTTATGCAAATGTGTACTTTGGTACTAACTTCCGGTGGCTCGTTGCCTTCTTTCACGATAGCTAAGAATGACAACGTAGTGAAGTTCGACTTTTGCGTGAATACCGGCTCAACGGCTCAAATGTTGGGAGATCAAACGGTTGGTGGACAAAATAGCATGGCTCAATCTTTTTTAGCCGGAGAAATATACAATAGTCCTTTTTCTGGTGGAAGTAATACATGGAGTGGTGTTACTGTAACCTGCACATCCGGAACAGTTAAACTTGTTTTATACAGAAATTAATAATACCTATGGGATACGATGCTAATGAAAATGGCGGTTATGCCAATGCCGGTAGTGGTGGTGGCGGTGGTACAGGAAATGTAACCACAAGCGGATTGACCGTTGGTGCGATACCAATAGCTACAAGTGGCGTAGATATTGAAACAAGTAAATTGACATACGATAGTGGCAATAGTCAGTTTCAGACTGTTTCTGACGGTTTCGTCATGTTTTCTACTGCCGGAACATCACCGGTAGCCGAATTTTATCCAAATCCAACATTAGGGAATAACCTTGCTAAGATAGGAGATGCAGCAAAAGTTGGCAATTCTACATTGTTTACGGTTGATGATAGCGAGCGAACAATAAGTTTGGCTTCATATGATACGCTAATAACAGATGAGTCTGGTGCAAATGTATTAGCTGATATTTCGCTTAGTCCAGAACCTTTTGCTGAAATTGGTGATGTTTCTGGTAATTTTAATGGTACATTATTTATACTTCAAGATTCGAACCAAATTATATCATTTATTTTTGGAAGTCAATTAACAATGGGTGATGTGATAAATAATAATGAAATCGCCCAGTTCCAAACACATTCATCCAATTTTTTAGTTAAAATCGGAGATGTTAATTCTGTGTTTAATAGCAATCTATTTACAGTTGATGATCAGCTTGGCACTATGACTTCAGCTGTAACGAATGAATTTGTGATCAATGATACTAACGGAAACCAATTAGCACGATTTGCAACATCAAATTCAGCATTTAGTGGTATACTAATAACACTTGGTGATGTGAGCGATGTGAGCAATGGTACAACAATGACCATTAACGACAATCTATCATGTACATATTTTGAGAATATTGTAAATGTTCAGGCATTCGGGACAAGAGTAAACACTATCACAACATCAACATATACAACATCATTTAATGACTGTGTATTATTCATTGACTTAGCAACTATCGGGGGTACATGCACTATTAACATAAATAATGCAGGATTTCCGTTTCCTATGCAGATTGGCACACAGTTGACATTTAGGATTATAACTACTCATCCGGGTGCATCTGTTATATTACACGCTGCCAGCGGTAGTAATATTGACGGAGAAACAACCTTTATTATGAATCCGGGAGTTGTAACGTCTCCGAGATATTTAACGCTTTCATACGATGGCACAAACTTTTGGATAATTTCATCTGGAACAATAATTTAAAAATAATTTTATGACTATTACAAACAATGCTCAATTCGGTAATTTCGTATCTATCACGCCTTTAAAGGTAAAATACTCTGATGCAACGGAAGCCTCTATGCTTTTCGTTAAGTCAAACAATGACGATCTCTATCAATCAGCAAACTTCACCTACACTTTGAGAGATGCCAATTTTAAGATCATGGGTGCTGGTGCAGTAGAAATGTCTGGCTCTGACTATGCAAATTGGACAGGTGATAATGTTACTCCTTTTACCTTTGTTGCCGGTAAAATAAATGTAACTATCGCATCTTAATGTGATACAGTAATCACAAAACACAAATAACTAATACAATCTGTAAGCGGATATACATTCGTATATTCGCTTAAATATTTATGTATGTCAACGGAAAAGCATAAAAAAGCGGTTACAGATGCGCTTTGGGTGGCTGTTACGATAATGGTAGGTGGTGCTATATATCTTGGCATTACCGCATTCAAAACATCAAAAAATATAAATAACTCCCTGAAGCCAAAGCAGCCCGCTACTCCAACATCGGGCAATGCGAATACTGCTTCTAAACAAACTACATCTTCATCTGCAAATAGCGTTTATTCACCGGATTCTACCGGCTTTCCGTTGACGCTCGGTTCTACCGGAGCAAACGTAAAAGCATTGCAGACTGCACTTAATAATGCTGGTCAGAATATTGCGGTAGATGGTATATTTGGCACAATCACAGAAAATGCTCTGGTGGCAGTAACAGGTCAATCATGGGTGGATAACCAAAGTGATATTGATGCAATCAACTCAAATGCAAGTAGTGGTGCTTATTCAGCCGTTCAGAACGATATTAATCCATTAGGAAATCTTTACGCCGGATGATAAAAAAAATATCAATAGAAGAACAAAAGAATTTGATCACTATTGCCATAGTGTTTGGCGGGGCATTCCTTATAACGTATCTCACCAGACCGAAATCATTAAAAAAAACAGGCGCGAAAGATGCAGGGTCGCTCGAAGATGACAAAGATCGTCAACAAATAGCTGTACCAGCTGTACCAGACAACCTATCATCTAACCCAAATGCCGAAAATGCTTACATGGCATTGACAGCCTACATTAATGCCTATAATGACAATGCGCCCAAACAGGTGCTTCGTGATCTCAATAACGAAATAGCCTCTGATTGGGGATTGAAAGTATATCGTAAGGACAACAGCAAGCTGGCTGTGAAGGACTTGAACGATAATGATGTGATATTGTATAACATTTAAAATATATAAAATGACAACTGGAGAAAAAATAGGGTTAGCAATTTTGGGTGCTGTGGTACTCGGTGGTGGCTACATTTATATCAGTAAGAAAAAAGCCGCTGCCGCACAAGCAGCAGCCAATGCTGCTGCATCAAATCAACCAGCTGCACCGTCTGATATGGTAATGTCTGCTGTATCTCAATATGCCATAAACCCGCTTGATCTTGCGTATGCAACAAAAGCTGCCCAGATCATCGAAGGTACATCTGGATATAATACTTGGGGTGGATGGTGGTTTGCCGATCTTCCCGCCTACATGCCGAGTGGTAGCAGAGATAGTTATGTTACAGCAAATTCCAAAGGTCAAAAGACATTGACCGAGAGACTTGCTGCTTCAACCAATGAATTGGCTGCTTCTAACAGCACAACGAATTGGAAAACTTCTGGCTCTGATACACAGTTGTATAATCTCGTTCAGGAATTAAACGCTAAACTTGCTTTTGGTCAAACATCGTAATTAGCGGCTCATGGATGCGGATATAAAAAAAATCATTGACAATGGTGATGGTAACGCTATTCTGTTAACTGCCCTGATAGCTGCGGCGGTAGCCAATAGCTTACCAACTCCATTTGACGCAATATATTTTAACCGGCAACAGAAACTAAAGCAACAATTAGAAGCCGGTCAAATAACCCCTAAGCAATATTGGTATCATGATGTTGGAGAATACTATTTGTGGACTTCATTATGGTATGTGTGCCTGATAGGAGTAGTGTATGCTCTTAACAGCAAGTACAGCACAAATTCAAGGGTGTTAGTCGTTCTGGTATCTGGCGGTCTTGTTTTTGGCGTGATGCAAAAGAATATAAATAAAGATACCGAAATCGCCGATCTGAAAAAGCAGCAGTTAGATGCGCTTACACAGAAAAGCGGAACAGGAGATACATCATATTCTAATTTTTACGGAGAATTAAAACGAAAACCAATTGCCTTCAGATTACAGAAATAGACCCGATTTAGTTCGGGGACTTCGGAACAACAATCCGACCAACATTGTACCGGTTTCCGGTGGGTGGCAAGGTCAGGTTGGTGATGATGGCACGTTCGCGATATTTCGGGATATGTCTTGGGGTGTTCGCGCATGGCTCTCTAATTTTTATTCTTCGTACAATACTCATGGCACTACAACCTTATCACAATACATAACGAGATTCGCACCACCTTCGGAAAATGACACAGCTTCTTATATAAACGAAGTAGCTACTTATGCAGGAATAGACCCGAATGCTCCAATGCCTTTAGATCAGGCAACTGTTACAAATATTTTAAGGGGACAACTGAATGTTGAACTCGGAGAAAGCAATTCATCAATGGTAACGGATGATGATATTGCCGCCGGATTCGCGCTGCTTGACAACAAACTATCATCATTCTTTTCTGCATCAGCAATCAAAGTAAGTTCACTCATGCAGCAGTACCCGCTTGAAGTTTATGGTACTGCCGGTATGCTTTTGATAGGTGGTGGATTATTAATATATTTAATTAAAAGAAGGAAAAAGTAACATTATTTAACTATAATTAGTAGCTTTGTCATGCAACAACAACAAAATATGCTTAGTGAAAAAAGCAAGTCAGATTTACTTACATTATCAGTAAAAGTGGCGTTACCTATCTTTATTGGTTTAGTAGCCAAAGTGTGTTACGAATTGAAACAGCGTAGATCATTGTCCCTATTGGCATGGATAGGCATAATGGGATTGTCAATAGTAGCCGGTTATTTTGCCGGTATCATTTGCGACTATTACCACATGGAGAATGAGAGCCGGATTATTGTTCCTATGGCAACCTTGCTCGGAGAAAAGATATTTGAATTTATTTTCAGCCGGCAATTTTGGGAAATCTGTAAGGATAGCCTCAAAGCTGCACTTAGTCATTGGACAAACAAATTAAATGAGAAAAATGATGCTGATAATTAAATAATTCATAACTTAGCATTCTCAAAAAACAAAAAAACAATTTTATGAGCGAGAAACAAGATCAAAAAATGATTGCCGCGACAATTACATCGCGCTCTTATTCAAACATTGTAAGCGTGAGCGAAGGCAGCCATGATGTGGTGTTATGCTTTGGCTTTACCGGTAGTGAGACAGCAACGGCTATCCATGTAAGTAAAGAAACTTTTATTGAGATGGCAAATGCCTTTGCAAAGATCATCGCGCCAGCCCCTGCTGCGGCTGCTCCCGATACTAATACTTCATTAGCAGAGCCGTCAGGTGTTCTGAACCCAAGCCAGCCGGAATCTGCACCTGAAACAGAAACCCCTTCACCGGAAGCGTAACCACATTTTGTAACCTTAAAATTTTAAAGTATGTTATTAGTGAGCATTATCGAACAGGCTATTGTAGTCATTCTGATCGGTCTTTTTATTTTTGTTCTCGGTGTCCTTAGTGCGCCCAAAGCTAAATTGAAAGAAAAGCAAATCGCCCTCGTTCTGGATAAGATAAAAAGTATCACAACAGTAGATGCTGAAAAGGGAAAAAAGATGTATGATGAGTTCAAAGAATGGCTTGCAACCGAAAAAAAGGATATTGAGCCTTTTGCAGTCAGCAATGAACTGAATCAAATCATAGAAGTAGCCAAGAAGATCATATAATACCTTTAGTCCTCCTGCGCATGTCTCAAAATCCGACTTTTGTCGGATTTTGTTGTCTAAGGCAGTTACTAATTATATTTCGATATAGTTTTAAAAATATCTTTTTGTTTTGTAAAAATAAATTCTATTTTTGACCTGTTTTAAAATTCTATTATGGTACAACGAATAAAATTAGCCGCACGATACACGAATACTCCTACCCATACAATGTTACTACCATAACCATTCAATTAGCGTAGCGCAATGGCTAAAAAGGGTAGCAAAATACCAGCTAAAACAGGAGTTCGGCTATACGGACTGCTGATGAAGGAGTTAACGGCTTATAACAACCGTTTGCCCCTTGAGAGCAGGTATTCAATTGCTCACCGCCGGCGCATAATTAAAGAATATCTATACCCACAGTTTAAGGGCAAGGCATACAAGGAAAAAAGCCTAAAAAATATCCAGTCAGCGATCAACAACATAGGAGATGTTGTTGAACCGGTTGAAATTTGCAACCTTAACTACCTATCACCGGTAGCCTATCAATTCATTGAGTATTACGCCCTTGATAATTTCTTTACCAATGTTTTGCCCAGATGCGTATTTGCAAAGGTGTCTGCTGGTCAGTTTGGAGAGACGGATGAATTTTCAACAGAGGATTATAATTATAGTGGTAGTGGTGTCAGGGACATTGTAGAAGAAGTAAGAGATTATGTGTTAAACCAAAGTGGCTATTGTACCTTTACCGGATATGTGAAAGTTAGAGATGGCAGAAAGAATGATGGATTACCGGATAGCTACTATTTAGACCTAATCGCATATTTGGATGGAGAGCCAGTAAGAGACACTATCCCAGAGCCGGAACGATACGAGCCACCGAAAGGGCAAAAAAGAAAAGCATCGAAGGCTAAGAGCAAGGTAAAGAAAGTCATTGATGAAAGATTGAAGGAATTTAAGAAGATCAAAAGTAGGCAGGGTAGAAAACGTGCAGCAGAAAAGAAGAAGGCACAAAAGCCACCGGTCAAGCCAAAGAAAAAAGTTACAGCCCCACCAGCCAAAGAGACTAAGGCAGACAAAGAACTGAAAGTATTACAAGAAGCCAATAAGAAGATTGATAAGATGACAGCCTTAATTGATAAGGTTACTGCGCTGTATGAAAAAGGTCTGATCAGCAAAAAGCAGTTACAGACCATGCTTGCAAACATAAATATTTAACGTGCATATATGAACAAGGCGAAATTTGCAATTTGTATTCCAACCTATAATCGCGCCGACCTGCTGATACCGGCGCTCATGTATTACGCTGTTGATTTCCCCAACACAGATATTTTCATCTGGGATAACGGAGACAACCTTCGTAAAGTATTCGATTACGAATCAATTAATTCGATTAGAAAAATAACCAACAATAATAAATGCAAATGGAGTATTGGCAGAGGACATAGCGTTAATATTGGCGTAGCCGGCGCATGGAATAGGCTATTAAGAAAAGTATTCGCGTTAAATGCCGGTGTTTATAACGATTTATCGTTTGATACTTATGTTCAAGATCGGGAATATACCCACGCGATTGTTCTCAATGATGATATTTATTGGGGTCAAAAAGAATATTCGTTTGTTCCATTCATAAACCATGCACCTGATCATCTACTCAACTTTGCCTGCTATGGTGAAGCAGGTGGCGGTTTTTCAGCATTTATGATCTCAAAGACTTGTTTTAAAGCAATAGGAGAGTTTGATGAACGGTACTATCCGGCTTACTACGAAGATTGCGATTATAAAATGAGACTTTTTGAAAGTGGAATGGTTGACATGAAAACAGCAATGCGGATGCCTATGTTCAATCCTGTGATCTTCAATAAAAGTATGACGTTGGAAAAAGAACCCACTCTGGTTGACGGTTACAAAGAAAAGAATAAAGCATTATTCCTCAATAAATGGGGACACATGGAAAAGCATTTTTCAGAACTGTACATCAACATCTAATACCTCAGCTTTCAATTCTTTGGTAGGCTTGTTCTCTTGCTCCTTGTGCTTGCAGTATAAGCCTTTTTCATTAATATACGCTTCTACAAGTTCAATATTCTTTTCGGTGGACACATACACTATTTCATCAGTACGATAGCACACAAAGTCTTTCCCTAATTTTAACTTCAATTCGTGCATGATCTCATAGCAGGTAAAGCGTATCAGCTTATAGACATCTATCAATTTTTGATTGCCGGCAATTATAATATTCCTTCCTGTGGCTTCGTCTCCTATCATTTCTCGGTACGACCTCTGTTGCCCTAAAACAGATAAGGCAGCCAGCCGCAGCGTTTTATAGCTTTTGGGGTATCTGTTGCCATGATCATACGTTCTTTCAGATATAACGCCCAGATTGTAGGCTATATTCCAGTATGCCGAATTAATATCGGTAGCTATCCACTTTTTATTTAATGGTGCTTTCTTAGTGGTGAAATCGTTTACTGGATATTCGGTTGGTAAGATCATCTTGTTGGCTGCTGCAAATTTTAACGCTTCACCTTTCACCATGCCGAATAAAAAAACTCCATCCCGCACATTGGCTCGTTTTTCTCGTTTTCCGGTCTGTATCTTATAGCATACGCCATCCATCACCACCTCTGTCGTGTATGTACCTTCCCGCATGTAAATAGGCAGATTGTAACGCTGTGAAGTCTCTATCAAACGCTGTATTCGTTGTGGCTCGGTAGAGTAAAATTCAGTAGTAATAAACCTGTCTTTCGACTTAATTACCTTATCCATTATATTTTATCAAGTATATCAGCAATATTATCGCCCAATATATTCCAGTCCAGCGACTTTGCGTAATTTTTCGCCAAATTTATTGTTTTGTGATATTTATCCTGATCGTAAATGCTATCATTCAAAACGGCAATGATCTGCTCTGCTACTTCCTCAATGTTGCACTTTGCCCTTATGATATTATCAAATGGGCTGCAAAATGGCTCTAACTCATAGAGCATCCACGCCCTTTTACCATCACCGGTTATTTCCATGAGCGAAGTATGGTATGGAGCAATTACCGGACAACCGCAAGCCATTGCCTCTGTTACGGTTAGTTCCCATCCACCGCCGAGCGTAGTGGTAATAAAGCAGTTTGAGGCATTATAGATAGAACGGACTATCTCTATATCTGCTCCATTTGCACGATTAAAGTATTCCTGATCAGCAATTTTGTAATCTTCGCCTTCGACAAGGTCAGTTTGTGAAAATATTTTTCGCAGATCGTAACCATTCATGTAAGGGTCAGCTTCCATCATGTGCAGGTACAAAAACAATTCCTGCTTGATCTCTGGGTACGATTCTTTGAGTATGCGCCTTGCCTCTATAAACCCAAGTATGGTACTACCAATGTCTTTTCTGGGCTGATTCCGGTTAATGGCTGATACTATCCATTTTTCGCAGTTCTTACCGAAAAAATTTGATTTGAACTTAATAACATCAGCAGAAGGCATCTGGTAAAAGTCATGGTTGTTATTCCCATGATTTACTATGTGCAGTTTCTTTTTGCCGATTGATATAGCCAGCTTTGGGTTATTCTTTAAGACCTGCATCCGGCTATACTCATTGTAAACTACGAGTGAATTAAAGAACTCCCAACCATCAAGCCTACCTTTGGGGATATTGCCATCTACCGGAAAATATACGGCTGATTTGAAGTTGGTTATATTATTGGCTAACTTGTATTGGTGCAATTCTTTTAGGGTAGGTATCATCTTGCTGATAATATCCATGTCCTGAAAGATAAAGATCGTATCAAATGGATTATTGGCAAGTAGATGTAAAAAGGAGTGCCTGCCGAATAAATCTTCTTGTGGCTTACCATCTACCTCTGGTGTGTAGTAGTTTTTTGCACTCACAATCAATACGTTATCTTCGTTGTATGGCTCACCGATATAGTTTATAGCTACATAGGTTATGTTGTCAAACCTTTTTTTAAGGTGGGGTAACAGGTTACGCATGACCGTACCAAAGCCGGTGCTGCCTATGTGCCAGTCCGCCAGTAACAGCAGATACTTTTTCTTATTGCTCATTTATTAA
>Ga0316218_1000646_pt1 | contig 45130 bp, 39 predicted proteins | sample TBH18003metaG_FD_203634 | JGI IMG/M metagenome (GOLD analysis project Ga0316218, IMG submission 203634) | Freshwater microbial communities from Trout Bog Lake, Wisconsin, USA - TBH18003 | ecosystem: Environmental > Aquatic > Freshwater > Lake > Hypolimnion/Profundal zone | place: USA: Wisconsin... | reverse complement strand
ATTCGTCCATGTACCCGTAAACATATTGTTGCAATAGCCGTCAGCGATCCCATCTATCTTATCATACCTCAAGCGATGATGATAAATGCACCAGTCGGATCTTGAGTCCCCTTCCAAACATCCGCTTCCTGCCGTGTCTGAATCTTCGTAAAACTTGTAATGACAGCTGACATACCCTCTTATTATGGGCGGACTGTGTTCCACTTTGTACGTATCCGCACTATATATCGTTATTGTCCCTTTAAACGCGTGTCTTGTATTCTTCACTTTCGTTTTACCCCGCACATCATATTGATATGGATTCTTCTTGTTCTTTATAACCGAAGTGAAGTGAATATAAAATCTTTGGTAGTCATTACCAATGAAGCCAATTGGCTCAGGAAATACTTCCATTTTCGGATCGAAGTACATCGTATCATCCACCCAAGCCAGGTTCAATAAGCTATCCGACCGCCACAATTTACTAAGGTCATAATATTTGATCGAATCGTAAAAGTCTCTAGTGGATTCGGCTTGTGAATACGCAGTCCAAGCCGATGAAAACAATAACAATGTCAACATACACTTGTGAAGCATTTTCATGTGATTAGTTATTTACGCTGCCGATAACCGCTTCCTCGTATTCATCACGCTGGCATCTTTCAGATGCGAGTTAAGTGGCGATACCAGTTTATAAGTTTTATTAAACAGCTCCTGCGAAACCTTAAAGCGTTCAGCTAATTTACGGATCACATCTTTTGATAAGCCCCGGCGGTAATTGATAATATCAGAGAACAGGCTCTTGCTTATTCCCAGCGTGGCAGCCATATCCACAGATTTAAGCTGGTTTTCATCCATCAGGTAGCGAAGTATTTCTATCGGGTTGGCATCCGTAAAAGTATTGTGCGCCTCATCCCAATTTTCTATCAACAGGGTAAGCAACTCGATCGCATCCTTCTCGTCTTTGCTTTTAGTTTTAAGCATTACTAATTCTTCCAGCATATCGCAATAGTCGGCATACTGTTTTTTTGTTTTTATTACTTTATATGGCAGCGCATTCATAGCATATCGTTTTAATGGTCACTTACTGTATATTGTTTACTATCGTTACATAGCTTTGTATATTCTGCATGAGTGCCGATCCAGCAAATAAAAAGGTGTACCTCTTTTTCTCCAAAAACATAATGGCAGATCATCCTGTAATTATTTCCGCCAACATTAAACACCACCCTATCCGATCCATTGCCCAATAAGTCGGCATGAGAAAAGGTATCAGTAATATCCTGCGAAGTATTCCAATCCGCTCCCTTTAATACAGACTGCCACAATCCCAAGGCTATCCTGCTGCCCGCATGGTGGCTGCTGTAATTTTCAATAGTTGCCTTTTTGATCAAATGAACCTTCATCCAACAAAAAATAAAATTAAATAAAAATACGCAAAATGCGTACTTTTATTTTTAAATAACAGATTTGTATCCTACTTCTAAGGTCACAAATTGTGACCTTAATGCTTCCCGCTCATATAAAACACAATCTCCCCGCCACCCATGACCTCTTCATGGGTAATATAATTCCTGCTCAGCGCCTTACCATTCAGCACTACCTTCTGCACATACACATTCTGGGGGTTTTGGTTTTTAGCGGTTATGATAAAACTGTGCCCGTTTTCCAGGTGCAGCACAGCCTTGCCCACCGCGGGGCTGCCCAGCGCATAGTTCACCGAGCCGGGCGCTACCGGGTAAAAGCCCATGGCACTCAGTATATACCACGCGCTCATTTGCCCGCAATCGTCATTGCCGCTAAGGCCTGCCGGTGTAGGCTTGTACATTTTGTCCAGCGCCTCCCGTACACGCAACTGCGTTTTCCAGGGCTGGTCGGTCCAGTTATACAGGTAGGCTATGTGGTGCGATGGCTCGTTGCCATGCACGTAGTTGCCTATGATGCCATCGCGGGTTATATCCTCCGTCTTTGCAAAAAAGCTATCAGGTAATTGCATCTCAAATAAGGAGTCCAGGTGTTGTGTAAACTTCTTTTTGCCACCCATCAGTTCTACCAGTTCCGCCGGTTGGTGCGGCACATAGAAGCCATAGTTCCACGCATTGCCTTCTATAAAGCCAGGCTCATCGGTATTCAGCACGTCAAAGCTTTGTTTAAAACTACCATCACTCATCTTGGGCCGCATAAACCCGCTCGCAGCATCATACACATGCTTAAAGTTCTCCGACCTCAGTATAAACTCATTATAAATATCCTGCCTGTTCAGCTTTTGCGCCATCTGCGCTATGCACCAGTCGTCATAGGCATACTCTAATGTTTTAGATACCGATGATCCGTTCTTATCCTCCGGCACATAACCCATCTTTATGTAGTATTCCAACCCCTCATAAGAAGCATGTCTTGCCGTTGCCACGCAGGCATTCAGCGCCCTGTTGGCATCAAAGCCACTTACGCCCTTCACCACCGCATCTGCCAGTACCGATACACTGTGGTAGCCACTCATGCACCAGTTCTCATTCGCCGAGTTCGACCACACCGGCAGCATATGCTCCGCGCTCTGGTCATAATGCGCCAGCATAGAGCTCACCATATCCGCATTCCGCCGTGGTTGTATGATGTTGAACAACGGGTGCAGCGCCCTGTGCGTATCCCACAGCGAGAAAGTAGTATAGTTGGTAAACCCTTTCGCCGTATGTGTGCCTTGGTCCAATCCCCTGTACTCCCCATTCACATCCATATACACAGTCGGGTTAATGAACGCATGATACATCGAGGTATAAAAATTCTCCTTAGTGTCATTGTCTGCTGTCACCTCTATTTTCTTCAGCTCCTGCTCCCATTGTCCCTGCCCGGCCTTCTTCACTTTATTAAAGTTCCATCCGGGAGCTTCTGTTTCCAGGTTCTCCAGCGCATTGGCCGTGCTCACCGGAGACAGCGCAAACTTGATCTTTATCTTCTCGCCTTCCTCTGTCTTAAAATCAAACCAAGCCGTTATCTGTGTTCCAGCCATCTCCGGGAAATCCCTGTCCTGATTCCACTTGCCCCAGAAGCCGTGGTACACTTCTTTCTTAGCGCTGTTTTGCCAGCCATATTCCGTTATCGGCTTAGAGAGCACCATAGCGAAGTATACCGTACGTGTGCGCCCCCAGCCATTCGTTTGCCTGTAGCCCGTCACCAGCGTATCATTTTCCACACGCATATACGTCCACACATTTTTATCGGGGTAGTTGTAGATACCATATACCGCATCCAGTATAATGTGCGCATGCTCCGAAGCCGGAAAAGTGTATTGATGAAAACCCACCCGCGTAGTTGCCGTAAGCTCGGCAAGTATATCATACCGCTCCAGTTTCACCCTATAATAGTCAGGCTCCGCTACTTCTGTACTATGCGAAAACCCGGAGCGGTAGCCGCTCTTCGGGTCGCTCGCAACACCGGGGTTCAGTTGCAGCTTACCCACCGTAGGCATAATGAGAAAATCACCCAGATCGGAATGTCCCGTGCCGCTAAAGTGGGTATGACTAAAACCCACTATCGCCTTATCCAGGTATTGGTAGCCCGCACAATACTTGTACACATCCTTATTGTAATGCCCATCCACTTCATAAGGTAGTGTATCCGTCTCCGGGCTTAGTTGTACAGCCCCAAACGGCACCGTAGCCCCCGGGTAGGTATGTCCCATCCGGTCTGTACCTATCAGCGGATTGACATATTGCAATAAAGAAGCCTCCTGTGCAAAGGAAACAAACGAATAGGCACACAAAAAAGCACAAAGAAACGAGCGGACTTTCACCATAGCAGTTTAGATAAAGTGGAAACGAAAAGGTAATATTATTTTCAATAAAGAAGAAACCAATCAAAAAGTATGACTGAAACCCACCCCATGATTGGATACCCGTATCTCATTCATGATCAGGAACCACTTACTGTTATTACGCTCCTGCGAGGCAAACATTACATTATCAAACAGCAGCAGGAATACTCCCTGCATAGCTATAGATGCGCCAAACCCTTTGTACAGCGGTCCATTGCTTTTATCATGTGCGCCCAGAACTGCCAATCCAGCGCCTGTTCCTACGTACAATACGTCAAATCCTATGTTTACCAGGTATAGTTTCTTATTATCAAGATAGCGTTTGTAGGCCTGCTCACTATTCAGGTTAGCAGCCAGCTCTTTGCGCACCCCATGCATACCCATTGCGGCGATGCCTGTATTCACCAATCCCCACGCCGCATTCATAGCATGAAAGTCTTTCCACTGGTCTTGTTTTGCGGTAAAATACCCCACTCCGCCATCCACCATGTTGGCAATACCCCATGCACCTAATACCTTCATGCCTCGTTCATTCACCGCTATCCGCTGCTTATTATAAGCAGCAGTAGTATCCTTAAATGATATTTGCTGCGCATTACTTTGCACAGCAGTTATCAGCAATAGAAAGACTATGAGAAGTTTATTATACACGATACTGCGTTTATACAAAGCTATATGAAAATAGCTTCGCTCCCCTTCTATAAATTCTTTTTTAAAATCTAATAAATCAGTAAATTTGTTAGACAAGAATTATACTATGGCTGCTCCGATCGATAAGAAAATTCAAGATGCTTTAAGTAAGCTGAATAATAAACAAAAGAAGGCCGTGCTCGGTCTGGTCACCGCCTTTTCCGAAGAGGAGGAAGTATACGATCACTGGAAAGATAAAAGTTTCGTAGCAGAAATGGATAGGCGCTATGATGAATACAAATCAGGCAAAGTAAAGCTTATCTCTTTGGATGACGTTGAGAAAAAAGCTGACTTAATAGCGCAGAAAATAAAAGCTAAGAAAGCAAGCTAATGCCAGGCAAATTCTCCTTTACACTTACTCCCGATGCAGAAGATGAATATCTTCAGTCGTTTGCATGGTACGAAGAGCAAAGGACCGGACTCGGCAAAAGGTTCAAATTAAGTGTGCGGAAGAAATTCCAACTGATAACAAACAACCCTGAATTATATGGCAAAAAGAAAGGCCGCTACCATGAAGCACTGTTAAGTAAATCTTTTCCCTTTGTCATTATTTATACCATCAACAGGAAGCAAAAAAATATTACCATCACTTCCATTTTCCACACAAGTCGCAGTCCACGCAAGAAGTATAGAAACTAAACATCACTCTACACCACCCTCGTTATCTTCAGCATATTTGTAGGAAGATGTTCCTGTATCGGCGTACTTCCGGTATTGATCACCACATCGCCGTTTTGCAGCAGGCCCTTTCCTTTCAGAAATTCCACCTGGTCAGCAATAATACCATCCATACTTTCTTCCTTGTCATAGTAGAATGCCTGCACGCCCCAGCTCAGGCTCAGTTGGTTCACCAGCTTACGCGTTTTGGTAAACACATATAGCGGCGAGTGCGGCCGGTAGCTCGATAACATAAAGGCTGTATACCCCGATTGTGTCATACCTATCAGTGCATTAGCGCTTACATCCTTGGCTATCACGCAAGCATTGTAGCACAGTGCATCGCTCAGGAAAGATGGCGAGTGCGATTTTGGCGTAAGGTTGCGGTTATATACAGTTTCTTCTTTTTCTACTTCGTTAATGATGTTCACCATTGTGTGTATCACCAGCTCCGGGTATTGGCCCATGGCTGTTTCGCCGCTCAGCATCACTGCGTCCGCGCCTTCCATCACCGCATTGGCCACATCTGTTATCTCGCTCCTGTTGGGGCGGGTGCGGTCTATCATGCTCTCCATCATTTGCGTGGCTATGATCACCGGCTTGGCCCTGTGAATACACTTGCGCACTATATTCTTCTGTATCATCGGCACCTGCTCCAGTGGCAGTTCCACACCCAGGTCGCCACGGGCCACCATTATAGCGTCTGATGCCAGTATGATCTCGCGCAGGTGTTCCAGTGCTTCCGGCTTTTCTATTTTAGAGATGATCTTTATGGGGCTACCCTTACTCTTCAGTATATCACGCAGTTGTGTCACATCTTCGGTGCGCCGCACAAACGATAATGCCACCCAGTCCAGGTCTTGCGCTACTATAAAATCAAGATCGTCCAGGTCTTTTTCAGAAAGCGATGGTAGCGATATTTTGGTATCCGGCAGGTTCACCCCTTTTTTGGAAGAAAGCACGCCTGAGTTCAGCACTTCTACACGCACACGGTTATCTGCGCCTACCTCCTTTACCATCACTTCTATCTTACCATCATCCAGCAATATCTTCTCGCCCACGCGCACATCATTATGAAAGGCAGGGTAAGAGATATACACATTCTCCATAGTGCCCAGGCAGGGCTCATTGGTAAAATAAAAGTAGTCGCCTTTTGTCAGTTCCAGTGCGTTGCCCGCTATATCGCCCACGCGCAGCTTAGGCCCTTGCAGGTCGCCAAGTATAGCTGTGTAACATTTAAGGTCAATGTTTACCTGCCGGATGTGTTCTATAACCGACAAGTGCTGGGCATGTGTGCCATGCGAAAAGTTGAGGCGGAATACATTCACTCCTTCATTTACAAGTGCTGCAAGTTTTTCGTATGTATTACAGGCGGGGCCTACTGTGGCTATAATTTTGGTCTTGTGTTGCATGGTTTGTTTCTTGCTGCAAAGAAACAACAGTTTCACACAATATGCTACCTATATGCGTTAAGTGTATGCTATTCTTACCCTGTTTATTCCCAAGTTCTTTAAACAAGCTCTTTCAGCTTTTCTATAACCCGGTCTACTTCCTCTTTTGTGTTGTGCTTGGAGAAGGAAAAGCGTATAGGCACCATCGTTGCCGACTTCTCGTCATGCAATGCCTCTATTACATGACTAATAGAGTTGGCGCCACTTGTACAGGCGCTGCCACCGCTCACGCATATGCCCGCCATATCCAGGCTGAACAACAGCATGTCCGATTTTTCGGTGAGTGGAAACGATACATTAAGCACAGTATACAGGCTGCTACCGTTGGTATCGCCATTAAAGGTCACAGCCGGGAATGCTTTCACCAGTTCGGCAGACATGTATTTTTTCAATCCTTTTATCTGCTCGCTGTCTGCTTCATAGCCCAGCGTGGCTATTTCCAGCGCTTTCGCAAAGCCCACTATGCCATAAAGGTTCTCGGTGCCGGCACGCATATTACGTTCCTGCGCTCCTCCGTTGATGTAGGGCTTAATGCTGATATTCTCATTTACATACAAAATGCCCACGCCCTTGGGGCCATGAAATTTATGCCCGGCTGCACTCAGGAAGTGCACATGCATGCTCTTCAGATCAAAGGGATAATGCCCTATCGTCTGCACCGCGTCGCTGTGAAAAATGGCATCGTATTTTTTACAAAGCTCGCCTACCGCTTTTATTTTCAGCAGGTTGCCTATTTCATTATTGGCGTGCATCAATGTAACCAATGACCGGTGTTCCGATGTGGCCAGTAAACGCTCCAGGTCTTCAAGGTCTATATGCCCGTTTTCTTTTAGCTTCACAAAGCTGCGTGAGGCATGGCCGTAATGTGCAGCCTGTTCTACAGTATGTAATGTGGCATGGTGCTCCAGCTGCGATGTGATGATGTGCCTGCAGCCCAGGTCGCGTATAGCAGCTGTCACTGCGGTATTAGTGCTTTCTGTACCGCCCGAGGTGAAGAATATCTCACCGGGGTTGGCATTAAGTATGCGTGCCACACTTTTGCGGGCGTTCTCTATAGCCATTTTGGTCTCACGGCCATAAGAATAGATAGATGAAGGATTGCCGAATTTTTCGGTAAGAAAAGGCATCATTACCTCCAGCACCTCGGGGTCCAGCGCTGTTGTTGCAGCATTGTCAAAGTAAATACGGCTCATGTTCACATTATTGCATTGGAGCGCAAAATTAATCAAATATTCATTAGCCGCGGCAGAAAGGATTTTTTACAAAAAAATTAAAACTAATATATAACCACCTCAAAGAGATATTACTGCTCATTATTCCGTAGCGGCCTCGCCGGATGCGCTCAAGTCATTCATCAACTTGTTGATCTTTTGCAACTTCCTTTTCTTAAGGTATCGTCCTACATGCTCCGAAAAAAGCAGCACCGCCAAAATAGCTGCCAGCGGCAGTAGCAAAGGCAACCAGTTGTCATCGGGCGCACCTCCTAATATAAGTACAGGCATACTATTATGGTTAATTATCTGAGATATCCTGCTCACCAAACCCGGTTGTATGCTCATTGAGCAGGCTGTTTATATGTTCCAGCTTTCTCTTTTTCACCTGCTTTACAATGAAGTCAATGAAATAGATAAGCCCCGCAACCACTGCCAGCGGCAGTATCAGCGGCAGCCAGTTGGTGCTGCCACCCACGCCCGATAATATCAGAGTACCCATGATCTTAGCATTTTAGTCATCTAAAGATAACCAAACCCGCAATAACATGGTAGTTTTTTAACATTAATTAACCAAAGGGAACTGCCCGACAGATATAGCGATTACCTTAAAACGGCGCATCCTCATCCGGCGCGCTTGGCTTCTTGAAGGGCGCTCCACCCATATCATCATCGTCCCAGTTGGTATCATTTACTTTCGATGGCAATGTTTGGAAACCGCCCGGTATGAACATCTTTGAGCCGCCGAATTCGCTGGTATCCCTGCGTATGCCGGCCTGTGGGTTATCCTTCGGGGCTCCCCCACCAAAGTTACCACCACCACCGCTGCCACCACCATTACCCCCGCCAAATGAATCAAAGCGGTTGTCTTCCATATCCACAAATCGCTGGTACTCTTTTATAAAGCGTACCTTCTCCATGCCGGTGCTGCCGTTACGGTGCTTGGCTATATGTATCTGTGTTTCGCCTTCTACTGTTTCGCCCATGCCGTCGTTGGTGATGCCGTGGTACTCCGGCCGGTACAGGAACATTACAAGATCCGCATCCTGCTCTATCGCTCCCGATTCACGGAGGTCACTCAGCTGCGGTATCTTCGATTCCTTACGTGTTTCCACCGAGCGGTTCAGCTGCGAAAGCGCTATGATCGGCACTTCCAGCTCTTTTGCAAGCGCCTTCAGGTCGCGCGATATTTTACTGATCTCCTGCTCACGGTTGCCGCCTTTATCCACACTGGCCTGCATCAGCTGTAGGTAGTCAATGAGTATCATTTGTATGTCGTGCTTCTGCTTCAGCCTGCGTGCCTTGGCACGTAGCTCAAAGATGTTCAGTGCCGCCTGGTCATCAATGAATATCTTGGCCTGCGCCAGTTTATTCATGCGTTTCGACATCTGTATAAATTCATGCTCGGCCATTTTGCCACGGGTTATGGCTTCCATGCTCACATCCGTTACCGCGCTCAGCATCCTTTTTACGATCTGCCCCGCGCCCATTTCTAAGGAGAACACAGCTACCGGAAATTGCTTACCGGGGTTCATCGCCGCATTCATGGCCAAGTTCAGCGCAAAGGCTGTCTTACCCACAGAGGGGCGTGCCGCAAGTATGATCAGATCGGTCTTTTGCCAGCCGGCAGTGAGACTGTCGAGCCCTTTAAAGCCCGATGGCACACCAGTGATATCATCAGTTTTATTGCGGTTCTCATCAATTTCATTCATCGTGCGCACCAGCACATCCTGCAGGCTTTTGAAGTTCTTGCGCAGGTGTTTATCCGTTATCTCGTACAGGCCCGATTCTGCTTTATCCAGCAGGTCGAACACATCCGTACTATCCTCGTAAGCATCGCTGATCACCGATCCGCTGATGCGTATCAGTTCCCGCTGTATGAATTTCTCCATTACTATACGGGCATGGGCCTCTACGTGCGCGCTCGATAAAACGCTCATCGTCAGGTTGGTGAGGTAATAAGCCCCGCCAACTATCTCCAGTTCATTGGTCTTTCTTAATTCTTCGGTAATGGTCAGCAGGTCCACCGGTGTGCCTTTGTCAAACAGGCGGCGCATGGCCAGGTATATTTTCTGGTGGGCATCCATGTAAAAGCACTCCTCGCTCTGAATGATCTCCAGCACCTGCGCGAATGTGTCCTTTTCCAGCATACACGCGCCCAGCACTGCACTTTCCAGCTCAGGGGCCTGTGGCGGCACTTTACCGTATACCATCGTGGTCAGGTCTGGCTTACGGCTCCTTGTATTCCCAAATTCTTTTTTAATGTTTACTGCCATTATTGGTAATCTCTTATATAGTGAGTTATTATTTTTCCTAATGCGCTCCGGGCCTTGCTTTCCGCAGTTACTGCTGCCTTTACGCGGTCTTTTGCGTGTTTTTCTATTGTGGCAGCTATTAAGCAGAGGTTAAAACCTTGGAGGGGAAACGAATGTAAATTGAAAAACCCGAGGAAAAATTTTTTTAAAAAGTTTAGTTTTCCTATCGCCATCAGCCATTATCCCCACGTAATTCTATCCTTATCCACGCCGTCGACTTGTTTATACACACTAAGTTCCGCATTATTAACGTCATTCCACACGAAATAAAGAATTTTAACTGTACAAGTTTTTATGTTAATGATTTCTCCGGCTTCCAAAGATTTGCTATTTAGGGAGAGCGAAAAATTGAACTTTCAACAATAGCGCAAACGTAACTTTTCAATGCCTCACCTCCCGGCAAGTATTTTAAAGCCCAAAAACAGCCAATAGCAAGCCTTTTTAAAGGTTTGAGGGTTATATTTGCCTAAATTTAAGGATTACATGATCGTTTCATACCAATGGCTGCTTGAATACCTGCCTGCCGGACAGGCAGGCCTGCCGGAACCCTTGCCGGTCAACGAATTAAGCAAAATACTTACTTCTATAGGACTGGAGGTGGAAGCCGTAGAGCCTGTGGAAAGCATAAAAGGCGGCCTGGAAGGGCTGCTGATAGGTGAAGTAATTACCTGCGCCAAACATCCCAATGCCGATAAACTCAGCGTCACTACAGTAAATGTAGGCGGCTCAGAACCCTTACAGATAGTCTGTGGCGCACCCAATGTAGCCGCAGGCCAGCGCGTAGTGGTAGCCACCGTAGGCACCACAGTGCACCCCACCGAAGGCGAGGCATTCCTCATAAAAAAAGCAAAGATACGCGGCGAAGAAAGCGCAGGCATGATATGCGCCGAAGATGAGATAGGCCTGGGCAAAAGCCATGCAGGCATCATAATACTCCCTGCCGATGCCCCTATTGGCATGACCGCAAAAGAATACTTCAAAATACCCCAAACAGATTTCGCCATACACATTGGACTTACACCCAACCGCTCCGATGCCAACAGCCACATAGGCGTAGCACGAGATGTATGCACTTACCTTACACACCACAAGGGCAGCAGGCACACGCCCAAAATGCCTGTCACTCAATTGAAAGACCTTCCGGCAAATACCAATATAAAAGTAAACATAGAAGCCACTGCCGCTTGCCCGCGCTATGCAGGCATCAGCATTAAAAATGTAAAAGTTGGTCCATCGCCGGAATGGCTGCAGCTGCGCCTCAACACTATAGGCATCCGCAGCATCAACAACATTGTAGACATCACCAATTATGTGTTGCAGGAATACGGTCAACCCCTCCACGCATTTGATGAAGATAAAATAGCAGGCAGGCAGATCAATGTGCGCTTTATGCCCGAAGGCACTGTGTTTACAGGGCTGGACGATAAAGAAAGAAAGCTACGTGCCGAAGACCTCGTAATTGCCGATACCAATGGCCCGCTGGCTATAGGCGGCGTGTTTGGCGGCGCAGGTAGTGGCATCAGCAACGCCACCACCAATGTATTTTTAGAGAGCGCCTACTTCGATCCTAAACATATACGCCGTACATCGCTGCACCATGGCCTGCGCACCGATGCTGCCACACACTTCGAAAAAGGCGTGGACATTAACAATGTAGTGCCTGCGCTGCAACGCGCGGCAGCGCTTATATGCGAGATTGCCGGTGGCCAACTGGCATCGGATATTACAGACGATTACAAGCATCTGCTGCCTGCAAAAAATGTGACCATCACTTACAGTTATATACGCAAGCTAAGCGGCAAAGCCTACCACCACATGGAGGTGCAGGAAATACTCCATGCTGCAGGCTTTGAGATCACTGCCGAAACTGATGAGAGCATCACACTCAAAATACCATCCAACAAAACAGACGTATCGCAACCAGCAGACATTGTGGAAGAAATACTGCGCATAGACGGGCTGGACAACATACATATCCCCGAGCGGCTGAACATCTCCCTATCAAAACCAATGCCAACCGATCGCGCAACACGCGAGCAAACAGCCAACCTGTTGTGCGGCCTGGGTATGCAGGAGATCGTTACCAACTCCATTGTCAACAGCAAATTCTATCCCGGCAATGAGACACTGGTGCATATGATTAACAGCCTCAGCAGCGAGCTGGACGTAATGCGGCCATCCTTGCTGGAAGGCGGCCTGGAAGTGATACAATACAACTGCAACCGCAAGAGCCAGGATCTCGCCCTGTTTGAATATGGTAACACCTACGCGCAGCATGGCGCTAAGTACATACAGGAAGCCCAGCTGGGCCTGTGGATCACCGGCAACATACATACCGCCCAGTGGAACCAGAAAGCCCAAAAAGCAGATATTTTCTACCTCAAGGGCATCATCGAAAACCTGCTGCAATACAGCGGCATCACCAATACAACAGTTACGCATACCGAAGAGCAAATAACCTGGAAGACAAAGAACCAGGTACTGTGCACAGCCAGGCAGATAAGCGCCGAGCGCCTGCGCGAGTTCGACGTTAAGCAAGAGGTGTTCTTTGCTGCCATCAATTGGGACAACTGGATAAAAGCACACAATGCCGTAAAAGTCCGCTATACAGAAGTGGCCAAATTCCCGGCTGTACAGCGCGACATTGCCATTATCCTCGATAATACCGTATCTTACGAACAGGTGGAGCAGGCTACCGAACAACTGAAGCTGGATGCACTCACCTCTTTCGGATTGTTTGACATCTTTGAAAGCGAGAAGCTGGGCAAAGACAAAAGATCACTGGCATTAAGCTATACCTTCCAGTTACAAGACCGCACCCTCACCGATACGGAGATAGAACAACTGATGAAGCAACTGATGGATACTTATAAAAATAAACTGAGCGCGCAAATACGTGAATAATGCAGGCACTGGACACACTTAGCAATAAACTGGACGAGCTGCTCAAAAAGACAGCAGCCCTGGAGGCAGAAAACAAACGCCTCACAACATCCGTGGCAGTTGGCGAAAAAAAGATCGTCGCGCTCAATAAAAAGCTGGCATCGCTCGAAAAGGATGTGGTGAGCGTGCGCCTCGGCGCTGCCTTTACCGGCGACGAAGAAAGGGACAATATGCGCGAGCAGCTGGATAATGTAATAGACGAGATAGACAAAATACTGAATACCCTCAATGATTAAGCGACTTGGAATAGTATTGGCAATATGCTGCGTGGTATGGGCATCCTGCACCCAGCAGCGCCAGCCATGCCTTACCCCAAAAATTGCCAGCCTCATCCTGGAAACCATGCACATCACCAACGATACAGGCACCATATTTTCTGATACCGCATTGCCTGCTGCCGTTTTCCTGCCACTTAGCGGCGGCAGCTACGACAGCCTCATATTTCCGCTCGGTTCGGTGTTTACCATATCTCTTTCGCCGGACTCCAATGTATGCCGCTGGGTGGTGGAAACAGACACCACTTCGCATATTTTTGACACGCTCACTTTTCGCTATAAAGCCAATCTCCAGTTCCTGTCCAACGCCTGTGGCTATACCGACTTTTACACACTGGATACTGTGCAGACCACCCATAAATTCATAGACTCCGTACACATAGTTAATTCAAGCGTCACCAACAATGTCAACACCAAGCATGTGCAGGTATTTATACATCCTGATATTTAGTGTGCTGATCGTTTGCTGTGCGCGCCCCGGCTATGCGCAGGTGAATGGCACTACCGTTACCGGTTACCCCACTACGCCCGATACACTCGTGGTCATAGATTCTAACGCCACAGACTCTTCGCATCATGTAAAAAAGCAAGACCTCGCAGGCCACCAGCTCGCCATAGGCATAGATCTTGTAAACCCGATCACCAACGCCCTTGTGTCGGACAAATATGGCTACGAGTTTGAAGTGGACTATTATAAGCGCAACGAATTTTACTTGGTAGCCGAGGGCGGTTGGGGCGGCTCCAATGTTAGCTATAGCGACCTTAAATACACCACCACCAATCCCTTCCTGCGCCTGGGATTTAATAAGACCATGCTCACGCGCGACAATCCCACCGACTGGGATATGATGCTCATTGGCCTGCGCCTGGGCTATGCCCACATCAACCACAGCCTCACCAACTATGTGATCACAGACAGTACCTGGGGCAATACCTCAGGCTTCATCAACTCCAAGCCTATAGATGCGGTATGGCTGGAGGTAACAGGCGGTATGCGGGTGGAGTTCGTCAAAAATTTCTTTGCCGGATGGAACATTCGTGGCAAATTTATGATGGACGGTAAGTCATTCGCTAACGATGCCCCGCTCTTCATAGCAGGCTACGGCAAGGGCGATAAGAACGCAGTATTCGACTTCAACCTCTACATCAGCTACGCCATCCGCTGGGACAGGAAGAAAACACCTGCTGCTACTAAAGCTACCAATAAATAATGAGGTGAAGTAGCGTCAGTAAGGCTTTTCCGCCGTCAGACGCGTTTTGGAAAGGTTCGCTGGTGTGCGCATCATCACACATTCTCAAGGATTCGCCCAAACCGACTATCAAGATTATTTGTGAGTAAATTGAGAGGTTCGCAATCTACGGCGCAAGCCTGCTCTTTCCCCACTTCCCCTTATCATCCTTTGAGAATAAGATACGGTCATGCATCCTGCTGGCCCTGCCCTGCCAGAATTCTACACGCACAGGTAGCACCCTGTAACCGCCCCAATGCTCCGGGCGCGGAATATCTTTTTCTGCAAATTGCGTTTCGTATTCTTTGTAGTTGGCATCCAGTATATGCCGGTCGGGTATAGGCTGGCTCTGCGGCGATGCCCATGCCCCCAGCCTGCTGCCCACCGGGCGGCTGTGGAAATAAGTATCGCTCTCCTGGCTGCTTACCCGCTCTATAGTGCCTTCTATACGCACCTGCCGCTCCAGCTCCTTCCAGAAAAACATAAGCGCCACATTAGGGTTGGCGCTCATTTCTGTCCCCTTGGCACTATCGTAATTAGTAAAGAAAGTAAATCCCCGCTCATCTACCGCTTTCAGCAACACTATACGTGCATGTGGCGCAGCAGTTGCATCCACTGTAGCCAGCGTCATCGCATTCACCTCGGTGATATGTGCCGCCTCCGCTTCTTTAAACCATTTCCTGAAAAACAGTATCGGGTCATCGCCGGCCGTTGCTTCATCCAGCGCCGCAAGCGTATAATCCGTGCGGATGTCCGCAATATCCCGCGATTCGCTCAATGATTAGTCTTTAGATTCAGGAACAACGTACTTTATAGAAACATAGATCAGCTCTATGATCAGTAAAAAGAAGAATACCCACATCAGTGTAGGCCCCAGGTTCTTATTCACATTGTCGTAAAAAGCACTCAGCATCAAATTGTTCATGACTTATAGATTTGCGCTGCAAGATACTTATTTAGCTATACAGTTAAAAGCATACGCTCAAAAAACCACCAAAAAAGCACAAAACCAGCATTTTTCATATACAATTCCGGCCTATTCTTGCCCCTTTTTGAATATTGCAGGAATAGTCACTAATTTCAATCCAAATTGCATGTACAAATGCTGCTCAGGCACGTACCATTCTTAAAGGCCGTCTTCCTGTATTCTTTTACGGCCTTTGGCGGGCCGCAGGGGCATATGGGCATGATGGTACGCACCTTTGCCCAAAAAAGAAAGGACGTTACCGAGGACGAATTGCTGGAATATAATGCGTTTTGCCAGATGCTCCCCGGCCCTTCCTCCACCCAAACGGTCATGCTCATTGCCATGAAAAGAGGTGGTGTGCCGCTCGCCATACTTACGTTGCTGATCTGGGTATTCCCCGCTGCTTTTATTATGGGACTGCTGTCGTTCCTGGTACTGAATTTCGATACGGGAGCAGCCCACGGAAGCAAGGCACCCCTCAATCTTTTCTCTTACATCCTGCCAATGTCTGTGGGTTTCGTTTTCTTCGCCGGCGTACGCATGATGAGGGGCAGCGTTAAATATGTGGCCACCGCCGCCATCATGATCGGCAGTCTTGTGGCAGCTCTGTTTATACAATCTCCCTGGGTCATTCCTTCACTATTGCTCATTTCGGGTACCATCAGCAATTTCAGTAACAATCGTATCCCCACCCCGCTGGAAAAGCCAAAGCGCATTAACTGGACGCATCTTTGGTTGTTCGGTCTTATCTTTATTGTAGCCGGTGTGCTCAGCGAACTGGCACGCAATCCTCAATGGCAGCATGGCCGTATCTTCCATATCTTCGAAAACTTTTACCGTTTCGGCTCTATTGTATTTGGTGGCGGGCAGGCGCTTATGCCCATGTTGCTTTACCAGTATGTCAACAACGTCCACTCCCACCTCCTCACTGCCGATCAGCTCCTTACAGGCTTCGGCATGGTACAGGCGGTTCCCGGCCCTGTCTTCTCTGTATGCTCTTATATTGGCGGATTAGGGATGAGCCAGTACGGCCCCGTGTGGCAGATAGTAGGTTGCATCACAGCCACTATTGCTGTTTTTCTCCCAAGCACACTGCTGCTATTTTTTCTTTTCCCTATTTATGAAAATCTCAAACACCACGTCATCATCTTCCGCGCACTCGAAGGAATCAACGCAGCCGTGGTAGGTATCATCTTCGCATCCGGCATGGTGCTGTTCAAAGCCATTGCCTTCGATAAATCCCTGTCTTTTGAATGGAGCAATCTCGTAGTGGTCATCATTACCTTCTGCATGCTCAACTTCACTCGAATACCTGCGCCACTCATCGTTATCGGCTGGCTGCTACTCGGCTGGTCGCTGCATTGACACTACAATACTTCACATAAGCTTTGTGCCCTTTGTGAAACCTTCGTGCCCTTTGTGTTAAAATACGCCACATATCTCAAGCGAGAATGCTACACTAATCCTCCTTCAGCAGCTCCGTGATATCCCCGATCATCTTCTGCACTTCACCCGGTTCCAGGCCGTCATAGAAACCCCGCACTCGGCCATGCCTGTCTATCAGCACATAGTGCTTATCGTGTATAAAATCCTTGTCAATGCTGATGCCCGCCGTATCATCATCCGCGCTGATGAGGTAACTGTACCGCGCCATATCATACAACTGTTTCTTATCCCCCGTCAGGAACATCCATTGCGCCGGGTTGGCATCAAACCGCAGGCTATATGCCTTCAATGCCGGCACACTATCCTTTAGCGGGTCCACTGTGTGCGACATGATCACCACATCCTTATTCCCCTGGAAAGCCTTATACACGGCCACCATATGCTCATTCATCTTCGGGCACATACCCTTGCAGGTAGCAAAGAAATACTCCACCACGCATATCTTACCCTTTACATCAGCGTTGGTAATGGTCTTGCCATCCTGGTTCACAAAAGAGAACGGCGCTACATGATGGTTCAGGTCATTACCGATAATGGGCAGCGCCTGCTTCTTCTGCTCATGGCTTATCTTATAATAATAAGCCAGGAAGCAAATACCCAGCAACATAAAAAAGCACAACAAAAAAATGGAGGTCTTACTTTGTTTCATGCCGCAAAGGTACAGCAAAACAATGGAGGGACTTATTCTTAAAAATAGCGAAAAATTGGTAGTATCTCCACGTAAAAAAATGATATTGTAGACCTACTATGAAGAATATCCGAAGAAAGATGAACTCATAAAAAAATTGCAGAGAACCAAGGGATGCTATCACAGCCTTTTTATTGTTATTACTTTTGTAAATTTGATAAATATAAAAACAATGGAAGTATTTAATGCGCTTATTGGAGAGCAGTTGTCAAGCGTTATTTTTGTACAGGACTACCTTCAGCTAGAATTTGACGGTAATTTATTCACCTTTTACGACTGGCCAATGTTAAAAAAACAGGACAGTGTTATAACATTTCAAAACGATAGTTATCGTAACAACCTATGTGCATTTATAGCAAAGAATGTAGAGAAGGTTAATGACATTGACAATGTATTGTTCGAGATTGTTTTTGCGGATAATTCCAGCATATACCTTAATCTTACTGAGGCCAAAGGAGAGGTGTTGTATTTCAGATTTTCAAACGGTGACTGGGGAACTATTGCAATTTAGTAACTTATAATACTTGCCGTTAACATCTACTGATACACAACCCGGAAATTACATTTAACTAAATCATCAGGATTGTTTCCCCTAATTTCGCACCACCAAAAAACAACCAAACCATGAACATCCACCCCTGGCACAACGTAAGCATCGGCGATCAGCAGCCCGATATCGTTCAGGCAATCATAGAAATACCCATGCACGGCAGGGCTAAATACGAGATGGACAAAGAAACCGGCATGCTGCGGCTCGACCGCGTACTCTACTCCTCCGTATTCTATCCTGCCAACTACGGCTTCATTCCCCGCACCCTTGGCAAAGACAATGACCCGCTCGATATACTCGTGCTTTCACAAGCCGAGATACATCCACTCTGCATTGTCAATGCAAGAGTCATAGGCGTAATGCGCATGATAGACAATGGCGAAGGCGACGACAAGATCATTGCCGTAGCTGAGAACGATGTAAGTGTCAACTACATACACACTATAGACGAACTGCCCGCCTACCTTCACGCCGAGATCAAGAACTTCTTTGAAGAATACAAAAAGCTGGAACACAAGACCGTACTCGTAGAAGACTTCCAGAACGCGGATGTAGCCAAACAGATCATCAGCGAAGCCATCACCGACTACAACGCTAAATACAGTAACATCAAATAAACCGCATTACATAGCAAATGTTAAACGGCCACCCAATTAATTGGATGGCCGTTTCCGCCGATGTTGGTGTCCCACCAACATCCTCCCAAAGGTCAGACAACTCATTCGTGCCTACATAACATCTCCCTTTAGGGTCGGGGTAGTCTCGCGAAAGACGCACAACTCATTCGCACCTACGCAACATCGCCCTTTAGGGCCGAGGTAGTTTCACGCAACTCACTCGCACAAAACATCAGCTAATCAGCTAATCACCACATCAGCTAATCCCCTTATACCACCACATTGATCATCTTCCCCTTTACATAAATAAACTTCTTCGGCTCCTTGCCTTCCATCCATTTCTGTATAGCCTCATTGGCCAGCACCTCACTCTGTACAAAAGCATCCTCCGCATCTATTGCAAACTCCATCTCCGCACGCGTCCTGCCGTTCACGGCCACCGGGTACACTTTGGTATTATCTACCAGGTAGCGGTCCTCAGCCACCGGGAAGGCCGCATCCAGCACAGTACCCGCATTGCCCAACTTATGCCACAATTCCTCGGCGATATGCGGTGCAAACGGGCAGATCAGCACAGCCAGTGGCTGTAATATCTCCCGCTTGTGGCAGTTGTTCAGCTCATTCACGCAGATCATGAACTGGCTCACCGAAGTATTAAAAGAGAACCTTTCTATATCATCGTTGATCTTCCTGATCGTCTTGTGTAAGGTTTTCAGTTCAGCAGCGGTCGCCGGTTCATCCGTCACTATCCACCCTTGCTGTTCATCAGCATACAGGCGCCATAGCTTTTTCAGGAAACGGTGTACACCTTCAATTCCCTTGGTATCCCACGGTTTGCTCACATCTATTGGCCCGAGGAACATCTCATACATCCTGAAAGTATCCGCACCATACTGGCCTACAATATCATCCGGATTGACCACATTGTATTTGGATTTGGACATTTTTTCTACCTCTGCATCGCATATGTAAGTGCCATCGTTTTCTGTCACTAGAAAGCCACTATTCTCAGTAATCCCAAACCGTTCTTTAAATGCAGGAATGTTCAATTCCACACCGTCTACCAAGTCAACGAAAATATGATGCCGAATAATTCTCAAAGTTGTTCCTGGCCGAATTTCATTTGCCTTGTACTTATCAACTCCCGCACCTATCAGATACTCAATCACCTGAATTTTATCATCTTCAATTTTCTTTAGCGCATGATAATGACTCTTCGAAACAAAAATTCGTCCGCTCTTATATCCAGGCATATCATTAAAAATGACCTCAAACACAAATCTCGAACTCCCCTGTATCATTCCCTGGTTCAGCAGCTTCTTAAATGGTTCGTCAAATCCTATATGCCCCAGGTCATAAAGCGCCTTTGTCCACATACGGCTATACAGCAAATGACCTACGGCATGTTCGGTGCCGCCTATGTATAGGTCCACCTGCTGCCAGTAATCTGTCGCCTTTCGGTCTGCAAATGCAGTATCATTATGCGGGTCCATATATCGGAGGAAGTACCAGCTACTGCCTGCATAGCCGGGCATAGTGTTCGTTTCCCGTTTGCCTGCCTCAGTCTCTACCCAGTCTTCTATATTCGCCAGTGGCCCCTGCCCTTCCGGCCCCGGCTTATAATGCTCTACCATCGGCAGCTCCACAGGCAGTTGCCCCAGTGTATGGTTGTTGTGCACTATCGGCTCATCATTCCCATACGGTATATCATCCACATACATAATAGGGAACGGCTCACCCCAGTAGCGCTGACGGCTAAAGCCCGCATCGCGCAGCCTGTAGTTCACCTTCCGCTTCCCTCCTGTTTTCTCCAGTGCGTTTATAGCCGCTTCTGTTGCCTCTTTAATAGTCAATCCATTCAGGAAGTGGCTATTCTCCAATGCCCCGCCTTTATCACTATAAGCCTTATCACCTGTATATAGTTCACCAAAAATATTCGTTATCGGTATGTCGAAATGTTTTGCAAAAGCATGGTCACGGTCATCACCACTCGGCACCGCCATTATAGCGCCCGTGCCATAGCCTACCAGCACATACTCCGATATCCATACCGGCAATTCATTTCCCGTAAGCGGGTGCTTCACATAGCCTCCTGTAAAGCAGCCCGTCACCTGCTTCACCTCGCTCATGCGCTCCCGCTCGCTTCGGCTCTTCACATAAGTGCGGTATTCATCAATAGCAGCCTTTTGTTCAGCGGTCGTAATGCTATCCACAATTTCATGCTCCGGCGCCACCACCAAAAAATCCACACCAAAAATAGTATCCGGGCGTGTGGTGAAAACGGTTATAAAAGCCTCACCCCGACCCTCTCCGAAGGAGAGGGAGGTGTCACGCACCTCATTTCCATCCTGTCCATCAATTATTCTTTTTATTTTCGCAACAACATCATTCACATTCTCTATAACCTCATCATTACTAAACCGTATAACCTTAAACCCTCTTCCTTCTAAATATTGCGTCCTTGCCGCATCTTCCTTTTCTCTTTCAGCATGTATTTTACCATCAACCTCAATAATAATATTCTTAGGAATACAGATAAAGTCAGCAACAAATCTACCTACAATATGTTGCCTTCTTATCTTCACACCAAGCTTACTATTCCTAACCTCTTGCCATAAAATATCTTCAGCTTCAGTCTGATGATTTTTAAGTTCATTCTGTAGTGGCGAAATCTTATCATACAATGTTTTATCAGCAGTCCTCCATGTAGGCTCTTCATTATTTGCGTCAATGTTTCCCGTTGATCCGGTAACATCTCCCTCTCCTTCGGAGAGGGCTGGGGTGAGGCCCCCACGCGACACCTCCCTCTCCTTCGGAGAGGGCTGGGGTGAGGCCCTTTGCGCAACGCGGAACCTCACCTCTGCACCATTGCTCTTCCCTATCCAGTTGCGTTGCATTTCCTTCATCGCATCCGTCCAGTCCAGCGTATCCAGGCTCGTCAATAGCCGTTCCGCATATTCTGTGATGCGCAGAAACCACTGGCGCATGTTCTTGCGCTCCACCGGGTGGCCACCCCGCTCTGACACTCCGTTCACCACTTCGTCATTGGCCAGCACCGTGCCCAGCGCTTCGCACCACCATACCTGTGCATAGCCCTGGTAGGCCATGCGGTACTGCATCAGCACATTGCGCTGCTCCGCTTCCGAATAGTCTTTCCATTGCTCACTGCTGAAAACCAGCGTTTCGTCACCGGGGCAGGTATAGTATTCGTTACCCTCCTGCTCCAGTATCACCACCAGTTCCTTTATCGGCCTGGCTCTCTGCTGTGTGCGGTCATACCAGCTATGGAATAGTTGCAGGAATATCCACTGCGTCCACTTATAGTATTTAGGATCGCTCGTCCGCACCTCGCGGCTCCAGTCATAGCAGAAGCCTATGTTGTCCAGTTGCTCCCGGTAGCGGGCTATATTTTTTTCAGTCGTTACTGCAGGGTGTTGCCCTGTCTCTATGGCATACTGCTCCGCCGGCAATCCAAAGGCATCAAAGCCCATCGGGTGCAACACATTATATCCTTTCAGGCGTTTGTAGCGTGCATAAATATCCGATGCTATATAACCCAGCGGATGCCCCACATGCAATCCCGCACCGCTTGGGTACGGAAACATATCCAGCAAATAGCACTTAGGCTTTGCGCTGTCATTGCTTACTTTATATACTTCATTGTCGGTCCAGTATTTTTTCCAACGTTTTTCTATATCGCTAAAATTGTATTCCATATATTAAAAAATTCTCCGACTATGTAAGCAACAAAAATACAAAAAGTAAACGCCTTATAAGCAGGTGCTGCACAGCCTGCATTTCAAATTTTCACACTAAAAATTCAATTATTTACATCTAATAGCCTGAAAGGCTTAAATACCAATAGTCGTGGGTGAAACCCACGGGAAATAAATTAAACATACAACCCTGAAGGGGTTGAAAAGGATCGAGGAGGTAAACTACAAATACACCACACTTCCAAAGATGTGCCACACCTATCTAGCACAGAACAAACTTAACGACATCACAATGCAATCTGGATCAGCACGGATCAGACCCGAAGGGTTGACATTATTATAGAAACCATATAACAACAGAGCAAAGCCCTGAAAGGGTGATATTATTTCGCGTAGGTTATATCTTGAGTCCATTCGATTGCTGCAAAAAAAAATCCCCATCAATCCCTACTTTTGCGCAACCATGACGATACAATTCACCTCCAAAGACAAGCTATACCGCGATTACCAGGGCGCTTTCCTCGCTCAGTTCTCACTAACTGATGCCGCATCAAACTCCGATACAGAAATACTCAACGCATTTCTCAGCAACAAAGACCTCGTAAGCGCCTCCTGGCCCGAAATAAAAAGTGCCGACACCAAAGAGCTACTCGCACCGGCGTTCCGCTTTAATGGCATTATACCTGATCAACTCACAACACTAACCAAAGAACAACTATCTACCTTCTTCGACAACTACATCAAAGACCAGTTATGGTTTGGCGAAGAAGAGGCCATAGTAAAGACAGTCACCAAATGGGCAACTACACGCCTGGCCCTCGCCGCAACACAAAACTGCTACCTGCTCGATATGCAATCCTTCACCGGCAACAACAAAGTGCTGGACCTAAAGAGCGCAGAACAATACGATTACTTCTTCACCATTTTCTGGATAGACAAAACCGAAATGACCTTATCGGTATGCCATATGCTTTATGAATAGGCACTATTGTTTAGAGTAAAGGCATATTTTGATATGAAAAATAATAGCCCCATAAAGAAGTTGGTGTACAAGATAGTCTTCATTAGCTTTCTGCTACCTAATCTATTTATTTTATTAGGTTGGATTTTCTTCGATAACAGCGACTATATCTTTCTTTTTATCCTAATAGCAGGACTGTGGATATATATTTCCGGGAAGATCTTGGTAAAGAAAATTCTTTCCTACAATAACGCTATTCTTTCTGTTAGCGAGCCATGGGATTTTGAAAGTGAGGATGGCAAGAACTTAGTAAAAGGTCGGGTGTTAAAAATATTGAGTACTGAATGTATAATATTTAGGGCGCGTCACACACTTAATTTCGATAAACAAACCGGAAATATTTTAGTATTGACTCCCAGACATGTGGGCTATCATTTCAGCAATGAGTTGGAGTCCAATGCTTCAATACCTTTTAATGGCAGTATCTTATTAACTGCTTATAGTGATGATCTGACTGAAAGCGATTTATTGTCTAACTCTGAATTTGTTATAGTGGGTAGTTTTCAGTTTACTTCTTCAGTATTCTCTGGATAGACAAAACCGCAATGACCTTATCGGTATGCCATATCCTGTATGAATAAACAAGATATAGTACGGAATAGGCACATAGATTATACCAGTTGCCCCGGTCTTTAGACCGGGGTTTGGCCAGAAAACTTGTTGGCTTTAGCCGAAATGCTCGCGAATGAAAGTCATATAGGTGTCCCATACCTACGAAGGTGTGGGACGCCTACCTTGCGCAGAGTGCAAATGATACATGTTCGCGCAAGACAGGCTATTCAGGCAAGACCATTCCACTTTTAAGGTTTTCAGTTTTGACCTTTGACTTAAAAAACCACCTCCATCCCATCATATGCCAGGTGCATCCCCTCCGGCAATCCCGCATCTACCACATCATGTAGCCCCAACTGGTGACTGATGTGTGTATAATACGTTTCATCTGCACCCGCTTCCCGCGCCACTTCTATGGCTTCAGCCAATGTATAGTGCGATATATGCGGCTCATGCCGCAGCGCATTCAGCACCAGGGCCTTGCTACCCTTTACTTTCGCCATTTCCTCCGGCGCTATATAGTTGGCATCAGTGATGTAAGTGAAATCCCCTATCCTGAAACCCAGCACCTCCATTTTATAGTGCAGTACCCTTATTGGAGTGATCCTTAACCCGTTAATGCTGAATGGTTCATAGGCATTAATGGTATGCAGGTCTATTTGCGGTATCCCCGGGTAGGTAATGTTAGAGAAAATGTACTGATACTCCCGCCGTAGCGCCTCCTGCGTTTCTTCGGTGGCATACACCTGCATCGGCCGCTGGTCGTGGTAGTTGTAGGCACGTACATCATCCAGACCTGCTATGTGGTCTTTATGTCCGTGTGTAAAAACAATGGCATCCAGCCTGGTCACCTTAGCCCGCAGCATCTGGTACCTGAAGTCTGGGCCTGCGTCTATCACTATGCTGGCCTCCGGCGTTTCCACCCATATAGCGCAGCGCAGCCGGTTATCTTTTTTGTTGGTTGATGTGCATACCGGGCAGGTGCAGCCTATAAAAGGTACGCCCTGCGATGTGCCTGTGCCAAGGAAGATTACTTTCATCGCTACAAGTCCATTTGTGTTTGTTCGGTATCAGCCGTAGGCTCTGCTTTCAGTTGTTTGTACCACTTCAGCATCTCGCCACTCAGTTCTTCTTCGTTCACATTTATGGACGGCAGTATCTCCAGCAGCGCATTGATGCGCCCCTCCACACTGAAGAATTTGTTGATCACAACCACCCTTCTTTCCTCCAGTATGCAGTAACCGCTATTGAAATTCCCTTTTTCATAACGTATGATGTAGCGGGCTTCGTCAAAAAGCCCTTCCATTTTTTTTAGCGTGTTTGGCGTATATTTGAAACTCATTAGCTTTGGCTGTTTCGATGAATAAAAGTAGAAAATTCGCAGCACTTATTGGCATTACGATTATTTCGTCTGTGTTTTGCAGCGTAGCAAGGGCGCAGGACGATGATGGCGAGCCCCACGGATTGTATGTGGAGCAGCCCAATGTGTTTTATGGCGGAGTTGTGGTAGGGGCCAATTTCGCCCAGGTGGATGGCGATTATTATGCCGGCTACCGCAAGATAGGCCTCAATGCAGGGGGTATCGTATATGCACAGTTGGCAAAGCATGTGGCTCTGAGCCTGGAGATCCTTTATTCCCAAAAAGGCAGCAAAAGTGATGGGCCGCAGCAATCACCCGCCAATCAGAATATTGCAATTCTTAATTACGGCATCACTGCTAACTATGCCGAAGTGCCTATAATGATCAATTATTTCGACAAGCGCAAAACCCATTTCGGTATTGGCATATCATATAACCGCCTTGTCAACAGCACCGAAACCATCACAGCCGACTCCGCTGGTAAAGTTTACAGCCCCGATTTCAACGAAAAATATCCATTCAAAAAAGATTGCCTCGATTTCCTCGCCGGGGTAGATTTCCATTTATGGAAAGGGCTTTTTCTGGATGTGCGCTTTCAATACTCCATCACCCCTATGCGCACCGACCTGCCACCTGTGGCCTATGCCCGTGCCACCCAGGACAATAATATGTGGGCAGTACGCTTTATGTACCTGCTGAAATAACACAACCCGCTATGGCCAACTTCCCCGTAAAGCTGCACCTAAGGCTCGACTGGAGCGAGATGGACCTCTTTGGCCACATCAATAATGTTGCCTATTTCAAATTCATACAGGCATCCCGCGTCAACTACTGGGAAGCCACCGGCCTCGCCGATAAGTTTACCGAAACCAGGCTCGGCCCCATACTGCTTTCCACGGCCTGTCAGTTCATTAGGCCACTTCACTATCCCGGCAATATTGTGATCGAGGCATCTATCACCTTCATTAAGAATACCAGCTTCGGCATACACCACCGCATCCTCAATGCCGATGGAGAGGTTTGCGCCGAAGCTAATGACGTGATCGTATACTTCGATTTCAATAAGAACGAGAAAGCGCCTGTACCAGCGTCCTTTCGCCAAAAAGCCGAAGAGATAGAAGGGAAGGAATTTTAACTACCGAATACAAACTCGCGTGATGCGGGTATGGTATGTGGTTACGCCATGAAAGGGCAAAATCCCATAGCGAGGGGTATCACCCTTCGACGCGCGCAATTCAAACCTGCAAGCCCGGAACCGGTGAAACAACCTAAATTCAAGATTTTATTTCAACAACCCTCATTAACTACCTACTAACAATAATAAAATAGATTACTTTAGCGGCATATAAAGACCTTCCCATTTTTAAGGGCATTTATGTATCAAAACATAAATGTTTTAAATAGAAAGACATATATGCATATAAGAATAGTGCTGCCTGCATACAATGAGGAAGAGTCACTCCCCCCCTTGCTCGAAAAAATAAATGAGGCTTACAACCTCTATAAATGGGATGCAAGCGTATTCGTGGTCAATGACGGCAGCAAGGATAACACACTGGAAGTAGCCCGCAATTTCAAAGCAGACATCCCCATTCATGTTATAGATGTGCAGCCCAACAGCGGCCTGGCCAAAGCCATTAATACCGGCTTGCGCACGGCCATTGAGGGCCTCAAAGACAGCGACATCATTGTTACGCTCGATGCGGACGACAGCCAAACCCCCTTTCTCATACAGCGCATGGCGCAGCAGGTAGCCGAGGGCAGCGATCTTGTTATAGCCTCCCGCTACCAACCGGGTGCACGCATCAAGGGGCTCAAAAAATCCCGTACATTCTTCAGTTGGGCCGCGGGCTGGCTGTTCCGCATCATGGTAGGCTTTGAGGGCATCAAAGATTACACCTGTGGCTTCCGGGCTTACAGGGTAAACATGCTGCGTAAAACAATAGCTGCCTATGGCGATAACTTCATTACCCAAAAAGGCTTCGGCTGCATGGTAGAGGTACTGCTGAAAGTGGCCGGCCAAAGCGCCACCATGAATGAGGTCCCTATGATCCTCCGCTACGACCTCAAGCAGGGCGAATCTAAAATGAACGTAAAAAGCACCATGAGGCAAACGCTGCGGCTCCTTATGGACTATAAAATGGGCAAGCTCAAACCCTAACAATCCTAATATCATCTGGCACTACAATGGATACCTCTTCAGTCTTTAAAAGAACGAATATCGCTGTCCTTATTGCCTGCATTGCGTTGGTACTGGCATTCAGCACCCACAAGCATTTGTATTATGACGAGGCCCACTACATCATAGCCAGCAAGGGCATTTCCCAGCTCAATGTCAACACCTTCGACAGCCTGCAGTCCTTTACCTCTGCCGATCTTGCCAAACAAAACAGTCTCGGCAATCTATACACCCAGGGGCTGTACAATATAGTGCTGCACTACTACACCGGCATCTTTGGCCGCTCGCTCAATGCCCACCTGTCCCTGTCCATCATCATCGGTATACTGCTGCTCATAGCCTTCTACAAAGTATCCCGGGAGTTCTTCGTCGATAGCCTGTACACCTCTTTGTCGCTGCTACTGCTCTGCACCAACATGGTCATTTTCAAAATGAACTTTGACATCACGCCGTATATCTTCAGTGTGTTCTGCGTGGCAACATCTGCCTTGTACTTTTTTAGGTACTTGTATCGTGCTGCTACTCCTGTCAATTTGCTCCTACTCGGCCTTTGGTCGGCGTTTGGTATAATGGCACATTTGTTCGTAAGCTACATTGTTATCATATACATCGTAGCCCTGCTTGGCAAAGAGAAGGGCACCTTCTTCCGCAAGGGCAACATACTCCCGTTACTCGCACCCATCGCCCTGTTGTGCATCTTCTTCGCACCACAGGCTCTCTTCCTCATCAGGTACTCCTCCGATTTCCGCACCCACGCGCTCAATACCCACAGCCAGGTGGCGCTATCAACTCCCGAGGCCTTTCAGCTCTTCCTCAAAAGCGTAGCCATCAACTTCAACCTCATATTCCCCATCTTCAAAGACACCCTGGCAGTTCGGGCAGTCTCGTTCGTATTCGCCATACTCATCTTCCTGGCCGGCGCCAAGATGTTCGCACCTCATAAAGAGGAACAAAGGAAATTCACCATCCTTTTCGCACTGGGCATCATCAGTTGCCTGTTTCTCGCGGCGCTGGCCATCGCAACCAACAACCGCCTCCTCTTCAGCTACCGCTACTTCGCCTTCAGCATACCCTTCTGCTGCCTGTTCCTCACTATGTTCCTGCGGGGCATACTGAGTGCCCCAAAGCTGGGCATGCTCTACAAGCTGGCACTGCCCGCCATCCTCATACTCCCCGGCCTCTACGAGTTCACTGCCAACCGCCTCCACAAAACCATCATCCCCAACAACTACGTCCAAACCGCCGAATACATCCGGCAAAACAACATACACCGGATCAGCACGCCCGATGCCATAGATGCAGCCTTCATCAACAGCCTCCTCCCCGCCGACTACACCATGACTTATATAATGGACCACCACTCCACCGACTTCATCCTCTACCGCGCCAGCACCACCGAACACATACCCGTCATCAACAACTCCATAATAGAACTCTATTAAGCATACCATTTCCCTGCTATCTTTGCAATACCATGAGCACAAACCTCGCACCCAATATTGGCCTTACCCGCAAGATCAATATCTTTTGCCTGCTCGCTGCCATGGCCATCATCCTCGTCCTGCCACTCAAAAAACAGATCTGGTACGACGAGACCATTTCCATACTCTGCGCCCACGGCATCAGCCATGCCACACCGGCGCAGCTCGCCAACACCACCACCCTTACCTCCGATACCCTCAACGCCCTCAACACCCCCGGCAACGTCTTTACTGCAACCGTGTACGACAACGCCAACAGCTACCTGTACAACATCACCCTGCACTACTGGGCCATCCTCTTTGGCAATACCCTCAGCGCCTACATGCTGCTCTCTAAGCTCTGCGCAATCGTGACCCTGCTGGCCATCTTTACCCTCTGCCGCCAGTTCTTTGGCGACAGCCCCTTCACCGCCATCGCCCTCCTCCTCCTCCTCACCGACAACAACTTCACCGGTATGAGCCACGAAGTGCGCGCCTACGCCATGGGCATCATGCTCGTAACGCTGGCAGCAGTGCCGCTATGCCGCTACCTCTTCGCAGAAGAAAAAGCCCGCTACCTGCTGCTCACCTCCGTGTTCTCCGTAGCGGCCATACTCTCCCACTTCCTCACCGCCTACATCATCCTCGTATTCATAGCTGCATTAGTGATCCTCAAATGGCGCACCCTCGTTACCCTAAAGAACATCCTCTGCATCCTCCTCCCACTCTCCGCACTCGTGCTCTTCTTCGCCCTCTCCTATCAAGGCTTGCAGGTCATGGCCCGGCAAAACCACGACATCCAGAAGCGGCTGTCCTCCGTACCCTTCAGCCTGGGCGAGGTACTGCTACGCAGCGTCAAATTCACAGAGATCAACTTCAAAATAGTATTCCCTGCCTTTACAGGTAGCCTCGCCATCATCATTGCCTCCCTTGTCCTGCTCAAAGCCCTCTACATCTACGGCTACCTGGCAGCCCGCTCGCTCCGCGAGCGGCAGAAGCTCATTATACTCACCGCACTCGCCGTCAGCAGCACCATCTTTCTCGCTGCCCTCAGCATCAAGGCCCATCATTATACCTCCCTCTACAACCGCTACTACTCCTTCTGCGTGCCCTTTTGCTCCTTAGCCACCGCATACATACTGTACCTCATTTTCAAAAACGTTAACTGTAGTAGTACGGCTTATGGCGGCCTGTTGTCGGTTATTGTCATGCCTTCTATAATGCTCTGCATCCTCTTCAACCGCCCCACTAAGCCAGCACAAGCATACAACCACATAGACATCGCCCGATCCATCATCACCGGCAAAGCTGCAACACTCACCGTACCCGCCTGGAACGAAGCCCTGCTCGTACACTGCTTCCTCCCCGCCAACACATCACTGCAATACATCCGCGACACCACCAACCCCAACTTCACCATTGCCACTCCCGGAGCATCACCAATAACCATACCCGTTATCCGGCACGACTAACACCACCACACTATGAACAAGAAGAAGATCATCGTATTTTTCGGCACCCGGCCCGAGGCCATCAAGCTCGCACCCGTTATAGATGCCTTGCTCGCCAGTCCGCAATTCACCACCCTCGTCTGCTCCACAGGCCAGCACCGCGAGATGCTGCAACAAGTCATAGACTTCTTCCAAATACCCATATATTGCACGCTCGATGTCATGGAACCCAACCAGCAACTGGCCGACCTCACCGCCCGCATCCTCGCCAAGGCCGGCCACCTCCTCGCCACCGAGCGCCCCGATGCCATCATCTTGCAGGGCGATACCACCACCACCTTCGCCACCGCACTCGCCGCCTTCTACCACAAAATACCCGTGCTGCACGTAGAAGCCGGCCTGCGTACCTTCAACAAACTATCACCCTTCCCCGAAGAGATCAACCGCGTGATCACCTCGCGCCTCACCGACTTCCACTACCCGCCCACACAGCTCTCCGCCGACAACCTCCTGGCCGAAGGCATACCCGCCGACCGCATCCTCATCACCGGCAACACCGTTATCGATGCCCTCTTCCTCGGCCTCGCCCGCATCAAAGGCCACACCCCCCCAGGCATCACCGCCCTCGGCCTGCAGGATATGAAAGACTACATCCTCGTCACCATGCACCGGCGCGAGAACCACGGCGACGGCATCCGCAACATCTGCCTCGCCATCCGCCGCATCGTAGACCAAACCCGCATCCCGTGCATCTTTCCCGTACACCTCAACCCCAACGTCAAAGACGTAGTGCACGAGCTCCTCGGCAACCACCCCCTCATCCACCTCACACCCCCATTCGCCTACCCCGAATTCCTGTGGCTCCTCCACAACAGCTACCTCATCCTCACCGACAGCGGCGGCGTACAGGAAGAAGCCCCATCACTCGGCAAGCCCGTACTCCTCCTCCGCGACACCACCGAGCGCCCCGAAGCCATGCACGCCGGCACCGTCCTCAAAGTAGGCGCCGACCCCGAGCTCATCTACAGAGAAACCATCAACCTCCTCATCAACATAGAAGCCTACGAAGCCATGGCCGCCAAATCAAACCCCTACGGCGATGGCCTCGCCGCCCACCGCATCGTGGAGAGCATAAAGGGTATGTTTTAAAATGTTGGTAACTCAGTTTTTTGTTGCTCACATTTTTGTTGAACGTCAATGAGTTGGCTTGTTTTTTGTGGATAATTATTGCTCACTTTTTTTCCGATAGCGTCAGTACAGTTAAGGACCGTCAGACGCGTTTTGGAGTTACTCGCGAGTGGGGTTCACACAAAGGCCACAAAGGCTTCACAATGATCACAAAGTCGTTCAGGTTACCCCGATAGGGGTTATAGCTTTGTAGTAATTACATGCCTCTCTCTGTGCTATGTGCCGTAGGTACATAACAATTCGTGTTGGAGCATCTCTCATTCTGTACGCTTAAACGTGACGCGGTTCGGCGAGGCTCACCGAGACTCAAATATCTTTTATTTTTTAAGCGGCCATTTTGTTGTTGGGGCGGAGCGTACGGGGCGGGAGTGGTGAATTGCCAGTGATGCCGTTGCGGGCATTGTGAAATGCTTTCAGAAGGGCTTCGGGGGAAATGTTTGGTTGTGGGATTGGATTGCGCGGATTGTCAGCCATTGTTTGTTCATCGGTGTTTGTAGTAACTGTTTCTTCTGATGATGCTGGTGAAGGTTCTTTTGGATCGTTGGGCAGTTCCAGGTCTATTATCGGGTTGCCTGCTTCGGTCCATTCCATGATGTCCTGCAGGTCGAGCTGCTCCTCGGTAAGGTTCTCTTCCTGTTTCGGGATAAGGCCGAGGTCGTTCATGTTGTCCGGGCGGAACTGGTGGATGTTGGTAGCGGCACGGCCTGCGATGTAGTCGTCAACGAATGGGGTTATTTGTTGTGCCATTTCGGGGGACTGGCGATGGACGTTGTCCATGAAAACGCCGAACATTTCCATGCTTTCGTTGAGCGTGGCGCGGTTCTTCAGTTTGCTGACCGTTAGGGTAAGTTTGTGGAGGGTATCGGCCTCTTTGTGGGTAATGGGGCGATTGATACGATCCTCGCCCAGCAACTGCTGCGTGAAACGGGCAATGACGTGGTACACATTCTCGGCGAGCAGAGAAGGCATGTGCATGGCGCTACGCTTGATGCGGTCCCAGTTCTTTTCGCGTATCCAGTAGTGGAGGGTACGGCGTGGAATGCCAAGCAGATCGGATATCTCGGTCTTGGAGAGATCGGACTGGAAATAGAGGTTTTTGGCTTGCGCCTGAAGGGTGTTGTTCATAGAAAAAAAATTTTGGGGCACAAAGGTAAAGTGGTCTTTTCTCAGTTGGTGTTAATGGGCTTAAAAATGTGGATAACGCAAGTGAAAGCCGCACCGGGCGCGGGAAGAATTTTCTAAAATATGTAGATGGAATTTGATTATGCGAGAGATTGTTTGAACTATGATTTGTAATGATTGGATTGAAATACTATGATTTCTTTGATGGCTGGGACAAACCGCGGAGATTGGTGGGACACAAGTTAGCTAAGCGCATGGCTCGGCTACAAACACGCGCCAGTGGAAAATCTCGTAAGAAAATGCAGATTGTTATAAAACCATTTCAAAAATACCAATCACTTTCAAACTGACTAATTCGTCTTCAGTTATTTCAATGTCTTTGTATTCTGAATTGCCTGATAGCGGCTTTAATGTTATTGATTGATGGTTCCATTGGTCTCCATCAATATTCTTTTTGCTATGATACTCTTTCACCGTATATCCAGAACCAAAATCGGGATCCTGAATACTTGTATGTTCGACCAATACAATTTTGCCATTTCTGGAACCGCCGGAATATTTTCGAAATAAACAGATAGAACCGTTGGGTATAATTTTATTCATTGATTCACCTTCAACTTTGCAGGCAAAAAGATCTTTTGCAGACTTATATCTTGAAGGCAATTCCACCCAATCATAATCGTTAATATTTTCGTTAACTATTTGCAATTCACTAAAATTACCAGCAGCAGCTTTCAAATCATAAACCGGAATTGAGTTTTCAAACGGAACAATACTCCCTTTAGGCACAAATTTTACACTTTTCGGAACGTTGTATAATGCAATGTGTTTTGCGAAATATTCTCTAAGAGATTTATCGCAAACATAGACATAAGTGCCTTTAATACCTCTCAGCATTATTGTCTTGTAAATATTGACAATAAAGGCTTTTAGTTCTGCCGGGTCTGTGATTGAGTTCTTTCCATTTATGTCAAAATAATTTTCTTTTAAGATTTTTATTTCATTTGTTGCAGCATCATAGGTAATCTCATTCCCAAAAATTATTCCCGCATAATTTAAATCATATCCTTGGGTAGTGTGAATACAACCAACTTCATTTATAGAATTTTCGGAATTCACCCAATCGACAGAAACACTATTCCATTGCAGCTTCGAACTTTCAATATTGATGTCGAACTTACTTTTGTCTTCTTTTGAAATCCATTTCCATGAATATCCTGCAATCAATCTTGACAATCCGCTTTCTTCATTTCTTAATTTTATTTCTCTTACAATATCTTCTATTGAGTCAAAGAGTACGAATTCGTACTCCTTAGCATTATACGTTTTAGAGTTACGAAGAGAGCATCCCAATAATTTATCAATGTAGTCGACGTAATCGTTTCCTCCTTTGACTCTGAATTGAGATTTCAAATGTTCAATTTGTGTATCTCCCTTCAATTTCAGTTTATCAAACTCCTCTTTCTTGGCATCAGACGGTTTGATGGATTGATTTTCATCATAAAACAATATTACCTTGTCCGACTGTTCAACAATCCAATCCAATTCGCTGCAATTATTTTTATCTAAATTCAGTTTTGCACATGCTTTGTCAAAGGCGCCGAAATATGCGCCGAGATTAACTCGTCGTCGCAGCCGATGAGATTCGTCAACTACGACAATGTCATATTTATCATTGGCAATTCCGGCAGGTCCAATAACCATATTCGACGTTAATCCTTTTATATTTTTGAAGACCTTTTCCAACGTATTTCTAAATGACGACATCGGCACTACCAGTGCCATTTTCGGGTTGGGGTATTTCGCCTTTAGTTCTTTAATGAGTGCAATAAATACACCTTCATCCTCACCAAATTCTTTGAAATTGAAATCTTCAAGGCTAGTATTAAGTAATTTAAATAAGAATATCGCCAATATCGTTTTGCCGGTTCCCGCACCTCCTTCGACAATAACAGTCTTGAAATCATTTCTCAATAAATTTTTGATAATAACCAGAAGGCCACTTCTTTGTTCAGTGGTTAAGGTCTTATAAGGAGAATATTTAAATAAATCGGAATTATTGATGTAGTCAATTGAGTGGGACGCAATTCCTTCTGACCTTAATTTCTCCCAAATTGAAGTGAAAATATCCCAGTAGACCACGTTCTTCTGATAGTAATTGTGATTTGCTAAACCAATATTCCCGTTCAATAATTTATATAGACCGTCACCGGAAATATATTTAATCAGATTTGACTCGATGTCAAGGGTGGCCGATTTATTAAATTTTTCACTTGTTATTAAGTGTACCGCTGTTAATTTCTTTTTTGAGTCGTTACTTAAATGACTGCTCATCCTGGCATATGTATCTGTAGTCTCTCCTACGTATGCCTCCTTGATATTACCATCACTTAGTACATAAACAATTGGCCAAAGGTCCTTTGCATAATGGAAATTCTTGAACTCACTAAACAGGTTTGAATTGAAATCGTATCTCCGAACTTCAAATGCGTTAATAGAGGTCATAGTTCATTGTATTTCTTAGCTGAGCCTTTTGATTTATCAACCGGATATTTCTCTCCGTTTTTTCTAATCTTATCAAGAACTATTTTTTTTATATCAAATTCGTATTTGTCGGCTAGAAGAAACGCAAACGCAAAAACGTCCGCTAACTCTTCTTTCACTTTTTCTTTATCGGCATCTTCGGCATTTTTCCAAAGAAACAATTCCATCAACTCACTTGCTTCAATACTCATAGCAATTGCCAAGTCTTTTGGGTTATGAAATTGCTCCCAATCCCTTTCATTTCTAAATTGCTTTAGCGCTATTATAATTTCTTCATTGTCACGCATTTTCACTGATTTTCATTGTACCTAACGCTAAGATAGTAATACTACCGTAAAAACTGAGGATTTCGATGGTTCGAATTCGTTGCTCTTTTTATTTTATTCCTGCGGCCTTACCGATTGCGGCAGCATCAGCAGAAAAGGGAGGGCCTGCGTATAGTCTAGCGTATCATATTCGAGGCCGAGGTGGCGGATGTTGGTGTAGTATAGCTGGTGCTGCCCGTAGTAATACCGCTCGGATTGTAGGAACCATGCTTTGGTGCCCAGCTTTTGGGCAAGGAACCATTTCTCCAGCAGGCGGGCGGTGCGGCCATTACCATCCTCAAACGGGTGGATCTTTACAAACACCAGGTGTATCATGGCTGCGTAAAAGAGCGCTTCTTTAAAAGTGAGTGTGGCTTTAAGCAGGGTGGCTATATCTTTAAAGAGAGCCTGCATAGCGGCTTTTGCCACATCGGGCGTAGCAGCCACATATTCTATGCGGCCATCCTTGGTCACCACAAACATATTGCCCGCCCTAAGCTTGCCCTGCTGCGGCTTTTGCAGTATGTGGCGTGTAATTAGGCTGTGCGTGTGCTGCAATGCGGTTTCGGTAAGGGGGTGCTGGTGAGCGTAGGTATAGGCATCATACAGGTCGTCCGTTTTGCGGGTATAGTCGGGCAAAAAATGGGCACCCAGGCGCTTGTGCTTGATGTAGGAGTCCAGCTCTATCTGCTCCCCCTCTATCTTTGAAGAGAACACGGCAGATACAGAGGTGTAAAAGCTAAAGGTATCTATACTCAGCTCGCTATCGTGCAGGGCATAAAATTGTTGCTGCACCTCATTGCCCACTCCCTCCAGGTATTGGGGCAATAATTCATTAGGGATGATATGCAGGCTGATACTCATTTTAAGAATAAATACAATGTTTTATGCGGTCTTCAAAGGTAATACTTAATAGTAGCCCGCTAAAATCGACTTTATTAGCACGGCAAAAGCCTATATTTGCAGCGTAAAAAAGCGTTCAAACCCAGTACTAACGACTAATTACTAACGACTAACGACTAACTTAAAATATTTTTTTCCTTTTACTTTCTACTTTTGAAATATTTCCCTTACCTTTGCACTCCAATTTTAATTTTTTTACAGATACGCAATGCCTACCATACAACAATTAGTACGTAAAGGCCGTGAGCAAATGCGGACAAAGTCAAAGTCCCGCGCACTGGATTCCTGCCCACAACGCCGTGGAGTTTGTACCCGTGTGTACACAACTACGCCAAAGAAACCAAACTCTGCCCTCCGTAAGGTAGCCAAAGTGCGCCTCACCAATAAGGTAGAAGTGATCGCATACATCCCGGGTGAAGGCCACAACCTCCAGGAGCACTCCATAGTGCTCATCCGCGGAGGCCGTGTTAAGGACTTGCCGGGTGTGCGTTACCACATCGTACGTGGTGCACTCGATACTGCCGGTGTTAAAGACCGTAAGAAGAGCCGCTCTAAGTACGGTACCAAGCGCGTTAAGAAAGGCGCAGCCGCACCTGCAGCTAAGAAAAAATAATTTTTAACCATACTGATACAAGAATCAGATAGATGAGAAAAGCACAAGCAAAAAAACTTCCGTTAGCGCCGGATCCAAGGTTTAAAGACAAGAACGTAACCCGTTTCGTTAACTGCCTGATGATCGGCGGCAACAAAACCGTTGTGTTGAGCGCATTTTACGATGCCTTAGATAAAGTATCTAAAGTAACCGGCGAAGACGGCTACGAAGTGTGGAAACGCGCCCTCGTAAACGTTACCCCGGCTGTAGAAGTGCGCAGCCGCCGTATAGGTGGCGCTACCTTCCAGATACCTGCTGAGGTTCGCCCCGATCGTAAAATATCCCTGAGCATGAAGTGGCTCATCCGTTTCTCCCGCGAGCGCAATGGCAAAACCATTTCCGACAAGCTGTCCAACGAGATCATCGCAGCAGCTAAGGGTGAAGGCGGCGCCTTCAAGAAGAAAGAAGATACGCACCGTATGGCCGAAGCCAACAAGGCGTTCTCCCACTTCAAGATCTAAGTACCTCATTACCTCTTTCATAAAGAAAAAGTCCTGCCATCAGCGGGACTTTTTCTGCTATTCGTATATTTCATTGATTATCAGGACTTTACCGTCAGGTTCGGGCCATTGAGGGTGGCCGTGTAGCGGGTAAGCGGCGTAGGCGGCAGCCCCGTAAGCACCCCACCCGTCACCGAGCTGAAGGTGCCGGTATGGCACGGGCAGATGATGTTGGTAGTAGCAGGGTCGTAGTACACCGTACATCCCGCATGAGTACACGCCGCACTATACACATTAAACGTGCTCGTACTCGACCTGATGATGATCACCCCATTGATCACCAGGTAGCCATTCACATCCTTCAGCACAGCATTAGTGGGCTGTGTGAGGTCCAGCGTAAAATCAACGTTTACAGGCGCCGAGCTGTTCTGCTTGCTGCACCCTGTGAGCAGGCCGGCCGGTATTATGGCCAGGCCACCAAGCGCGAAGGCCCTCTTCAAAAAATCTTTCCTTTCCATTAGACCTTTTCGGGATTTTGACTGTCTTTAACCGGTAGGAATTTCCCCACCAAAATCAAATATACGCCGATAGAAAAAGAGAACAAAAAATATCGTTACTGCCGGCTAAATTCTGCCCATAAATTGTTGATATTTAACGCATTGTGTTTTTTTCTTAATTTTTGTTGAATTTTCGGTAAAAAGTATGTTATTTATTAATGAAATAATGCTTAACTTTAATACACCTAGTAACCAATAAATAAACCGAGTATGAGAAACCTCTTTACAAGATCGCTTTTAGTGGTCGCCCTATTTACTATGTGCGGTACAGCAACGGCACAAATGGTTGGAGATAATATCTTCTTCCCCGGCAAATATCTTGAAGTGGGCATGGCGCCCAATGGCTCGTTGGGCAGTACGCGCCAGCCGCCCACCGGCTATTATGCCCGCGCCCCCACATTCGGGTTATGGGACCCCGCACTTGGTGCCTCAGCCACTGTTAGCAATGCACTGGCCATGGTATATGATGATGGCCATGACGGGTGGACCGTAGGCTCGCCTGCTTATTTTGGCGACTATACGCTGCCCGGAGACCCTTATGAGGGATGGGGGGTACAGATCAACGGCACGCACAGCGAAGCCCATTTCGAATATTATGAAGGTACCACTACAGGCTATAACGGCGGCACCCTTACCGGCAATACTGTTTCTTACACAACTACCGGCGCTCACATCATAGGTTTATGGAAAGGCTCTGCTGCGAGCGGACAATTACAGATCACACAAACAACGCAGGTAGATACTACTGCATCATGGGTACTTTTTAATGTAACGATGGTGAATACAGGCAGCACTACACTGAGCAATGTTTACTACCTGAGAGAGTGCGACCCGGATAACGACTCTTATACAGGCGGTAGCCCTACAACTGTTAATGCAATCAACTTTACGGGCGGCGATTACGCGAACAGGGTAGAAGTAACTGCCACCGGCACACACTATACAGACCAAACACTTTCTCTTTTAACGAAAGACTGCAGGGCCATATCGTATATACAACCGTTATGGCCGATGAGTACAAGTACAGACATGTCTACGTTATATGCAGGCACTTCAAGCGGAATTACCTATAGTGGCACGAACACTGGCGATTATGCTATTGGCATTGTATGGAACATGGGCAGCATTGCGGCAGGAGATTCGGTAAAACTGTTCTATGCCTATGCTTTTGATGGCCTGTATGGCATAGACAGCGCAATATCACATCCGCAATTAGTAACACTTGGCACCGCACATGACACAACAGATACTGTGACCTCGTGCATGTTCACAGGTGATACACTTTATGCAACAATAAGCAATGGCAACGCAGCCAACTGGACTGGAAGCACATGGACATGGGCACCTTCAACCGGACTAAGCGCAACTACTGGCCTCAGTGTGTCGGTGTATATGCCTGCTATTACCAGCGTTACCACCTTTACAATAACCGGCACAGCCAACCATGCTTACGGATCATGTGAATCGAAACATTTTTTACTAACGGTAACACCGAGTACAGCACCACCAACACCAACAGTGCGAGACACCTCATTTTGCTTAGGCGCGGCATCCGGCCCTCTTAATGCAACCGGCACGGGTGTACTTATCTGGTATACTGTAGCCACGGGTGGTACAGGGAGTTTTTCGGCGCCAATACCGTCCACATCCACGCTTGGTGTGACCACCTATTGGGTAGCACAGAATATAGCGGGCTGCCTTAGCGCACGCGTACCTATAAACGTAACGATCGTAGCGCCTCCTGCTACTCCGACGGGTACGGGTGTTGTGTGTGCGGGATCAAGTATCACATTATCAGATGCCAGTACGGGCGGGCACTGGTCGAGTACGGCCATCACCGGCGCTGCCACTGTTGGCACTTCGTCGGGTATAGTTACAGGCACATCGGCGGGTACTGTAAGCATATCTTATACTGTATCATCAGGGTGTTCTTCGATTGATGTTATTACTGTGAATCCATTACCGTCGCCGATAACGGGTTCAACGGTAGTATGCCAGGGTACTACGACCACACTGAGTGATGGCAGTAGCCCGGGAGTATGGAGCAGCAGCCTCAGCACTACAGCAGGTATCGGCTCCCTCACGGGTGTTGTTACAGGCAGTACTGTTGGTATTGCTACGATAACGTATGCATTATCTACTACAGGCTGTTATGTAACCATGACGGAAACTGTAAATCCATCTCCCTTGCCTATAACGGGTACATTGCATGTATGCCCCGGCACGAGCACAACGCTGAGTGATGCCACAACAGGCGGAACGTGGAGCAGCAGCACACCTTTCTACGGCACTATTTCTACAACGGGCATAGCTACGGGCATAGCTGCCGGCACTACTACGATATCTTATTCATTCACTGGTTGCTATGCGACAGCCACTCTGCTTATCAACCCAGCACCCGGAGCCATAGTAGGCCTTAGCGCTATCTGCGTAGGCGATACAGACCCGCTGGCCTCATCACCAACAGGCGGTGCATGGACGGCAGCGCCTACAGCCGTTGGCACCATCACCACTTTAGGCGGCGTGCTTACCGGTATATCCAGCGGCACCGCAATAGTTACGTATACGCTTCCTACGGGATGTAATACAACATTAGCTGTACCGGTAGGTGCTCTTCCATCAAGGCCATACGGCCCTGCAAATGTATGCGAGGGAGCTACGGTCACCTTAACCGATACTACAGCAGGCGGCTTCTGGAGCAGTACTACATCATCCTCTATCGCATCGGTAGATGGCGCAGGCGATGTGATAGCAGGCAGCAGCAGCGGCGTGGCCCTGATCAGCTACAGCGTGTACTATTCATCCACCGGGGTTGAGTGTTCCAGTACTTACCCGGTAACTGTGAACCCGGCGCCAACCATTACCGGCACCACGATCCTTTGCCCCGGCACTACTTCTACATTGACCGGCACACCTGCCGGCGGCGTATGGAGCCCCGGCACAGGCACTGTAGGTTATGTGGGCTCGAGCAGCGGCATTGTGACCGGAGTAGGTGCAGGCAGTTTTATCTCTACTTACACATCGCCATTCGGATGTGTGTCGACACAGACCATTTCAGTTTCCGCACCCCCCCCGGCTATCACCGGCCCAAACAATGTATGTGTCGGGTCGACGATCGTTTTGCATGACGGTATGTTCAGCCTCAGCTGGAGCGCGTCTAACACTAACGCCACCGTAACTTCCGGATCTATTTCCGGGGGAACTGATATAACAACAGTAACCGGTGTTAACAGCGGCGTAGATACTATTTACTATACCAATACCAGCACAGGTTGTTTTGCGGCATATGTGATCACTATCAATACAGCGCCATCTGCTATCAACCCTACACCGCTTACTGTATGCCAGGGCGGCACTACATCTCTCAGTGACCTTGTAGGCGGCGGCATTTATTCTGTGACCCCCACATCAGTAGCTACTGTAGTAACCGGAGGCAGTGGCACAGGCACATTATCAGGCGTATCGCCGGGTACTGCATTGATCACTTATTCCTTAGGCGGCACCTGTTTCATCAGCACTACGCTTACCGTAAATCCATTGCCACCGGTATTTGGCGGAACAGGTATGAGCGCCTGTTCGGGAGCTACGTCTACGGTTACAGAAACGTCAACCGGGACGTGGAGCAGCGGCACAACTTCTAATGCGACTCTGACTCCAACCACCGGTACATCAACTGTTATTTCGGCGGTGGGTACATCGGGTTATTCTACGATCACGTTCACTTCGGGTGTAACAGGGTGTGTACGTGCAGAAACATTTACTGTGAACCCGATACCGCTCGCTATAACAGGTACCCGTTCGTTATGCGCCAGCGGAGGAACAATAGTACTTGCTGATGCGACCGGCGGCGGCTCCTGGTCTATAGTACCCACATCAGGCGTTGCTACGGTATCCCCGACAACCAGTTCCAGCACAACTGTAACCGGTTCTGCGGTAGTTACTACTTCAACAGCTACGGTAAGTTATCGCTTGCCAACAGGTTGTAGCGCAACTGCCGTGGTAACTGTAAACATACTGCCGCCTTTATTCTCGGCAACAGGCGGGGGTAATTATTGCGCCGGAGGTACAGGTGTAGTTATCAATACAACCGGCTCTACAGCAGGCATCAATTACCAGTTATATGATGGCACAACTGCTATTGGCACATCAGTAGCAGGTACAGGCGCTGCACTCAGTTTTGGCAGCGAAACACTGGCAGGCACTTATACAGTTGTAGCCACCAACCCGGTTACAGGCTGCTCACGCACCATGAGCGGCAGCCCTGTAGTAGTTGTAAATCCAATACCAACGATCATTGGCCCTACGTCATTGTGCGCGAGTACAACAGCCCTGCTGACCACTACTGTATCGCCAGTGACCTGGACGAGCAGCCTGCCCGGTGTTGCCACTATTGGAGCAACATCAGGCTTAGTAACAGCAGGTGCCACAGCAGGTGTATCAACGGTGATCACCAGCCGTGCCACGGCAACAGGCTGTACAGCTACCACTACAGTAAATGTAACCACAGCACCCGGCCCGATACTGGGTACGTCCATCGTATGCCAGGGACTAAGGGATACTTTATCTGACGTAGTAACGGGAGGCACATGGTCTGCAAGCCCTCTTACCACGGGTACTATAGACCCGTATAGCGGCGTACTTACTTCGATAAGCGGCACAGGCCCTATAACTGTAACCTATACATTGGGCGGTTCATCCTGCCTCGTAACCCGTACGTTCACAGTGAACCCTGCTCCTTTTGCGATCGTTGGCCCATCTGTGCTTTGCCAGGGCGCTACGATCACCGAAACAGACGGAACACCCGGCGGCGCATGGACATCTTCTAATCCTTCATTGGCAAGCGTAACGCTTACCACAGGACATATAACCGCGTCCAGCACGATCTATGGTGTGGATACGATCACCTACACACAAGGATGCCCTGTAACCACAATCATAACAGTAAACCCTGTACCTGCCGCCATTGGCGGGCCGGACTATGTTTGTCGTGGTGCCACCGTCACATTAACCGATGCTACAACCGGGGGCACCTGGTCAACTTCTTCCGCAACCTACGGACCGATAACAGGCTCGGGCAGTACTGCAACACTTACGGGCGGCCCTGCAACTACGGTAACGGCAGTGACGATAACCTATGCAGTGACAGGTTGCTCATCCTCCCTGATCGTTTCTGTTAATCCATTCCCGAATGCGATAACCGGCGCAACCCATGTATGCCAGGGATCAATGATAACGCTCCTTGATGCGACAGCAGGCGGCACCTGGAGCAGCGGCACCACAGCCACCGGCACAATAGATGGCACAGGCCATTTCACGGGCCTGGCCAGCGGCACATCGCTGATCACTTATACATCGGCAGCAGGCTGTACTACTACCGATCTTGTCAGTGTCAATATCGCACCTGCACCTATTAGTGGCCCGGCGAGTGTTTGCCAGGGATTAGGCGCTACACTTAATGATGCTACCACAGGTGGTTTTTGGAGTAGTTCCAACATCTCTGTGGCCACTATCGGCTCTGCATCCGGGAATGCTATAGGTGTGACCCCCGGCAGCGTAACGATGAGTTACACGCTGGGTTCTTGCACAGTTACCTATCCATTTGGCGTGGTAGCTCCCCCTGCGGCTATTGATCCGCATTCACATGCTTGTATCGGTGTTCCACTTGTACTTACCGATCCTTCTTTAGGCGGTGCCTGGTCCAGCGCTGACGCAGCCGTTGGCTCCATAGACGGCACCGGTGATTTCATGGGCATTGCTTCGGGTACTGTGATCATCACGTATGGCGCGGCTGGCTGTTATGTATTCAGCCCTGTAGTTGTAGACCCTGTATCCCCGATACTCGGGTCTAATACCGTATGCGTAGGCCAAACCATCACGCTTACCGATACTACTATCGGTGGTGCATGGAGCAGCGGGTCTCCGGGTAGGGCAACCATCAACCCCGGTGGTGTTGTTACCGGTGTTTCGGCAGGTGCAGTAACTATTACCAATACTGCATATAGCGGTTGTTTAGCCACTACGGTTATTACAGTCAACCCGATACCAACACCGATCGTTGGCCCCGGCACTATATGCTCCGGCAACTTTGCAGGGTATACCAGTACGCCTCCACTTGGTTTGTGGACCAGCAGCAACTCCGGTATTGCGCCGATAACACTTACAACGGGTGTAGTAACCGCAGGCACAGTTACTGCTGCTACTCCTGTTACGATCACTTATTCTGCACCAACCACAGGTTGCCCGATAACGAGAACTGTAATTATCGAACCATTGCCATTGCCTATATCGGGCGGCAATGAAGTGTGTATCACAGGCAGCACCACACTCTATGACTTGGGTGGCGGTACCTGGGCGAGCAGCACACCATCAGTTGCCAGCGTAGGTTCTCTTACCGGTATTGTAAGCGGCCATACATTAGGCACTACAGTTATTACGTATACACTATCTACAGGCTGTTTGACTACTACAAGCATAAACGTGGATCCTCCGGCAGCGCCGATAACAGGAACATTTGTTCTATGCCAGGGTCAAACGACAACACTTGCAGACGCATCAGGCCCGGGTGGATGGAATTCATCTGTTCCAACCGTAGCAACTATTGATGGCGGCGGCGATGTATCTACCGCAGGTTATGGTACAACAACCATTACCTTCAGCCCAACGACAGGCGCATGTCCTGTAACGCAGGTGATCACTGTTAATCCATTACCGGGCGCTATAACAGTGCCATCCTATATTTGTCCCGGCCAGTCCGTGACATTGTTTGAATTTGGGGATGGCACATGGACGAGCAGTGATGCAACTGTAGCCACCATCGGCTCTTTGAGCGGTGTGCTTACGGGCGTAGCGCC